>Ga0315314_1000293_pt1 | contig 61774 bp, 50 predicted proteins | sample TDP9_MG_FD_203631 | JGI IMG/M metagenome (GOLD analysis project Ga0315314, IMG submission 203631) | Freshwater sediment microbial communities from Lake Towuti, South Sulawesi, Indonesia - TDP9 | ecosystem: Environmental > Aquatic > Freshwater > Lake > Sediment | place: Indonesia: South Sulawesi...
CGACCCTGATTATCTGAGATACATGGAACTTTGCTTCCTGGAGCAGGGCAAGATAGAGCAGGCGTCCGCATATAAGGAGACGAGGCTGCGGCTGGAGAGAGGAAAATAATCTGGTTGGAACATTTGAATGTAAATTTGTCGTATTTCTATTGGGAGGCAAAAACTATAATCCCAATACCAGGCCTTATGAAAGACAAAAATGAAGAATACATTGGCGAGTGGTGGAAGGAAGAGAATCTTTTGAATGAAGATAATTTTGACCCGGATGAGTTTCCCCTATTACATAATCTTTCTGGCGCGTTTATTTACCAGTTTATACCAAAACCAAAAGACAACCAGCTGGCTGAACATGTTTATGTTAATGATTATCGCAATAAAAAAGTACCTATAGATTCACAAAACAGATTAAAATTAGCCATCTCAGAATGGAACACGATCTGGGAGGTGGGTTATTTACGATACGATGTTTTCTGGCGCACATTACCTGAATCATTAAGATGGCTGAAGAGGTTTGCAGATAGAAACATTTATTTTTTGCTCGACAATCCAAATAAGTAGTATTACAGCATCTTACCGAATATCTAAGCTCTCTTAATGCCCAAATTCTGTGTCTTCATAATCAACGTGTTACGATGTATTCCCAGTATTTTTGCTGCTTCTGTCTGATTCCAGTTCACTTTTTCTAATACCGCAAGTATAAACTGCTTTTCAAACTGTTCTCGTGCTTCTTTAAGAAGGATTCCTTCTTTTCCTACTTCAACTTCTCCGGTCTCTACTGTTAACAGGATATCTAAAGGAAGCCTTTCATGAGAAATAACCTCTTCTCTTGTTAGAACCACCAACCTCTCTATGATGTTCCGTAACTCTCTCACATTTCCCGGCCATCTGTAGTTCACGAAGGCTTCCATAGCTTGCGGACTTATATTATTTATTTTTTTACCAAATTCCCGATTGAAAATCCCGAGAAAGTACCTGACCAATAGAGATATATCCTCTTTTCTTTCTCGTAAGGGAGGAATCTCTATAGGCACTACATTTAGCCGATAATATAAGTCCTCTCTAAACCTCCCTTCCTTTATTGCCTTCTTGAGGTCAATGTTGGTAGCCGAAATTATTCTCACATCAATCTTTATAGTTTTTACACCTCCCACCCTCTGAATTTCCCTTTCCTGGAGTACCCTTAAAATTTTCCCTTGCATGTCTGGCCTTAAATTACCGATTTCGTCCAGAAAGAGAGTTCCGTGGTTCGCTAATTCAAATCTTCCCAGCTTTTGAGAAGTGGCATCGGTAAATGCCCCCTTCTCATGGCCAAATAATTCACTCTCCAGGAGGTTTTCAGGGATTGCGGCACAATCTACCGCAATGAAGGGCCTATCCTTTCTCAATCCATTGAAATGGATCGCTCTGGCAATAAGTTCCTTCCCAGTTCCGCTTTCGCCAGAAATCAACACCGTAGCGTCATTTTTGGTCATTTCAGACACTATTTCATAAACCTGTCGCATTTTTTCACTTGCGCCAATAATGTTATCAAACTTCACAGGTTTTACCACTTCCGAACGCAAATAAGAGAGCTCTCTGGTCAAACGTCGCTTTTCCAAAGCCTTATTTATAGAAACTATTACTTCATCCACATCGAAAGGTTTTGTAATATAGTCGTAAGCACCCAATTTCATAGCTTCAATAGCCATCTTCATTGTATTAACCGCAGTTACCATTATGACATCTACGTTTTCTTTCACTTCTCCAATCCTGCGTAATACCTCTATGCCATCCATCCCGGGCATCTTAATATCTAAAAGAACTACGTCCAGATTCTCCTTTTCAACTTTTTCCAACGCCTCCTCGCCATTGGTAGCAGTTAATACTTTGTAATCACCTTCCAGAAGTTGCTTGAAGGATTCAATAACGTTCACTTCATCATCAACTACTAAAATGTTGGGTAAAATTTTCAATTCCGCCATTCCACCCACCTGAAAGGACTATTTTTAGTTACTCTTGAAATAATCAAGTAAAACTTAATTTTTAGAGCAAAATTTTTTGTGCCTACGAAGAAACAATCCACAAAAGATTTGCTTCACTGCTACCTACATTCACAACCTTGTGTGATTTTACACCCTTGAAATAGATGCTGTCTCCCTTTTCCATGACAAACTTTTCCGGACCGCGGAGAAGTTCTACTTTGCCCTTAAGGAGGAAACCAAACTCCTCACCATCAACAGAATCTGACTGCTTCTCCATCTCACCTCCCACTTTGAGAACGAGAAGGGATGGTTCCATTCTTATGTCTAAGAGACCGGAAGCTAACACTTCACAACATGACTTCAATTTGCCGTCAATTACCTTTTTTCTCTTGTCTTTCTTAATAAATATGAAGTCTCTAGGCGTTTCTTCTTCAAAGAAGCGACTAACTTTCGTATTTAACGCAGAAGCAATCTCTCTCAGGGACCTAACAGAAGGAGAAGCGATATTTCTTTCCGCCTGGGAAAGGAAGCTGCTGGTCAGACCAGTTCGCTTGCCCAACTCTTCCAGAGTCATCTTCTGCCGCCGTCTCAAATCTCTTAACCGAGAACCTAAATCCATCCCAATTTCCCCTTTCTTACTGGTGAAAAACATCAAACCTCATCAATTATCGGCAAATATTCCACCCTTCGCTTTTCTCCTTTTCCAACTATGGGAAATTCCTAATTCTTTTCTCAAGGCACTAACCGAGCGTCGGGAGATATTGATATTAAATCTTTGTTTTAGCACTCTCCTGATTTCTTCATCGCTTTCGGGTTTTTTCTCTTCCTTAATAATATTTTCAATCAAGTTCTTTCTTGCCTGTCTCATCCTGGGAAAAAAGTATTTCAACGGCTTCTCTTCCCGCCAGGGCGTTTCAATGCTCCTACCTCTAATCGCCCGACTCACCAGACTGGGGTCTGCTTCTATCTTCTTTGCAAGTTCGCTTTGGCTAAAAGGAACAAGATGCAGTGGGTCTCGTGATTTTAAATAGTGGCACTGAATTCTGATTATGTTCTCAATTATCTGATGAGTTATGCTCTTTTTTCTATTGATTAATTCCAAATCTCTCAGCAGTTTATTTAGCCTTTTTAACTCCTTTTTTGAGAAAGCGTTATTCTCTTTTAAATTCCAGATTTTTTCATAATTTATAAAATATCTTCCTCGAACGAGATTTGGAGAAAAATAACTAATATAATAACTACCATCATCACCCCTCTCAATTGAAGCAATCTTAGAATAATGTATCTTTTCTCCTATTATGATTGAAGAAGGATTGTAAAATTCACCATAAATAGAGATTTCGTCAATCAGGTCATTTATTCTTTTAACATCAGATATATCTAAATCACACTCAATAGCTATTTCCTGGGGAACCAATTCCCTCTCGTTATAGAGGAAATACCGCTTAAATCTATCCATTCCCAACTTCTTAATTATCGAAATAACCTCAGCCCGATTCCCCAAAAGAGAATTGCAGTTGAAAGAATTTCTCGCCGGTACCATATCTTCTCTTAGTTCATAAAAGCATCTGGACATGCGTGTTCCATTAAATCTCTTTTGAGTTATGGCTTTCTCTTCTTTACTGGAGGGATAAGTTAACCTCTTAAACAGAGGGTCTTCTTCTACTCTCTTCACAAATTCTGCAAAATCTCTCTCTGAGAGCTCTATAAAGTTTGATAGCTTCATTCTTCCAATCAGCCGGGGTATCTGTTTAGCTTGTAGTTTCTGGGTTTGCTTAAGATTTAAACTGGGCATGATTCTACCTGAAATAGGAAATGGCTGAGAAGAAAACTATAAAGACATATATTATATATTAAATCCTCAAAGGAAAGTCAAATAGAAAATTGGCTAGGTTAAAGTTCGTTGTAAGCTTTAAAGTCTCTTTGTCCTTTCTCTCATTTTCTCTGTCAGGTTCTTATTAATTGTTATCTTATTCCCGATTTTATTATATCCATTACACCCTTTCTGATCATCATCACGCCAATGGATGCTAGAATCAAACTAGCCACCTTTGAAATGGCCTTAGAACCAGCATTACCCAGAACCCTGATTATGTAATCCGAGTTAACAAGGACAAACCAGACAATCACCATATTTACCACGAAAGAGGTAACTGTGGGAATAATACCATAAATATCGATCAACATAATAATAGTAGTCAGGACTGCTGGCCCCACAATAAGCGGAGTGCCAAGTGGAACGACGCCCATAGTAGAACTAGGCTGGCGTCTGCTCTTCTCCGGGGTCAATAAATCCATCAAAGAGAGAACTAAAAGCACAAGCCCGCCAGCAATCTTGAAATCTGCCACCAGAAGCCCGATAATAAGAAAGACAGCCTTTCCCAGGAATACGAAGCCAAGGCCCACGGCTGAAGCTGTTACCACAGACTGAAAAACAACCCTCTTTCTCTCAGAAAATTCCAAGGACTCTGCAAGAGAAACAAAGATCGGTAGAATTCCTAAGACATCAACCGCCACGAATATAGGGATAAAAGTCAAAACATAGGCCATCATCAAAATCCTCCCTTCACCTTCTCTCTTCGATTCTTCCTTTCATCATATCAGTTCTCTTAGTGCTCTCTACCTGCCGGCTAATAAAAGCAAATATCAATAGAAATGCAATTATAGTTCCCAAAACGGAAATACCAAAGAAAAAAAGATTCAATTTTTTCTCCCGCTTTTTCCTTATTTCCTGTTCAAGCCATTCCTGTTCAGTCATTACCTTCTCAGGTTTTTTTTCTTCTTCTTTAAACTCATAATTACAGAACCGGCAAATCTTCGCTCCAGATTTCACAAACTCTGCACACTGTGGGCACTTTTTCAATTTCCCAAAAGCCCTCGACTCCGGAGAAAGCAACACCCCAGCAATAAAGGCAATAAAAGGGCTTGCAAAAAGACTCAGCAAAAAACCGAGGACACTACTTAGCCCTTTCTGTTTATAATAGTAACCAATCAGAACTGCCAACCCAATCCAGACAACAAGCCACACAGCTTTCCTCCCGAATCATACTTTTTCTAACAGAATTTATGTAGTTTATCAATTCACCACTCTACTACCCTTTGCCGCAGTTTCTTCTTTTCAGACCTTAAACGCTTTCCTTTGAGAAATTTTTCCTTTGCTGAAGCTGATATTTTAGTGGGAATTCTTGGTTTCTTTTTCCTCTTTAGTCGCTCCAATCTCTCCCTGAGTCTTTTCAGAGCAAGCTGTCGATTTCTCACCTGGGAACGAGACTCAGTGGCAATCACGGTTATCCCTGTAGGAATATGTCGGATGCGAACAGCCGTTTCTTTCTTGTTCTTCCTCTGACCTCCCGGTCCTCTGCTTCTATAATATTCTATCCTGATACTTTTATTTGTATGTTTCATTTCCCTGATTTCCTAATTTATAGCCGGTTGGGCGACCAAGGTCGCCCCTACAGTTTCCAATTTGGACAGGTAACTTCAACTTCCATATATTTTCCTCTTAATTTTACTCACCTATAACCTTAATTAGAACCCTCTTTCTTCTTCGGCCGTCAAATTCACCATAAAAAATCTGTTCCCATGGTCCAAAGTCTAATTTCCCCTCGGTTATAGCAACAACTACTTCCCTGCCCATAATAGTCCGTTTCAGGTGAGCATCTCCATTATCTTCTCCCGTCAAATTATGTTTATACTTCTCTTTACCATAGGGGGCAATTTTTTCAAGCCATTCGTTGAAATCCTGATGTAAACCGCCCTCATCGTCATTAACGAATACGCTCGCCGTAATATGCATGGCATTAACAAGACAAAGTCCCTCTTTCACTCCGCTTTTTCCCACAACTTCCTCAACCTGCGGAGTTATATTTATGAACTCTCGCCTATTTTTTGTATTAAACCAAAGGTATTCCGTATAAGATTTCATAGCAACTATACCTCCTATTTGCACAGTTAAAACCGTGCCCGCAAATGTCATTGTAGGCACAGATTCAATCTGTGCAAAGATTGCACGGTTAAAACCGTGCCTACAAAATGTCATTGTAGGCACAGATTTAATCTGTGCAAAGATTGCACGGTTAAAACCGTGCCTACAAAATGTTGTTGTAGGCACAGATTCAATCTGTGCAAAGATTGCACGGTTAAAACCGTGCCCGCAAATGTCATTGTAGGCACAGATTCAATCTGTGCAAAGATTGCACGGTTAAAACCGTGCCTACAAAATGTTGTTGTAGGCACAGATTCAATCTGTGCAAAGATTGCACGGTTAAAACCGTGCCTACAAAATGTTGTTGTAGGCACAGATTCAATCTGTGCAAACTATTCTTGAATGGTTATGGCATCAACAGGACAGCTTTCTGCGGCTTCCTCACAGGATTCTCTTGCTTCTTCTGGAACTTCATTCACAATGACCCGAGCTGTATCATTATCGAGCACAAAAACTTCTGGACAAGTATCAGCGCAGACTTCACAGCCAGTACACAATTCCTGGTCAACAACTGCCTTCATCTTTCTCCTCCTTTCAAGAAATTCTTTCTTTCCCAAACGGACATTTGGAGCGAGTCTCTGGCCAACCGACTCTGAAAACTATCCTACCTTCTAAGGGCGACCTCAAGGGTCGCCCCTACGCGACTTACTTCCTACAGAAAGTTGGTTTGCGAGAAGCTCTTAATTTCTTGCGTTACTAAATCTTTGCGAGCGAAACGATGAAATTTCAATTGTCCGATGCCGATTTATCGGCAGAGTTTTTGAAATTTAGTGAAGCGAGCAATAGATTTTGTTAGCAAGAAATTCCAGCGACGAGCAAACTAACTTTTAGTCTTCCGAATCAGCGACTCCGAAAACTATCCCCCTGGCCGCCTGCCCATTCTGGGCCTTAACGGCCAGGGTAGCTCGTGCCCCCCTGGCCGTGGCTCGTGCCAGGCACGGGCAGGCGGCACGGGCAGGCTTCGTCCCAATCACTACCTAAAACTTATAATCTATGGCAAGTCTCCCTGCATTTTGTGTCTTATCCGGCTTTATTTCATAGTCTTTTAGTTTGTACTTATATTCAGCCGCCAAAGATAACTTACCGAGGATAATATCTTTCTCAATTTCTACGCTCATAGAATAGGTCTTTTTATCTTTTTCTTTCCCGATAGTGTAATCGTCAATGGCTAAGCCAAGCTTAAGCAAAGTACTCCAGTTATTCTTACGGGAAAAGTCCACTACCATTTCCACGGAATCTTTATCATAGCTTGAAATCTTCATTTGGGAATAGTCTATTTCTCGATGGAGATAGCTTAAGGTAAATGAGAGCCTGTTGATAGAGTTTTCTAAAAATAGATACTTCCACCAATTCTCTATCTCATACCAGTTGTAGTCATAATCAGCAGTTCTATAATCTTTATTATAATTGGTATATTTTAGTACTGTATACGTTCTTTCAAAAACAGGATGCACTGTTTTCAGCCACCACCTGCTATATCTAAAATAGTAGTCGCCTTCCTGTTCTTCTTCGATATCCTCTTCGATATCCTCGTCCGTATACTTCTTCCCTTCTTCTATCCTCCCTGCCATTTCTGATAGGAAGTTGAATCCAGGTTTCACCTCAGCCCCAAGTCTATAGATAAATTGATTTGTATCTGGCTTGGAATTGAAGTCTGTCTGACGGAAATTAACAAGCGCAAGAAACTGAATCCTCTTACTAGAGAAATATTTCTTCCCCTCTACTCTTTCGGAGAACTCCCTCCTGTCTTTCCCTTCAGTCAGGAAGTAGTCATAGCGTTTATAACCCAGCTCTCCTGAAACACTCCACAAATCTTTTGCCTCGTAAGTAGACTTTAACTTTGAAAGCCACTGGCTATTGGTATACACATCTATATTTTTGTATCTCTTCTCCCGCCATCCCAAATCGGCATCGAATTTTAGGCTCGAATCTTTCCAGATGAAAAGAGAGTAGTCCCAATAACTTTTAACCGATATTGTATTATTATTTAAGTCCTTCCTATTTTCATATTCCTTGATGTAGGAATTGTACACAAGGGTCAGATTCAATGGTTTTCTGATTGGATACTTGTATTTTAAATAATACTTAGCATAATTGTAATCTAAGGTGCTTTTTGCCTCAATGGCTTCTACTGTGGTTCTGTTTCCCACCTCAAGAACCCCGCTTAAATTAGGCTCAAAAGCATATACTAAGTTGGAAAAGAGCATTGAGGCTCCGAGCAAAGCTAATTTTGGAATGTTTGAAATTTATGCCTCCTTTTGTTCAACCCGGAACCAGAGTCATGAAAAAAAGATTTTTTAGAACTCTGTTAAAGTATCAAAACAAGTCCAAAATAGTTCCCTTTACACCCGGGGCGTTTTAGCACTTCTATCTTAAACCCATTGTTTCTGGCGGTCTTAAAAACATCTATCCCTGACGCTTCCATTGAAGGTCTTGCTTGATATGGTTTTTTGCAAGGTTTATTGACATCGCATCTATTACAGAGGTCGCAGGGACCTGATCCCATCCCATACGCCTTATAATAACCTGAGAGAAACGCTTCTCTTTCCACTCTGGTTACTATTCTCGTAATGTCTGTATGATTATCCCCGTGGATTAAGATGGCTTTTCTATAGTGCTTCAACACTTCCCGGGTCTTTTCTGCCGTCGGGGAATATGGAGGGCAGGTCAAACATTCTCCATAACCATCGCACCCATACTGGCACTTAAGCCTTACCCAGGGAGCAGTAACAACAGTGTCAACCGAAATTACTTTGGCGCTAATCGCTCCCAATTTCCTGGCAAATTTACAGAAAGACTGGAAATCCCTTTCCACGTTCTCCACCAGAATATCCGAATTCAAAACATCTGGAATCCCCCGGTTTATCGGGGTCTTTTCCTCCCTTTCGGGAGGACTCCAGTCCAAATTTCATCACCACGTAATTCTTTACGCATCTTTTCAATGATCGGGCTTGGTGAATATTCAGATATGTATATTAATGCTTTTTTAATCAAAAAGTCAAGAAAAATGTAGTAATTGATGTTATGATTTTGAAATGTTAAAGGTTATTGTTATTTTGAAATGTTAAATTTGGTTGTTTTTCTGGCCACTCCTTTTAAGTAAAATGGCCCCTAAAAAGGAGGCGGCCAGAAATGAACCAAACAAAGCTATTAATTACCATGAAAGACATTCAAAGATTCAATGTCTTAAAACATGTCATTAATAAAAAACTAACCGGCTCCCAGGCTGCCCAGTTGTTAGGTTTAACTTATGTCCATGTATCTAGGCTTAAGAAAAAGCTTTTAACCGGTGGGTTTGAGGCTCTACTGAGAAAATCTCCTCCCTCCCCACCTAATAAGAAGATTACAGAATCAAAAAGTAGCCATGTTCACTTTTTTACGTTCCCCGATGTATCATTTCAAAGGTTACATAACAACTTTTTTTGTGGCTTTCCCAAATTTATGGCAAGTTTTAACAGATTTATTGACGACAGAGGACTCAAAAAAACTTTTTTTAGTCTAATTTCTCTCTCACTCTATCCTCGGGGAAAGGAACCCCTCACCCTGTCCCTCTCCCCATTGTGGAGAGGATTTAAGGTGAGGGGGTTGCCTTTCCGAAGGGAGAGAGGAAATTTTTTCTCCCTTCGGACTTTTCACAAAATCTACTTCACATATTTACTATACTTTGCCACAAAATCGGGAAAGAGCCCTTTTTTGGCTTCTGAAAAAGTCTTGTTTTTGGTCTGTCATTGCGAGCCCGAAGGGCGTGGTCCCGATAAATCGGGACTTCACGGAGTTTACCCTGAGCCGTTCTTGAGATTCTTCGCTCCGCTCAGAATGACAAAAGCGAAGGGTTCGCAATGACACTTCGTGTCAGATTGCGGAGCTTGTCCTGAGCATAAGCGAAGGGTCGCTTTGCTCCTCGCAAAGACACTTGGTGGGACTTTTTCAGAGGGCTCTTTTTGAGTCTAAAAAAGTCCAAGATTGTGCACTTTATGTAGGTACTTAATTCTTGGTGGGGTTAATAGAGGTATTAAAAGATGTCGTTTTAGTGCTTTTCCCTTCGGGAGTATTCGTCCATGATTCTTCTCTCTTCTGTCGTCAAACTATCCACACCCTGAACCAAAATTTTGTCGAGGATCTGGTTAACTCTTTCTTCAATTTCATAAAATTTAGTTTCATATCTTTTTTTCTTTCTTAACTTAAATTTTGGCAAACGTAAAAATGCGAATATTCTCGCTGGATGAAGACGGTATTTCCAGACATCGAACTTTAAATATACATAACCTACTAATAAGCCGCCGAGATGACCAAAATTGGCAATATTAGACCTTCCACCCGAAATCCCACCCAAGAAGGCAATAGCTCCAATCAGAATAGCAAAATGTTTCGCTTTAATGGGAAAAAGGAAGTATAGATAGATTATAGAATCGGGATATAACATTGCAAATGCAAGGAGAATCCCGTAGATTGCTCCTGAGGCTCCTACGACAGGTATTTTCGAATTTAGTGAAGTGATGAGGACAAAAATGCTGGCCCCTACACCGCAGGTAAAATAATACTTAAGGAAGGAACTGGTTCCCCATTCTCTCTCTATTGGTTTTCCAAACATCCAGAGCACAAATAGGTTTATTAAGAGGTGGAATAGTCCACCATGAAGGAACATGTAGGTGAATATTTGCCAGAGCCATAAATTCCTTATCACCTGGTAAGGAACCAGGCCAAAAGTGTACAGAAAATTTCTCCCTGCAAACACCTGAATTAGGTATACAGAAACATTGGTAACTATTAGCCATTTTATCGCCTTGCCCCATTGATGGGATAAGAAAGGTTGATGATAATATCTATAAGCCATTTTAGTTTAAAAGATTAACGATTTTTTAGCTCTGCTATATAATACTCAAAGTTCGATTTCATCTCTTTAAGAGAATCGCCACCAAACTTCTCTCTCATGGTGCGGGCTATCTCAAAAGCGACCACGGCCTCTCCAATCACGCAGGCTGAAGGAACAGCGCAGATATCGGCTCTAACGACCTCGGCTGGAACCTCTTTTTTTGTAATCATATCTACTGACTTGAGGGGTTTCTTCAATGAAGACAGTGGCTTCATTGCCGCCCTGACGATAATATTTTCTCCATTACTTATTCCACCTTCAATTCCACCAGAATTATTAGTCTTTCGGTAATAGCCCCTGCCAGCCTCATAAAAAATCTCGTCATGTACCTTAGACCCGGGCTTTCTCGCCATGCTAAACCCTTCACCAATTTCCACTCCCTTCACCGCTGGAATGGACATCACTGCCCGAGCCAACCTGCCATCAAGCCTTAGATCCCACTGCGTATGGCTCCCCAGCCCTACTGGAGGATTCATAACTAACACGGTAAACACTCCGCCCAGCGTATCTCCTGATTTCTCTGCCTCTTCAATTGCTTCTATCATCTTATTCTCCGCTCTCTTATCCGGGCAGCGAACTGGAGATGACTCACTTGCCTTCTCTATCTCCTCTAGACTTAAGTTTGAAATTCTAGCCTGGATACCACCAATTTCCTCACTCATGCTCAGCACTTTGATGGCAAACTCGGCCAGGAGCCTCTTGCACACAGCTCCTACTGCTACCCGAGCAGCGGTTTCGCGAGCAGATGCCCTCTCCAGGATATCTGTTAAATCCTCACGGCCGTACTTCAGGGCGCCAGCCAGGTCTGCGTGACCTGGTCGGGGACGAACCATCCTGGTTTCCATTTCCTTATCTGAGGCATAAATAGACATCGATTTTTTCCAGTCTTTGTTAATTATGGTCATCGTAATGGGGCTACCTATGGTTTCTCCCCAGCGTAACCCGGAAGTAATCTCCACTCTATCTTTCTCGATCTTCTGCATTCTCTCGCCCCGGCCAAAACCTCTCTGTCGTCGAGCAAGTTCTTTATTGATGACTTCTTCGCTCAATTTTAACCCTGAAGGTATACCCTCAAGTACCGAATGCAAACATTTCCCGTGAGACTCACCAGAGGTAACATAACGAAGCATAGATGCCCTCCCTTGACAGTTTCTATCTATTCCTTCCCTTTCTTAAAGAATTCGAGCTCCCATAAATCTTGAGCCTCGTTATATTTCAAAATATAAGTGTCGTTATTGTTGTCTCTTACTTTGAAATAGAGACAACCCGGGCCATACCATTGGTCGAGTATCTCCTCGATGACGAATTCTCTGTTGTTAATGGTAAAACCGATAGGTCTTTGGTTAACTTTATAATCGGAATAACATTTTACTTTCAGCATTGACTTAAAAGATTTTTCGGGTTCGATGAATCGAACCCCCTACAGTATAAATTTCAAATTACAAATTTCAAATTTCAAATTAGAAATCAAAAATTACGGGAACAAGCCCATACACTACAAATTTCAAATCTCAAATTCCAAATCAAAAATTATTACCCCCAAATTTGAAAAATAGTTTGCGAATAACTTCTGGAATTTTAGCCAGAAAAACGAGGACGGCCGTTTCTCTTCCAAGCAAATCGCTGTCTGACGAGCGAAGCGAGGAGTTTCGATTTGCGCCCTGAACAGTCCGAAGTTCTCTGGCGTCAAAAAATTCCTCAGCGAAGAACAAACTATCTTTCAAATTATTAACCGAGCGACTCCGAAAACTATCCCTTTATCTATTTCCCCGAGGATGAAGGGATAGTTTCAGGAGCTTCAAATCCGCCAGGTTTCGCCTGAGCGCTGGTGGATTTAGAGCGAGGTTTTTCTGACCGAGCGACTCCGAAAACTATCCCTTTATCTCAATTGCGGGTTCGATGAATCGAACCCCTACAATTTATCCCCGCTTCCTCGAGAATTCTATTTCTCATTACCTCTATAGGTGCCTTCTGACCTGTCCAGATTTCAAATGACGCTGCTCCCTGGTTTATCAACATTCCTATCCCGCCCAAACTCCTTAACCCTCTTTTTCTTGCTGCTTCAATTAATGGGGTTTCTCTGTTATAAATTACATCATAAATAAAAAGGTCTTTATGGAGGTACTTGGGATTGACCACACAGGGATCTCCCTCCTTCATGCCTACTGGCGTGGCATTGATGAGAAGTGTACTTCCCATGAGGTTTTTTGCAAATTCCTTATCGCCAGGAGGGATGGCATAGACTGGACAATCAGGAATGTTTTCTCGAAGCCTACCTACCAGAGCCTCTGCTCTTTCGACTATCTTATCAGTAATAACGAGTCTCTCTACTCCCCTCTCGGCCAATTTTACAGCCACTGCCTTTCCTGCCCCACCCGCGCCGATTAGAAGAACCTTCTGACCTTCAAGTTTTACTCCACCATCAGTGAGTAGCGACGTAATGAAACCTTGACCATCTGTGTTATAGCCTATGAGTTTCCCATCCTGGTTATGAATTGTGTTTACAGCACCAATAAATTTCGCTTCAGGAGTGACTTCATCCAGGTATTTCATGACCTCTTCCTTATATGGGATGGTTACATTTGCTCCCACGATATTCAATGCCCTAAAACCCATTACTGCTTCCTTCAAATAAGGAGGCCTTACCGAAAAGAGGAGATACATAAAATCGAGCCCGAGGGAATCGAAAGCAGCATTATGCATAACCGGGCTCTTAGAATGCTCTACCGGATAGCCAATCAGTCCCACGATTTTTGTAGAGCCAGACGGCTTCATTCTTACTCACCACTGATAAGAAGATTGGAAATTCTTATGGTAGGAGAACCCAGGCTCCCATAAAATTCTAAATCATCGCCAATTACATCAACCGAATTCAAAACGTCGACAACGTTGCCTGCTATAGTGACCGCGTGGACAGGAAAGGAAAATTTTCCTTTCTCTATCCATAATCCACTAACTCCCACTGAAAAGTCTCCAGAAACAGGGTCGGCTGTGTGCATTCCCATAGTCTCCATCACATAGAGCCCCTTATCTGTATTGGCAATCAACTCCTCCCTTTTGGTCCCTCCCTTCTCCAGAAAGAAGTTGGTAAACGCCACAGAGGGTAGAGCCTTAAAAGAGCTCCTGAAAGCATTGCCAGATGACTCCACTTTATCCTTCCTCGCAGTATAGGAATCGTAAAGAAAGGTAGAAAGTATGCCATCTTTTACCAGAACTGTTTTCTTTCTCGGTATACCTTCATCGTCGAACGGGGAGGTAGCTACCCCTCCCTGCAGGGTACCATCATCAATAATGTTGACAATCTTGTTGGAAATACTCTTCCCCTTCCTTCTGGCAAATGGAGACTTCTTCTTCTGCACAAAGTCCGCCCCAAGACCTCTGGCAATAAGCTCGAGAAAACTCGAAGCCACCAGCGGTTCAAAAACGACAGAGGCCATTTGAGTTCTTATCCTCCTCGCTCCCAAAAGAGAGACAGCGCGACGGGCTGCATTCTCAGCAAGCTGGCTGAAAAGGAGCTCTCGAAACCTCTTCTTTATGGCAAAATCGGCTCCCAGCTGAATCTCCTTACTTCCCTTTCCTGGAAACACCTTAGCCTCAGCCACAGCAACCAGGCCAGCAGAACATTGAGTGCCTCCATAACCTTCCTCCAGCCCTCTCGAATTGAATATGGAAATTTGGTACTGGCTATCACTATAGGATGCCCTAAGCACTCTGTTTACCCTATCGTCATAAGCAAGAGCTTTCCCTTCCATCTCTCTAATTTTGTCGATTTTTGTTCCCACCGGAATTCTAGCTAAGTCCTCATCAAATAAGTCTTCATACAGAAAATTATTCGATTTACCCTGTCGGGTAACTTGTGGCAATGAGTTGCACTCATCCGGAGCACCGTTTAAGGCATTATCCTTAGCCTGCTCAATCAACCTCTCAATACTTTCTTGGTCAACACCAGTAGTATATGCAAAACCCATCCTGTTTTTAGAAAAGATTCTTAAGCCAATTCCAGAACTATAGGGGGTATTGAAATTTTCGAGTTTTTGCCCGGACACATCGAAATGGATTGCCCGAAATGTCTTTATATAAACTTCGGCTTCTTCTCCCTCTGAATGGCAAACTCGCTCGATTATTTCCTCGCCTATCTTCGAATAGTCCACATTAAATCCTTTCCACTTAAAAACCAAAATATTACTCCCCCACAAATCCAGCATAGAGAAAAACGATCGAAATGATTAAAAGGACCGCACCTATCTTCTTGCGGTGGGTTACCAATAATTGGTCATTAAGCAGATACTTCCTGCCCAAGGCGTTAAACTTTATTATAATTGTTGGCCGATAAAGGTAACCCAAACCGATGATGAGAAAGAAAACACCTACCAAGACCTCTAAAAGTCTCAAACTAAACCTCCTTGTGTGAATCAGCCTGTGCTCAATAGGGGAAACCTCACAGGTTTCCCCTGATTGCGTTCCCTTCGCTCTCTGTCATCCGGGGCGCTCACCGTCTCGCGCCCGTCGCTAACACGTCCCGATTTATTCATCGGGACAGCGACCCCTTCCACAAAGGTTCTTCTTATCTATGTGAATCAGCTCCGAAGGAGTCCGACGCCTCCATTGGGTTTCGGAGTCCTGTCGGACCTGTGCTTCCCCTCACCCCTAGCCGCCTGCCCATTCTGGGCCTTAACGGCCAGGGTGGCCCGTGCCAGGCACGGGCAAGCCTAAGCCCTCTCCCCAAAAGGGAGAGGGGAGTTCCCCACCAATTTTCCTTAATCGGGCGACCATAAAGGTCGCCCCTACGCGACTAACTGCACTCCCTTCCTAATATGCAGAAAATAGTTTGTGAAGAATGCTTGGAATTTCAGCCAAAAAACGAGGACGACATCTTCTCTCCCAAGCAAAAATTTGTTCGACTCCCCGATTTGTCGGGGAGGAGTTTATTTTTGCGCCCAGCAGAGTCTGAAGTTTTTTGGCGTCAAGAAATTCCGCAATGATGAACAAACTATTTTCTAAGCACTGTCTCCGGGGCGCTCACCGTCTCGCGCCCGTCGCTAACACGTCCCGATTTATTCATCGGGACAGCGACCCCCTTCACAAAGGTTCCTTATTTGTATTAACTTAAACTAAAGTTACCATAAAACTACTGTTTTGTCAACGAAAAAGAGGCATTGATGAAGGAAACTTTGAGCTCTTAATTTCCGATGAGTTTTTTCTTCTGGAGAAGTCTGTGGTACCTGATAGCGAACCGGTGAGCTTCGTCTCTTATATGCTGTATCAGGTGTAAAGCGGGCGAGTTAGAGGGGAGGCGAATCGGACGGGAGCGCTCAGGCAGAAATATCAACTCTTCCCCTTTTGCAAGTCCGACTACCGGAATACTGTCCAGTCCCAGTTCCTTAAGAACCCTTTTGGCCCCGTTCACCTGTCCTTTCCCTCCATCAACCAGAATCAAATCTGGCAACAATCCTTTTTCTCTTATCAACCTCGTATATCTTCGGTAAATCACCTCTTTCATCATACCCACGTCATCAATTCCTGAGACCATTTTTATCTTAAATCTTCTATAAGACTTATTTTCAGGCTTTCCAACGGAAAAGACGACCATTGAACCCACAGCCGAGTCTCCGTAAATCTCAGATATATCGAAAGCCTCTATCCTTTCTGGTAAGTTTTCCAACTCTACTGCTTTCTGAATCTCAATCAAAACCTTCCCCATTCCTGCAGCCTTTAATTTCTGCTTCTCTACTTGTCGCAAATTCACCCTTTCCGAAATGCTCTGTATTGCCATAATCTGGTCTCTCAACATTCTTGCCTTCTCAAAATCGAGTCGCCTGGACGCCGTTTCCATCTCTTCTTTCAGCTTTTTCAAAAGACTTTCTCCTCTTCCCGAGAGAAAGAGCACGACTCCTGCCACAATTTTCCTGTAATCTTCCTTGCTCACCCGCCCCACGCAGGGTGCCAGGCATTGTCCCAGATGGAAATCTAAGCAACTACTCGGGTTACCTTCCCTTCGTCGGGCCAGAAAGAAGCTTTTACTACATTTAACCAGAGGAAATATCCTCTGGATTGTCTTAAGTGTCCTCTTGAGAGAAGAAACATCCGGATAAGGACCAAAATACTTTATCCCAGGCGTTCTATGTTTCACCTTCTCCCTTTTTGAGATGCGCACCATAACCAATCTAGGAAATTCCTCGTCAACGCTCAACTTAAGATGGGGATAGGTTTTGTCATCCCTTAACGCTATATTATATTTGGGATGGAAGTATTTTATTAACTCGTTTTCCAATATCAGGGCTTCTTTTTCGTTCCGCGTTACAATGTATTCGAGGTCCCGCACGTTCGAAACCAGAGCAATAGTTCTCGGAGAATAACTACCGGGCGATTGAAAGTATGAAGAAACTCTCTTTCTTATTGATTTTGCTTTACCGACATAAATAACTCTGGCAGTAATGTCCTTCATCATATATATGCCTGGCGCATCGGGTAGAGAACCCAGTTTTTCCTCAAACTTCATCTGTAGATTCCTTTCGCGTGATTATCTTCCGCACATATTTAATCTCATCACACCGCAAGAGATGCGCCGCCAAAATGTAGATAGTTACACAAATCAGGATAGTACCTGCCACCTGTATCAGCTTGTTAATCTGGCCCAGTAACTGAGAGGAATATATGCAGGCTATTCCCATGGCTGAACAGGCAAGTAGAACCTTAACAAGCGAACGCAGTACTTTCTTTCCTCCTAACCTGCCAATCCTCTTTCTCAGGTAGGATAGAAGGATTGACAAATTAAGGAAGGATGCAATGGCAGTGGCAAAAGCAAGTCCACCTACATCCAGAATCCGCATCAAAATTGCATTGAGAAATATGTTTACCATCATAGCAATGGAAGCTATTTTAACCGGGGTCCTGGTATCCTGCAGGGAATAGAATGCAGAAGCTACCACTTTTACCCCCGCATACGCTGCTATTCCAGTCGAATAGAATAGAAGCGCCCAACTGGTGGACTGAGTAGCCTGAGATGTAAATCTCCCCCTTTCGAAGAGAAGAGAGATTATGGGTTTCCCTAAAATAATCAGTCCCAGTGAAGCGGGAATAATAGTAAACAGTATCATTCTAAGTGCTAAAGATAGGGTATTCTTTAATTCTTCCATATTAGTAGTCGCCACTGACCGGGACATCATTGGCAAGGCAACAGTTGCTATTGCTGTTCCGAACAGAGCCAGAGGAAGTTGCATTATGCGATTTGCATAATATAGAGCTGTAACACTCCCTTCCCTAAGCATAGAAGCAAAAATTGTATCCACAAAAACATTCACCTGAGTCACAGATAGCCCTATAGTTGCAGGTAGCATCAAAAGTCCTATCCTCTTCACCCCGGGATGATTTAAGGTGGAAATCCATCTCTTCCAGAGGAGATCCCAATTCTTCAGGAGATTTTTGGGATAGCTAACCAGCTTTAGATGCGGATTACCGTAACTCTTACCGGACGGTATAACAAAACCTTCTTTTGCTATTGAGGGTAGCTGAAAGAAGAACTGGGCAAATCCACCAGCTACCACGCCGAGAGCAAGTCCGATTATTGGCCGTTCCATTAATGGACATATGAACAAAATAAAGAAAATTTCAGAAATGCTGAGCAGACAGGGAGCTAAGGCGGGAATAATAAATCTATGGAGAGAATTCAATATTCCCAAAGCTAAAGCCGCCAGACCTATTGCCACCATAAAAGGAAAAAGGACACGGGTGAGAGTAATGGTCAAGGAAAGCTTTTCAGGATTCGCAATGAAACCAGGAGCAATTAAACGGACAACTATGGGAGAAAAGATGATTCCCAGAATTGCCAAAATAGACAGGAGAATCAAGAGTAGCAAGCCCGAAATTCTCGCCAGTCTCTGTGCTTCTTCCTTAGGCTTGGTGGTTAAATATTCGGTAAAAACAGGGACAAAGGATGCGGACAGTGCGCCTTCTCCAAGAAGTTGGCGCAGAAGATTGGGAATGCGATAAGCAACGAAAAAGGCATCGGCCACCAAACCGGCGCCAAAGAAGTTAGCAATAAGCATGTCTCTTAGATAGCCGAGAATCCGAGATGCCAGAGTAGAGACGCTAACGCCAGCTACTGACCTGGTGACCTTTCCTTCCCTGTCCAATAACTTTCTCCGAAATAAAGATTGTTCTTGACTTTCGCTTCCCAATATGGTACTTTACGTTCAAGGATATCTTTAATCTCAGGGAGCGTTCGTTAATGGTTAAACTGAAATTTGGACGACACACTCAGGCACTTAAATCCGAAAGGCAGGATAACAAACGGCGTCTAAGGAATGTCGCCATCAGGACAAAAATCAGAACAATAGCCAAAAAAGTCGAGCTGGCAGTCGCTCAGGGTAAGCCCGAGGAAGCAAAATCAATCTTTTTACGAGCTATGAAAGAACTCGATAAAGCTGCCAGCAAGAAAATCATACCTAAAAGAAGAGCAGCGAGAAAAAAGTCAAGATTGGCAAAAAGAATCAATACCCTGAAAGCGAAAGGGTAAATTAACTCGGATAAGGCGATGCTTTTTTCTCACTGCACAAATTCAAAATTAGAAGTTCCAGCACAAGCTGAGCTGGCTTCTTACCCACCTTAATCTCCCAGTCTGCCCGAAGCACGCTATCCAAATTATTCAAAAGCTCATCCCGATTGAAATCTTGAATTCGATACGTAAAATCCTTATCGAAAAAATGATGTAGGCCGACCTCCTCAATTATTCTGAATGGTTCCATTTCTTGCTGTTGAAGTTCTTTGGCGCGAATTATCTGTCGAATCCTCTTCGCTATTCTTACCAAAATCCCTACGGGATTTTCCCCGGTCTCTATCAACTTTGTTAGGATTTCCAGAGAATGTTTTAAGTTCTTCTGAGTAATCGCCCTCAGAAGGTCAAAAATAGAGTCGGCTCTAGAACGACCTGTCAACCGTTCAACGTCATCCAGCGTAATTTCCTTTCTATCCCTGGTATATATTAACAGTTTTTCAATCTCTCCAGATAAGTCTAATAAATTATTTCCAACATCTGCAAAGAGATAATGTGCCGCTTCTCGGGACATAATTTTTCCCTCTCTGGATATCTTATCTTCAATCCAGCCCGGAATCTCTGAATCGAAAAGCCTCCAGAAAATCACTGTCTCACAAAGAGAAGAAATAGTTTTATATAATGCTCTACCTAAACCCGTTCTATCAACTTTTTCACTCACCAGAACAAGACACGTAAAGGGAGCGGGTTTCTTCAAATATTCAATAATTTTTCTCAACTCACTCTCTACAAATTTATCTATATCTTTAACTACAACCAGTCTATTTTTTGACATAAAAGGATACGTCTCGGCGAGGGAAATAACGTCTATGGCAGAAGTATCTTCAGTATAGAGAAGCCCAAAGTCAAAGTCCCTTGCTCCTGGCTCCATTAGCATTTCCTTCAACACAAGGATTGCTTCCTGTTTTAGATACTCCTCCTCCCCACAGAAAAAGTAACAATTGGCAATTTTTCCCTTTCTCAGTTTAGCAATTAATTCTTCATACTTCATCATTGGATTGGAGACAAACATTCAATCTAAAGCAAGCCAAACTAAACTCAGGCAAATTCCCTTTGTAGCAGCAAAGCGTAAGCCTTGCTTCTTCCTATCATTGGGCGACCAAGGTCGCCCCTACGCGACTTACTTCCTACCAAAAGTTAGTTTGCGAGAAGCACTTAATTTCTTGCGTTACTAAATCTTTGCGAGTGGAACGGTGAAATTTCAATTGTCCGAGCCCCGCTTATTGGGGCGAGTTTTTGAAATTTAGTGAAGCGAGCATCTGTCATTGCGAGGAGCGTAGCGACGAAGCAATCTCGTAGATTTATTCTTGAGGTTGCCACGGCTTCGCCTCGCAACGACTTCGTCGATTGCCACGGGCTTCGCCCTCGCAATGACATAGCGACGAACAAACTAACTTTTAATCTTCTGACCAAGTACCGTTAGAACTTATCCTACGCCTAACACTATCAGTGATTTTTCTTGGTTTGCAGGAAATATTTCTGACCTAAGCAAGTGGGAACTTGTTCTAACGGCACGAGCGCCTCCGAAAACTATCCCCACCTCTATCTACTACTCTGAATCTCAATCCGGCTTCCCCACCCATAGACTGTACGTCGCACAATGTGGTCGGCAAGCTCAATAACCAGGCGATCCTGTGCCTCCTCTTCTGTCTCCACAGTTCTACCTGCTCTGGGAGTTACATAGTATCTTACATCTCCTTCGATTCCCCCAATAAGGTTCCCATCTATGCTCTCTCTCTTCTCTTCCCAGAGAACCTGTCCTGTAGTTAAATCTCGAAAAGAGAGGTTAATCACTACCCAGAGCTTATACTGTTCAACCACCTCCGTGGCATCGTAAGAGAGGGGTTCTAAAACGTAGGTAACAATCTCCCCTGTTAAGAGAGCATCGGCCTCCTTCTCCTTGGCAATGGATAGATGGCCATCTCTAATAAACTCTTCTATTACAGCATCGGTCAGTTTAGACTCAAGGCCATAGTGGGCTGTTCTGTTGATAATTGTTGGCACAGCTATTGTCTTGATATGCTTGGGCAGAATCTCTACAGGCGCGTAAGCACAACCGAAAAACAGCAACACTCCCAGCCCAATAGTAATGAAAATAGACTTTCTCATAAACTCCTCCTCTCTTTTTCTCTATTCTCCAACCACAATATTTACCAGTCGTTTTGGTACATAAATTACCTGTTTGATTCTTTTATCCTGGATATGCTTTCTAACTCTCTCATCTAATTGAGCCGTTCTTTTTATTTCTTCTTCTTCTAAATTGACAGGAACTTCTACTTTACTTCTCACCTTACCATTCACTTCAATAACAATAAGCATCTTCTCTTGTTTGATTGCTTCCGGGTTATATTTTGGCCAGGATTCTTTAATAACGCTTCGCCGATGTCCCAGCACTTCCCATAACTCTTCACAGATATGGGGCGCAAAAGGAGAAAGCAAAAGTATTAATTCTTCTACACTTTCCTGTAGCTTGGAGTTGTTACCTTTTCTCTTTAAGTAATTATACATTACATTTAGGAGTTCCATAATGGTTGCAATGGCCGTATTAAAATGAAAACTTTCTATATCTTCAGTAACTTTTTTAATAGTTGAGTGGGTAGTTCTCTTCAGATTTTTCTCTTCCTGGTTGAAAGTTTCAAGAAGGGTTTTACTATGTTTACCTTCTATTTCTCTTACCAGATTCCAAACTCTGTTCAGGAACCTATAGCAGCCTTGAACTCCCTCATCGCTCCATTCTAAATCTTTCTCGGGAGGTGAGGCAAAGAGAATAAATAACCTCGCTGTATCCGCGCCATATTTCTCTGTTATCTCATCTACACTAACTATATTACCTTTCGACTTTGACATCTTCGCCCCATCCTTAACTACCATTCCCTGACATAAGAGCTTCTCAAAAGGCTCGTCGATCTCGTATAACCCTATATCCCTCAAGGCCTTGGTAAAGAACCGGGCATACAGAAGATGAAGAATCGCATGTTCGATCCCTCCTATATATTGATCAACCGGCATCCAATACTTAACTTTTCTCTTATCAAAAGGTAACTTTTTGAAGTGAGGGCTACAATAACGGGCAAAATACCAGGAGGAATCAACGAATGTATCCATAGTATCAGTCTCTCTTCTTGCCGGACCGCCACATTCTGGACATTTACAGTTTACGAATTCACTACAGTTGGCCAGGGGATTCCCTCTTCCTGTAAACTCAACCCTGACAGGCAACTCCACCGGCAAATCTTCTTCCGGCACGGGCACAATCTTGCACTTATCACAGTAAATTATGGGGATAGGCGTGCCCCAATACCTCTGTCTGGAAATCAACCAATCGCGCAATCTGTACTGAACCGTCTTTCTTCCCCAGTCTTTCTGGACCAAATATTCCGTAATCTTTTCCCTTGCCTCCTGGGAAGAGAGCCTGTCAAACTGGCCTGAATTGACCATAATTCCTTCGCCTTCATAAGCCTCTTCCAGATCTTTTCCTGTACAAGATTCCTCGTGAGATGGGACGATTACCTGCTTTACGAGAATACGATATTTTCTGGCAAACTCAAAATCTCTCTGGTCATGGGCTGGCACCGCCATTATAGCTCCTGTCCCATACTCCATCAACACGAAATTAGCTATATAGATAGGAATCTCTTCTCCATTCAAAGGATTTATCGCATACTTGCCAATAAACATCCCCTCTTTTTCTCTATCCTCCCCTGTACGAGTGAACCTATCTTCAATTACTACCTTATTGATAAATTCTCTCACTCTCTTCTCATATTCTGTCCCAGCAATTAATTCTGAGATTATGGGATGTTCTGGAGCAAAAGTCATAAAGGTGGCACCATATAGGGTATCCGGTCGTGTAGTAAACACTGGAATCAGACTATCGGAATTTTTCAATCTGAAATTGACCAGTGTTCCATAACTTCGGCCAATCCAATTCTCCTGCATAAGTCTAACCCTCTCTGGCCAGTTTCTTAACTTTTTCAAATCTACCAGAAGTTCATCAGCATACTCCGTGATCTTAAAGAACCACTGCTCCAGATTTCTAATCTCTACAGAAGTCTCACACCTCCAGCATCTCCCATCTACAACCTGCTCATTGGCCAGTACTGTCTCGCACTGGGGACACCAGTTGATGGGTGCCTTCTTCCTGTAGGCCAAACCCTTCTTGTAAAACTTAAGGAAAATCCACTGGTTCCAGCGATAATATTCTGGTTCAGCAGTAATTACCATCCTTTCCCAATCGTAACTCAATCCCATTTTCTTCTGCTGTTTTTTCATTTTCTCAATGCATCTATTCGTCCAAGAAGAAGGGTGAATCTTCTTCTCTATTGCTGCGTTTTCTGCCGGTAATCCCAGTGCATCATAACCCATAGGGTAAAGGACGTTGAAGCCCCTCATCCTCAGGAAGCGAGCTACAGTATCACCAATTGTATAATTACGCATGTGCCCCATGTGAAGCTCTCCAGAAGGATAAGGGAACATTTCAAGAAGATAGAATTTTTTCTTTCTTTTCTTTCCAGACTGCTCCGAGATTTTGAAAGTTCCTTCCTCTTCCCATCTCCTTTGCAACTTCTTTTCAATCTTCTTAAAATCGTAAATTCTTTCCATATTTGACTTGACCTTCAATAAATTTATTTCTTGCCTCTGTCTCGCCTAACCCTTCTTCAAATAGATAAAATACTCGATATTTCCAGCAGGGCCTTTAATCGGCGAAGCCACTAATCCTTTTACTTCCAATTCCAAATCTCGAGCCAACAGTTTTATCTTATCGATAACTTCCTGATGAACTTTCTTGTCTTTAACCACACCCCCTCTTCGCACTTTTTCTCTCCCTGCCTCAAACTGGGGTTTAATCAGGGAAACTATCTCGCCGCCTTCTCCAATTAACTCCTTAACTTTTGGTAAGACTTTATCTAGGGAGATAAAAGAGACATCGATAGTGGCTAAATCAATGGGGCTTTTAATCTCTTCTCCCTCAAAGTATCTTATGTTCGTTCTCTCAATGTTGACCACTCTCGGATCGTTCCGCAATTTCCAATCAAGCTGGCCATAACCCACATCCAGTGCATAGACTTTCTTCGCTCCATTCTTGAGAAGGCAATCCGTAAACCCTCCCTTTGATGCGCCAACATCAAGACAGACCTTCCCTTGAACACTAAGCCCGAACTCCTTTATCGCTGCTTCCAGCTTCAATCCTCCCCGAGAAACATATTTTCGCAAAGGAGATTCTTTTACTTCTACTTCCACATCCATAGGGAACTCAGTACCCACCTTGGTAACTTTCCGACCGGACACCCACACAGATCCAGCCATTATCAATCCCTTTGCTCTCTGGCGGCTCGACGCCAATCCCCTTTCCATAAGAAGTTTATCTAATCTTTCTTTTCTCTTTTTTATTTCCACAAGTCTACTTCAGTACAAAAAAATTCTGTAGCAGCAAAGCGAAAGCTTTGCTTGTCTTTTGCACGGTTAAAACCGTGCCTACAAATCTTCTACCCCATTGTAGGCACAGATTCAATCTGTGCATGTATCCGAGTGACTCCGAAAACTATCCCCACCTCTTAATATAAATTACCAATTTCAAATTTCAAATTTCAAATTAACCGAGTGACTCCGAAAACTATCCCCACCTCTTAATATAAATTACCAATTTCAAATTTCAAATTTCAAATTTCAAATTAACCGAGCGACTCCGAAAACTATCCCCCTGGCCGTAGCTCGTGCCAGGCACGGGCAGGCGGCACGGGCAGGCTTCATCCCTCCCTCACTTGCTTTTCACGAACTCGCCGACCGTACGGGTTATTCTCTCAGCGGTCAACCCGTATTTCTCTCTCAACTCCTCGCTACTACCATGTTCGATAAATTGGTCAGGGAGTCCAATGCTTAAAATACGCACATTATCGGACGCTACCAATTCCTTGATGGCGGAACCGAAGCCTCCCGAAAGGGTATTCTCCTCCACAGTAACAATCTTATGGACCTTTTTGATTATTTTCCTTATTATATCTCCATCCAAAGGTTTAACGAACCTCATGTTAACCAGATCTACCTTGATGCCTTCTGCTTCCAGTCTCTGCTGCGCCAGGAGAGAAGGGTGGACAGTATTCCCTATCGCCAGGATGGCTACATCATCCCCTTCTGTAAGCACCTCTGCCTTTCCCAAGGGAAGGACTTTGTATTGCCTATCCAATTTAACTCCCACGCCCTGACCTCGAGGATAGCGAATCGCACAGGGAAAACTCCAGGATAGGGCAGTATTTAGCATCTGGACCAGTTCATTCTCATCCTTGGGAGCCATTACTACCATATTGGGAATTAATCTAAGATACGAAAGGTCGAACGTTCCCTGATGGGTTGCTCCATCTTCGCCTACTATGCCAGCTCTATCTATTGCAAATACCACTGGAAGGTTCTGCAGGCAAACATCATCGATTATCTGGTCAAATGCCCTCTGAAGAAATGTGGAATAGATAGCACAAATAGGCCTATAGCCGGCTCTAGCCAACCCTGCCGCGAAGGTAACCGCATGTTGTTCAGCAATTCCCACATCGAAATACCTCCTGGGAAACTCCTTTTGAAATGCGTCCAGCCCTGTACCCTGAGGCATTGCAGCAGTAATGGCAACAATCTTTTCATTCGATTTAGCCAAATCTATAAGAGCCTGACTAAACACTTCTGTGTATGAAGGAATTTTACTTTTTTCTGTCTCTCCAGTCAAAATATCAAAGGGCGAGGTTCCGTGAAACCTTATAGGTTCTCTCTCTGCCGGCTGATATCCTTTACCCTTTTTGGTAATTACATGAATCAAAACCGGACCCTTCATATCTTTCACTTTCTCAAAGATTTCGATTAAATAGTGAACGTTATGTCCATTAATTGGTCCCAGATAAGAGAACCCCATTTCCTCAAAAAGCATTCCTGGAAAGAGAAGAACTTTAAATCTCCGGACTACTCTTAGAACTGCAATGCCCCAGAATGAGACTCTGGTCAAGAACTTTTTTACCTTTCTCTCCAATTTCTTAACCAGCCCTAAAGTCATCAATTTTGTTAAATACCCTGCCAGAGCTCCCACCCTGTGCGAAATGAACATCTCATTATCATTTAAAACTACCAGAAGGTCTTTACCAAGGTGCCCGGCATTATTGAGAGCTTCAAAAGCCATTCCCCCGGTCATCGAACCATCGCCTATCACTGCCACCACCTTATGATTGTTGCCAGATAAATCGCGGGCACAAGCCATTCCCAGAGCAGCTGAGATTGCAGTAGAACTGTGTCCCACGCCAAAGGCATCATATTCACTCTCTTGGGGATTAGGAAAACCACTTATTCCTCCGTGCTGGCGGAGAGTAGAAAAATTGTCTCTCCTGCCTGTCAAAATTTTATGGGCATAGGCTTGATGGCCAACATCCCAGATAATTTTATCTTGAGGCGAGTTGAAAACGTAGTGCAAGGCTATGGTCAATTCAACTGTCCCCAGACTGCTAGCCAGATGGCCTCCTCTCCGGGATGTCACAGTAATTATTTTTCCTCTGATTTCTTCCGCAAGTTGCGGAAGCAACTCTTTCCTGATTAACCTGAGATCGCTCGGTCGGTCAACTAATTCCAGGACTGGCATGCCTTCTGCCTCCTCTGTAATTCTAACAGCCCTGACCCAGATAAGGAATAGTCATCGGTCCCTCCGGGAGTACCGCTATCCTGGGAGTACCTTCAAACTCTTTCTTTATTCTCGCTACTGTGCTTTCTATATCCTTAATAGGCTCAAGGTGACAAGCTACCACTTCTGTTTCCGGAAGCGCCGAATAGAGATAGACTTTTGCCTTAATCTGAATCTTAGCCTGTATCTGCGCTTCCCACTGGTCAAACAGGGAAAACCCCGGGGACTCGATTATCTTCAGAATTTCCTTTGGATCTTTCCCCATTTGGAGAATGCGGCGGTAGTTGCCGTGTTCAGGAATCCCATCCGAGCACTCGGACACGCAGATAATGGCTCCGTCTTCCTTGACGATCTGACTCGCCGCAGACATCCCTTTAACTGTCTGATATAGATTTAAGTCGAGGGGATAACCGCTATTGGTGGTAATGACTAAATCGAACAGATAGGGAACAGCACGCATTGCACTCCTGCCGGCGAATTCGACACCCTTCTGGTGTGCCAAATTCATTCCTCCCGAAAAGACACCGGTTATCTTTTTTTCCCTATTCAATGTAACGTTTATGATGAAAGTAGGTTCAGTCATAAGGGCCACTTCACGAATCTCATCCCAGATAGGATTTCCATAAGTAATGCCCCAGTTTGCCTTTGGGTTATTCAACATATGAGCACTATGATTATGCATTACTGTCTCTTCGCCAGAGATACCGGGAAGTACTGATTTAGGGCCTCCCGAAAATCCAGCAAAGAAGTGGGGTTCAATAAATCCAGTTAGTATCTTAACATCGGCTCGAATATAATCGCCATTTATCCAAATCTCCCCTCCGGTTCTGTTCTTTCCTAAATAGACCATTCCATCCTTTTTCTGGCCATCATGGTTAATAATTCTATAATTTTTAACAACTTCTTCACCCAGCATCTCTGTAAGTTCCTCTATTGTATTGGCTCGATGCATTCCGGTAGCATTGATCAAAACCACTCTATCTTTGCTGACACCACCCAGCTCCTCCAGAAGCCAGGGAATAATCTTTCTATTAGGCACAGGCCTGGTTATATCGGAGAAGACAATAGCTATAGAATCTTTGGGCTTAATCAACTCCTCAAGTGCTGGACTCCCTATGGGGTGTCTCAAAGAGTCAATAAAAGTTTTCCTCTCATCAGAAAGTCCCGGCACAAATTTTGGTTCAATAATCGTAAGGCCTTCTTCAGGTAGAGTAATTTCTAAATCTTTTTTTCCATATGCCAACCTTATATCCACTTCTCTCACCTAAACCGCAATTCAGACACCACTTGTCACCCTAAAGGCCGACCGACCAATGGGCGACCACCCCGATAAATCGGGGTAAACTGAGCGTCGCCCCTACGCGACTACTAATGTAGGGGCTCAATTTATTGAGCCCGTTTCTGCTTACTTCCCAAGAAAAGTTGGCGCGCGACGAGCAAACTAACTTTTCTCCTCTTCCAGCCGCTCCGATGAATCGGGCGACTACCAAACTAGATAAAATGGTAGCCGCAACCTTCAGGTTGCGTTGAGACGCAGACCAACGTCTGCTACTCCCGATACGCAGGCTGAAGCCTGCGATTACCAAATTAGAAAATTATATTTTAGATAGAATAAAGTAGTCTATTAGTTCTTTAAGGAGTTTTCCTTTTCCCTTAAAAATCATCAACTGCAGTTTAGCATTCTTGACCAGTCTTTTCACCTTCTCTGTGGAGACTTTTAAGCCATAAATCCCAGGATAAGTTAGCTTCCTTTTTTCTTTCTTATCTAATATATCATCGGTGATTTGAAAGGCCAATCCGAAACTTCTGCCATACTTGTCGATTGCTTTCAACTCCGCATTAGAGGCACCGGCCAGCATCGCTCCCACCCTTAATGCCACAGTAATTAGAGCACCAGTCTTGTGCGAATGTATGTAAGCTAATTTTTTCTCCCTTTCCGCTTGTGTTCCTGAACTCAAAGATTGAATATCTTCCGCCTGTCCTCCCAGCATCCCCTCAGTTCCTATAGCTCGAGCGATCTGGGAAATTACTTTTGCTTGAACAGCTTCATCTTTAGGGAACCTCGTTTGGGACAAAACTTCAAAGGCTCTGGTCAACAACGCATCACCAGCCAAAATAGCCATAGCTTCTCCGAACTTCTTGTGGCAAGATAATCTACCTCGGCGATACTTATCGTCATCTATTGCCGGGAGATCGTCATGAATAAGAGAATAGGTGTGAATCATTTCTAAAGCGCAGGCAGCAGGCAGGACATCAGAAGCTTTCCCTCCACATGCTTCTGCTGCGGCAATAACGAGAATGGGTCTCAGGCGTTTTCCCTTTCCAAAAACAGCATAGCGCATAGCCTGATGAATTATTGACGGATACTTTTTGGGAGAATGAAGGAGCCTGTTTAGAGTAGACTCAATACCAATTTTTTTCTGTTTTAAGTATTTTTCAATTGAGTAGTCCATCGGATCGATTCTATTCTGTAAAATTCAAATTCTCAGAATTATTATTCTTCTCTCCAATCTCCTCCTTCAAATTGAAAGGTTTTGCTACCAGCTCTCCCTTCTCGGATTTCATCAAAACCTCAATTTTCTTTTTCGCTTCTTCCAGTTTTCCTGAACAGAATTTTGATAATTTTATCCCTTCCTCAAATAATTTCAAAGAATCCTCAAGAGACCTCTCTCCTTCTTCCAGCTGTTGAACTATCCTTTCCAATCTATTTATAGCTTCTTCGAATTTCATCTCTTCCATTCTCCTCTCCTTCTATTTTCTATTTTCTATTTTCTATTTTCTATTCTCTATTCTCTGGCATCTTAGTTTCTTCCACTATACAAATTATCTCACCCCTGTGTAGTTTAACCTTTACTTTATCCTTCATCTTAACTTGAGATATATTCTTTAAAACTTCATTTTCTGGCAATTTGTAGGTGATGCTGTATCCCCTGGCCAAAATATTCAGCGGGGACAACACATCTAACTTTCCAGCAATTGAATTTAACCTCTCCTTCTGGAAATCCAAAAAATGAGTACACTTTGAAACTATTTTCTCTAAGTAGTAATCTATTTCCTGCTGAAATTGCGAGTATAATTCTTCAGGATGGAGAAAGATTCTACTCTCCACGAGGCGTCTGTATTCGATGGTGCATTCATCCAGTTCGTACTCTATGGAGGATTTAATCTTAGAAGTCAAAAGTAATATTTTCTTTTCCAACTCAATCTTATTGGTAACCACTAATTCGGCGGCGGCTGACGGTGTGGGTGCGCGAAGGTCGGCAACGAAATCAGCAATGGTATAATCGACTTCGTGACCTACAGCCGAGATTACAGGAATTTTGGAGTTATAGATAGCCCGTGCAACAATTTCTCCATTAAAAGGCCAAAGGTCTTCCAGCGACCCACCACCCCTTCCCACGATTAAGACATCCAGATATGGAAAATATTCGTTAAGATAGGTTATTGCTTCCGCAATCTCGCCGGCCGCAAGGTCACCCTGCACCCTTACTGGATAGATTAAAATGTGTACGTTGGCAAATCTGCGCTCAATTATATTCAAGATGTCACGGATTGCTGCTCCTGTAGGCGATGTAACTATGCCAATCTTCTGAGGCAACATTGGTATCGGTCTCTTGCGGGCCTTATCGAATAGACCCTCCCTCTCCAGTTTTCGCTTCAATTGTTCGAATGCTTGCTGCAATGCCCCTATCCCTACAGGCTGGAGAGCGTAGACAATGATCTGGTATCTTCCGCCTTTGACGAAGATACTTATCTTCCCTCTGGCAATTACCTTCATTCCATTTTCTGGCGCAAACCCGAGTTCACCAACCTGCCACTTATACATAATTGCATTTATCTGGGCTTCTTCGTCCTTTAAACTAAAATAGAGGTGCCCTGAGGAGTGGAGAGTAAGATTGGATATCTCTCCTTCAATCCAAATCTCAGGAAATTCGCTTTCCAGGAGATTCTTTGCTATCATATTTATTTCTGAAACCTTATAAATTTTTCTATGCTCTCCCACCTTTCACTCCCCACTCTCTTCTAATTTTCCTTCAAATGGTTTAGCAATTCTCCTTATGCTTTTCGCTTTTCCTGTCTTCTCGTCGACTTCCAACACAGCTCCTGCAAAAACTAAATCGCCTGTTGCCACTTCAAACCTGATCGGCATCTGGGTCAAATACTTTTTCAGGATAATCTCTTTTTTCATCCCGATGATTGAATCGAGAGGGCCCGTCATTCCTATATCAGTAATATAAGCTGTGCCCTGAGGGAGAATCCGTTCATCAGCAGTAGGAACATGAGTATGAGTGCCTATCACCGCGCTCACTTTACCATCTAAGTACCAACCCATAGCAACTTTTTCTGAGGTGATTTCCGCATGCATATCCACAATGATTATCTTTGTCTCTTTACTGATTTCTTCTATAATCCTGTCAGCAGTGCGAAAGGGACATTCTAAAGTGGACATATAGACTCTACCCATAATATTTATGGTCCCAACTCTTATCCCATTACTCGCTTGAATAACCACCCACCCTTTTCCTGGGACTCCGGCTGGAAAATTTGCTGGCCTCAAGATATTCTCTTCCTCGATTATTTCTAAAATCTCCTTCCTTGCCCATACGTGATTGCCCATAGTAATTACATCAACCCCCAATGAAAATATCTCTCGAGAAATGTTAGGAGTGAGACCGAAACCCCCTGCTGCATTTTCACAATTAGCAATCACAAATTGAATATTTTCCTCTTCTACCATCCTGGGAAGAATATTTTTCACTACCTGCCTACCCGGTTTACCAATTATATCAGCAATAACGAGTATTCTCACCTTGTCTCCTTTATGTATTTGGAGTAGCGAAGCAAAGCTTCGCGATTATGCTGCAGAGCTATCGCTCTAAAGCTACAATTCCCCTCACCCCTCGCCGCCTGCCCATTCTGGGCCTTAACGGCCAGGGTGGCTCGTGCCAGGCACGGGCAGGCTTCATCCTCTCCCCTTGGGGAGAGGGCAAGGGTGAGGGGGCATTTGTTTTTGTAGCAGCAAAGCGAAAGCTTTTCTTCTTCTTACCCTTGGGCGACCGTAAAGGTCGCCCCTACGCGACCCACAGGTTCAATAAATTGAACCCCTACTCCACCTCTAGTACCTTAAGATTTGAAAAAATAGTTTGCAAAGAACTTCAGGAATTTTAGCCAAAAAACGAGGACGGCATATTCGCTTCCAAGCAAATCATTGTCCGACGAGCAAAGCGAGGAGTTTTGATTTGCGCCTTGCAAAGTCCGAAGTTTTTTGGCGTCAAGAAATTCCTCAGGAATGAGCAAACTATTTTTCAAATCAATAACCGAGCGACTCCGAAATCTATCCCCCTGGCCGTAGCTCGTGCCCCCCTGGCCGTGGCTCGTGCCAGGCACGGGCAGGCGGCACGGGCAGGCTTCATTCTCCCCAAATCCCGAGGTGCCTTCTTATTTTGCAGTCTCGATGGCTCTCGTCTCTCTGATAACCGTAACTTTTATCTGGCCAGGATACTCTATTTCTTTTTCGATTTTCTTGGCTATTTCCCTGGCAAGTTCCTGTACCATGCTATCCTCCACCTCTTCTGGTTCCACAATAATCCTTACCTCTCGCCCTGCCTGAATAGCATATGCCTTCTCTACTCCTCGAAACGAATTGGCTACCTTTTCCAACTTCTCCAGCCTCTTTAAATAGTATTCAAGCGATTCTCTCCTGGCACCTGGGCGGGAAGCAGAAATTGCATCAGCGGCCTGCAGCAGAACGGCTTCTATGCTCTGAGCCGGACAGTCTTCGTGATGAGCAGCAACAGCATTAACCATTTTCGGAGATTCGTTATGTTTTCTTGTCAAATCCGCACCAATCTGGGCATGCGTTCCCTCCACGTCGCGGTCGATAGATTTACCTATATCATGTACCAACCCGGCCCGTCTGGCGAATTTGCTATCTACCCCTAACTCGTTAGCTAACACGGAGGCTATGTAAGCCACCTCCAAAGAATGCTGGAGAACATTCTGGCCATAACTGGTTCGGTATTTAAGCCTACCTATCAACCTAATTATTTCCGGATGAAGACCTTGAACGCCGACATCAAATACTGCTTGTTCTCCCACTGATTTTAGATGGGCTTCCATCTCTTTCTTTACTTTTTCTACGACCTCTTCAATTCTCGCCGGGTGAATCCTGCCATCGACAATTAGCCTTTCCAGAGCAACCCGCGCAATTTCCCTTCTCACCCCATCAAAACCAGAAAGTGTAATAGCCTCGGGGGTGTCATCAATTATTAAATCAACTCCGGTGGCATTCTCAAAAGCTCGAATATTCCTACCCTCACGGCCTATCACACGGCCCTTCATCTCGTCATCCGGCAGGGAAACTGTGGAGACCGTGATATCCGCAGTATGCTCTACAGCACAGCGCTGGATCGCTTGACTTAGAATCTCCTTAGATCTTATCATTCCAGTCTCAACAGCCTCTTGCTCGATCCGTCTAACAATTGTCGCCATTTCCCTCTTAGCCTCTTCCTCCATACTGGCCAAGAGAACCTTCTTTGCTTCTTCCGGGGTCATTCGCGCCAACCTTTCCAATACCCTCTTTTGTTCTTCCTTTACTTGAGTTAACCTATTGCCCTCCTCCTCTAAATATTTCTCTTTTCCCAAAATATATTTCTCTTTCTTGTCAATCTCTCTTTCTTTCCTCTCAAGGATATCAACTTTGCGGTCTAAATTGTCATCCTTCTGTGCTAACCGCTTTTCCAAATTTTCTAACTCTTGTCTTCGACTTCGCGTTTCCTCTTCAAATTTCATCCTTGTTCTGTGCATCTCATCTCTTACTTCAAGGAAGCCTTCTTTCTTTTTAGCTTCGGCCTCTCGCTCGGCCGAATCGATTATCCTTTTCGCTTGTGCTTCAACTGATGAAGCCTGAAATTTTGCGTAGATAAATCTTAATATGTATCCTACTAATATTCCTAAGAGAAGGCAGCCTGCAATAATTAAGCTAATTTTATCCATTTCTTTCTCCTTATCTAGGGAAAATTCCTACAGAAATTTCCTACATTTAAGGCATCCCCTGTAGAGATACGAGGGATTTGCTGATGCCAGCATTGGAATTTACCTAAGGCTGGTTCGTACAATTTATTATCCCGCTTTCAGTAACTATTTTATCAACCCTCACATCTTTTTTTACCAGAGGAATTTTCCTGGCAATTTGCAAATCGAAAGCCAGTCCAATCAGTGCACATTGAGGCGAGCAACCCATCCTCAATTTTATCGATTTAGTTTCTAAAAATCGGTCGTAGTATCCTCTCCCATACCCAAGGCGACCTCCCATCTTATCAAAGACTACTCCAGGAACGACTACGAGGTCGATTTCTTCTTGATCCACTCTCTTTCTGAACTCTTTTCTTGGTTCCTTTATTCCGAAACTTCCTTGGCTGAGTTCTTTTTCAAAATTTTTAATCTCGGCTATCTCTATTTTTTCCCCATCCACAACAGGTACAACTACCCTTTTCCTCAAGTTCAGCGCATTTCTTATCATTTTCTCTGTTTCCACTTCACTACGAAAAGATACATAAAACATAACTGTCTTTGCTCGTCGGAATTCAGGCAATGCAAAGAGTTCATTTTCAATCTTCTCGCTTTTAGAGTCTATTTCATCCCTGGAAAGGTTGTCTCTCCTGTTCAGGAATTGTTGCCTGAGTTTTCTTTTTTTCTCCTCCATTTTTCAAAAAGCTCGTTCTTTATCCTCCTTCCATTGCTGAGAGGCTTTTTCTCGAGGATAATGTGGTCTCTTCCTATGGGAAGCCTCGGAATCCTTATCAATCCGGGACTCCAGCTCTTCCATCCTCTTCTTAATCTTTGCCTCATAGCCTTCTTCTGTGGGAAAATAGTACTTACGTTTCTCCGGTAAATAGTCCTGCCGAACCCATCCCTTTGAATAATTGTGGGGATACTTATAATCTTTCTGCCCGACCTTAGTTAAATATTTTGGAGGCTTGAGAATTTTCTTCTCTTCTATATCGGCCAAAGCCTTGTCTATTCCTTTATAGGCCGCGTTAGACTTGGGAGCACAAGCAACATATATTGCAGCCTGGGCAAGGGGTATTTTAGCTTCGGGCATTCCTAAAAATTCACAGGCCTCCAGAGCCGCATTGGCTACTACAAGAGCTTGGGGATCTGCATTGCCCACATCTTCACTGGCACAGATCACAATCCTTCTGGCAATAAATCGTGGGTCTTCGCCAGCATATATCATCTTTGCCAACCAGTATAAAGTTGCATCTGGGTCAGAGCCTCTCATGCTCTTAATAAAAGCAGATATCGTGTCATAATGTTCATTCCCTTTTTTATCATAGACCACAGCCTTTTTCTGGATCGATTCTTCAGCGACTGATAAGCTAATGTTAATTTCTCCGTTTGGGCTTGACTTTGTGGTCATCACTGCCACCTCCAGAGCATTCAATGCTCTTCTGGCATCACCGTTGGCAGTTTTTATCAGATGCTTCAGTGCCTCAGGAGAAATTTTTATTCTCTTTTTACCCAGGCCATTCTCCGTATCCTCGATTGCCCTTTTCAAAATAACCTTTATGTCTTCATCACTCAAAGGTCTAAATTCGAAAACCTGGGAGCGTGAGAGTAACCTGGAATTAACATAAAAATAGGGATTCTCAGTAGTAATACCAATTATGGTTACTATCCCTTTCTCTACATCCGGCAGTAGAGCATCTTGCTGGCTCCTGTTAAAATGGTGAAGCTCGTCGACCAGTAGAATTGTCTTCTGACCCGAAAGCTTTCTCCTTTGCCAAGCTCTTTCAATTATCCTTCTCAAATCGGCAACCCCCGAAGTCACTGCATTTAGCTCTTCAAAGTATGCTTTCGTCCCTTCAGCGATTATTCTGGCCAGCGCCGATTTGCCACAGCCTGGTGGACCATAGAAAATGAGAGACGTAATTCTATCGGCCTCAATAGCTCGCCGGAGCAGTTTACCCTTACCCAAAATGTGCTCTTGTCCTACGAAGTCGGAAAGTCTCTTTGGGCAAATCCTCAAAGCTAAGGGCATATCTTTAGTGGCTTCTAATTTCTCTTTCGCAAAAAGTTCCATGTTTAACCGCATTGGCTCCGAATCATTGGAGCGTCCTGGATTAGCAGACTTTAGTCTGCGTCTTAGGATTAGCAGACTTTAGTCTGCGCCTTAGGATTAGCAGACTTTAGTCTGCGCCTTAGGATTAGCAGACTTTAGTCTGCGCCTTAGGATTAGCAGACTTTAGTCTGCATCTTAGGATTAGCAGACTTTAGTCTGCGCCTTAGGATTAGCAGACTTTAGTCTGCGCCTTAGGATTAGCAGACTTTAGTCTGCGCCTTAGGATTAGCAGACTTTAGTCTGCGCCTTAGGATTAGCAGACTTTAGTCTGCGCCATCCGAGCATCATTAGAATTCATCTGACTCAATAGTAAAATCAATAACCGGATACTTAGTAAAAACATCCATTAACCAGTCTCGACCGTATTTCCCCAAATAGAAATTGTAACTGGAAAAAGCGTAACTCTCTATTTGCCTCACATATCGGTGCTTTATTGAATTATGATGAATATAATTGAACCGCCTCCAAAAATCTACTTCTCCTCTAATACAGGTGTCCCAATATTGTTGCCATATCTGTCGTCCCCTTTTTTTATCCAACTGGTTCAACCTAAAGGAGCTTTTACCATTAATCGCTTTAACGCAAGTAGAGAGCTCCTTACCATATTTGAGACCTATCTCAACATGGTAATGGTTGTCAAGAACTATCCAGGCGTATAAGTGACAACGGATATTTCGTGGGATGTCCATAATTGTTTCCAGAATAATTTGTTTTCTTCTATAAGTATTAAAATAACGAATTTTATCCTTTGTGGAAGCGGTAACAAAGTAAATTGTTTCATCTAAGTACAAATGCGGTGGCCGATGAACATCCGTTCTCATTTTAACGCAGACTAAAGTCTGCTACTCCAGTTATAAACGCAGACTAAAGTCTGCTAATCCTTTGTTAAAAAAAAGTCCCCGCTCTGCCGTGTGCATGACTGTTTTAAAGCACCATCTCAAAGTGGGTATCCTGCTCCGATAATCACGATTACCAGAGGCCCCGGATTCCCTGATTTATGCTTGTCGGCTTAAAATAGTCAACACATCACGAACATCGCAGGGACAGTAAAAACCTTCTGTTTTTGACCAATTATGGAAACTATTATTTTAATGCTTGATCGAGCAGCTTGATTAGTTCTTCAGATTTTTTTGATATTTCCTGGCCACTGCTATCTTTACTCTCTCTCAACCTGAACAGTTCATCAGCAATATTTAGAGCAGCCAAAACTGCTACCCGGCTTGTATCTACAATGTGTGATGTGTTAGCTATTTTGTTCATTTGTTCATCAACATATTTTGCTAAAGCCGAAACGTATAAGGGGTCCCAATCGCCCCCCTCAATTATGAATTCTCGGTTATATATCTTCACTAGAATCTTATCGCTCTCTTTCTCAAGCATATACAGCCCTCTTAGCTATGCCAGGATCATACTTTTGTTTTCTCTAACCGATCAAGCAGAATCTGGAGCCTCTCCCTAACTTCTTTTCTCTCCTTTCCCAAGCGCTCAATTTGAGCAATTATCTTCTTTGCTACTTTATTCTCTTCCTCCATAAATTTAATGTCCTCTTTTTGCTTATCAATATTCTCCAGGAACTTTGCCCTTTCCTGTCTTAGCGAATTAACTAACGCAACAACCTCCTCTATCTTTTTCTTGAGAACATTGAATTCTTTCATCTTGCCTTATTCACGGATGAGTCTTATCTTCTCACTTTCAATTTTAAATCTCTTTCCAGCGCCTCCACTATTTTCATGTGTAAACTGTTTACCTCTTCATCCGTCAAAGTCTTTCCCATAGATTGATAAATAACCTTACAGGCTAAGCCCCTGTTCCCGGGCTCGATCTGTTCACCAAAATAGACGTCGAAAAGTTTTACATCTTGAACAAGTTCACCTCCGACTTCTTCAATTTTAACACAAATTTCTCTAAATGTCAAGCCTTCCCGAGCTACCAAAGCAATATCCCTGGAAACCCACGGAAACCTCGACATTCTCTTATACTTTTTCTTGACCTCGATAAGTTTACACAACTTGTCAAAATCTAACTCAAAGGTATATACTCTATTTCTAAATTCCATTTTCCGAGAGACCCTCTTAGCTAATTCACCAAAATCTCCCAGATGTTCATTGTTTACCATTATCTTATTTGAAATTCTATCTTCCAAAAGAAAATGGCTGCTTTTCTCTATCTTAGATTCTCCACGACTTTCACGAGAAATGCCCAATTCTCCTAATAGGGAATCCACAATACCTCTGGCATAATAAAAATCGATAGCTTTTGAAGAGCCTTCCCAGTACCCCTCCTCCTGAGTACCAACCAAGGCACCTGCCAAAATTCTTTTCTCTTCTGGCATGCCCTTTCCAGAAAAAAAGACCCGACCTATTTCAAATATCTTTACATCAGTGACCCCGTGGTTTAGATTCCATTTCAGGATCCATATGAGACCCGGTATGAGAGAACTGCGCAAGAGACTATGTTCCCGAGATAAAGGATTGGTAATCTCAACATTTCCCTCGAGTCCTGTGGGAATAGTAATATCCAGTTCATTATAATATTCTGGACTAACCAGAGAATGGCTCACAACTTCGCATAATCCTAACCTGGTCAAAACATCTCTTACAAGGTCCTCCAGTATCAAAACTTTATCATCAACTGAATCACTAATCTCTATTTTTGGCATCCCTGATGGAATCTTATCATATCCGTATAGTCGGGCAATCTCTTCTACCAAGTCGATAGGCCGGGAGATGTCATTTCGATACGAAGGCACTCTGACCTGTAGGCGCTTCTTTCCCTCTTTCTCAGAAATCTTAAATCCCAGACGGGTCAAAATTTCGGCCATTTCATTTGGAGAAATATTAGAGCCCAAGATATGATTGGTCTCTTCCGGTGAAAACTCTATCTCTACTGGAGAGAAAGGCCGAGGGGAGACATCGATTACTCCAGAGGCAATTTTTCCTCCGGAGAGTCCCTGGATTAACTGGCAAGCTCTCCTGGATGCGATAAGGACATTCTCCAAATCAACGCCACGCTCAAAACGATAGGACGATTCTGTATCAATCCCAAACTGCTGGGCTGTCCTTCTTACTAGCTGGGGAGCAAAATAAGCACTTTCCAAAAGCACATTTCTGGTAGATTGGTCAACGCTGGTTTCTATCCCTCCCATTATTCCCGCCAAAGCAACCGGCCGCTCGGCATCGGCAATAACTAAATTCCTTTCCGTCAATCTTCTCTCTTCATTATCCAAAGTTAATATCTTCTCACCAGGAGTAGCAAAACGCACAACAATTCTACGCTCACGCAATTTATCATAATCGAAGGCGTGAAGGGGATGGCCAAGTTCAATTAGGACGTAATTAGTCACATCAACTACATTGTTAATTGGCCTAAGCCCCACTGTCTCCAATTTCCTGACTAACCAGGAGGGGGAGGAACCCACTTTCAGGTCTTGAATAACTCTGGCAGCATAACGCCTGCATGCCTCGGGGTCCAGAATCTCGACTCTCGCCAAATCGAATACAGAAATTCCATTTTCTCTCAATTCGATCCTGGGCGGCTTCAAATTCCCCCCTACAATAGCTGAAACCTCACGGGCTATCCCAAATATGCTGGCACAATCGGAACGATTGGTAGTCAGTTCGATTTCCAGCACTACTTCCTCCAACGCTAAAGCCTTTTTAATATCCTCACCCAATTTAGAGCCGGCAGGAAGAATATGAATGCCACTGGCATCTTCTCCAATCCCTAATTCCTTCTCGGAACAGAGCATTCCGTAAGAAGTCTGCCCTTTTATTTTCTCCTTGTTTACTCTTTTGCCGCCAGGAAGTTTAGCTTTCACCCTGGCAAGGGGAACCAAATCCTTAACCCTTATGTTCCTTGCTCCACAAACTACAGAAAAAATCTGCTTTCCGTCGGAAACTTGACAGAGGCTTAACCTATCTGCCTGAGGAAGAGGCTTGATGGAAAGGATTTCACCAACCACCACGTTTTCCACCTCTGCCCCCAAATAGAGAATATCGGTCACTTCCAGACCTGCCATCGTGAGACATTTAGCCAGTTCCGGAGGAGATAAAGAAAAATCTACATACTCTTTTAACCAATTATAAGAAATTCTCATTTTTCTGCATTCGCTATAGTGTAGCCCTTTATGGGCGTCCCAATTTATCGGGGCAGTTTATTTTTGCGCCTTACAAAGTCGTTGCTAGGAAGCAAAGCGAATTGACACAAATTGTCATTGCGAACCCTTCGCTTTCTGTCATTCTGAGCGGAGCGAAGAATCTCAAGAACGGCTCAGGGTAAACTCCGTGAAGTCCCGATTTATCGGGACCACGGCTTCGCCTTTAGCAGAGCTGTCGCTCTGCGGCTACATTAAAATTACTTAAAAAGGGTATGTGCGAAGTCGATCCATTCACGGGAAACACTCTTTAACTTGCCCACAGCTTCTTCTAAACTAATCCCCACCATCTCCGTTCCCCGTAATGAAACCATTTGACCAAATTTCCCTTCCTTAACCAGTTCAACTGCTTTTACACCAGCCCTCACTCCCAGCATCCGGTCGAATAGAGTGGGAGCTCCTCCCCGCTGCATATGTCCGATAACGCTCGCCCTGGTATCAATTCCCAGTCTATCCTGTATGATTTTAGCAATCTCTTCTCCCACCCCTCTCTCCTTCAAAAGCATATGGCCAAATTGGTCCATTTTTTCTTCATCTATTTTCTTTCTGGGAATTTCGATTCCTTCGGAAACTACCACTGTCGCCACCTTCTTCCTTTCATAAACTCTCTTTAAATGTTCGCACATCGAATCTATATCCACTTCTTCCTCAGGAAGCAGAACCCAGTCTGCGCCACCGCCAATGGCTGTAAACAGCGCTACCCAACCAGCGTGCCTGCCCATTACCTCTAAAACCATAATCCTTCTATGCGACTTTCCGGTATCTTTCAAAACTCCCAAAGCATTCATTGCCAGGGTAACCGAGGTATCGAAACCAAAAGTATAATCGGTGGACGAAAGATCGTTGTCCATAGTCTTGGGGACGCCAACAACTTTCATCCTGTGTTCTTTATATAGTTTATTGGCCACTCCTAAAGTATCTTCGCCACCCATAGCAACTATTGCCTCAAGCTTTAGCCTTCTTATATTTTCCAGACATCTTTCCACGCCCTTCTCCACCTTATAGGGGTTGACCCTGGAAGTGCCAAGTATGGTCCCTCCTTTATCCATTAAATCTTCCACTTCGGAAATTCCCAGAGGTTCAGTCAAGCCCTCAATCAATCCCTTCCATCCCTCGTTAATTCCCACTACTTCCCAGCCGAAATCTATCCCCCGCAACACACATCCACGAATTGCAGGATTTAAACCTGGCACATCTCCCCCGCCACTCAATACTCCAATTCTCATGCTATTTCTTACTCTACCTCCTTTTCCTTTCTATCGGCCTTTCGAAAAACCTATTTACTCATCGATAAGCGAAACAAATCGTGCTTTCAACCCCGAAAATCATCATTTTCTCCGTAGGGGCAGGCTTGCCTGCCCTCTCTCTTTTGGCCAATAAGCTCGCTCCTTAATTAATGCCATTCAGCATATTGATTCCCTTTTTCTTTTAACGGATGATTCTCAATGTATTTTGCTTTTTCTATGAAATCTTTTTCATCACGCATAACATGGTCATAGTAAGAACGTTGCCAAATTCTTTCACACATCTGACATTGCTCCTTTAGAGTTTGGGTTGTTTTGACCTTAGCTGAGCCAATAACTTGTGCCAGATTCAATTTATTACCTTCGGGTAAGGAAAGTATACCATGAATATGATCCGTAGCAACAACCAATGTATGGAGCTTTATTTCTAATTTTATCAGCGTCCAACGAAACACACTTATCACCGTGTTACGAATATCCGATCTATAAAATAGATCTTTATGGTTCTGGGTACAAATAGTAAAGAAATAGGGCCCTGGCAACGCGTAATTCCATTCCCTAAGTCGTAAGGAATTCTTTCGCATCATTGAATTTTTCTTGGGCGAGCAAGCTCGCCCCTACTTGGGTGAGCAAGCTCACCCCTACAATTGGGCGAGCAAGCTCGCCCCTACGCATAGGGTGGGCAAGCCCACCCCTACTATGTTATGCTACTCTCCTATGCTTTCCTCGAACATCCAAAAACCCTTATTCTATCTTTTACTACTTTCTTCAGCAATTCTTTCGACAAACTAAGTATCTTTCGAGGATCCACCTCTTCCGGCTTCTCATTCAGAGCCTTTCTCATCCCTTCAACAAAAGCCATATTTAACTGAGTAGCAACATTGATTTTACAGAGTCCTTCCTTGATGCCCTTTTTCATCTCATCATCCATTACTCCGCTTGAGCCATGCAAAACAAGAGGAATCCTTACCAATTCAGCAATCTTCTTGATTCGTTCATGATCGAGCTTGGCTTCTTTTTTCTTCATCCTATGAACGCTCCCTACAGCCACTGCCAGTGAGTCAACTCCGGTATCCTCGGCGAACCGCAAAGCTTCCTCGGGTTCGGTCATCTCGGCTTCCACTTCACTTACGGTGATATGGTCTTCCGTGCCCCCAATCTTACCTATCTCTCCTTCTACGGGAACTCCCACAGCATGTCCCATCTCCACCACTTTCCTGGTAATAGAGACGTTCTCTCCATATGGAAGTTTGGAACCGTCAAACATTAAGGAAGTGAAACCAATGCGCAAACACTTGACATTCTGTTCATAATCGGTCCCGTGGTCTAAATGGAGAGCAATCGGAATTTTAGCCATAGCTGCAGCGTTCTTAACTATCGCTGTGATATTTTCCAAGCCAGCATATTTAATTGCGCCCTGACTAGCCTGTAGAATCACTGGAGCACTCTCTTCCTCTGCCGCTTCGATAATCGCCTGTACCATCTCAATATTGTTAGCATTGAAAGCTCCCACAGCATACTTCTCTCTCATAGCTTTCTCCAAGAGTTCCTTTGTCGTTACTAATGGCATCTACTCCTCCTCTATCCTCAGATTGCCAATATTTGAGCCAATCTGTAAAGATTCTCGTCTATGTCTTTTCGATGTCTTACTGAATAGTCCAAAGATAGAACTACAACTTCCCCTCTCTCCCATCCCACCATCTTGGCCGATTTTGTTCTCATTAAAACTTTCACTGCCTGATGTCCAAAAAGATTGGCTAAATTTACACTACGGGCAGTGGGGGAACCACCACGTTGAATATAACCAACCACGCTTACTCTAACTTCGTAGCCAGTAACATCGCTTATCTGATGGGCTATGGCATAGGCGGTTCCTGCTCCCTCGGCCATAACAATAATACTCGACTTCTTTCCACTCTTTCTGCCTTTTTCTAATTCTCGAGAGATTTTAGTTAGATTATATTTTATTTCGGGCACTAAAATTATCTCAGCCCCGCAGGCCAATCCAACCGTCAGGGCAATAAATCCCCTCTCTCTTCCCATCACCTCGATAATAAAGATTCTCTCATAGGAAGAAGCGGTATCCCGAATTTTCTGAATAGCGCATAAAGCCGTATTCACAGCTGTATCGAAACCTATGGTATCTTCTGTGCCAGCAATATCATTGTCTATGCTTGCTGGTATGCCAACAAGAGGTATTCCACCTGCCTGATAGAGTTCAATTCCTCCTCTAAAAGCACCATCTCCTCCTATGGTTATCAAACCATCAACCCTGTTTCTGTTTAAAACCATTATTGCCTTCTCTATTCCTTTTTTAGTCTTTATCTGTTCACACCTTTTCGTCTTCAATATCGTCCCACCCCAGCTAATAATTCCGCTGACCGACCTCAAATCCATTCTTCTCTTCTTATCTTCAATCAGTCCCCAATACCCTTCTTCAAAACCAACCACATCCAGGCCATAATAGATTGCTGAGCGAACTACAGCTCTAAGACAAGCATTCATTCCTGGCGCATCGCCACCGGCAGTTGTAACAGCAATCCTTTTCATTTCCCTTCTTCTTTTACATCGGGTTTTTCCTTCTTGCTCGGTTCTTCTTCTACAAATTCCCCCAGTAGGCGAAACTTTTGGTATCTTTTTCTCAACAGTTCTTCCACGGGTAAGTTTTTTAATTCGCTCAGGTATATCTTAATTTTTTCTGCAAGTTGCCTCCCCACAAATCCTATATCCCGATGAACACCACCCAGAGGCTCACCGATGATTTCATCAATTACTTTTAACTCCAGTAAATCCTGGGCGGTCAACTTTAGTGCCTTGGCAGCTTCGGATGCTTTTGCTGCATCCCTCCAGAGAATAGAGGCACAACCCTCAGGAGAGATAACCGAATAGATAGAATTCTCCAGCATTAGAACTTTATCCCCGACGCCGATTCCCAGCGCTCCACCACTACCTCCTTCTCCGATGACCACTACAATAATGGGAACTTCCAATTCCGACATAGCTTTCAAATTTCGGGCAATTGCCTCAGCTTGGCCTCTCTCTTCTGCGCCAATTCCTGGATAAGCGCCCGGAGTATCTATAAGACTAATGACAGGGATTGAAAATTTCTCAGCCAGCTTCATTATCCTTAACGCCTTGCGGTACCCTTCGGGATGGGGCATCCCGAAATTTCTCACCATATTTTCCTGAAGCGTGCGGCCTTTCTGATGGCCGATAACTGCAACTGCTTCGTTCTCAAATTTCGCCATTCCCGCCACTATAGCTGAATCGTCGGCAAAATTTCTATCCCCCCGAAGTTCTACAAAATCACTCATAAGTAAATTTATGTAATCCAAAGTGTAGGGACGTCGAGGGTGACGAGCCAGCTGAACCTTTTGCCAGGGAGTGAGATTACCAAAAATTTCCTTCTTAAGTTCATCGCATTTCTTCTCCAGACTCTCTATCTCCTGAGAAAAGTCGACCTTTTCGTTGGCCCCGAGACTCCTTAGTTCTTCGATTTTCTTTTCCAGTTCTACAACCGGTCGTTCAAAATCTAAACCTTCAATTTCAGCCAATAGAATCTCCTTTACGGGTTCGATAAATCGAACCCCTACATTAATTGTAGGGGCTCAATTTATTGAGCCCGTTCGCCCCAGTCTTTTGCACGGTTAAAACCGTGCCTACAAATCTTCCACCTTATTGTAGGCACAGATTCAATCTGTGCAGCTGACCGAGCGACTCCGAAAACTATCCCCCTGGCCGTGGCTCGTGCCAGGCACGGGCAGGCTTCATCCCAATAACGGGTTCGATACATTCGACAATTTTGGGCGACCAACCACGCGTAGGGGCGACCCTTGCGGTCGCCCATTGGTCGGGCACCGTTTACGGTGCCAATTTAAAATGCGCTCATGTATCCGATGCGAAAAATACGGTCAAACCCGTCAGCAATATCTTTTCCATCTATTTCAACATTTAAGTTTGGCGTAATGAAATAGCGTATGCCCGTATTTATCCTATTCTGGCTTCCACCACCCAAATTATCGAATTCCAACATTGGGATTAAATTATCCCCCAGTTTGGAAAATAGTCCAATGAATCCTCTCACCCTGAATCTATCAAAATCATAGCCATTAATCCCAGTAGAGACATCCAAGTTTGGAACAAAATTCTCTTTGCAGAAGACTATGAAGAAACCCTTTTCTCTCTGCTCATACTTTTTATCTCTATATTCTCCATAACCTTGATCATCGTAACCGACACCAATTGCAGGAAAGCGTTCGCTTCCACTGAAAATGCGAAATTTTACAAACAGCCGAGGACGCCTCAGTTTGATATCCTGATTCCCGATTATATTTTCGGTATCGAGGTAAACCCCCAGGTTCATATGCTCGAGCACCCCAAAGAATAGACCAGCCAGAAGTCCACCGTTAATACTACCTCCTTCACTTTCGAAACTATAGAAGCGGAAATTCACATTATATCCTCCCCTTTCAGTAATTTGAGGAGTGGGGGTATCGACCAAATCGACCACTTCCCCTGCAGATAAGATGGAATGAATACCTGGAAAGCAAGTAATAACCAATCCTATCAATAACGTTAATGGAAAGTAACCTTTTTTCATTCTACTCTCCTTTATGAACGGTTATTCATAACAAATTCTGTCGTGATAATGGTAACAGATTTCGTCTTTCTTGTCAAGTTATCCTATTTTGACTCCTGTTTAAGCCTGGAGTCTATCTCTGTCAACTTGCTGTTAGCCAATTCGTTTCCAGGATCAACTTTCAAAACTTTCTGGAACTCTTCCCTCGCCAGATCTACTTTGTTCAATTCCAGATAGGCAAGACCAAGGTTATTATGAATGCCGATATTGGATGTGGGAGAGAGTTCGATTATCTTCTTGTATTGGCTGATAGATTCCTCTATCTTACCTTGACTAAAATAAATGTTACCCAAATAGAGGTATGCCTTTATGTTCCCAGGAACAAGCTCTACGATCTTACTATAAGTCTCTTCTGCTTTATTCCAATCTCTATCCTTTACATATCTTTCCCCTTCCTCAAATAGTTTCTTGAGTTTTTCGCTCTGTGGACTAAGAGGAAGTCTCCCTTCCATCTGTGCTTGGACAAATGAGAGATTCGCCTTTGCTTGCTGATTGTCGGGCTCAAGCTCCAATATCTCTCGATATTGGTCACTCGCTTTCTTCCATTCTTTTATTCTAATATGCGTCTGTGCAAGGTAGGACCGGGTAGGGACCGAAAGAGGATTTATCTCGACCGATTTATTTAAGGCTTCAATAGCCTCAGGTATTTTTCCGGTCTCTCCATACATAATTCCTAAATTTGAATATATCTCGTCGTAGCCAGGATTTGCTTCTATTGCTTTAAGGTAAGCCCAAATAGCTTTCTCCTTCTCGTTTAAGCGGGCATGAGCGTTGCCCAGTTCATAGTTATTGTCCACATTTAGAGGGTAAATCCTATAGGATAGCTCGCACTCCTTAACCGCATTTCCCAGCGTAGTATTATTTCTTGCATACCTAAATCCCTTAAAATAGTGAATCTCCCCACGAAAATATCTAAGATTAAAGAGAACAATTCCAAAAATAATTATTCCAGAGAGAACATTTAACGGGTAAACAAGGAATTTTTTAATGGGAATCCTATGTTCCGACATTCCACTCCTCTGGCATATTCCCATAGTCAATCCCATCAATATCCAGAAGAGAAGAGCAGGCATTGGGAAATGCAGGGAAACATTCAACAAATTATCAACGAGCATTCCAAAAATACTTCCCAAAAGCCCCAAAACGACAGTCTTATCATACTCAATATTAAGCTTTCTGTAACTATTTATTACTATCTTAAAAAAGAGGATGAATAACCAAATATATATTCCCAGCCCCACAATCCCTGTTTGGGAAACTATCTCTAAGATTTCATTATGAGCATTGTTGGCATGGGTGCGAAAAGGAGAATACTTCTTTATCTCCAGATATTTTCCCTGACGAAATGGATAGATAATCTCGAAATTACCCCAGCCATGACCTAAAAGCGGTCTTTCCTTAAACATGGAGTAGGCTGTCTGCCAGATTAGAAATCTCTGAACATAGGCCATCTGCTTAACATCGGTAAGACTCTTAACTTCCTCAATAGCAAGCTTCACGACCATGACTTTCCTCTCCCCTTGTTGCTCAACCCTTACAGGATAGAACATCACCAGAAACAGAAGGCTCGCCAGAAAGATTAACCACTTTCTATTCCTCAAAATTATAGAGACCTGCTGGGAGGCGAGGAAAAAACCAACTAAAATCGAAGCCACAAAAAGCCCCAGCCAGGCACTGCGAGTATGGGTCACCAGGAGTCCAAGGAAGTTAACTCCGAAAAGTCCTCCCAAAAAGAGCTTCTTTGTAAGAGACTTTTCATAAAGAGCCAGAACCGCTATCACGGGCAAGATAAGAATCAGAAAGCTTGCCAGGAAATTGGGATTGCCAAAGGTGGAGACACTTCGAGCGCCAAAAGGCTCTATTTTCCTTGGCCATATGGGCTCAATCCCTCGATACTGAAGTATTGCATACAAAGAGGCAAGCGTTCCCACTGCAAAGGCAATATAGAGTAACCTTTTAAGATTTCTTTCATCTCGAAAGAGGTAGATAGTTATGTAAAAGACCGCTATACAATTGAGGAATAAGAACAGGAGATTTCTTCCACCAAAGGAAAGGATAGCCACTTTCATTTCGGGGTGAATGGAGAACGAATAAGCAACCGAAAGCAAAGCGACAAGAAAGAAGAGTAAAAGGGGCTTGTCCAGATATGTTCTGGGCAAGATTATTTGCCGTCTACGATTACTTTTTATCAGCGAGATAGCTAAAATCGCAGATAGACCTATCTGCAGTACGACGTTTTGAATCACATAAGGATTGCGAGTAGTGTTGGTAAGAAAGATTAGGGGGGAAATTAAAAAAACGAGAAAAAAAATATATTTTATTATGCGGTCAAATTCCATTTCTATAGTAGAAAAAAACCGCCACTCACCAGGAATGCCTGGCGGCCTGGCGGAAAGGAAGACCAAAGATAAATCTCTAGCGTTTATCTTTTAGCCTTAACCTGTTCAATTATAGATTTTGCTTGTGTATCTTCGGGATTCAACTTTAATATCTTCTCCCATTCTTTTAGAGATAAATCATATCTTCTCAAATTCCAGTAGAAAGCAGCAAGGCTCCTGTGGGCACTAATGTTAGAATCGTCCTGCTCTACTGCCTTCTTGTAGGAATTTTCAGCCTCGGCGAACTTGCTCTGCATAAAGTAGACATTGCCTAAATTTATATATGCCTCGCCGAGTTTGGGATTCCATTGTACAGCCTTCTGGTACACCCCCTCTGCCTTCGCCCATTCCTTCTTTTGAACATAGCACCACCCCGTCTTGAAGTAGGTAGGAGCGTATACAGGGTCAAGAGCTAAATACTTCTCGAAATCTTCTATAGCTTTATCCCATTCTTCCAACTTAGTATGGACTGTTCCTTCCTGGAAGTGAACCTGCACATAGTTGGGAGCGAGCTTCTTTAAATCGGCATACTTGGCCAGCGCCCTTTCAGCATCGCTTTTAGGCTTCTGGTCCTGCTCTCGGGCCCGATTTAACAATTTGTGAATTGAAGGAAAGAAATATTTCTGGCGCAGGTCTACAGCATCCCAGCGAGGGTCGTAAACACTCCTCATATCCCATCTATCGTTATAGACATTGCCCATAAAGTAATGAGCCATTGCATAGTAAGGGTTTTTTCTCAAAACAGTCTGATACTCCTTTAAAGCATTTTCCCACACCCCTGCTTTGGAGTAAGCAATAGCGATGTTGTGGTGAATATCAGCTATAAAGAATCGCCTGAAGAAGAAGACCAGAAATAGAGCAACAATTATAACTATGGACTGGATTATTCTTCGGGAATTAGCATTAACTAAAAACCGGGGCCTGTTATTACCTTCTAAACTTGTGTTACTCTTCTCTTTACCGCCTACTATCTGACCGCCAAGCAACCCCAGAAATAGCCAGAAAACAAAACCCGAAGATACAAATCTCATATTCACGCACATAAAGTTGTGTACCAGAAGTCCAAACAGACCCGAGAGTAGTCCGAGAAGAAGATATTGGCGTCTTGTCAACTTCTCCACTTGATGACCAATGCCAAATTGTGAACGCTTCTTAGAGTGAGGATTGAACCGGGAAATCCCGGAAGTAGGAGGGGCTTGAGTTGAATAGCCGGTAACTTGGTTCAACCTCTTGACTCCCGTATGAAAAAATACCACGAGAAGCCAGAGAAATATCCCCAGTCCAACTATCCCCTCATCATACCAGACCTCCATAAATTCATTCTCTGGATGGTCTGTTTCTGTATTACTTTTTCCCTCAATATGGAATATCTCAGGACGTCTGAAAGCAGGATAGACTATTTTGAAAGTGCCAATTCCCGTCCCCAGAAATTTATGAATTAATTCCCTTTTAGCTGTAGCTTTAAGACCTGTGCCCTTCTCAGGATAATCCCTAATCATTTCCAAAGTGGAAAGCCAGGTAAACACCCGGAAACGTACCGAGTCTATCCGCTCCTTTATAAGGAAAGCTACTGCAAGCGAAGTACCCAGGAGCACTACTGATAAGAAAACCGCCAGGAAGACTCTCTTCTGCTTTTTTGCCGCTGGAACAACAAAAAGCGTGGTCACGACTGCAAAGAAGGAAGTTCCTGCTGCAAAGCCTATATAAGCAGCTTTGGTTCTGGTCATCAGGAGATTAACGATAACGATAAATAGAAAGAGAACCAGAAGCTTTTTGGACTTCATTTTAAAAACCACCATTAAACATAAAGAAATGAGAAGGAGAAAAAAGAAAGAATAGGTCTTATTCTCAACAAAGAAGAGAAAGGCACTTTTTCCCAAACTTCCCACTCGCATGAGGCCTTCCTTTCCCAAAAATTGCATAAAACAGTAGAGTATAGCAATAGCTGCCACCACAACTAAAGAAACAATTGTCCTTTTTGTCTGTTCCAGATGAGAAAAATCGAAAAATGTTAGAATCAAAGGAGTAACCAGTACCAGGAAGGCAGCAAAGAAGTTCGGATTACCAAAAGTGGAAAATATTCTATCTCCAAAAGCCTGCCTCCAGATGAAGGGGTCCATGCCCATAAATTGAACCAGACCATAGAAAACAGCAATAAAGGTAGCAGCCAGCACCCAGCGGAACATTCTATTTACTTTTTCGGAACTGTCAAACTCAACGAGAGCGACCAGAAAAATTCCTATATACAGAACTCTCCTGGTAAGCTCCTCGAAACTGGTAAATTTGAATGGGGAAATGGAGAAGGAAACGATACCGGAAAGGAGAAAAAAGAGAGCAGGGATTGCATAGAGCCGCTGCTCTCTACTCACCAGAAGGCTTCCTCTCTCGATTACCTTGACAATCCACGCCGCTACAATAATAGTAGCGCCAATATGTAGGAAGGTAATCTTTATCTGACAGGAATCGTAGGTCTTTAGATAGAATGATAGAGCGATAAGGAAGGCTAAGATCGGTAAACCGAACTCTATAACTATATCGCAATATTTGATTAATTTTTTGTTCATACTTATTAATTATAATAACACAATTTATGCAAAAATTCAATCTATTTCTAAATAAACGATGTGTAACTTAGAAACCGGACATTCGGGAACGGAAAAAACGTCCACCCGGAACAAGAAAGTGAACACTAATGAAATATTTTGTAGTGGAGGGCTTTGTGCTCATAATGGTTTTGGTCGCGTAGGGGCGACCTTTATGGTCGCCCAAGGGCTTGTCCCCGTCCCGATAAATCGGGACGCCCATAAAGGGCTACATTGCACGATTTGAAATCGTGCCTACATAATTCTCTATTTGTTCCTTGTAGGCACAAATTCAATTTGTGCAGATGGCAAGAAGCTTATGGCCTTTAAGGATAATCAAAAGATATGGCAATATCACTTTGCCGGATATCGCTGATTACTCACATATTCACACTATTAACAAACAAAAAGAAACAAAAAGAAAGAGAGACTATTACTTCTCCATGTTCACTTTTTCCGTTCCCGGATGTTCACTTTTAAAAGTTACATAACATCTATTTTGTAAAAAGTGATAGACTCTGTAAGGAGTAGCAGACTTCAGTCTGCGTTTATGGTAGGAGTAGCAGACTTTAGTCTGCGTTTATGGTAGGAGTAGCAGACTTTAGTCTGCGTGTAGAATTTCAGACATGGTTTCAACCGTGCAAAGGAGGTTCGGGCGACCATCCCGATACATCGGGATAAATTTCAGTCGCCCCTACGCGATTCGCAAGGACTCCAGCAGCGTAGGGGCGAGCTTGCTCGCCCACCAACTGGTCGGTCGCCCCTACGTGATTCGCAAAGACTGCAGAATTTTTGGAGTCCTTCCGAGAGGAAGGTTAAGCAAAAAGGAAAAAAGACTGCTATCTACTTCTACGTACACTTTTTATCTTCATCTTCCCCAACGTCTCTTTTTAGAAGTTACCTAACACCCGCAATTTCCCTGTTGACTGATTTTTGAAAAATAGATATAATTCTGAAAGCTTGAAATCAGTAAGTCAAAAGTCTTGGGCTCTTTGCTATTTAGCTTTGGGCCCTTTGGTCCCTATTATGAAAAAAACTGCATTAGAGAAAAGAAAATTTCCAAGAATGATGGTTGAGCTTCCTGTTCGCATAACTCCCGAATTCTTCGGGAAGGTCGTTGATTTAAGCGAAAACGGCTTAAAGCTTGTTCTGGACAGGCCGTTGCCTCTTTCCCTATCGCAGGCGAAAATAGAGATTTCTCCCAAAGAGACGATAGAAACGGAATTCAGCGTTATCTGGGATAAACGGTTGCTTCAACAGAGAAAATTCACATACGGCATATGCTTTATCAGGTTCAAAGAGAAAGACCTGAATGTACTGAAGGGGGCATTAACAAAGCCCAGGGTTAGGTTTATCAGCCAGCCTTATAACGTCCCATGCGTTGAAATGTCCGGCGTGGATTTCACCATAGGCTGCGAATATGGTTGCGTGTATTGCCATTTCTCCAGGGCTCGGCAAAGGGCAAACCCTATCTGGGCGGGCCGATGCGTTGACATTTCTCCCATCTATAAAATGGAGAAGTTCCCATCTTTTATTTACCTGAGTCCTTTCAGCGAGCCTTTTGCACCAAAAGCAAAAGACTTAGCCCATGAGTTCCTTTCTTACTTGTTGCCGAAAGGGATAAATTTCTGGGTTCTGACCAAGGGCATAATCCCTCCAAAGACAATCGATTTGATTAAGAAATTCTCTTCTCAAGTAGAAGTTGCCGTCGGGGTAACAAGCCTGGACGAGAAGAGAAATTCCATCCTGGAGCCTTACTGTCCGGATGTCGAGGAAAGACTGGACAATGTGGTCGCTTTGGGCAAAACAGGCTGTCGTCTTGGCGTAAGGCTGGATCCCCTTATTCCTGGAATAGACGATTCTTCTGAAGTTTTAAGAACTTTCATAAAAAAAATCGCCAGCTTTAAAATACCAGTAACAATCATTGCTACCTATTTATTTGTTCCTGCTTCGTCCCTCCGGAGATTGAGAAGAATACCTTTGTTGGAGAATGCTCTTGACTCCTTCACTGAGAAAGCCCCCACAACGGAAGGACTTGCTCTCTCGCCTCCCCTTGAATATAAAATGGCAAAATACGATGAGTTGAACAGGATATGCAAGTCCTTCGGGTTCAAGCTGTACGTCTGCGGCTGCAAAGATATTAGATTAAAATCAAAAAAAGTGGAATATTCTTTAGTGTGCCGTTAGTTAGGAAACAGGAAACAAAGATGAATCCTTTAAACCACTATGCAATTGCCCCGTTATTAACTTCGTTTACAACTTTTCTACTTGCTGCTTTTGTCTATTTTAAGAACAGAAAGGGCAAAATAAACAGAATTTTTGCATTCTATTACCTTGCCATTACAGTCTGGAGCTTTTGCCAAGGTCTTCTTTTTTATGCTCAGGGTCCGCAAGACAAATCAATGGCTTTGCTTTGGGCTCGGCTGCTTCACTGTGGCGTATTTTTTATTCCAACTCTATTTGTGCACTTTATCCTCATTTTTTTGGACGAGATTAAACGAAGAAAGGATGTCGTTGTTCTGGGTTATTTGATTAGTTTTTTCCTTTTACTTATCTGTCCAACTGAATTATTCATAAAAGATATGCTTCCTAAATTTTCGTTTAGATACATTGTTGAACCAGGGGTTCTTTATTTAGTTTGTCTTCTCTTTTTCGTTGGTTATGTTTCTTATGGATTATATAAACTATTTAAAGCATTCCATACTTTTTCTGGAATCAGAGCTAATCAGACGAAGTACTTATTTTGGGGCTCGTTACTTGGATATATGGGCGGGTCTATTAATTTCTTGTGGGTTTTTAATATAAGGCTGTATCCTCTTAATCCATTCGGGATCTATACTGTGCCTCTTTATGTTTTTGTTGTTGCTTATGCTATAGTCACATATCGCTTGATGGACATTACTTTTGAAATAAGGGAAACCACCGTTCGCCTGGCTTCTTCGTTGATTCCCGCCGCCGTTTTCATAGCCATAGGAATGGCCTTCTTCTCTCCCGCGGTGATGATAGCCATGATTGTCCTGACAGCGATTGCCTCTCCTCTTCTTTATCGGCCTTTGAGAAGGCTGCTTCTGCCTGTTATCCTGGGAGGCAAATACGCATATCAGCAGAAGCTCCGCCGGATTAGCGACAAGTGGTTCTCCATCTTCAGCCTTGACAGACTGTCAGAGGCTCTGGTGAAAGACGTTGCCAGTAGCCTGGGGGTGAAGTATTGCAATTTCATGATTTACGACGAGGAAGGCAAATCTTACTTTGTCAAGGCAAATACGGGCTTCAAGGAAGGAGAAGAGACAGAAGAGATTCTCTTTAAGGAAGAAGGTCCTTTGGCGTCGTATCTCAAGAAAGAGAAGACCATTGCAATCAAGGAGGTGCTGAAAATACAGCCGCCTTTCTCCGAACATGACCCCATCGTTAAGGAAATGGACAGGGTAAAGGCTGCAATCAGCGTTCCGCTTTACATAGGCGACGAGCTGAAAGGCATATTGAATCTTGGCGACAAGGCTTCCAGAGAGATGTATAACAGGCAGGATCTTGAAATACTCTCCCAGTTAGCCAGAGACGCGGAAGTGATGTTTCGCTACTCTTTCTTTAATTACGAGCAGTCGCTTTTGGTTTATAGATACAGCCATGACCTGCGCACTCCTCTTGACCCTGTCCAGACTTATCTATACCTGATGCAGCAGGGGAAACTGAACGAACAGGAGAAACAGAAATACCTTGCGGTTGTCAGGAAAAATATTGACTTCGTTGCCCAGGGATTAAGCGACATGTATCAATTGAGCCAGATGGCATACGACCACGTAAGGAAGAAATTCGTCTTCGGCCATTTTAACATAACGGAGATGACAAAGCGAATAGTGGAAGACTTTACGGGCGAGGCAGAAAAGAAAGACATATACCTCAGGTTCACCAGGAAAAAGCAAATGCCCTTAGCCTATGGTCACGAGCAGAGCATAGAGCGCCTGATCCGGAACCTGATTCAGAACGGAATAAAATTCACCGATAAAGGGGGTGTCGAAGTCAACGTATCTTCCGAAAAGGAAGATATTAAAATAAAAGTGAGCGATACTGGGCCGGGAATACCGAGAAAGGATTTGCCCAGAATATTCAACCCTTTCTTCAAGACGAAGGGCAGGGACCAAATAGTGGAAGGCTCTGGCCTAGGATTGACGATTGTCAGGGAGATAGCTGCATTACATGGGGGAGAGATAAATGTGGAAAGCGAAGTGGGCAAGGGTACAGTGTTTACTGTTTTACTGCCCGCTTACAGGAGAAAAAAATCTGATTGAAAGTGCGAGGAGGTAACTGATGGCAGCGCATATTCTGATAATCGACGATGAGAGACAAACCATCAAATCAACGCAGCTTCTATTGGAAAAGAACGGATACGAAGTGTCCAGCGTTGACGACCCTATACAGGTTTCTCAGATTTTCGTAAAACTGGCTTCGCAAGAAATGAAACCGATTGATTTAATTATCCTGGACCTTGACATGCCCGGAATGACGGGTGGAAAGCTATTTAAAAGCCTCAGGGACTGGTGCTTTGCAAGGGAAGTGCCTGTAGTTGTTTACACAGCGGCACATACCAGAGGGAAGAGCAACCTTATAAAAGAGGCTTACTCAAAAGGGCTATTTGCAGTAGTTCCCAAGGCCTGCCCGGATTATCTTTTGATGAGGATAAAGCAAGCTTTGGGGGCGAAAAAGGGATTTCTCGACCTTCAGCTATCGACAGAAAAGTCGCAATTGGAGGAGAAATATCTATTTGAAAAAGGTTCTCTTGACGACCCTGACTACTTAAGATACATGGAGCTCTGTTTACTGGAGCAGGGCGAAACAGAACAGGCGTCCGCATATAAGGAAACGAGGCTGCGGCTGGAGAGAGGAAAATAATCTGATTGGAACATTTGAATATTAATATAGAATTTGAGACACAGTCCCAGCCGTGCAAAGGAGATTCGGGCGACCATAAAGGTCGCCCCTACGCGATTCGCAAGGACTCCAGCAGAGCTTGCTCGCCCACCAACTGGTCGGTCGCCCCTACGCGATTCGGAAGGACTCCAGAATCTTTGGAGTCCTTCCGAGAGGAAAGTTAGCACAACCGTAAAGGCTTCGCCCTCACATGATTTAGTTACTCTCAAATTTTTTCCCCTTTATGACCACAAGTCTGCCAAAACCCCACAAATTCCGAAAAATGTCCATAAAATAAAAAATCCCAAATTGCATTGATTTTTCAAATAGATTTGGGATTTTCGTCTATCTTTCCGGGTTTGCTTTTTTTCTGGTTTTGCGTTTACGAAATCGAGGCCAGGTTATATCTTGAATATTCTCGCAACTGACTTTACTCTCTCGAAGCAAGGGCAGGCAGGCTAAATTCTATCGACAATTCTATAATTACATCCAGGATTCCTCATCCACTACTACTTCCATAATCTTAGCCTGCCTTTCCTTATTTTGTCATTCTCCCATACCGGGGACTTTTATTTCCTTCTTTTTGCCACCTTTCTTTCCCTTCTTTGTTTTCTTCTTTACCATTTTTTTCCCTCCCTTCTTTTGGATACAATCTTGGCACATCGGTCTTTCATGAATTCTTCAATCTGGTTACCAACTTTCATGCTGCCCCTTGAATTTTTGTAGCATTTCGCTCAAAAAGTTCAATAATGTTAGGTCAGATCCTTCTTCTTCTCCTCGTACTCCTGTTTGTCTATCTCTCCCTTAGCATACCTTCGTTTGAGAATCTCCAGAGCCGACTCCTCAGCTCTCGCCCGCCCAACACCAGTTGATGTCACCAGCCACCTGATTAGAAAAAAGATTCCCACGATCACGGCGATCCAAAAAGCAAGCATAACGATGGACCAAATCCATCCCCCACCATATCCCCAACCCATCATCCCTGGGCCCATATGCCCCCAATACCCCCATGGTTGGGCCAAGCCATTTTTAGCCAGCATAAGGATGCCTGCCAAGATAAAAATTGCTTTTTTGAATGTCCTGTTCATATCCACCTCCTTTTACTCAATATAACCACAGAGGCAAAGGCCTCCTGCGGCTCTAATGGTCAATAGCTGGATACTATCCAACCTTGACCAAATCCTTCCGTTATCTTATTTTTTCCTTTTTAACTCCAATTCTCGTCTGGCCGCGTCCAGCCAGGATTCAATGGTCAGATTCCCAGGGTTCAATTTCAATGCCTCCTCCCATTCTTTAATGGCTTCTTCCAAATGACCTTGCATATAAGCACTTAATGCTTTAGTATAATGCCTTTGACTTTCTTCCATATCTTTTATCTTTCTTGGCTGGGTTTTTTCTTGCATTCTTGCTTCCAATTCTATGATAAGTAGTCTTGCTTGAGAGTGGCTTGGATCCAGTTTCAGAATCTTTTCAAATTCTGCAATAGCTTCCTCATATTGACCCTCCCGGTAGTAACTGAAACCTTGCTCCCAATATCTCTGCACTTCCATTACTCTCTCCTTAGCCTCTTTTTCTGCTTGAAGTCTCTGTTTGATACCGAGCAATTCTTCCTCTAATCGATGAAGTGCCTCCTCAGCCTCTCGTTGTCTCTCTTGAGCTTCTATTATCTCTATCTCCGATGTCTCTCTTGCCTTCATCGTCTCCTCAACCTCAAGTCTTGCTTTTTCGGCTGCCTCCTTAGCCGATTCCAGTTCAGCTTTGGTTTTTCTCAACTCCTCCTCAATCTCCATCTCTTTCGGGACTTTAACACCAAATCTTAAGGTAAGTGAGAAGCGGTGCGAACCATAAAAACTGGAAATACCTCTTAGCGGATAGACAAAACCATAATCAAATTGAAAGAGTCTGCTATATCGGTAACTTGCTCCGAGACAGAGGCTGGCATATTCTCTCGCACCAATACCCAAACCAGCCCTGACGCCCAAAGCGTTGCCCATAAACCACTTCTCAGTGCCCGCTGAAATAGTAATATCTCTTTTTTTGAACGTAAGGTCAGATGTCATATTGAAATTGTTAGACCTGTAGGCATAACCTAGCTTTGTCGCCAGGGCTATCCTATCTTTGCCGAGTAAGCCCATGTTGGGCTGGTTAATATCGTTAAGGGTTAAGGCAAAGGAATGGTGTCTACCCAGGTCGTAGAGAAGTCCAAGGTTGGTACTGAAACCTGTATGCGAATAGCCATTTTCAAAGACGGGATCTCTTCCTCCCTTAAGCTCACTCGTATCGAGATTGACAGCGTTCTCAGTGTAGAGCGTCTTTTTGAACCCTTTGTAGAGAACTTTAAGACTTATCCCTGCCGCAAGCGAGCCCACCCTAAGACCGGGAATTCTTTTCCCGAAAGCAAGCATAAAAGTATCTTCCCTGTAATAGCGAGTCAAAGCGAAGTTTAACCAGCTGAATCCAAATGTCCCGTCTATTTTCAAATTCCCTAAATTATCAATGTGATGAGCATAACCAATAAAACTTTGTCCTAAATGTGAGTTATCATCGAGTCCCCAATATAGTTTCCCATAGTCCAGAACCAGCTCTTTCCAGCCAATCCTTTCCAACCCGGCTGGATTATAGTAGATGGAGTAACCGTCATCAGCTAAGCCAATAAAAGCGTTTGCCATTCCAATTCCGCGCGCCCCCACTCCCAAATCCTCAAATTGAGCAAGAACTTGTGGCAAACCACAGGTTAATGTAAGCAATAGTACTAAGATACCCCTCCATATCAACTTACTCATGTTCTTACCTTCTATCTTGCCACTACTATTGTCCCATTAATTACCTTGTTTTCAGAACCTACTACTTGTATCTGATAAATATAGACACCGCCGGGCACAGTATCGCCATTCGTATCTTTGCCATTCCATATTACCGTTTCCGCATCTACTCGTTTCTCCATTTCTGCAATCAGAGCTCCTCTGAGATCATAAATTCTACCACTCGCAACGGCGTCCTTTGGATTGGTATAATGAATCTCAAGGTAATCGTTCCAGCCATCCCCATTGGGAGTGAATATCTTGTCCGGCTGTATGGATTCGATTCCAAACGAGATACCTCGGAAAGATACTTTAATCATATACCTACCTATTCGTTGCGACCTTGTACTTACCAGATGGAAATATTGATCTACCTCACTGCCCAATTTAATCCATTCTAAACCATTGAACCAGAACAGAGCCAATTGTTCAGATGCAAGCTCTTCTGGAACTGATGAGGTTGCTCTAACATATCCATTCTCAACTTCGTAAGCAAGAACTATTCTGGCTAGTGGTTTAACAAAAACAAAATCTTTTATCTCTTTTCCACTCTGTCCACCCCTGGCTATGAAACTGAAAGATTTGATTAGCCTTTCATCTCCTTCTTCTTTGTCCCTCAAGACTTCCATTATGACGTCCTCACCATAGGAGTTAGTCTCCTTGTAAAGAATTTGCCCAATTTCTCCTGGAATAACTATACGAGTTGACCTATCTTCACCATTAACAGCAATTATATTCGTACCCACCGAGGAATCAGCAATCATTGACGTCCTGCTAAGATTGCCAGAAGTATCCTCAGCCCTGACGATGTAATATAAGGTTCGTCCTTTGATATTTTCTGGGTCGGTCCAGACCAAAGACTCTCCCTGGGCAACAGAACCCACCAAAATATACTCGCCATCCACAACTGGAGCCCGATATATATTGTACCCCTTCAGGTCTGTGCAGGCCGTCCCATCTTCATTTTTTGTTACAGCACGCCAGCTTACGCTCATCGTCTTTCCATCGGCGCTTAGAATTCCCCTGATCCCCAAAGGCTCTCTCGGTGGCAGGTTATCCTTTCCCGTGATAGAACTGGCAATATTGGAGATACCCGAAACATTGGGAACTTCGTCTTCCGTTCTTATAGCGAAGTAGTAAGAAGTATAAGTCATTAATCCTATTATTGTCTCACTATCGGACTTGCCTCCGCTAACAGTGACACCTCTCTCCTTAACATCCGTTACAGTCTCAAAATTACTGGCATTGATTTCGTAGGTTGCATACTTGATAATATACTTTGTTGCCGTCCCCTGCCATCCATCATCGCCTGGAGCTGTCCACGACAAATCTATCGTATTGTATCCTCCTGGTTCGGCTACAAGGTCGGTAATCGCTGCTGGCGGAGTATCATCACTAGAGGCCATAGCATTAGCCTGGTTGGAACTGGCAGACTTAGCATCAATGGCCGAAATAGCCCCTACATCGTCTCTACTTTTTACAGCAAAGTAGTACTTTTTGCCAGGAGATAGTCCTTCTTTGACGAAGGTTTCAGTTTCACCGGGGTCTTTTGGTGAACCTCCATCCAATGCAGTCAAAGTCTGATTCCACCAAACATTTGTATCCCCTCCTACATTATTCACACTGAAGGTAGCGTATTTCAAAATGTAGGAAGAGACTCGACCGCCCATTGTGCCATCTTCTCTTGGCGCGGTCCAGGTTAGGTCAATTGAACCTTCTGTCGCACCGGAGGTGGCCTTTAAATCTGTAACTGCGGCAGGAGCAATAGCCGGTGCCCAGGTAGTGGCGCCGTTAGATATCTCTGACCAATGGTCAGGTACTTCATCTCTTGTCCAGATACGGAAATAGTATGTAACTCCAACGGTCAGGTCTAATACTTCCCGGTATTGGTCATCCCCGGGATTTACATTTGAGGCGGGAATCGAAATCTGGTAATCGGTGGGATTCCAGCTCTTGTCATAAGTAGCGTAATCTATTCTGTATTCTCCGGTTAATACGCCACTGTTGCCGTCGTCGCCAGGCGCACTCCAGGATAAGTCTATCTTCCGGTCTATCTCTCCCGGTGAGGCGGATAGATTAATTATTGCTGCGGGAGGAATATCTTTTGCCCAGGTGGTTGCTTCATTGGATATTTCACTCCAGTTGCCTGCGTCGTCTGCGGTCCAGATTCTGAAATAATAAGTCGCTCCCTCTTCCAACCCGCTAACTGTAAAAGATTGAGCGTCCCCAGGGTTAACGCCACTGGTTGAAATAGATATCTTATAGTCAGTGAAGTTCCAACTCTTGGTATAGGTGGCATAGTCTATCCTACATTCGCCGTCCAATGTGCCCATACCACCGTCATCACCCGGAGCTGTCCAGAAAAGGTCAATACCGCCTCCCTTAGTTCCGGGCAGGGCAGATAGAGTCATAATTGCTGCTGGAGGGGTATCATCATAAGTAATCTGAATCCAGATATCATAAATTCTAACATCGTCCCTGGTCCCAGCATCAGAATTCATAAACGCCAGATCAAGATTAGGAAGTTCGCCCCAGCCAACCATAGTCTTATCTATCGTATCACTAACGGTAGTGATTGTTGTCTGAGCACCAGGTGGTGGAATAGTAGTATCGGTCCAGCCGGGCTCTGTAAGACCTGTGGGTTCAGCAGTCGAGTACCGCACATAAGCATACGTTTGACCAGAATACTCGTTGTCGGTATCGTATCTGAAAAATATTTTTATCTCATCGATTGCTTTATCTGTTATACCAGGATCATCAAAGGAATCAATTCCACAAATCTCACCATTATCTCCAGCTCCATCTCCTGGAAGAACGGTCATCCAGGTGCCATCATTATTGTCATTTATATCATTAACGCCACCAGACGAAATCACAGTATTATAGCCGGCAAGCCCAGTTGGACGAATTGTCACGGTCCCCGACCAGGC
>Ga0315314_1000294_pt1 | contig 61670 bp, 53 predicted proteins | sample TDP9_MG_FD_203631 | JGI IMG/M metagenome (GOLD analysis project Ga0315314, IMG submission 203631) | Freshwater sediment microbial communities from Lake Towuti, South Sulawesi, Indonesia - TDP9 | ecosystem: Environmental > Aquatic > Freshwater > Lake > Sediment | place: Indonesia: South Sulawesi...
AAAACAAGAAAAAGAAAACAAACATAATAAACTCTATGAACAAGTTCCCAATAGGCAGATTAGCATTTTTTGTAACAAGCAACATTCATAAATTCCATGAAGCCCACCTTTTGCTATCTGAGTTCAAAATTGCAGCCACCATGCTAAGAGTCAAAACAGTTGAAATTCAGGACGACAACATAGAAAACATCGCAGTAGCCAGCTCATTAGATGCAGTCAAAAAATGTCATTTGCCCATAATCGTCGAAGACGCAGGCCTCTTCATAAAGGCATTGAACAATTTTCCTGGACCATACTCATCCTATGTTTTCCAAACAATAGGAACAAATGGTGTTCTAAAACTAATGAAAGATATAGACGACATAGACGCTTACTTTCATTCAGTTGTTGCTTTTTGCAAGCCGAATAGGAAGCCAATAACTTTTCACGGTAAAGTTAGAGGAAAAATCGTTAAAGAAGAAAGGGGAAAAGCAGGGTTCGGTTTTGACCCGATATTTGCACCATTGAAGGGCGATGGCAAAACTTTCGCAGAAATGAAAACAGAGGAGAAGAATAAGTATTCTCATCGTGCTGGGGCTTTGAGAAAATTTGCTGAATGGTATATTCGTCAATGACTGATAGTCTGATGCTGATTTTTTACTAGCCCTCCTATATATAGGGTTTATATAGTGTGTGGTTTTCTTTTACGGTCTGATTTTGGAACAGGAGCCCAGATGGGTTTTGAAGAGTTTTCCTACTATGATGAAAATTGATAAATCTGCTTTTCAAGACTTCAGTCTATTTGCTTGAATTTTCTAACTTTTCCTTAAAGGACGCTGATAGCTTGTTGACGTGAATTGCATTTGAGTACGACTAGGTCTGTGCAAGAGAGTAAAAATTATTTCTAGTAGATGTTTACATTTGAAAACTGCCTCTCGCTAGTAGGCTTGAGGAAGTGGGTAGATTGTATGTTTGCCAGTAACGGAGGTTTTAAATATCTGCATTTGCTTGCTGTTTAGAAGCTAAGACGGTGTATAGAATTGCCTAAACAGGAAAAAGGAAAATCCCATTCAACGAGGCCAGTCAGCAAAAGACCACCTTCCTGGTGCAAATACAAGCCAGAAGAAGTAGAAGCCATCATAATAAAACTCGGCAAAGAGGGACATCCACCTCGCGAAATAGGAACAATCTTACGTGATCAACACAGCATCCCATTAACCAAACCCATCACAGGAAAGACAATAACAAAAATTTTGAAAGATGCTGGCTTAGCGCCTTCTATGCCTGAAGATTTTGAAATTCTCCTAAAGAAGGCTGCTAGTCTCCGCGTTCATCTTGAAAAGAATCGAAAAGATTTGCATAACAAACGAGCACTTCAATTGATTGATGCCAAAATTCACAAACTTTCAAGATACTACAAGAACAAAGGTGTCCTCTCGCCTGACTGGAAATATGACACCGGAAAAATGGCTATGTAGTTTCGGGGTTTCCTTTGGCAATAAGTAAGGAACAATTCGATGCTTTTTTGAAAAGCGCCTCTGAAGCAGCGGAAGCAATTCGAAAACGTGTTGAAAATAATGAAACTATTCACGTTATTTCTCACTTTGATGCAGACGGATTGGCTGCAGCTGGAATTATCGGCAAAGCTTTAGTAAGACTAAGTGCAACATTTCGCATTCGCATAGAAAAATGGATAGACGAAAAAGTAACAGAACAAATTACAGCAGACAAGCCTTCTCTAACGATATTCAGTGACTTTGGAAGCGGCTACTTGGATCTTTTAAATGCGAAACTCTCAGATTATGCCATCGCTATTCTTGATCACCATCAGCCTGTGAGCGAACCTTTGTCCACATTTATTCAAGTTAATCCTCACACTCATGTAATAGATGGCTCTCGCGACTTGAGCGGTGCGGGAGTAGCATACTTTGTTGCTAAGGCTTTGGACGAGAAAAACGTAGATTTAGCTTACATTGCTGTTGTTGGTGCGCTTGCAGACTTGCAAGATAAGTATAATCAGAGGAAACTGGGAGGCATCAATGAGCAAATAGTTGAAGACGCAGTTAACAGAGGCTCTCTTAACGTTGAAACTGATTTACTCTTTTTCGGAAGAGAGACACGCCCAATACACAGAGCCTTGGCATGCACTACAAACCCTTTCATTCCAAACATAAGCGGTGAAGAAGACAAAAGCCTAGCCTTTCTCGCCAGCCTTGGAATAGCACCAAAACATGGTGAAAAGTGGCGTGCTTTAAGAGACCTTTCCGAACAGGAGAAGAAGAATCTTTTCTCAGGCATAGCTGACTACCTTGCTTCAAAAGGCTTTCCAAGCGACACCGTTCTAGGATTGATTGGAAAAGTTTATACATTGACTAAAGAGGAACCTTGGACTCCACTTAGGGATGCAAGAGAGTTTGCTGTTCTGTTAAATGCTACTGGCCGTATGGATAAGCCAAGTCTCGGTGTAGCAGTGTGCATGGGCGATAGAGGAACAGCATTGGAGCAAGCGAACACTGTATTAGAAGAGTATAGGCGAACAATAACGAAATATTTGGGCTGGTTGAACGAAAAACCTGAGCGAATAGAAGAGTTAAGCAGCATTTACGTTGTTAAAGGAGAAGACTTTATAGATGAAAACATAATTGGAGCAGTGTCATCTATTCTTTCGACAAGTCTCCCAAACCCAGAAAAACCATTAATCGCATACTCCTATGTTCCCGGAGAAGACCAAATCAAAATTTCTGCAAGAACCTTAGACATAATGACGAGTAAGGGCTTGAACTTGGGAGAAATCATGCGTACTGCAGCGGAGAAATATTCTGGAAGAGGCGGCGGACACAACATTGCTGCAGGTGCACAGGTGCCGACTAAAAATCTTGACTCGTTTATTGACTTAGTAAATGAACTTGTCAAAAAGCAGCTGAAGGAAATGGCTCATGGAAGCTAAAATCATCTTAGTCTACGGAAATAAGCGTGAAGCAGAAGCAGTTGCCAAAGCAGTTTCACCAGACAATATGGAAGTTCCAATTGGCTTATCAGTTAAAACGACACATAGAGGCGCAAAAGTCTTCACTTCCATCAAATGCGAAACAACATTGCCCACTTTCATTTCTACAATTGACGACCTTTTATGCTGCGCTTCTATCGCCGAGAAAGCTTTTTCAGTTGCGAGTGAAGTGGAAGGTCGCATAGGTTAAATACATGATTTTCTTGTAGAAACTAACGGCACTTCTGCTCTGTGGCTATTCAAGGAAATTGAAAAATGTTGGACATAAAGTTGATTCGAGAAAACCCAGACATCGTTAGAAAAGATTTGGAGAAAAGAGGAAAACATGAGAAAATTGCTTTACTTGACGAACTTCTTAAGCGAGACAAGGAATGGCGACGACTACTTACAGAGGTAAATAATCTTAGACATAGGCATAACGTAGTAACTGCCCAAATTGCGGAAAAGAAGAAAAGGGGAAAAGATGCCTCAAAGGAAATTTTGGAAGCAAGACAAATTCCTGCAAAAATAAAGGAACTAGAAGGAAAAGTTGAGGAAGATAAAGCTAGGATTCGTCAGATTTTGCTTAACCTACCTAATATTTTGCATGAATCGGTTCCTTATGGCAAAGACGAGACTAATAATGTAGTTTTGAAGGTTTGGGGTAAGCCGCCTAAGTTTGATTTTGAGCCTAAGAATCATCTGGAGGTTGCCTTGAATTTGGGCTTGATTGACGAGGAAAGGGCTGGGAAGGTTGCTGGTAGAGGATTTGTCTACTTAAAGAAGGAATTGGTTCTATTAGATTATGCGATTATGCGTTATGCAATGGATTTTTTGATTAAGAAAGGTTATGTTTTAGTTGAGCCACCCTTCATGATTCGTAGAGAACCTTACGAAGGCGTTGTGGAACTGGCTGACTTTGAAAATGTCATGTACAAGATTGAGAATGAAGACTTATACCTTATAGCGACAAGTGAGCATGCGATGGCTTCAATGTATATGGATGAAGTCATTAACAGAAAGGATTTGCCAATCAAACTTGTCGGAGTCAGCCCAAATTTCAGGAAGGAAGTTGGCGCCCATGGCAAATACACGAAAGGGTTATTCAGGATGCATCAGTTTAACAAGGTTGAACAGTTTATTTTCTGTCATCCTGAGCAGTCTTGGGAAATGTTTGAAGAAATACAGCGAAATGCGGAAGAGTTGTATCAGAATTTAGGCTTGCATTATAGGGTTGTTGAAATCTGTTCTGGTGATATGGGCTTAATCAAGGCAAAGCAGTATGATATTGAAGTGTGGATGGCTGATGGACAGTTTAGGGAGATTGGCTCAAACTCCAACTGCACGGACTATCAGGCAAGAAGATTAAACATAAGGTTTAGGGAGAAGGAAGGGCAGGCACCAGCAGGATTCGTGCACACATCAAATAGTACAGCATTACCGACTAGCAGAACAATGATGGCAATACTGGAGCAATGTCAGCAGAAGGATGGGTCAGTTGTCATTCCAAAAGTACTAAGACCATACATGAACAAAATAGAAAAAATAGAAAAAATAGAATAACAAACATCATACGCTAAACCTTTTAATACTTCTGTGCCAGAATTTTCCAGCTTACAGTGGAGGTTTAACGTGTCTTCAGAAACAGCAACAACCGAAGTTACAGCTAAAAAGAAACGTGTCAAAGATAAGTGGCGGGGCAAAGACTGGTACGCAGTTATGTCGCCATCTTACTTCGGCAACGTTGAATTAGGGTCATTACCCTCAGATGACTCATCAAAACTCGTAGGAAGAATCATAGACTCCACACTATACGAGATAACCAATGACTTCGCGCATCAATATCTCAAAATGTACTTCCAAATCACAGACGTAGAAGGAAAAACTGCTCAGACAATTTTCAGAGGCCACGAATACTCACGCGACTACTTGCGCAGCCTAGTCCGCAGAAGAACAACACGAGTAGACAGCATGCTAAATGTAACCACAAAAGACGGCTACAAAGTTCGCGTAGCAGTTGCCGCTTTTACACTATCCAGAATAAGAACATCACAAGAACACGCCATAAGAACAATCATAAAGAAAATTGTTGAAGAAAAAGCAAAAGAACTTTCCTTTGATCAGTTCGCTCAAGAAGTGGTTTTGGGAAAAATCGCATCAGACATATACAATGAAGCCAAGAAAATTTCTCCATTACGCCATGTTGGCATAAGAAAATCTAGGCTTGTAATTCAGCCTACAACCGCTGCATAACGCACTATCTTTTATCTCACAAACAACCAAACAGTCTTAGTGAAAACTTTGAAGAATAAGCTCCAAACCGACATGAGAAGAAGAGTAGCTTTAGAAGCAGCCTCTCTGTTGTACACGTCACAAGAGAAAGAGTACAAACAAGCAAAACTCAAAGCTGCCGAAACGTTAGGTGTTCGCATTCTTCCAAGCAACCGAGAAATCGCGGAAGCTCTTGACAAAATCGCAGAGGAGAATGAACGTTCGTTAAGACAAGAATTACTTGTTCAAATGCGAAAAGAAGCCTTACAAATAATGCAAACGCTAAAAGATTTTCATCCTAAATTGATTGGAAGTGTTTGGAGAGGAACAGCTCACAAAAACAGTGACATAGACATAGTCACATTCTCCCAAGACCACAAAACAGTTCATGCCAGAATAAAGGAAAACAATTTCAAAATAACCAAAACCGAATGGCTTTCAGTAACCAAAAAAGGCAAAAAAGAAACATCATTCCACATTTACATGGTTCTCCCTTCCAGCAACGAAGCAGAGATAATTGTCAAAAGCCTAGAAAAGAAAGATTCTCCCGAAAAATGTGAAGTATATGGCGACGAAATGACCGGCTTGGATTACTCAAAACTTCAAAAACTTCTAAAAGAAAAACCAACACAAAAATTTGTGCCAACCAGATGAAGTTTTTCATTTGCGTGTCGCTTAAATATGTGTTATTTCATAGATGAAAATAGGCATGACGACACAGGGATGAGTCAAAGTGGAAATCGAGAAAGAACAATTCAAAAAAATGTTTCCACACTTAGCCAGAGAAATGGAAGATGACGAAAACAGTGATGAGCATAGGACTCCAATAAATTCCGTTCGCTCAAATCTCGAAACCGGAGAAAAAATCTCTGGCGAGTTTGGTACATATATGCCAGACGCAATAGACTTCATTCGCCGATGCGACAATGAAAAACAAGCGAAAGAAATAATCGACTATCTGGAGAAAAGAGGAGAAATAACAGCCGAATATGCTCGAAGGCTCAAAAAGCAACTTAAAGAGAAAGGAGTAAGAAGTTTCGGAACTAAAAAAGAAGAAGGCTACTATTTTAAACAGGGCGGCCTTTAAATCCATTCAACTCATCTACAACTTTCAATCAGAAATTTAAGCAAACATATGAGTTTAAAGGACAAATGCTTGATGGATTTTTCATAAAAGTAAATAAAGGTGTTAGGAATAAATACCCAAGTTCAAAAGTGAAAAAAACATAGCAAAAGACGGTGCGTAGCTTGAAGAAAACATCAATTCTAACACTCCTCCTATTCGCACTTTATCTTATATCTCTCTTAACTTTCGCTTCGTCCCAAGTAAACGCTACAACCTTCAATGTTGCAACATCAAACTTGTCACCTTCAGTCAAGATTCAAGTCAACCACTTTATAGAAATCCGAGACGGCGGATTGGTCCTAATAAATGACACAATCAAATTGTCTACTCAACCAGGCGAAAACGCTAGCCTCATAAACGATTTTCTCGTAGGCTTTCCCTTTGAATACCGTAAGGATCAAACAACAAAAGAAAGATTTTATCCAGACTACTGCTTCGCCTTCGACTCACAAAGAGAGTTGGAAGTGCTTCCGGATGTCGGATTGGGAAGACTAGGCTTTTATGGAGCAAAAGTAATCTTCCCTCAACCAGTAAATATTAGCAAGGGGCAGTCGTACAGTTTCACCATAGTCTTCCTTTTCTCAAACCTCTTACAAACAAGCATCGCCCCGGCTGACCAAATAGAATGGAACGTAACTTTTCCCTTATATCCAAGCATAATTCAAGACGTTTCTTCATGCGTTGTGAAAGTCTTTCTTCCAAAAGAAGCAAACTATACAGCACAACGTAGTTCTCTATATGAAAAGACATCACTCGCAGGGGTGCCAAAGGATTTTAATGTAACCTCATTCTTTTCACGTCAAATTCTGAACCTTACACAAGGTCGTTTAACAAGTTTCGCCTATGAACCTGGATGGCTAATATTTCATCAACCCAGCACTCTAAGCGACACTTTCCTAACTCTGGAAGCGAATGAGATAATAAGGGAAATAACTTTGGATGAGTGGGGGCGAATACTTTGCTCTGAATCATACAGTCTAACTAACAAGGGAGCAATTAATATCACGTCGTTGAAAATCCGTGTACCTCAAGACACTTATGATATCTTCGCACAAGACAAGGCAGGGAATAGTCTTTCAGGCCTACTACAAAAAGGAAACGCGACTGTGCCGACTAACGCAACCATATTCTTTGCGACGCCCATTCAAAGGAATATGGAATCAACGTTTACAGTAACATATTGGCTTCCATCGAAAAACTATGTCAGCCAGTATAGTTGGCTTGACCACAACTTAGTTTTTGCATTTTTTGAACGACAGAATTTTGATTGGATTATCAGAAAATTGACTACAACTATTACTTTGCCCGAAGGCGCAGATTCTATCCAATTACCTACTCTTCCAGAAAATTTGCGTTCGAAAGCGTATAGTTCAATTCAAAAAAATATTTTTCAAGAAATCTTAGCTTTCAATTTCTACAATGTCACGCCGTTTCACAATTTGAATTTTAATCTATCGTATGGATACCTTATATTCTGGGCGTCTTTTCGTCCGACGTTGTGGGTAGGAACCATAGTTGTCGTTGTCTGTGCCGTGGCTTTTCTGTGGCGATTACCAAAACGTCCTGCGGTTCCAATAACTCCTGTCCCGTCAAAGGATTTGAGAAATTTTGTTGATGCCTATGAAAAGAAGACAAGTATCCTTTCAGAACTTATATCAATGGAACAACAGTTGCAGAAAGGTAAGATTCCACGGCGCAAATACAAAGTGCGAAGAGAGACTCTTGAAGGGCGTCTTTCTTTGCTGTCTCGTGACTTGACTGAGCTCAAAGAGAAATTGCGAAGGTCAGGTGCACGATACGCAAGCATTATTGGTCAAATTGAAGTAACCGAAACAGAGCTTGAAGGCTTGGAGACAGACGTTAAAAGGGTGGAAGGTCGGTATAGGCGAGGAGAAATTTCTAAAGGAGCCTATCTAAGACTCCTTGAAGAATACCACCGTAGAAGGGAGAGAGCAAGAGTTACCATAGATGGCGTTCTTTTGAGGCTGAAAGAAGAAATCAGTTAGGAGACAAAATGTTTTTATTTTATTCGATGCACTTCATAAGAATCTAAGTTTAGGAGGTATGAAAACTCATGGTTAAAGTCAAAGTCAATAATGAGAAGTGTGATGGATGTGCAACATGCGTCGATATTTGCCCAGTAGAAGTCTTTGAAATAATAGAAGAAAAATCAACAGTCAAAAACAATGACGCTTGCCTAGTCTGCAGAGCATGCGAAGTTCAGTGTCCAAACGGCGCTATAGAAGTCATCGAATAACAACCCCTCTCTATTTCTTGTTCTCATCTACAGAAAATCTTAGGATTTTAGGTTCCAGAAAGAAGATTGAATATGTTTCACTTCATTTAGAATTTCCTCAGCACGTTGTCTGATTCGAGGGGTCGCAGTTAGCTGTCTATCTTGGATAAAATATGTCGCACCAGACATTTTTGCAATCACTACAGCTGCCATAATTCCCAAAAAGTCTCGGTTATAGCCTCCTTCCAAAATCGCTACAAGTTTTCCATCACAAAACTGTGATGCCAAAGCCAATATTTTCTCAAAAGTTTCCGCATAACAGAATGTTGAAAGAGACAGTTCCCCAATCGGGTCGGAGTAATGTCCATCAAATCCAGCTGAAACAAGTATGAATTGAGGCTTATATTGGCGAACAATAGGAAGCACAATTTGGTTTACTGCTTCTAGATATATTTGGTCATCAACGCGGAATGGAAACGGAATATTCACCTTAAATCCCATTCCTCTGTCATCACCTACCTCATCTGCAAAACCTGTTCCTGGAAAACCTTTCGGGTCATGATGAAGACTCACATAAAGCACTTTATCAGTTTCATAAAAGATTTCTTGGGTGCCATTTCCATGATGAGTGTCCACATCCAAAATCAGAACTCGATTTAAACCAAAGTTCCTAAGAAGATGTGTGGCAGCAATGGCGATATTATTGAAGAGGCAAAAACCCAATGCGTAGTAAGGTCCAGCATGATGGCCTGGAGGCCGAACCAGAGCAAACGCGTTCTGAAACTTTCTATCCATGACAAGGTTTACAGCGTTTATGGAGCCTCCAACTGCGAATAATGCAGTGTCAAAGCTTTTTGCGCTTACAACTGTGTCGCCGAGGTCAAGAACTCCTCCACCGCGTTCTGAAACTTTCTTTACAAGATTAATATAGTCAGGCTCGTGAACAAGTTCCACATCTTCAATTTTTGCTGGCTCTGGCTCTATTAGAGCGCATTTTCCAGATTTAAGAAGACCGCTATTGTGTAGTTCCTTCATAATCCATTTTAGTCGTTTGGGCGATTCTGGATGACCATGCCCAGATTTGTGCTCTAAATATTTTAGAGTATAAATAATGGCGGTTTTTAGCATGTTACGCTTCCACTTCAGGATACACTTTTTGCCAAATTTTTTCAATATATTCTTTCAAAGTTAATCCTTCTTCTTTTGCCAACCTTCTAAGCGCCTTGTCTACACCCGTAGCATATTGAATCGCCTTCTTTCTTCTATTCACGATAGAGGACGGCAATCTTAGGTTTTGAGCAACTTTGCGCAACACTCTTTTTCTAAGCGGGTCTTCCGCTGACTCTATCTTCAAGTTGATGGGCAGGCTTAGCGCATACTCTATGACTTTGCGGTCTACGAAGGGCAACCGTAACTCCACTTTATGAAATGCGCATATTTGATTATCCCTTTGAAAATTCGTCTCGTAAGAATATACTACATCATGATATATGGCTTCATTAACAGAAGCAATGCCCTGCCTATATTTCGTAAGATACCTTTGGTAACCTCCAAAGAGTTCGTCGCCTCCTTGTCCAGCCAGCATGACATGGCATCCAAGTTGTGAAGCGACTTTAGCCGCCCAATAAAATGGAATAGCGATACTAGCGTTTACAGGGTTTGGCTGTTCTATCAACCACAAAACTTGTGGAAGAATCTCTTTGACTTGTTCTATCCCATATGTTTGCGCATAATGAGGCATGTTTAAGGCTTCTGCTACATCATTTGCATATTGAATCTCTTCCTCATCTGCCAGCCCTACGGAAATTAGGTGCACTTCTTTTCTGCACAGTTTTGCCAAAACTGCAACAACGCTACTGTCTAAGCCACCTGAAAATGCAACAGCAACTTTCTTGACATCTGAAACCCTCTTTCTCGTTGACTCTTTCAAAAGGTTTTGAAGATGTTTTGCTGCTGACTCTATGTTGACAGATTTTATACATGGGTGTCTTATAGTTTTGATTGGTTGAAATGCAAAGCCTTTTGCATCTATTTTAGCCAAGTTTCCGGGCGGAAAAGACTTGACGTTTTTGATTCCAATTTTCCATAAAGCCTTTCGCTCAAATGCTACAGCGCATGTTGTTTCATTTTCGCCATAATAAAGCGACGTTGTTCCTAAGGCGTCGCGACCGACAATTATTTTGTCTGAAATTGCTATACTGAATGCGTATGAGCCTTCCACTTCTCTAATTATGTTGGCACAATTCTTCTGAATTTTAGACTTGGGCATTCTTAGAAGTATTTCAACTGCAGACATGTCTGAAGAAGGAAACATGTGTCCTTCAAATATGAATGCGTAACCACCGTCCAATATTGGTTGAGGGCGGTCATTAGAGAAAATTTGAGATAAGTTATGGCCCAAAGCAACGTTCGAGCTTAAATTTTCTGTTACTATTTGCTCTATGGACTTGGCTAATTTCACTGAGTTTGGTGTAGCAATTCCGTAAGCATCTGTTCCTCGGTGTTTTAGCTCTTTAAGCATTAGGGCTACTTGTGGAACAACGTCTTTGCCCTTTTTGCTTATCGCAGCGGCTATTGCGCCCATAACTGAATGGCTCCGAAGTAGGAGAATAGTGTAAACCCGAATTAGTGAATAGACATGTGGTTGTTAAAGTTTCCTTTTGCTGTAAAAGGTTAGTTTGTCTATTGCATGCTTTTAACAGTTTTAGAGCAAAATGCGACAATATGCCAACAAGATTTAAATAGAAAAGTGTATAATATAATTGTTGCCTGGAGGAACAGAAATGCCTATCCTTCCAATTGACACTGGTCGATACGGGACACCTGAAATGCGACGTATTTTCGAAGAAGAGAACCGATTACAGAAACTGCTTGACGTAGAAGCAGCCTTAGCGTGGGCGCACGGTGAAGTTGAAGACATATCACGAAAAGATGCAGAAAAGATTGTTGAAATGGCTTCCACCAGGCATGTGAAGATTAGTCGTGTAAAGGAAATTGAAAGCGAGATAAAACATGACGTAATGTCTCTAATCAAAGCATTGTCTGAAGTGTGTGGTTCAAGCGGAGCGTATGTTCATTTTGGAGCCACAAGCTCCGACATATTAGACACAGCAACTACACTTCAATTGAAAGAGGCAACCAACTTAATTGCGCAGCGACTTGATGATTTGGAAATGGTATTGATTGAGAAGGCAGAGCAGTATAAGACAACTGTTATGATTGGTAGGACTCATGGACAACATGCATTGCCAACAACTTTAGGGTTCAAGTTTGCGGTTTGGACAAGAGAGAATGCGAGGCATATTCAACGACTTCAAGAATGTAGGGAGCGATTACTAGTTGGAAAAATGAGTGGTGCAGTTGGAACCCAAGCAGGCTTAGGCTCGAATGCAATAAAAATTCAAGAGCTTGTGATGAAAAAATTGGGTATAAAACCCGCTGATATTTCCACTCAAATTATACATAGAGACCGTTACGCAGAGTTAATCTGCCTATTCGCTATGATAGCGTCTACGCTGGACAACATAGCCACAGAAATCCGAGAACTGCAAAGAACCGAAATTGGCGAAATCTTTGAACCCTTTCAAAAAGAAAAACAAGTAGGCAGTTCAACAATGCCACATAAGCGTAATCCTGAAACTTGCGAAAGAATATGTGGCTTAGCAAAGATTTTGAGAAGTCTTGTGATGCCTGCGTTAGAGAATATTCCGACATGGCATGAACGTGATTTGACACAGTCGTCTGCAGAACGGTTCATAATCCCAGAAGCATGCATTCTAACTGATTACATTCTAGTCTTAATGACTAACATCTTGACAAATCTGCAAGTCGACGAAAAAAGAATGCTAAAAAACATTGAATTAACGCAGGGAAGAACAATGTCAGAGGCGGTTATGCTGGCGCTGACAAGGAAGGGAATGAATCGCCAGGAAGCCCATGAACTCATGCGCCTTTTAACTATAAAAAGCGAGAGCGAAAGACAGCAGTTCAGAGAAACTCTTCTTAAGAATGATACCGTTAGAAAAATGCTAGACGAAAAGGAAATCGATACTGCACTTAACCCAAGAAACTACTTGGGCACAGCGATTGAACAAGTAGAGCTAATAGTTCTAAAGACGAAAAAGGAAAGAATGGTAAGGAGTATTAGAAGGTAAAGTTTATTATCAGCGAAAATGGCGACATCTCCCGCAAACTCCCCTTTTTTCTCTGATATAAGTGCTATTTTTTATAACGTTAATGCAGTCAAAATTTCAGTTCAATAGAACCTTCAAGTACTTTGCAAAGCTGTGAAAATAACAATACGTTAGAATTATTTAAATTAGTACAAATTAAATAATTCATGTGCCCGTGCAAAAGAGGTGTGATTGAGGTTATACGATGGAAAATAGTTCCCAATTTCCAAAAGAAGGAACACTCCCTATTAAGGTTAGCAAAGATGTAGTTAGTCACCTTAGCCTAGGTTTATATAGAAACTTTGCTCGTGCGGCAAAAGAACTGATTTCAAATGCTTATGATGCTGGTGCAACTGAAGTTAAGATAAAACTGGATCTGGACAATGCTAGAATTATTGTTAGAGATAACGGTCGAGGAATGGACGTAAAAGATCTCAAATCCAAATTCCTTACCATTGGGTATCCCACTGCTCTAACAGAGAAAGTTGATGGATTGGGCCGAAAGCGAATTGGAACTTTCGGTATAGGATGTTTGTCTGTTTTCCCTTATTGCAAAAGGATGCAAATTATTACGAAGAAGCGAGAGGCAAAGGAAATTGTAGAACTTACTATCGATACTGAACGTTTTTTCAGAGAAGAGGTTTTCTTAATCGAAGAGGTGAAGGTCCCTTATAAGATATATCCAAGTGACCTGCCAGCAAAAAAAGGCGAAACTATAATTCTCCTTGAAGTCATCAGACCGCACATTGCGGAAGAATTGAGACAAAAGAAGTCTTTGTGGAAATCCAGCATCGACAAATTTAGCGGCTTTGAGAAGTTCAGGTGGACATTGAGTCAATATTGTCCCATTCAATTTCCTCCAAATAGAAAAGACTTGAGAGAGTTCTTCGACGACCCAAAAAGAGTACCATTAAGATTATGGCTTGATGGAGAAGAACTTTTCAGAAACGTACCTGAAAAAGCTATAGTATTGGAAAAAGGAGAAAAAAGGTTCGGGAATATTTCACTTAGATACGCAATTATGACACCTTTGGAACCAATTCAACCAGAAGAAGCGAGAGGCCTACAAATAAGATTGAGGGACGTTGCAATAGGATTACCAAGTGATTTTGATGTTGTTAAATTGAAAGGTAAGGTTCTAGGAAAACTAAACTGGCTCTGTGGTGAAGTCCATATCTTACGAGGTTTAGACTCTGCATTAATGATAGACAGAGATAGTTTCTCTTACACTCAAGAAGTAGCAGATACCGATGAATTTTTTAGGAAAAAAATAGCCGAATGGAACGACACTTTAGAAGATTGGGCATCTAAAGATAAAGAAATCTATGAATCATTAGTGGACCTAAAGGATTCTGACAAGATAGTAGGGGAACTCAAACGTGCAGGCGTCATTCGTATTCCCAAAGAAAGGTTGCGACTTCCTAGAAAACCAATTACCCAAAAGAAAAGAATTAGTATATCCTCTCCTTCAGAAAAGGTTGTCAAGGTTCTCTCTGAAAAAGAAGATTATAGAATAATTCCTGAAAAAGGTAGAGTTCCAGAAAGAAAACCTCCCGTTGAGGTATTACCTGAGAAAAAGTCAATAATCGTATATGAAGCCCATCCATCATTTGTTGAAACTATTAAAATGGGAGAAAAGGAATTCCATGTAGATTATGATAAATGGGATCCTGAAAAAACACCATATTCAATTTGCAAGCTACAAGAAACTCAGAATAAAGCCATATTTAATGTTTCTCACCCATTATTCAAAAGCAATCTAAGCGATGATATCATTAAGCGATTATCGTTAGGAATTATTCTCATTTTGAGAGAAAGAAAGGACAAGGAAGAACTTCTGATCCAATTGAATCATCTTCTTCAAGAAATATTCCTAGGGTAAGATGTATGCCTAGAATTTCTGAGATAAAAACACAGTTAATAAATAACTCGTGGTTACCTAACGTAAAGGTTGGAGGGGAAATTCTTTACCCGAAATTGAGGAAAAATAAGAAAATGAAACTCCTTACACTTACAGATGATACTAATTTTCAAGAGATAACAATATTTGAGCAAAATAACCTTACTTCGAAAGACTATATTATCGTTTGGACTCATAGTCATATTAAGAAACTGAGATTAGAAACTGAACTTTCGCCAGCTAAAGTTTTTGGTCCTGCAAGATATGAGGATTCTATTTTAGGTCCCTCTTTTTCACTAGACAATCATTTCCCATTTGACATAATAAACTTGGATTTTTCCAGTCAAAATCCAGATCTAGAAAGTGGCAGAATAGAAAAAGAGATTCAATGCTTGGAAAAAACGATAATGTTGCAGATGGTTCATGGGAATAAAGGTTTCATTCTAATGTACACAACATTGCTGAATTCTAATAATCTCGATTACATAAACATGGTTAATACATCTAATGCAATTCATATGCCTGGGTGGTCTGGACTGAACCCAAATGATTTCTCTGCTTCTATAACAGATCATATGGGGAAGAGTAGATGTTTAGAGAATGTTCTAAATAAGATATGTTCAAAATACAATTACAACGGCCAATTTAAAACAGAATATTGTCGCACTAACGAGACTCGGAAATATGTTTGCTCAATTGTAGGCTTCTTAACTGCGAGGTGATGATATGTCAAAAAATCGCAGTCTTCCAGATCTAACGAAGACTATGCATGAAAGTCAAGAAAGGTGGCGTAATGAAAATTGGAATCAAACAATAGGAAAACATAAGAAGGAAATAGAAAAATTACTGAAAACAACAAGTATTTTTGATATATGGTCGAATATTTTGCAGAATGATGACATTGCCAAAGCATTAATTCCAGAAATTTTTATGGATGCTTACATTTCGATCCATTTTGCGGGTTATGGTCTTTACAAGTATGCATATGTATGTTTACGTTCGGAGTTGGAAACTACACTCCGTCTAATATTCTTCTCAACTCACAAAGTTGAGTTCAAGTGGTGGTCAGAGGGAAACGAGTGGTATAAGGAAAATGTAGCAGTTGATGTTTGGGGTCGAGGGTACGTATATTTTGAACAATTAGATACCATAAAAGAGTTTGAAAAGTCGTGCGCTAACAACAGGAAATTATTCATCGGAAAAGATATTGGGATAAAGGGAATTTACAAAACGCTTTCCAAATTTATTCATAGTGGTGCAGGTCATTTTCAGACGAAACCTGATCGAGTTTCCCCTGAATACAAATTAGATGAATTCAAAAAATGGACTAAGATGTTCAAAGAAGTTCAAGAATACATCAATATACTGCTTGCGCTAGGTTTCCCTAAAGACTTCAATAATTTGAGTCAAACCAATAGGGAAAAAATCAGAAAAATAGGGATTGAATCATCCGATTATAGGGAGATTTTGCGGGAGGTATTGGCTTCTTAGTTTTATGGAAAGGTGAATAATCATGATATTTGGTCAGGATCTTGAGAAATTAAAGTTATTAGAATCAATACCTTCCACGAGATATCAAGGAAGTAAGCGACGTATTCTGCCTTGGTTGTATAAAAGTCTTAGAAACTTGAAATTTAAGACAGTTCTAGATGGATTCGGGGGAACTGCAAGCGTTAGTTATCTTTTCAAGCTAATGCAAAAAAGGGTCACATTTAACGACATCCTTTTATCCAATTTTCAAACAGGAGTTGCACTTATTGAGAATGACTTCTTAAAATTGGATGAAAGTGATTTAGAATTTATTCTTCGTGAAAATGGATTTGAATATCCATCCTTTCTCCAAGAAACGTTTAAAGACGTTTATTATTTGGATGCGGAAAACAAATGGCTTGATATTGCGGTATTCAATATCAACATGCTATCTCAGAACTATGATGGGGAGATATTGAGAAAGAAGAGAGCCTTAGCTTTTCATACTCTGTTTCAGGCCTGTTTGAGTAAACGACCGTTCAATCTCTTTCACAGAAAAAATCTGAATTTGAGACTAGCCAATGTGAAAAGAAGCTTTGGAAACAAGGTAACGTGGGATACAGATTTTAACAAGTTGTTCCTTAGATTTCACAACGAAATTTCGCAAAAGATTTTTTCTAATGGTTTGAAAAATAAGGCAATTTGTGCTGATATAATGAAGATAAGGAATAGAAACTTCGATCTCGTTTATTTAGATCCACCCTACACAAGACCTGGAGAAAAATCTCCAAAAGATTATCATTCTCTTTATCACTTCCTTGAAGGACTAGTCGACTATAACAATTGGCAAAAAAGGATAGATTGGAAAACAAAGAATAGATGCTTAAAAAAAGAAGACAATGAATGGAACAAAAACTCCCTGGAAGAGAACTTCGACCACCTTTTTAAGAGATTTCAGGATTCTATAATAGTTGTATCATATGGAGAACCGGGGAATCCCCCTACTACAAGGATAAAAGAACTCCTCTTGCAGTATAAATCTACAGTCAGAACAATGAAAACAAGCTATAAATACAAACTAAACCATAGAAATGGCGACAAAATGTGCGAAGTGTTAATGATTGCAGATTGAACTGCAATGAAATTCTAAAATGCGCTGAGGACTATCGACAGATAGCATTTGATTTGTACGCTAACTATTGATAAAAGAGAAATGAGAATCATTTGCGAACAGTCTCTGACTGGATAGACTTAATTATCTTGTTGTAGGTTTTTCAAGTCTGAAAGCTATGGTAGAATATACATAATGATTTATTTCTCAAACACAAATAGCTTAATGGAATTTTTGGCAGAATACCTGCCTGCAATGGATGTGCGATGGTGTCTGCGGGCTCTCCGGGGGCGTAACGGCACTATCGCATATCCCTAACCAATAAAGAGGATGAAGAGTAATGTGATTTTGTGACTGGAGCCGCCGTTATCTACAATTATCCCAGAATTCTTGAGAGAGAATTGATCAAGCTTAAAACGAATTCTTTGGGTAAAGAAAATAGCGAGATTATTTCTCGATTCTACAGACAACTCGCAGCCGAAGGCCTGGGCATCGCAAGAATAATCAAGTATATTTCCACGTTGAGACTGATTGCCTCGTTTCTTAACAAACCATTCAACGAGGCGACTAAGGATGACATAATAGACTTTGTTGCGAAGATTGAGCAACGAGATTACTCAGAGTGGACTAAACGTGATTATAAAGTCATACTGAAGAAATTCTATAAATGGCTTTACGGTTGCGAAGATGAATATCCACCAGAAGTCAGATGGATAAAGGCAAGAAACAACATCCAAAACACACTCCAAAAGAAAGATTTATTGACGATAGACGAAATCGAGGTCATCGCCAACAGCGCAAGAAACCTTAGAGACAAAGCCTTTATATGGGTATATTTTGAATCTATGCGAAGACTCGGCGAAATTCTTACTCTAAACGTTGGAAATATCGAGTTTGACGAACTTGGTGCACGTCTACTTGTAAATGGAAAAATGGGCAGAGATTATGGTCGCATCATAATTTCAGTTCCTATACTCTCTGCTTGGCTTAACATGCATCCATTGAGAAATGATCCGAACGCTCCCTTATGGGTAACCTTAGGTTCAAAAAAGACAATCAAACAACTTTCGTATGGTGCAGCTAGGTCTATCTTAAAGGATTGTGCTCAAAGAGCTGGAATAAAGAAGCGAGTCTGGCTATATCTTATCAGACACTCAAGGATAACTCCCGCGAGCAAGATTCTCCCACATGCTCTTCTGTGCGCTACCGCTGGTTGGAAGCAAGGCTCAGAGATGCCTTCTGTTTACATTCACCTCGCTGGGGAAGATATTGACGAAGCACAATGCATATTGAGCGGAACGGCTAAGATCGAAAGAGAAGATGAGCAACTCAAGCCTATAGTTTGCGAGAGATGCCATAGCAACAATCAGCCTGGGTCCAAATTTTGCAACAAATGTGGAGCACCATCAGATCTAAAGGCAGCGAGTCAACTGGATCAGACCAAAGCGAAGCTAGACAGGCTACTCGACAAACTAACTGAAGATCCACAGAAGTTAGAGAAACTTTTGACTCTAGTGGAAAACACTTAATCTTCTTTTTGCGTGAGCTTCTCTCAATCTTCTGAACCAGAGTGGCATTCTTTTCAGAATTTCTTCGTCTAAATCTTCTGTCAAAACATCGATTACGTCTTCGTCTGCCATATCCAAGCCTTTTCGATTCTATCAACTTGCTTGTTCAACAATCTCGTATATCCTTCCTCTTTTTTCGCCAATACTCTTAACCAGTCCTTTGAGGCATAGGTTCTGCATATAATTCCTGAAAGACCTTTCACCTTTCGGGTATCTTGCTTTCTGAGAATAGAAACCATAGAGTGCATTGCTTGCCAAGCTTTTTTGTTCTCGCAATATGTTTACAAGTATTCTTTCATCAGCAGTTAGTTCTTCATGCTCGCAATCCACTTCATATTCATATTCGACGTCCTCTATCAAGTCTTTGCCTTCACTTTCAGTCTTCAAAGCTAGAGCCTTTAAGAGATTCAAACCGAGGGTAATGTTGCCAGAACTGTTTTGAATAATTTTTCTGATTGTGTTTTCAGAGTAAGCTCCTCCTTCCAATGCTTCCCTTGCTCTATCAAGCAGTATTTCGAAAGCCTGGTCTTCACTGTAGTTTTGGATTTCAATGATGTTTGTGATGTTTGCTTTTCCGATTGCATTCAGTCTTCTGTACGTCTCTAAGTTTTCAGAAACTAAGATCAGTTTCACTTCGAGGCTCAGAAGCCTGTTCACTGTCTCGATTTCTTTTAGACGCTCAAAATGATCAAGGCATATGGTAAATCCGCTGTCAAGGTTTCTCATCTTTGCTTTCAATCTCTTGGTCAAATCATAGTTGCTTTTGCTCGATACAATGGCATTCATAGAAAGCAGAATCTCGTGGAATATTGCATTGGTAGTTTGGTATAGACAGCAGTCAATGTAAATCGCAATTCCTTTTCTTCTCACATTAAAATCTTCGACAGCTTTCTTAACCAACAGAGTCTTACCCGAACCGTTAGAACCATGAATGAATGTGTTGACAATATTTATGGCATTGGAAAGGTGGGCTAACTCCTTTTCACGATGCAGAATGTTCTCGGGGATATGAGATTTAGACAACACTTCTGGATTGGCAATTATTCGGGAGCCCACAATTTCAACTTGAAAAGTTAATTATAAATAGGTTACGAGTATGGGATTTGCCGTTTATTCTACATCTAATCGTTATTTGAACATAGCATCTTGCAGACAAATAAGTTAGAGGAATTTCTGTAAACTAAGAGCATTTAAGAAAAAGTAATTTGTGCATGTGTGCACGGATTGCGCATGCGCGCTGAAATTTTTGTTTTCTTGCATTTCATGTAAAGTACTGGAAGTCTTACTCTTGCCGTATAAAGAATAACTATGATAATCCGTAGACTGAGAGAAGCTAGGCAATTTCTATTGCGCATTAAACTTAAATAGCACAAATCTCAAAATATTAAGGCAGTGATGGTGATGCCAAGCCAATTTATTCAAGGATTCTAGGAAGAGTTATAGCTAAGGTTCTCACTAGCCATCAGATTCTTATCCTAAACGAATTGAAAACAAATGGACACTACTTTTCAGTCACTAATTTGATAGAAAGTCTTTCTGAAAAACATGGTATTCCGCCTTCTACTTTAAGATGGAACATAAAACAGCTTCGGGAACTACAACTCATAGAATGCGGTACCTATCTTAACAAAGGGGTTCCTGCCAAGCTGACTCCCGAGGGAAGACTGATCTCTGAGATTTTAGATCACACGACAGCCAACATCACAGCCCCATTTTCAAAGGCTGGCTAGAAAACTAGACCAAGTTTTTCAAGGATGCAGCTCATATCTAGCTCGAATGCTACGATTGGATTACTCATACCGAAGTTCAATATCACTTTTGGGTGAATCTCACCAAGAATACCTACAACGCTCCCATCAACAATCAATTCTGCAACACGCCCGTGTATAAAGCTCGGATGTTTGGATTTTTTAGGAACGAATGCTTTTGGTTGATTTTCAACTTTCCCTACTTTAATTCTCCTATCTTTAACTATGTCCAATCCTAAATTGTGCAAGAAATTATATACGACAGCTTGTATATCTTCAAAACTTATTTCTGCGTTGATTATTACACCAGCAATTTTTCGAATATTTCTCGCTTTGTTTAACTGTGACTCGTCCACCACAGCAACATCACCAATTTCAAAGATTCTCTGTGGGAGATCATGACTTTGATTAATGCTTAGGAACTCCATTAAGCCAGGAAGCAGACTAGCGCGTAATATACAAAATCTAGCTGATTTTGGGTTACTAACTTCGACGACAGGAGTGACTGGCAAGCACATATTCTTGAAAAGCGTGTCGGAATCAGTCATAGTATATGTAAGAACTTGTTGAAAGCCCAGTCCTGTCATGACGTTGCAAACTTTTGAGGTAATAGTCTCAATGTGTAGTTCTTTACCCACAGTTACAAGAGGCGGCAAAGAAGGTTGAATGTTTGAATAACCATAGGCAATGGCTAAGTCTTCTATGATGTCAACTTCATGCAAGAAATCAACTCGATATGGTGGTATCAAGACTTCTATCTCGTTTTCTCCGATTTTCCCAGTCCCTAAGCGCATTTTCTTCAATAACTCAACAATCTCAGAAGAGGTTAGCTCTATTCCAAGGATGTCTCGAGCGTAATCTATATGAAGGATCATTTTCCTTGTTGCTAAATCAGGCGTCTTCTTAGTTTCCTTGTCGTAACGAATTTCTACAGTTAGGATTTCTCCACCCTTATTGGCATACCTTTCGCATAGGTTGGTGACAACAACATTCAAAACTTGACCAATCACATTGTCGTCCAAACCAGTAACGTCAACAAACAGATTTCTTGTCTCAGCAGTAACTTTGGTGCTTTCACTGTTAATGATAGGAGGTAATGACAAAACCATACCACTTGAATCTATCAAAACCGGAAAATATCCGCTATAATTTCCATTACTATCTTTCAATAAATCTGCGTACTTTACTCCCTTCTCAGTCTCTTCCAAGATTTGTATTCCCGTCATGGGGCGTACCTCTTCAAGTGGAATGAAACGGATTTCTTCTGGAGGAAGCCCAGCATACTTTATTGGAAATTGTTTGAACGTGTCTAAATCGTAAATACCTATAGATGCTTTACGTCTTTCCCTACAAAATGATTCATGCAATTTTTCTTGTAATTGCATCATTTGTCTGATGAAATCATCTGAACAATCGATATTTCGGAGTACTGCACATTGGATAAAAGGCCTAATATACTTCACCGATGGGTCTGCATGAACCTCAATACTTGATGATTGAACTTTATACTCTGGAAGCCCTGTCTCAATGCCTAATATCCCTCGAAGTTCACGTGCAACACCTTCAGTAGACAAAAGATCAGGTCTATCAAAAGTTACTTCGATCGTCCACTCGCTCGCATACTGTTCAGCCGTAGAATCCACGCTCTTACAGTTTGGACAGATCCATAAATCATTATGAACATCATATTCTATCGTAACGGAACAGTTTGGACAAAAAGCTACTTCAACTGGATTAATTGTTTCGAATTCGCAACCTTTGGTTGGACAGAAAAATCGTACAAATTCCCCTCCAGACTCTTCTCTTACGATTTTTGATCTACATTTTGGGCAGAATGCAGATGCCTCTGCTAGACGTCTTGTCTGGTAACCACAATTTGGACAAATATACTGGTCATTTGTTTCATCATATATTAGTTTAGTGTTACACACGCAACCTTTTGCTGAGACGATTCTTTCCACTTCCATCTTCTGCAGAAACATCTTGTCTTTCAGTTCCTTTGTGGGTACGACTTTTCCTAGAAGTTCGCACAGATCTTTGTAAGATAGACCCATCGCTGGCATTTTTTATAACCTCAACGACCTTTCTCTTAACCATTCCAAGTCAGTTGCATGGAGATACCTTATATCGTCAATGTCAAGATATAGCATCGCGAGTCTTTCGATCCCTACTCCCCATGCCAAGCAATTTATTGGTCTTTTTATTCCCAAGGGCTCAAGTACTTCTGGTCTAAATAAACCCGAACCTGCTGCTTCGATCCATCCGAACTTCTCATGATAGATGAAACATTCAACGCTTGGCTCTGTGAAAGGAAAGTATCCTGGTTTAAATCGAACTTTCCTTATCCCAAGGGCTTCCGTAATTTCCTTGAGATAGCCAATGAGATGTTTCAGATTAAGATGTTCTTGGAGCACTATGCCTTCTAATTGGTTGAACTCCTGAGCATGTGTTGCATCTAGAACATCCGGCCTAAAATTCTTGCTTAGGCAAAACATCTTGACGGGTGGTTTTTTGTGTTGAGCAAGATGCCTCATGGAGACGGCTGTTGTTTGAGTACGAAGGATCAGTCTCCTTGCAGTGTTGATGTTCCAATGGTATCTCCAACCAGTGGACCCGGTAGTCCAACCATTCTCATGAGCCATCCAAACATTTCTAACGTATTCATCTTGCCCTTCAAGTCGCCCTTCTTCTGGATATCTAAGTATATAACTATCATGTATCTCACGAGCTGGATGATCTTGAGCTTGAAATAGAGCATCAAAATTCCAAAACTCAAGTTCAACATACGGTCCAGTTGCTTCTTCGAAGCCTAACCCAATGAGCGCTCTTCTTACGTCATCAAGGAAGTCTGCATACGGGTGTCTTTTGCCTCCATGTATCTTAGGAGGTTCTGCTAATATGTTGTATGGTTTTAGCCTGCCTTTTTCTATAATGTTCTTCCATTCGCCAGAAACTAGATGATCCTTTGTTAATCTTCTTGTCATTGCCTCGGAAATCTTTGCCTTGCCTTTAACTATGGTTTTACCTGATTCTGTCAGAAGAATTTCGAAGTCTTTGACGGGCACTGTTTCAAGAAGTTTTCTGCCTCGGAGAATATCCACACGATTTCTTAACTCTTGAGGTAGTGTTTCTAAGTAGACTTGCTCTCCTCCTTTCGCTATAGTATCGAGAAGCCTTTCGTCCTCATCAAGAGCATCTAATGATTTTCGTCCAATGTCTGTCAAAGCTAGAAAACCCTCTTTAGTAGTAGCCCACCCCTTTTGCATAAGCCACCTGACGCCAATAGTGGTTTTTTCTTTATCGAACCCAATCGGTCCAGCTTCTACAACATTCTTAACGGACACACTTTTTTCCAACATAACAAGATAACGAAGTAACCTTTTTTCTGGTAAACCTTGACTAACATATTCTTGTCCTTCACTGGTTATCCGAAGGAGCACCCTTTCAACGGTCCTAGATATCTTTATCAGATTTTTATCTAAAAGAGATTGTATGATAGAATTAATCGTGGCTGGATTAAACTCAGTGTCTTCTTCTAATTTGGAGATATTGGCAGAGGCACCTTCTGGCAATCTTTTAAAGCATTCAAGCAACTTCTTCTCTTTCTCTAAGAGTATGACACTTTCTTTCACAGATTCTCCTCCACTTTACTGCTCATTATCATAAACTCAAACGTTTGATGGATGCTTGACCTCGAGAAATAGCAGCTGTGCTTGGAAAATTTATACATTATGTGTAAGAAAAGTTGCACATAACTTTTTTATCTACCTTTCATGAACATCGAGATTAGAGTCGGGATGGCGGAGCCTGGGACCGCGCCCGGCTGAAGACCGGAAGGTCGGTGGTTCAAATCCACCTCCCGACACCTTATGATAGGATGTACTTGAATCAAGTAACTAATCAGTGAATTAAAAGATGGATAAAAAATGTCTTTAGTGACAAAAACCTTGGACGAAAAACCAATCATCCAATTAGTCACTCTTGGTCATGTTGATCATGGTAAATCGACTATTATGGGTCACCTCCTCTCACTTGTCGGTGAGGTCAGTGAAAAGGAAGTCAAAAAGTTGGAGGAATCAACGGCAAAGAGTGGCATGGAGCATGGAAAGTATGCATGGGTTCTCCAGCGTCGTGAATATGAAAGAAAATTCGATGGCACTATTGAACTCTCTAGAATGAAATTAGAAACATCACATAGAATCATATCATTATTAGATGCCCCTGGGCATAGAGATTTCGTCAAGAATATGATCACAGGTGCATCCCAAGCAGATGCCTCTCTATTAGTTGTCTCAGCAAAATCAGGCGAAGGGGTGCAACAGCAAACGATTGAACACTTATGGCTCTTCAAGATTCTTGGCATAAAACAATTAGTCGTCGCAATAAACAAGATGGACGCCTGCGCCTGGTCAAAGAAGAGATATGAAGAGGTAAAGGACGAGTGTGTGAAGCGGTTACAGAAAATCGGCTATAATGTTGAAAAAACCCTGTTTGTTCCTACAAGCGGTTGGACTGGTGATAATCTAGTTGCGGAAAGCAAGAATATGCCTTGGTACAAAGGACCAACACTGTACAATGTGCTAGATAGCTTACAACCACCTGATCGAGTTTTCTATGAAAAACTTCCACTCAGGTTACCAATACAAGATGTGTACGAAATAAGAGGAATGAAAGGACCAGTTCCCATCGGAATTGTTCAAACTGGTATCTTAAAGGAAGGAGACACCATTCGAATTGAACCAATCGGTAAACAGGGTGAAGTATACTCAATTGAAATATATCACAAACGCGTAAAAGAAGCGCATCCAGGTGATGGAATAGGTTTTAATGTTAGAGGAATTTCAGGGAGAGACATAGCTCGTGGGGATGTTGCGTGCCATCCAGACAAACCTGCAACCGTTGTACGTCCTAGCGGTCATTTCGTTGCTCAAGTCATAATAACACAATACCCCTCAGAAATTGTACAAGGCTTCACTCCCATAATCCACGCACAGACGGCACAGGTTCCATGCAGGATTGTTGAGCTTCAAAAAAAGCTTGATAGCAAAACGTTTCAACCCATCGAAGACAATCCAAAGTTCATCAAGCAAGGAGATGCAGCACTTGTAAAGATAGTTCCTCTGAAGTCGGTGGTCATTGAGAAATATTCTGAAATACCCCCATTGGGCAGATTTGCGATTAGACATTCAGAGGGAACTATAGGGGCTGGCATAGTGATTGAAGTTATTCCAAAGCCTAGTTGAAGTGCAAAACTTTTCCCAAAAAACGTAGGCTCAATTAGTATTTGTTTCTATCTTGCTGAAACTAGATGCGCAAATAATTTTGCATATCGTATTTATGAATTTAAGAAATTATTAATAATTAGTAGAGATGTTAACATGTGATTCATAAATGATTAATCTGCTGATCATCAAATGTGGTGATACGATATGTATGAAAATACTAGAAGAAAAATCTAGGTGATTCAATTGAATGCTGTTTGTGCGCGAAAACAAAGAAAGTTAAACATTCAACTTGTTGAAAATTACAAGAGTAATACTAGAGATATCCTTAGTCAACTACCAACATATGCTCAGTTAGAAGTAATTGAAATGTTGTTGGATGAAGGTGTTAGATTACCTTCTGCGGCAAGTCTACGAGCTGTAAGAGCCTATGAAAAACGTGGAGATTATGAAAAGGCATCCCACCTAGCAGAGAAAGCAGGAATTATTGATAGAGCCATAGAGAACCGTGTGAGAGAACACAAATATTGGCAAGCCGCTGTTATAGCAGAAAAAGCAGGGATGATTGATAGAGCTATAGAGCTGTACATTAAAGCGGGGGTGTATGCCGTAGCAGCAGACCTTATGGAGAAGAAAGGTTTGACTGATAAGGCAAAAGAACTTCGTAAGTATGGAATAAGTATCTATGAAACAGAAAAAAGTTACATTGCCGCGGCACATTTGGCAAAAGAACTTGGTTTAGTTGATAAGGCGAAAGAACTCACTCAAAAGAGTAAGGAAAAGGAGAAAAAAGAAATAGAAACGCGAACAGAAGCAGCAGAAAAATGGCTGGCAAGCCAATATTAGTTTTGATGCACTAACTGAACAATCTAGTGGGTATAGTCACCTCTCTTTTCTATTTCACGACTCATTTCATTACTGAATCCATCTGACTCAGAGTGTTTTCGAATTTCTTCCACAAATTCTCGCAGGAGCGATTTCGTAATGTAGGGGTTCATAAGGCAAACTCGCATGCAAGTGACATTGGCCTTTGCAATACCAGAAGTCTGAGAAACAACAAACTTCCTTGCCTTCTTGGGGGTCTCGTTGAAATGTCTAACCATTAGATCAGTTGCGATGTTGGCAATTTCTAGCTCGCTAATATTTTTAGGTGCTTCTTTTTCTTTCAAAATAGGCGAAGCATCAACTTGAAAACAGATTAAACTTCCTTCAGGATGGTAGTTTGGAAATATTTTGACAAAGCTTAATCTCTTTAATTGTTTGTATAGGTATTTTGTATTTTTGATAGTCTTTTTTAATATGGGGGCATATAGATTGCAAGGGTTCTCTGCATCCATAGGCGAATAAACTTCTTCAGAAGTCATAGTTAGAGCCGTTAACCAGAACGCAATTGGTGATGATGCTGGCTTGCTTCCTTCCATAGATGATGACCCTATGCTCATAAACTGTTGGTCACCATGGTATAGATAGTTGGCTCCGACGTAGATTAATTGTCGATCTCGGAAATCTTTCGTAAGTACTGCACCGACTGGATACGGAAGATATCCAAGCTTGTGGGGATCTATGGTGCATGTCTCAACTTCGCCTAGTTTTTCCAACGCTTTCTTTGCAGATTGTGGCATTTCATCTAGGATTATCCGATACATCCCACCATAGGCTGCGTCAGCGTGAATGTAAAAAAATATCCCCTCGTTCTCATATTTGTTTCGCATCTCTAGTATCTTATGTAATGGATCAAAAGAACATACTTCTGTTGTTCCAAGAGTCGGAATCACAGCTCCGATGAATATTGGCTCCTTTTTTCTCTTTCTGACAACATATTCCAAGAATTGCTCTAGATGCTTGATATCCATTTGCATATGTTTGTCAACATCCACAAACCAAAAGTCATATTTTTCAGCAAGGTTTAGTAATTCTCTGCGTCTTTCACGTGTGTTCTGCTTCTTCATTATTCTTGTCAGTTCATGAGCTGGCGGTGTTGAAACTCCTAGAATGCCGCAAGCCTTCTCGACGGAGTAATGTGCTTCAACTGAGGTTATGTAAACAATGCGAGGAAGTTTTTTCCTTTCGTAATTGCTCATATACATGAAACGTGTCTCTTGTACCAACTTTTCAAATTCTTCTTCCTTTCCTACTTCCTTTGTTTTTTCTCTTAAATAATTGTAGAATTTCCAGAAATCTTTTCTAATTTCTTCTGCTTTTTCATTCTCATCTGTCGATTTGGTTTTAAAGGGAAGTTTAATTCCTAAAGCTTTGGCCACTTCTAGCAACCCAAGAGAAACAACTGTCTTCTCGCGTAAGATCCAAAGAGCTTCATTGTTCGCTATAGTGCCACCCGAAGTTATTCGTCCACCTGCATGCTGGTTGATTTGCCTATTGCGAGAGTATGGTATGAATCCAATAATTCTCGCAAGAGTTGCAACAGACTCGTGTTCTAGAATCGTAGCCACTGTAGAAACACTTTGAACCACGTTGTTTTGCCACATTATATTACCAAACAGACTTCCTATTGTGGCTGGGATAATGCCATCCGAAATCATATGAGCAATATATCGGTTATGCCAACATTCTATAGTTCCTTCGTCTTTTCTTTCTCTGCGACTTAACATACATGCTATGTTGCTCCCATTGACCTCTTGTTGAACAAATGGGTCTTGGGAATTACCCAACAGACGTTCAGTCAATTTTTGAAATGCTTTTTTGAGTTGCCTTTCAAACGTAGTTTTATTGATTTTTTGCTTTGATTTCTGACACGAACTAAAACTCCCTTCTCTGTAGTTGTTCACTTCCTCAATAACCTTCTGCAAATAAAACTTCAGTAAATCCATGTTTTCGTTCCCGGGACCAATAAAAGGTGCTCTGGGATCCATTTTCAATCACCTCGTCGGTTCATGTGCAAATCGAATGAGGACTTGCTGGGAATGTTAGAAATACACTTTCGAAGAATTTTCAGACTGCCTTCTCTTTTACTGAATTCGGGTTCATCGCACCCTATGGCTCTTAGTTCAAGGTTCTCTCTAAACGCAGATACATGAAATGTTTTATATTCTACATTTATTTTAATTATTTTGGGTTCCTCCTGAACCCCCGCAGAGCTTTAATTGGGCTCATCAACGCTTAGGAGCTCAGGCATGCCAAGCTCTGCGGAAGCTTGGGCTCATGCGTCAAACAATTTCATCCTTGAGCAGCCCAGAAAATAGGAAAGGTTACAATTTACGCCCCTCCTCTCTTCTGGTAATTTCCTATTGCGACCTTCATATTTAAGTATTTAGGTGTGAATAGAAAACTTCAAAAATTTTAGTATGTTTATGAAGAAGTTCAGGTATATTTATACCAAAATATGCGCAAACATGTACAGAACTATGAAGAACTAGTAAGGTATTTTCATAAATCATTTAGTGTATAATTATACATACTCATTTATAGTATCTACTTCTCTAATACTCTAATACGCTTTAATTCACAGTTTAGTTCCAATCAATATCGATAACTTATGTGCGCATTTTCTTCTCATGCTGTAATGGATTTTGCGGTTCTACCAATATCGGAACCCGAAAGCCATGATGGTTCTCAACTACATAATTCTTATTGCATACTGCACAATGTAGTTCATTTGACTCCAATTGAATCATCCCAAGGACTTCTCCACAGTTTGGACATAGCAAATTGACAGAGGAAGAATCTATTCCTCGCTCTTTGATCCTAGTGGGCATTCTTAAGAGGCGTTTCCTTCTTTTGCTTTTTGCAATTGCCATGAGTCCTCTCTTACTAACTAAGTGAATGTTTTTGATTGAAAAATGTTTTTTTACCAATTCTCGAAATTCTTCTTCTGTAAACCAGTGTGAAAGAAAACCCGTCTCTGTAGTAAAACTGCCACCATGATTTTTCCGAGTCCAAGTTATTCCTCTTAGCTCTTGAAAACCTCTGTTTGCTAGTTCGTCATACAAATTAAATCCTATGTCAGCAAACCTTTCGTTAAAAACCGTTACAACAAGTGAACCATCATCCTTCATCATTTCAGAGACATTCGCCAGTGTTTTTCGCACATCAGCAATATTACCCAATGTGCCAAACATTATTCCTATGACTACGTTGAATTCACCGGAGATTTTGAGACAGGCTTTATTCGCGTCTGCGTTTATCAAGTAGACCCTACGTAGGAGTTGTTCTCTAATGTCCTTCAATGGAATCCCAGTTTTAATTGATAGTTTTTCAACAATTGAAGAGAGTCTTTCGCCTCTAACAACCCGTGTTAAAGACAAATTCCTAATGCAAGTTTCAATCATTTGTTTGCTAAAATCAATTCCAATGATATATTTCAGGTATTTTCTGTAATTTTCATTAAGGATAACTCGTGCGCCATATCTCATCATATATCTACCAGTTCCAGAACCAATCTCAACGAAAACTGTGTTTTTTTTCTTATTGATATAATTGTCGATAACTTCATCTAATTTTTCATCTTCTTCTGCCAAAAAAAGCTTAATCTCTTCAGGAGCTCTTTTGCCTAGTACATAAACGTCATAAGTTTCGCTCGCAGCAGCATCCCAAAACTTCAATGATGACATAGACTTCAATCATTTCTTCCTTTTCTGATGACTTGTAACAATTCTAGATTCTAACATAGCGTCTAAAGATTTTTCTATTTCTTCGATGTCCGGGACATATACCGGACTGAAATGCAAGCCACCAAGTGGCACAGCCTCTGCGCCCCATACTCTTTCTATGTTGTGTTCTTTTTGGAGTTCTTCAAAAAAAGTCGAGTATTCGTCCAAGGATTGCGCCGTGACTATTAAGATTACATCATATTCTGTGCCGAAAGGTATGAACGCCATTCGAACCAGTTTATTAAATAGTGGTGATACCCGTGGGTTTTCCTTTATTTTTCTTAATATTTCCTTCCAGGCGGGAGGAGCACTCACTCCAGCAAGCCTCACAGGAGTTGCGAGCTGCAACTTGATCTGGCCCATGTAGATGTGATTCCAAATTTTAGAGATGTCTATCAAAGGAACTGATCTTTTGATTAATATTTGTTGTTGTTCCATGCTAGAGATTCTATCATTTACAACTTTTTCAGAGACACCGGCTTCTTCAGCAATTTGCTTATATGTTTTACCATCACATAAACCTCTGAGAATAATAACGTCCTCTATACTAAGTGAATTATCCTCAATTAGACGGAACGGTATCGAGGCTCTTGTCATTTTTTCACTTCCCACCAGATTATTGCAAGATGCTAATTAAATGTTTTTCCATGTACATACGCCAAGGTTGATTTATGTACTATTTCATGTATACTCTTATAAAAGCAACGCTCATAAACGATTGAATCCTACATGGTTTTAGATTATCGGCAACCAAAGGAATTTTGCATATGAGTAAAATTGTTCTCATTAACTTGTCATTCAATCGCTATGAGAGGCTATTGTCCAACGTGCAAAGAGTACCGATCAGAAAACGGTCTTGACGCATGGGTGATTATCTGGCGGAAAGGTAGACCTACGTGTGAGAGATGTAAGGGTTTTGTAGACATTTGGAATAATGAGGACGAAAGAAAAAGATTGATTAGATGAAAATGCTTGTGTTTGATACCATCCATTCCTGTCTCTCACATGTAACGTACCTTGTTTCAGGGAGTTAGGGGATCAAGATATTTTCGTGATATTATGGATGAAGCACCGAGTCCATGGGATGACTATCATAAGTGGCGTAGATGGGCGTATGAGCAGACGTATGGACCTGGGAGCTGGGACAAGGGAGCACAGACAGGAAAAGAGATTCCGAAAGGCTTCCAAGAGTATAAAGAACCCTTTAAGGCATATTGGAACAACGAACAATCCATCGGTATCCTCGAAAGAAACAGCAAGTTTATCGGAATAGCATGCTTAGTTGCGAAAGAAGTAGTTGACAAAGAGAGTTTTGTGAGGAAGTTTGGCCTCAGTTTCGAGAAAGATATCCAGTGGAAAGCAGCTTCGACGCTCCTGGACCATCTTTCTAGGTCGCCGTTGTTCAAGGCTGTTCTCGTCACGATAAACAAAGTTCCGTTCAAGCTAGAGCCAGATGTTCCTGAGGAATTGGAAGGCCGACTGAACTGGGCTAAGAGGAACTACAATTATCATAAGTACATCGCTCAAGGCCTTCAACAACACATTCAAGAACATCCTATCGCACATGCCCCGCACCATCCGAAACAGATGAAGGAAGAAGAGGATTATGCGAGGAAGTTCTTGCAGACATGTAGAGACATAGAGGGAGAGATAAGGGAGCATATGAAGCCGTATTTTCTGATAAAGGAAAACTTGTTCGCTGCTGCTCTGTTCTTGTATATCTATACTCATCCTTGTGATACTTTTCAACAAGCCGTGGATGAAATTCTAGGTAGGATGAGATCTGCGAAGATAGAAGCCAACCTAACCTATTTTGTAAAGTGCACAGAAGTTAAAGATCCTATCGTCGTCTTCAACCCTGAGTTTTTTCCATTATGGGATGAGGTAAAGAAGCATTACTGCTTAGCCTTGCAAGAAGATTGTGCTGGGTTCGGTTGTGACAAGGATGTTGGTTCAGTCCTTAGAAAAATGTTTACAACCGCGTTGGAACTTCCGAAAGAAGAGGAAATAGAGGAACAGATTCACATTCCAAGCGAGGAAGTGAGTGTTGAATCGCCTAGAAGGGCTTTTCTTGGTTATGTTGTTGAGTCAGTTGTAAAGAAGATAGTTAAGAAGAGAAGAGTTTACTTTCCACTAGATGTTGTTACGGGGCATGCAATACTTTTCGGGAAGACAAGAACTGGAAAGAGTTTTCTGGCATTGCTTTTGATTAAGGAGGCTTTAGCCAATAAGATTAATGTTGTTGCTTTTGATCCTCATGGAACTTTGTTCAATAGACTTGGTCAACATGAATTGTTGAAAGTTGTTTTTACTCATGGAAAAAAGGATATCACGGAAGAGTTAGAAGAGATTTATCAAGATGCAACAACTTGGCCTGAAACAAACGAACTGAAATTACTAATTGTCTTGGATGAGACTAGATTGTTGAGAGCGAAGAATCTGATAAATTGTTTGAATGAATTGGGGAAGAGAGGTGTAGGTTTTATACTGATAACTCAATACAGCACAAGCATACCCTCAGAAGCCAGAAACTTAGGAACATATTTTATCATGGCTGCGATGAGTGAGAACGAGATTCAAAGGTTCAAGGATGTGACTTTGCATCCAAGTTCAAAGCTGATAACGAGATTGCCACGAGCATTTAGCTTTGTCTTTAGCCCGTATTGGTATCCTGAACCGTTTTTCATTAGGCACAGAAAGCTTAGTGATCTTTCGCTATCCGTCAGCCACTAAGATCAGCCCTAGTCCCACATCTTTGGGAAAAGACAAATCTGGCAATCCTAACAGTTTCATTAGTTCTCTCGCGATATCAAAAGAAAGAACATATCCAGCTATTCTTAACGCCCTTCTAACATTAGTATGTCTCTTGATCATTCTCTTAAACTCAGAAACTCCCTCTTTAACTCTGACCTCCATTCTAGAAGATAAATCGAATGTTCTTTTTCCGAATGCTATCACTAAAGCCTTCAGTCTTTGTGAAACAGCTAGAGTCTCGAAGATTATCTTTCCAACAATGTCTCCAAGTTCTTTTTCTATCCTTTCTCTGTGAATACTTTCCCTGCCAAGTTTTTCAACATCGCCAACGTACTCTCGCGCGGAGACTGGAGAATAATCGTCAAACAGTCGCTTCAAGGCTTCACGGTATTTGCTATCAGTGGCAAAATGCTTTACAAGAGCTTCAATGTGATCTTTCGGGTAAAATGGAAGCCATGTCTCAAGGATTTTTCTCAGCATCTCAGGTTTTCTTCCTTTTAAGATACCATCAAACTCATTAAAAACATGAGAAGGTAAAACAACCTTCATGGCAGCTGGATGAAAATGCTGCTTCAACGCTTGGAGAATTTTATGAGAGTCTTTCAATCTGCCTATGGATGTGAAGAGAGAAGGATCGAGTGCGACGAATTTCTCCTGCATATTTTGAAATTGTAGAAGCAGCTATAAAAAAGCTTTCACAAGTAGATTTTTCAGAGAAAACAAAGAGAAGACAACTCAATTTTAAATAGATTATACCTTCTGGAATTTCACTACTTTCATAACGCCATTTTTCCAATCGCTGTATTTTTTCTGGATAGGGGGGTCTGGAGTTAAGTATGCAATTGGATTCTGGATTATTTCTAGTGTTGGAGGTCCCTCTCTAAGCTCACTCACCACATACACAAAATACCTATCTTTCTCCGCCTCTGCTTTTTTCCATTGGTGAGGAGTAAGCTCCCATCCCCCTGCCTCTCCTCTGAAATGTTTTACTTCCACGAACCGCTCTTCTTCAGATTTCGTCTTTGAATATATATCGTATCCAATTCCTTGTTGTTTATGTCTGTCATCTGGCTCTCTGTCTTCGATTTCTTCAAATCTCATAGTTATTTCCAATGCGATAACCTCAGCGTCTCTTCTGCTAATTCTCTCTCGTGGTTTCCGTTCTTTTTCAGTGCTACCAGGATGACCTGGTTTCAGTTTTATGATCCTCGTGGGTAGAGTTGGTGCCCCCTCTGTTTTTACATAAGGTGTATGTTCCTCAACCGTGTCAAAAATAAACTCGTCAGGATTTATCAAATCGTATCTTTTAGTCTCGCCTTCTGGTTCAGGCAATTGCGGTTTTTTGCCAGGTTCTTCTGCTGGTTTCTCAGGTATTTCCTCTTCGCCTTCTGGTGTTAGTTCTTGCTCTCCTTCTTCTGTGCGAGGTATAATTTTTACGCCTTCATACGGTTCTTCCACCATTGCTTCTTCAATTCGAATACCAAAGTGTTTCAGTTTTTCATTTAATTCCTCATCACCACGAGCACTGAAAAGCGAATCCAAGAATGGAAAAACATCGTCCTCACCAGAAGGAAATAACTTGGAGAGTTCCTTGGCAACAGATGTTGAAAGTAGGGCTGTCTGACTCGATTTATAAATCCTGTTTTCCTCGGTGCTCAAGTATGCATCCTTTTTGATGTTGTTGACAACAATAGTTTCTGGATTATGCGCCTTAAACAAATAATCGAGTACAATCTCTGGCGCCTCGAATGCCTGTAATTCCTTGATTTTCTTGAACACGCCTTTTCCTAGGAGCTCACTGTGCAATTCAACATTCTTTTTCTTTAAGTAATTCTCAACACAAAGGATTCTCTGAATCATCTGATTGATGGCGTCGCCCTCTATCTCGTTCAGGTTGCCAAGTTTCTTGACAACTGTGATATTTTGACTGATGCTTGTAAAATGGGCAGCGTTGAGAAATTCCTCAACATTAGACCACGAAAACGGCAGCCAGATAATTTCCAACTTATCCCCGAAGTATTCTTTGTATTCGTCATTGTCGCTATAGTAGAGCTCAGATGGTTTCAAATAATGTCCTTTTTCCGACAGGAATACATCTCTGTTCCAATCTGTTTCTATGTTAAGACCTTGCTTTATGATTTCATTGAGATAGGTATAAGTCTTAGAGACTATCCGCCTATTCACATCTATGTTTCCTTTTTCTTTTAGTTCCTCAAGGATATCCAGACATTCTTTTACTAGAGGTCTCTCAACCATACCTAACCATGAGAAGAATTCTTTTAGAGCAATGTCGTAGAAATCTACCCCATTGTGTTCAACATAGCCTCTCAAGGTTTCAAAAACGCTTGAAAAGTCTTTCCAGAAGACGTGAACAGGCTTCCACCATACCTTATCTTCTCTAGGCAGATAAAGAAGTTCATTCTTGTTAAAACTCTCTTGTATTTCCTTGATTTTCTTGCTTCTGTTCTCATTTTCAACTATGCCTCCAATTTTGTCCTTTAGGAAAACATAGATTGCGTTCATTTTCTCGGTTTTGTTTTCTTTGAGACTTAGATTCTTCGTTTTGTAAGATTCTAGGTGGTTTATGACTTGTTCGATTTCAGGTTGGGTTCTAACCCAAAGATCTTTGAGAAACGTTTCATCAGCTTTCAGAGAAACATATTTTACGTCATCCCCAAGTAACAAGTGGTTTTGTTTTGTGTCAGTGAATAGATCGCTCGGTTTGAAAAAACCACCATCAACATCAGGGACCCATATAGCACTCCTCAAGAATTCTAAAAACGATGAAGATTCAAATTGTTTAAACTGTTCTGTGCGATAAAACCACTTGTACGAGATTCTGCAATAGTTCTCCTTATAGTTTTTCCAATACCTTTCAAGAGAGTGCCAAAGAAGACGCATTCGTTTTTGAATGCTGCTTTGATCATCTATTTTTGAACAATGCTCTATTAGTCTTTCGATATCCTCGCTATAGGAGTCATTGGAGATTTCATGTAGGCCTGTAGTAGAGTATTCTTTCTCTAACCACTCGTATCCTTTTTTTCCACTTATGGAGATCCATTTTTTTTCTTTTACGACGCGAGGAGAACTCCAAACTCCAAGAATTTCAAAGAACTTTCTCCACGTGTATTCCGCTTTTTTTCTACCTCTCTTCTTTTTCCGCATTTCCCTCTTTTCGCGATTCAAGTAATATGATGAAAGAAAATGTATGTCGTCAATACCTTCAAATAACTCTTCCATAACTTCAGTTTTTCCATATCTTCTAGAGAAGTATATTTCTCCAGGATTTTTGTATTCATCAAACCTTTTTCCTTCTTTAAAACTGAAAACCTTCAACATCACACTGCTTTTTATTTCTTCGATTATATCTGCTGAAATTTTCTTGTTCTTAATTTCACTCTCTATTGTTGACCAATACCTTCGAATGTAATCAACAAGGTCATACAGCTTCAGGTCGGTATACTGCTTGTATTTTCCAGTTTTGAATTTGGGCAGTATCACTTCTCTTATGATATGAGTTTGCTTGAAGTATTTCTTTACACCGATACTGTCAAACCATTCCTTTACTCGTCCTCTTTTTTCCTCGGTTTCCGCGCTTTCCTCTTTTCGGTGGGTAATGCTAGTCTCTTGAAAGTAGCGATTAAGGAATACAATTTCTCCTTCCGTAAAAAGTTGATGAACCTCTGAAAGGTCGATGCGCTCTGGGTAACAGAGCAGCCTATCGGGTGTGGTCGGATCTTCTAATGGGACGAGTTTATCATCATCAGTGAGTATAGACTTGGTCTTCTTCAATTCTCCAAAGAGAATCCTTATGTCTTCATCCCAATTCCATGGAAAATCTCCATAAAACAACTTTTTTGTTGTATCAAAAACAGCGGTCAAATATTCGTAAAGATTGAGAAACCATTCCTTAGTCTTCTTCTTAACTTCATTTTCTCTTTTAAGAAAATCAACTACTTCCTTAGGTCCGATAGGTCTAGCTCCTAATTCAAACAAAACCTTTTGAGCTCTTTCGGAGAGGGTTGGTTCGATATAAAACACTTCGTTACCAAGCAGAAGCTTCAAATCCGTTTCTGAGAGAATATTTCTTAATCTGTTGTCCACAGGAATTGCGCAATTAACCGGCTTGACCCATCCTTTTGTTGTTTTGGCTATGTGTTTTTCCTTGGCAAGTTCAAAAAATGATTCAAAAAGATATCGAATTAGAGGATCCGCAATCTCTTCAGATAGTGGAATGAAATCATACAGAAAAGCGAAAATTCGCTCATCATCTTTAATTTTGTCGATAGCCTCTGCTGCTAAAATTCCCAATTTCTTCATTAACCAAAGATTCCATTGATGCTCAGAGATGTTTTCTCTTCCGATTGTAGGTAGGAAATCAGCTTGGATGAGAAAGGAAAGGTCAGTTCTTTTCTTTGTTGGAAGATAACAATAGACTACTCCCGTTTTCTTTATCATATCTCTTGTTGCACTATCAAGAGGAAAAGCGATTGTGATTCTAGTCTCCTCAATGCCCTCTTTACCTTCGGGTATGATCTCTTGGTCTTCAACATTAAGAGGCTGATGAAATACTTTCCATTTTGTCTCCTGAGTAGTGCGTGTATTCAAAAGGGAGAGTGCTGAGTTGTTTTGCAAATTCTTCTTGATAACCCAATTACTATTATTAATATTATCAACGAACTTCAATTCCTCAAGACTCTCCAAGAAAAGCAAAATTTTATCGTCCACCAAGTTGAAGTTCTGAATAAGGTCCTCGGATGTTGACGATGCACTATAAGGCAGAATGACAATTGTTCCTCTTTCTGGCGAATAATAGTTTCTCAGATTTTCAGGGATGCAAGATTTTACTTTTGGATAAATGTATTTTTCGATCTCGAAATTGAACCTATTAGATATTATTTGAGGTCTTTCAGAGATGTTGAAAACTGACTTGAAACCAATCCCGAAAAAACCGATTTTTTTCTTTTTCTCACCAGGTCGGACAGAACAGATTCTCCAAACATCCTTCTCGTCAAACGGTCTGCCATCGTTGATTACAGATACATTATCCTTGTCAAAAATGAATGTGATAGAATTAGAATTTTCATCTTCAGCATTCTGAATCAGTTCAAGCGCATAATGAATCTTCTCACCATAAAGTCTGCGACTTGTAAGCCGCAAGAGGTTGTCTCTATCTTCAGATTTCTCCTTTTGCTTTTCGGCAAAGATTTTTTCGATCAGAGTTTGCTCCCAATCGTTCATTTAATCACTCTCATTGTTACCTTCCGCTCTATCCCAAAATCAATTCTACTAATAATGCAAATTGGATATGCATTTATTTAATATTATTAATTCGTCTGGAGTCTGATCTTCGATAGATGACGCAGAATTTGTCTCTTGAATAACGGAACTGTGCACGCAAGTAAACCTTATGCCGTGACGTTACTACTCTTTTTAAGTGAGCGCGTGACCCAAGAAGCAAGAGCAAAGGACAAAGTCAAGTACAGAGTCGACATATACATAGGCAGTGACAATGATTCCAGAAAAATTCAAGATGGGTATCTAAACAAGGTCAAGAAATGGGCGAACACAGCTTTTCCTGATGGTTACACACTTGTTAAAGGCGAAGGTTACTATAATGGCGTTTCAGAAGACTCGATTCTCCTTCACGCATTTTTGAACTATGATCCAGCTCTGAGTCGTCAACTAGAGAAACTGAAGCGAGAGCTGAGACAAGAGTCAATACTTGTTGTCAAGTCGTCTGTTGACTTTGAGGTGGTCTAGTGAAATGCTCAGCCTGTGAAGAGAAAATAAAAAAGACCGACGCACATTATGGCGACAAAGATACTTTTTATGAAGACAAACCATTGTGTGAGCCATGCTATTTTGAAGATGAGCCTTGCGCTACTGCATTTTTCAATAGAGATGATCAACCTTACGCCATCAGTCACACAAGAAATGAGACTGAAGGAGATTTTTCAGTAAGTTGGCACAGCACTGATCCATGGAGAGGTTACTACGAAACGAAGAGTGACAAGTACAACCTAGTCAATACTGCAGAACTGCTGGCTTACCATGAAAGTGAAAAAATGCTAAAAGATTTTGACGAAAGAATAAGAGAACTGTTCGATGAGCATGATATAGACTATGCAAGGGTTTTTGCGAGAAGTTCAAACGTTTTCTATAACAATTATGATCTCTATGTGAAGAAAGGACAAGAACTTATTGCGAGCCTTCTAGTTGCAAAAGCAAAGAGTGAGGTAGATTACGACAATCCAAAATGGTACAAGAACATAGTTTTCGATGAAGATGCGTTGAACAAATTGTCTCAATTGTTTCCTGAGCGCCAGATCAAGACAGATTACGATGCTACAAGACTGATAGAGGAACTCGGTGATAATGCTCTGACAGAATTACAAAATAGACTGAAAGACAACAAGAATGAGAGGGATTTGAAATGAATTTTTGCCCTTACCAAGACAGATATTGTGCATTGAGTCGAGTTGCAAAAAAGGACGGCAAGCCACTATATCGAGAAGACGGGGAATTTCTTCTACTCTGCATCGAAAACCCCGATAACCAATACTGCAAAGGAATTATAGAAGGACAAACAAAAGACGAGAAACGGTATCGGAATTTTATACGTCAACAAACTTGATTTCAATAGTTTTGCATTTTTGTTTCATGCCTGTTGATCGTGAACTTGCATATGAATCTTTGAAATGGATAGACCCCAAAGTTTACAGGGCTTTCATGAGGCTCGTATTCAGAGAAATGACGGACGAGGAAGTTCAAAGAGATAGTATTTCATACTACAAGCTTCGACTTGCTGCTCAGACATTCGATGTCTTGGATTCTTTAGAACAGAGAGGTGTTGTAGAGATTGTAAATGACTACGAGAATGAACAAATCCGAGTCAAGATGAATCAGTATAACAACAAACGTGATGAACGTGGTGCTGTTGTATGAATTCTGGCGATACGACGTACCCACGGAAGTAGTCAGAGATTTTCTTAAAGAGTTGAACATACCCTATAATGAAAAGTCCTCAAGACGAAAGAGAGACAGTTTGTACAGTCACCAGTATGATGAGTGGAGTAAGATTTACGTTGAGAAGAAGGACATTATGGCATGGTTAAAAGAGAAGATTGAGACTCGACTGAAACAATATGGTTGATCCCATGGAAAAAGACAAGAAAGTCGAAAAGATTATCGATGCTTTGAAAAGACAATCTGACACCGACAAGTATGGAAAGTTACACAGAGCTTTATCGAAGGAAGATATTGAGACCGATCTCTATATTGGGATGGGCGTGGAAATGCATTATCCAGACGTTTATGATCCATTGTTCACTCTGTACGTTTTTGATAACGAGAATTTAGTGATTTTAGATAGGCGAGAATCCGAACTAAAAGATGATCCAATTCTTCAAAAAGTTTTGAAAATTGCAGAGTCTCGTGGGTATAAAGTCAAAGAGATCGGTGAGTTGTCGAAAGATGAACAGAAACTCTACTTTTGTTGAAGCGATAAATAAGAGTCAAGTGAAAAACTACAGAAAACGTTACATAGAATTGTTAAGAATGCTCAGCGACATAGGCTGCAACTACAAATCAAACGAAGGTGTAGCCCTGTCTCTCATAATAGGATAACGTTTCAAGAATTTCACCGATTCTTTCCCGCATTGTCATTATCGGGAGTTTCACATCAAAAATCTCCCATAAATGAGAGGGTGAATCCAAATTGTTGTTTACTAGCCCTTTTAGGCAATTTATGGCTGCGGTTTTATTACCTGTCAAAAATATTGCCCAGACATCTGCCTGCAACTCTTGCTGTTTGGTAATAGCCGCTTCTGGCGGAAGACCACCTTGGAAGCGAATCCACAGTTTTATAAAATCCCATAAAAGGGATAAGCCTAAAGCTCTGACATCCACTTTTCCTAATTCATCAATTATAGCCTTTGGCAACTTCAGTAACACGGTGGCAGGGAGGTGATTTTGGTCAATATGAACAACTTCATGTGCTATCACAAATTTGGCTTCATCTTCTGGTAAGTTTTGGAGAAAGGATTTACTAACCCATATTTGTCCAACTGGTATGTTGAATAATTTCAGACCTCTCGCTCCAGCGATTATTTTTGACTCATCGGTTATTTGAACTGAAACTTGAATGCGACTATTACCTAGCTTAAAGAAGAATGCATTGGCAAAATTCTGTAACTTAGAATTTTCAGTTTCCACGAATATCCCTCACTTTATTCTAATCCTTAGACGAATAATTGAATTTCTATATTAACAAACACTTTTTTTACTATTTTACTGTTCTTCTCTGATCTAAAATAAATTTTGAATCGTCATTGCAATCTCTGTAACAAACGTAACGGTATTAATGGTATTTTTTCATTCGGACAAACAACTTACCTGATTTCTAACAATTCTTCCTAGTGAAGTATCCAAAAGGCACGACTGAGCATCCGCTAAATAAATGTAAAAAACAGGAAATCTTGGTCTCGGTATGGGATTTTGGTGCAGTTCATCCTCAATCTGAAAGAAGTTATTATGTCTGCAATGACCACCCAGCCAAGATGCGCCCTTCATTAGCGAGAGCAATTCTGCAATTGTATGGAGAAAGTCCTGTCCTTGATCCGATGACTGGTATTGGAACAACCCTAGTTGAAGCAATGCTTCTAGGGATGAATGCTATTGGCGTGGAATACGAAAAGAAGTTTGTGAAGCAATCAAATATAAACATCAAACATGTTGACAAAACTTTTCCGAACAAGAATTTAGGTAAAGCTATCTGCATTCAAGGCGATGCCAGAGATCTATCATGTTTAAGCCATGAGAAAGTTAGAAGCGTTTTGTTCTCTCCTCCTTATTTTAACGCGGTTAAGGCTGTCAGCACTGGGCACCAAGGTCCTGAGTACGGACATCTAGAAAGACAGCATCAGCTAGCAAAAGAGGGAAAGAGCGGTTATGGTTCTGAAAACAATATCGGACATGCTGAAACTTATGGTTCAATTGTTTTCTCGCCCCCTTTTTTCAACGCTTTAAAGAGGGGAGACGAGGGACCATTTTCAAGCAACAAGAGAATTTCTTACTTTGAAAGAACAGAAAAGTTTCAAGGTTATTCAGAAGATAAAGATAATATAGGAAATATTCCTCAGTTCGGTTCAATAGTTCTTAGTCCGCCTTACTTCGATGCCTTATCCCTGAACAAGGGCGGTGGAAGCAGAAATTCTATCCTTCACGAAGAAACAACTCAAGACTTGCAAATGAAGAGAAGCGGGCCTTTCGGTGTTAAGAAAAATCTACCAACACCCTATTCATCCAAGCAAGAGAACATTGGAAATCGAAAAGACTATGGAATTTTTGGTGCAGTGGTTCTTAGCCCACCATACTTTTGTTCTGTGAGCGATGTTGTAAAGAGTCGATATCGCTATCCCGTGACAAAGCAAGGCATGAGTAGAAGGCAAGAATATTCTGGTGATCCGAGCAATATCGGAAACATAGCCGAACTTGGTTCAATAGTTTTCAGCCCTCCGTACATGAGCGCTATAAAAGGATCTGGAAGGAAAAGAGAGGAAGCGATTGAAGCAATGCGTAGAGCGGGGGTAAGTGAGAAGAGGATAAAGACTTTCCTTGGAGAACTCGGATGTATAAAATGGCAGAACAGAGGATACTCATTTTCTAGTAATCAGATTGGCAATTTGAACGGAACTACTTACCTCGGCGAAATGCTGAAAGTTTATCGAGAATGTTATCGTGTCTTGAGACCAGGCAAGTTCATGGTTGTTGTGGTCAAGGATATTCAAAGAGATTGGAAGACTATTCCTTTAGGTGCAGATACCATTAAACTCTGTCAGTTGGCTGGGTTTGATTGTCACGATGTCATCATAAATAAAATGTATTTTCCGAGTTTTTGGATCCTGAGTCTTGCGAAGAACTCACAGAAGAAAGAAATAATGGGGACACGGAAGTTTCATGCTTTGAAGAGCCATGAGTATGTCTTAGTGTTCAGAAAACCTAACAGAAGTCTTGCATGTCTGAAAAAGGAACATTAGAATTATTGTAAAGAGTAAATCAAGATCATACAGAATTCATTATACTCTTCAATGAAGCTTCAAGCCTTATAAGAAACACTTCAAAGTCCTTTGGTGGTTTAGCAACGAACAGGTCTCTTTCAAAAGGATCCTCCAGAACTCCTTTTGTTTCCAGTGACTTTTTGTTTCTTTCTAGGTTTTCCCTGTATTTTTTGTAATACAAAGATGATTTTATTTTCCTAACAATTTCTTCCTCTAATTTCCCAACATTGAAGCCGTGCTCCTTTAACATAAACAGATCGTAAAAATCTCTCAGTTTCTGAGATCGTCTTGTTAGGATCGCCCTTACTTTCTCACACAAGATCTCTCTTTCATCGTAGGCAATCACTTGTATTGGTTTATAGAATTCTAGAAATTCCTCAAAGTATGCTTTTTCTGTCTCTGAAACCTTAGCGTCATCCAACAAGGTTTTGGCAACAACACTTTTGCAAGGAAACAAGATCTCGTCGATGAAGTTTACTTGAATTTTGATGAGTTCAGTATTTTTCCATAATTTGAACGTCACCATCCTGCCGCCTCCACCAAACTCGAAGTATCTGCTATCTTTTTGGTCGTTTCTGAACTCTGAATCGATCTCCTTGGATACTCGCTCCAAGATTGAGCCAAAGTTTCGAATTTCTTCCAGAAGATTTCTTCTCAGTTCTTTTTCGCCCATCTCAGCCCAAGTATCTTGATCTCTCCACGTAAAATCTAGGTCAACACTGAACCTATAGTAACCAAAATAGCATTTCACTAGACAACTTCCACCCTTGAACAAATAATTTTCTGCGAAGTGAGGAGAGGAGTAGATTTTCTTGAGGATTCGGTGAATCATCACGTCTTTTTCTATTAAACTCGGTTTGTTGACACCAGATTTTTCCGCGACAAATGTGATGAACTCAGATAAGTCCGGCACTCTTGACCACCTCCTCGACGGTTTCGGGGTAGAATTTTATGTAAGCTTTAATCTTCTCGATTCTGGCTTTATTTCCATACTCTTCAATCATCGAAATGATCCTCTCTTTTGGAGTGGACCTGTACTTTGAAACATAGGCTAGATCGAGAATGGTTTTCTCAACATCAGAAAACTTGATATGATTCTTGTTCACTATGCCAAAACCGAAGAGTTTGCTTTTCAGCTTAAGGAATTTTACTTTTTGCCCTCCAACCTTTATCTCTCTTGCTCTGAATATTCTGTCATTAAGAATGAAGATCGTGTCGAAGAATTCGTGGGTCAATCCATTAAGCCTTAAACTAGTGTAGAGCCCGAAATGCCAGTTAATCCTTAATTTGTCCATACCGAGCGAGAGGATTTCATAGACGTTTACAGACTTTTTTAGCTTAAACTCTTCCACAGTTTTTACGTAATAAAGACCCCTTAAAATCCTCAGGAAATAACCGTAAGATATCATAAAATTAATCGTACTCTTAGCATCCGCTTTGAACCTTTTACACGCTTTTTCTATCTCCTCCCTTGTTACGGCTTTCCCACCGAAGTTAGATAGGATGTACTTGGTTACAACTTTCATACTAGATATTTATATAACAATCTTTAAAAAAGTTTATGGTTGTTATACAAAACCTGCAATAAGTGCTGGGCAATCACTGGTTCCACGACTTGACTATTGAAATCGATTGGTTAACCTGTTCTGAATAAAACCTTGTTTATTAAGTTGAAGTGGAAAAGAAGATGTACCTACAAGATCATTTATATTTTTGTAGGGCAAATTCAGCAACAATCTAGGTAGTTAATTATGCGAATTTTGATGATCTCCGACATTCACTATGGCAAAAAGCCGTTCTATGGACAGGATCAATCCAAGGCATTCGAGTGGCTTTACGGTGTGATTGAAGACGAAAAGCCAGACGTATTGCTCTCTGCCGGAGATTTTGGAGACGAAGCGAGTCCAGAGTTGTTTCACCCTATCCTCGAAAACACGTATCTTCTCACTATTTACGGAAACCATGACAACGTTAAACTGATACAAACTCTAAGAAACCGAAACGGTTCGCCATGTCTACTACAAGATGGATCGATAAGGAATTACGATAGCTTGAAAATAGCTGGGATCAGCGGGAACATGGCAAGAATCAAGAGAAAGGTTCATCATAAGACAGTCGAAGAAGTCCAAGAAATCATCTCAAATTACGCTCATCATGAAGAGACAATTGATGTATTGATTACGCATGAGGCGCCGAAACATGGATTGATAAGTTCTGGAAAGACTCTTGGAAATGATGTCTTCAATGAAGCTATGGAGAGACTGAAACCCAAGGTTCATTTTTGCGGTCATGTTCACATCCATTCTCAAATCCTGAAACTGAACAACACCAGTCTAATAAACTTAGACAGTAGTGCAAGACATCACGAATATGTCATAGCAGAATGCGAAGAGGGAATGATCCATGACATGAGAGTAATTAGTTCTGGTGTTAACAAGTATCTTTCTCTTTGAAGACTGTGAAACCTAAGATTGGCATCTGTCTGACTTCCTTTCTGAATATACGGAATAAAGCCTCGCATGCCAATAAAGAATTTGATGGTAAAAAACACTTTTCGTTCCATGAAGTGTTCGAGGTGCAAAAGAGAGATCGAGAGCTACGAGATAAAATTTGCCAGAGAAGGAGAAATGGGAAAACCATTATGCAGAAAGTGTAAGGCTCAGGTAGAGGAAGAGTCAAGAGAGAAGTATCGAGAGGGATTGCCCAAACAACGCTCCTCAAAAGATCATTATGGGTTGAATGTTTACAGACTTAGTCTGATGATGATTCTACTCAATCTTTCTAGTGCTTAGGGGATGCGCTTACCAAGAATTGAACAGTCTTTGACGATTCATCAAGGAAGGCCATGTTTCTGTGCTCTTTAGAACATATGTGCAAGAACTCTTAGGTTTCCACCTTGATGTCAAATATCCCTGAACTTATAGCTGCATATAACATAAGAAACGCTTCAAACGGTTCGACCTTCATAGCATGAGCGCATTCTATGAGATTGAAACTTGATCTTTTCATAGCGGCATATTCACAAAATTCCCTATAGAAAACTTTCTTCTTTCTTAAAACGTTGGCGACTGTATCTGGCATTCTTAGCTGAGACAGTGACAAAATAGACTGTTGCGACCTATCAAGATAGATAATGTTTACATTTCCGTAAATCATTTGTTGCAATACCTTGAGAAGACCAAGGCGATATATAATTGGGCTAGATACGTTTGCTGGTCCACCTCTTAGACCAAAAATATAAAGAACGGGAAGCACCCTTATCTTGAAAATATCGGCAAGCGAGATATCACCTAGAGTTTCAGTTTCTTTTTCAGGTGAATACGCAAAACCGATTTTGTCATAAGATGTACGGTCAGATAATAGTATGCGCCTTTTCGAGGCTTTTACTACAGCCGAGTAAGTCTTCAGCGGTCTGCCACTTATTATAGCAGAATAGGAATCAGCTAGCAACTCTCTGATGTAAAGGTAACTTCTAGATAGCTCTGATCTTTCACGAAAAAGCTTTACAGCAGTTAGAGTCATAAGGACAAGTCCTAAAGGCAGAAGAACTAAGAGTCCGAATGTTGTCCACAAAGGATATACGGCTTCGAACTTGTCATAGATGATTGGAGGCAGGCCCCTGCCGCTGAAAAAGAATGGAAACAGAAGCAATATCACCATAAAAGCAAGTGGCACATAAATAAAATTGAACGGGGCATAAGCTACTTTTTGGAAAGCTACTTTGAAACTCTGGTATTCTACATCTTCTTTGACATGGAACAATTCATGCAATAAGACAGTTTCTGTTTCATCTTCATCGAGCTCATCGAGGAATGACGGTGATACAATAACATAGGAATTATCTTTACTTAGGCCGAACGTAAATACGTCTGGAATATGGTCACTCTCTAGCAATGTGGGCAAAAATACATTAATGCTTTTTGAGAGCATTTCGAGGCGATGCTGTAAGCTTTTTCTCCCATCAGTTGCGGCCAAACTGGCGAGAAAATGCTTGTGCGGATTAAACAATAACCTCAGGGTGAAAATTAATCCGTAGATAGAGAATAACAGAGCAACAATTATGATTATGATTTCCAACATAACTATCGATATTTTCAAAGGATTACTAAACAAAACAGGATAGTCAAAGGATACAAAGGGAATGGCCACAAAAGAAAACAGCAGTAAGAAAAAAGCATCAACTCCTATCAAGACGGCAAAACTAACCTTTTTCATGCCTTAGACTTGCCTATAACATGATATAAAACTTCTAAACGTGGACATAGATGTTTACTCATTCCAGTTCGTTTTGTGATCGTTGGGTATTATTGACTCTAGAATTCCCGCTTACCTCTAGCCGAATATCAACTTGAGATCTTTGTCAGATAGCTTGGAAATATTCATGAAGCCCAATATATCCGTTAACTTTCTTTCAGTGGCTTCATCGATGACCTTGAGCAAAATTCCCTTGTTAGTCTCAAAGAACAGAAACTTCTTCTTTTCTCCAGAATCCAAGAAGAGTTTGCCTTTCCTTCGTGTGAGGTTAAGCTTTTCCACCAGTTCAACTGGAAACCCTACTCTCAAAGAGTTACCATGCCAGTATGCACGCTCTGATCCTAAGAAACTTTTAACTTCCACTTTAAGCTCCTTCGAGATAGTTGACATAAATTTCCCTCTGTACACTAGTGAACAAACGCGCTAAAATAAGATTTTCTAAATAACTGAGTATGAGCTTAGCTTGAGGTTGCTAATATGGATGCAATTGGGGAAATATTTTCCAAAGATTGGAAAAGGAAGGCATTTAAATTCGTTGCAGAAGCTAATAGATTCGTTACCGGATATGAGTTATCCAGAAGGTTCGGTGTCTCGTTTAGTACTGGTTACAAGTTTATCCATAGGCTAGTTCAGTTAGGAGCGTTTAAGTACCCAATTGAAGGCAGGAATCCACGTGAGGTTAGGATTACTACTTACGGTACAGAAATCTACCAACGGGTAACAGTACTTTTTGATTTCGACAAATAATTGTTTTTTAGTCGTGTAATCAGCGTTTCTAGGATGAATAATCCATCTCTCTTCCTAAGAGCGCTTCGATCTCTTGCTCCATTTGGAAAGTACTCAATGCCTACGGAGTGATAACTTGACATTGAACATGGAGAATGGCCAATTACATATGTAAAGTATCCATGACCTTTTAGATTTTTGCAGACATCCTCAAGGTTTTCTTTTAGCTTAAGGTTCCAATCAGGAAACGAAAAGGACGCATGCGTAACAACGGGTGTAGGATCGGAATGCAGTTCGATGATAGAACTAACTCTTCCATAAGTTCTTTCAATGTATGATCTAAGTTCTTTTCTACCCTCTAAAGATCTCCTGATATGGTCCATAGGATTCAGATACTGATAATCTTTTCCGATGCTTTTCGGTGTGTATCTTGTTGCTTCAACACCCTCAAGGTTAGGCTTTCTAAAGTCTCTTCCAATGTCTAAAGCAAACTTCTCAAACGGATGGAAAGCATAAATTACTAAAACATCAACTTTCTTTTTACCGAAAATATTATCCCTAAAAGAAATAATACCTAAAATTTAAAAATCTTTCGGAGAAATAGAAGTATTTCTTAGTTATTTAAGCATTTAAAGCAAGAAAAACGAACTTTATATGGGCGCTCAATATGAACTCTATATGCCTAACAGGCACAAAGCATCGTAAACAACCTACCTCGGAATACGAGGGTGGGGCTAAACGCAATGGAGTTCCAGAGCATTTCAGCACTATTCAATGATATACTCACCGTTTCTGAACAAGGTCTAATTCAAACAATCAAAATCTCTCACAAGCGTAAATTCTCCAAGATAATCGTTTATTGTAGGTTTGCCATGAGTTCATTGGATCTAATGAAATGCACAAACAAACTTTCTGAGCGCTCAGCAGGATACCACATTCTGCTTAACACTGCTCGAGCAAATTCGGTTGAAGAAGTTAAGCAAATTCTTAGGATTTCCAACATTGCTCTTCGATCATTGCGCCAGAAATCAAGCAATAGGAATAAGAACAACAGATGGCGTTATGGGGCTATAAAAGACAGAGCTGAGAGGATTATTCAAGAACTAATGCGTTTCCCAAGTTAGTCTTCTTTCCTTTTTCTTTTTTCTGGTATTCCAAGAACTAGTCGCTGGTGAAATAGCCCTGCAGGATGCGTACAGAGGCATCCTTTCTTGGAGGCTTTTGTATGAATGAAGTTTTGAGACTGAAAAGGTTAAGACTGTACTTGGTAGACAAGACACTTGTTCTCAAGGATGTGACAGTAGTAAAAATCAGCCATGGACTTCGTCTGATCGGTAACCCACTAACCTTCAGTATCACTCCAGTGAAGGGCATCGGCCTCTGTGTCTTCGATGAGATGGGCATCCTTGGTCATGTTGTTAGGTTGCCAAGGTCTATGTGGAGAATGCTTCGAGCAAAGCCTTTTGAAAAAGTTCAGTGCACACATGCGGAAGATGTAATAAATGTCCAGAAGAGATAACAACGAAGGACTAGATCACTGGCAACTTATTGAACAATCACTCTCCCAACTAAGCACAAGACTCGATCGCATAGAGACCAGATTAAACCAATTGGAAACACAGCGTGACAGACAAGTAGTTCTTAACGAACGTCGCTCTATAGACGACAGTGGGTTTGGCAGCAGAGAAATCTCAACGACGCCACAAGGTGCAATACAACGCGACATCTTGATCGGAGTATGTGACATATGCAAAAAACGCCTGTACGACGATGAGGCTTTCAGGATATGCAGTTCATGCGGAAGACGACTCTGTGCATCCCCATCGCAATGTTCCGTAATCTACCAGAATAAGACGATCTGCATAGAGTGCTTGAAAACAAGGTTCATTCAACTCAACAAGACTCTCTATAAAACTTTGGTATGTACTGCCAATGAAGTATCTTCTACAACGGCTATATCAGAGATCACTCATTCAGTCGAAGAAGAAGTTAGATCTGCACTCAAACGATTGATTGACTTAGGTTTGATAACAAAGAGAGGATTTTTCGTCTTTTCTGCTTATCAGGTCACGGCCAGAGGCATGGAAGCCATTGCCCTTTACAGACAAGTTTGGGGCTCAGACTACGATACACTTGTTTTCGACGCCGAGTTAAGGAGATACATCCTCCAAAAGAGTGGAGTTGTTCTCTGATCCTTTTTTCTTGGAAACGGTGACTCCAAACGAGTTACCGCCAAGCGTTAGGAAAGGTGAAAAAAATGGTATTGAGAAGAATTGTGCCACAAGCGTTGTTGAACAACAACAGAGTAGTGTTAGAAGGTGAAGGTAGAGAAAGACTTCCAGAACGTCGTGTCTACATCTCTCCCTCAACTGGAAGAATCTACGACAGTGACAAAGGCGATACGATAGGTAATCTGCCACCAGATGCAGTTGAAGTTGACAAAACAACATGGTGGTTCAAGCTCTGGAGGCGTGAGAAAGAATCATGCCCCTCTTTTGACCAAAGAAGCAATTCCAACGTTGAGCAAGCGCAAGAGTTCAAAGACGAAGGAAAATGGTATGACAGACAAGAGGGGATTATGAGACTAAAAGCAGATCTCGCGGAAATGAAGAGGTTCTTCCCAAACTTCGAGCTCTTCAAAGACGACAATGAACAAATCCTTTGGGCGGGAAAAATCGATGGCATAGGTGAGATAACGATCGAATATCCCTCCGACTATGCTAAAGAACTCTTCAAAGTTACTGCTCAAGGCTTGACAGAGACACAAAACACAGCGATTCGTCAAAAAATAGTTGAATACCAAGGGTTGAACATCACTCCAACAGACGCTCTGATCGTGACCATGAGATATCTTCTTGCAGAGAAGGCAAAGCAAAATGCAGTGGTACCAGACATCGGAAGGCAGAGAGAGACTGAGACTAGAAACGCTGCAGATGAACAGATACGTACCTAGCTTTTCTCTGTTTCAGGATGATCAAACTGGCAAAATGCTTTGGTATGGATCTTTAAGGGTTAATTGGCATCGTCGACATGAAGATGTGAGACTCGTTTACGACAACAACCATCCGTATGAAAAGATTAAGGTCTTTGTTTTGAGAGAACAACTTCCATGCGTTAACAACCACATTCATGCAGACGGATCGATATGTTACATCGCTGACAACGAATGGAACCCTGAGTGGACGGCATACGCAGTTTATGTAACTGCAAAAAGGTTTCTCGAAGATTTCTGGAGTGGAAGGATGAGATGATACATCCTAACAAAATACTCATCCATCACGAGATTTTGCGAAAGATAAAAGATGACGTAAACACATGGAAACCGAAAGGTTTGGAATCTGGTGGATACATTCCAGGCAAAATACACATGCCAAACTTAGTCTTTGAAGCAATGGATTTCATTGACGGTGGACCAAATGCCAAAAGAACCCATTGTAGTTTTTCTGGCGACAATGAATATGCAACAAAGAAACTAATGGAAGCTAAGGGAAAAGATTCCGAAATACGTCTGCTTGCAGAGTACCATTTACACCCTTGGAATGGGATCGCTCACCCAAGTCAAGGAGACTTTGAGCAAATAAAAGAAGTAAAGAACGGCAAAAGACCGTGGTATTTCATAATGTTGGCGAGCAACACAGGATATGCTTTTTGGGATTTAAACAAGGAAGGAACGGATTTTGTGGAGATACCACATCAAGTTCTACGTCTGCCACAGCACGTAAAAATTTCCAGCGAGAAACTGATGGACAGAATTCACAAAATTATCCATCATGAAGTTCTAGCACCGAAGACTGTGACGATTGTGGGGATTGGCAGTGGTGGCTCAGTTATAGCTAAATACTTAGCGGTCACAGGAATTGGCAGGATCATTCTCGTCGACAACGATCTTCTTGAGCTTGAAAACGTCATCCGTCATGAAGGATCTGTCGAAGACATAGGCAAACCCAAAACAGAGATTTGCAAGAGAATCATCGAGTCTCATAATCCATTCACGTTAGTAGAAACATATCAGATCGATGCATTAGAAGAAAAAGAGAAGCTAACAGAACTCATTGCTAGGTCTGACTTGGTCATATCCTCAAGTGGAAATTCAAAAGTGAACAACGTTGTCAATGAGATTGCTTTGGAAAAAATGGTTCCTGTCGTCTTTGGTGGAATATTCGAACGGGCAAAAGGAGGATATATTCTACCAGTCCTAGCTCAAAAAACTCCGTGTTTGAATTGTCTCTTCAGTCTCACATCGCAATCGTACCACGTCGATAAAGATGCAGCAGAAGCGTACAACATCCCTGAAGAAGAACTTCATGCACAACAAGGCCTGTGGATGGACATTTCGATCCCCACACTAATCGCTACAAAGGTTGCATTGATGATACTTCAAGGCAATACTGAATTCTTGGAAAACTACAATGTTCTCCTCTACAAGAACCCATTCGATATACAGAGAATAAGGCTCAAAAGAAGAGAAGATTGTTTTGTATGCAACTTTGAAGGTTGGCGCCGACGAACAGAACAAACGATTGAAAACCCTAGGATAGTCAAGGAAGACCGAGAGAAAAGTGAGGGATCAACGTCCAGAAAGCCATTCCACATTCCTTTTGAAAGGTGAAGAAAATGAGTTACGAACACTTAGAAAAGGTGCTGAAATCGTTGGCTCTTCTCGGGTTCTTTGCCTTTGGTGTAGGAATAATCCTCCTCACCATACTTTTTCTTCAAAGTAATGGCATTGTCTGGGAAGCCCAACTCATACTCGTCGGTCTTCTTCTCTTACTCTTGGCTCTCTTTGGCTCAAAAATATTCTCAAGATGAAGGTGAAGAAAACATTGACAAGATACAATGATTTTGAAGTTTCTGAAGTATTCAAAAGGTTGAGCGTTCTCTTCCCAAAAGAAACAGCAGAAAAACTAGTCTCTGCATGTTTGATTGACGGACAGGAAGATTTGAACGAACTACTAAAACTGTCAGAAATCAAAATCGCCATGTCTAAGAAACCTTTCATCCCCTCTCCAAGCTTAGAAGACTCTTCTAACGATATAGTCCTCGGCAGAGTCTTGAGTGGCGACCGAGAGCTTCATTCTTTCTGCATAAGCCTCGAAGACATCAACCGTCATACTGCCATCTTCTCTTCTACAGGTATGGGTAAAACGACTCTGATTATTAACATTCTTTTGCAGCTACTGAACCGCGAAGAATCTATTCCCTTCTTAGTTACTGATTGGAAACGTGATCTGCGTCACTTGACCAGAAAGCATCCAATATTGGTTCTAAGATGGGAATGGCTCAAGATCAATTTTCTTCAGCCGCCCAATGGAGTTAGCAAGAAACAGTGGATGATGATCATTGCAGACATCTTTGCCCATGTGTTTGGTTTCTTTTCGGCTTCAGAGAATTACATAATGCAGTTCATGGACCAACTCTACAGAAAACACGAAGAAGACAACTATCCAACTCTACAGGAACTCTATGATACCATAAACAACACAGAAGAGAAGAGTAGAAGGTACATAGAGTACCAAGACGTGGTTAGAAACAGACTCGCTAGTATGCTCATAGTCTTGAAAGACGTTGTCGACTGCAGAGTTGGATTTCCCCTTGAAGAGTTATTGGATCAACCTATTGCTATTGAACTAGACGGTTTGAGAAGAGATGAGGCAAACTTCCTAGTCGAATACTTTCTAGCTTATATCTTCGCTTACAGGATGGCTAACGGTCATCGAGGAAATCTGCGTCATGTCATCGTCTTCGATGAAGCTACCAGGGTTTTCTACAAGAAAAGGGAGTGGCGTGAGACTACTATAGAACTCGGCATGCCCTTTATCGAAACCGTTCCTCAAATAATTCGGGATTATTCTGAGGGACTATTGTTTGCACTCCAAGAAGCTTCAGTAGCGAGTCACTCTCTCATGGCGAACTCAAACGTGAAGATCGTCGGCTTCCTAGGTGAAGGAACAGACATAGACGCAATAGCTAACTCTTTGGACCTGACTGATGGAGAACGTTCAGCGATACCAAAGCTTGAACGAGGTGAATGGTTAGTCAAGAAAGCTGGCATGGACCCCTTCCTGATGAAGAGTCTTGACTATTCACTTGAAAAAGTAGTCACAGACGAAGAACTTAGAGAGAGGATGAGCCCTATACTTTCAAGACTTAGCAAGATGGTAGTCTCAACATCCTCAGAATCTCAAGCAAAAGTGAAAAAACCACTGACGCCGAATCTTTCGGAAGATTCTAAGAAGCTTCTCTTCAACGTGAACGAGCATCCCTTCATGGGCGTATCGTCTCGGTACAATACCCTTCAGTTTTCAGGAAGAAGGGCGGAAGCCGCCAGGGATGAGTTGATGAAGAAAGGGTTAATTGAAGAGGTTAATGTCGTTCTAGGGAGGCACAGACCAGTGAAGTTTCTAGTAATCACCGACCTTGGTTTACACTACCTCAGGAGCGTTGAACAAGAGACCAAACTATGGGATTACATCGGCAATGTCAGTTTTGAGCATCGACTCTATCAGGTCTTGATCGCCTATTCATTCAGAAATTCAGGACACCGAGCTTTCATTGAAAATGGCATGAGTAATGGCAGAAGACTCGACATACTAGTGATCCAAGATGAACAAAGAATGGGGATTGAAATCGAGTTGAACCCTAACATAGACTTGGAAAAGATCCTAACGAACTTGAAAGAACTTGACAAGATCATAATCCTCTGCAAAGACCAAACAACTCAAAACAAAGTGAGAGAAACAATAGAAAGCGTTGTACCCGAAACCTTAGCCGACAAAATCCAACTTCATGTCGTTAACGAGTATCTAGCAAACTTAAGCGATTCTAATGTATCAACTGATGGAATTAAGTCCAATCACAAATAGCGTATCATTTTCTCATCAAATTTGAGGAAAAAACTCGGAAATAAGAGGAATAACTAAATTGAGTAGATACAGAAGCCTTGAAGAACTGTACAACCAAGGGACATCAAGCCACTATAGAAAAGGAAGCCTAGACAACTATTATTCGTCGAAACACCACCAGAAACCTTACCGTAATCCAGTCGGGGCAAAAAGATATCCAAAACCAATAGAGAGAGGAAGACGTGGGAAACTTCCTTATCCTAAGCCAAATTATTTTCAGAGTCAGAAACCAGAGAAGAAGTACGAATCCGTCCTAAAACTTGAGAATATGGGTAGCCCTTCAACAGGGAAAACTCCTCGGTACACGATAGAAAACCCACACAGCGAATCATGGGTTGATGCAGAGCAGATAGCCAAAGACATCGAGAAGAGGTTAGACAGCAAGATGACTGAACGTTTTCTAGAGAACTTTAGTGCTGATCTCGAAGAACTCATGCGAAGGTTTGGAAAGGTTGAGAATGTGGAAAAGCCAACCGAGCAAAGGCCTGAACAAAAGCAAGACGTTGAAGGACATGTCGAAATGCAGAATGATGGCGGACAGAAAGTGGATAGAGAAAAAGCTAAGGTCGAGAGCAAAAACGAATCATCCGACATCCCTGAAGAATCAAAGGAAGTTGACATGCCTTTAGATGGAGGTTTCAAGGTGTCCAGGGCTTTCGGCATAGCCATTCCTACAGAGGTCGAAGAACAAGATAAGGAGGAAATCACGGACAAAGAAAGTGAAACAGATCAATCAAAGGTTGAGACTGTAGAAAATGAGCCACAACTTGATGAGAACAGGGAACAAGAGGAAATCGAGGATCTCGAGGTAGAGGGAGAAAACGAAGTTGAAACGAAAGGTGAGCCAGAGGAGACAGAGAATTCAGAAGGCGATGTGGAGTCTGCTGAGAGTGAAGATTCTAGCGTTGAGCCAACACAAACTGAGACCACGATAGAAGGTTTGGAAATTGAAATCGCTCCACAGGATGTAACGGAAACTGACGAGATGATGTCGGAACCTCTTCCGGAAGAGACTGAACTCTATCCTGTTGAAGAACCCCAAGAAGTTGAGGTAATCTAGGAGTGTTTTGGCGCGATGAAACAAACTGAAGGGGTTCAGAATAGCCGTTTACGGAAAAGACATGGAGGTGAAAAAATGGAAAAGAGACTGGTATGCCCACACTGCGATAAGCCCTTGTACATCAATGTGACTCTCGGTAACGCTGCTAAGAAAGATGTCCCACTGATTGACGCAATCAAAGGTGTAATAAGCAAGTGGGTTGAAAACGTTGACATAGTCCAGAAGAACGGAACCGTAGTCGTGACGCCAAAAGGCTACTTGGGCACTGAAATGTGGCATCTCATCAACAGTTCACTAAGTCAATTCGAGACAGAGTGGGTCTCCTCAGGAAAAGAAAGCCATTGGGTTATAAAGTCATGAGACGCTATCGACGATATTATCGACGACATCAGATACATTGAGTATAATCCGGCTCTTTTCTTTTGCCGAATTTTCCGCTTTCGTGACATAAAATTGTGTCAAGGTTTTGGAATTGCTGCACAAATCGAAAAGATGCATTTGTCCGGAATGTGACAGCTCTAACGTATGGAAGGACGGGATTCGCTATACTACAAGTGGCGAAATCCAACGCTTCATCTGCCGTTCATGTGGGTATAGGTTCTCGGAAACGAGTGTGAAAACTTTAAATCCTCCGTTGACCTCTGGTGGGAGGCGCCAAGTATGCGTGTCCTTGGCAGAAGGCTCGAAAAACTTGGTTGAAACAGAATCCCAAACTGAAAAGCGGGCTGCGGGAGCCACGAAGCTTACCGAGGCAGACATCAAGGGCAAAATCGTTGAAACCGCTTGGCGTCTAAAGAAAGAAGGCTATAGTCCATCAACAATCTCCACATATCCAAAATTCCTTAGACTACTAGTCAGGCATGGAGCCAATCTTTACGATCCTGAAAGCGTTAAAGAGGTAATCGCTGAACGAGAGGCATGGGGAACAACAAGCAAAATCATGGCTATTGCAGCATACACATTCTTCGCTTCCATCAATGAGATACGATGGAAACCACCCAAGTACAAGCAGACGAGAAAACTGCCCTTCATACCCCTAGAAAGTGAGATCGACGCCTTAATAGCCAGAAGCGGAAAGAAAATCGCTGCATTGCTTCAATTGCTCAAGGAAACTGGGATGAGAATCGGAGAGGCTTACAAACTCAAATGGGTAGACATCGACTTGGCGAACAACACTGTAACGGTTAATGAACCAGAGAAGAACGGGAATGCAAGAATGCTAAAGACGTCAAACAAGCTGTCAGCTATGCTCAATGCACTACCGAGAAAAGGCCAAAGCGTGTTTGAAGGAACATGCTACAGCAGCCTTGAAAGTAACTTCCATAACGTGAGGAAGCGAGCTGCTGAAATCTTAAAGAACCCAAGGCTACTCAGCATCCATTTCCACACACTACGCCATTGGAAAGCGACGATGGAATACCACAAGACCAAAGACATCCTGTATGTCAAGAGGATACTGGGGCATGAACGAATCGAGAACACACTGCTATACACACAGCTGGTCACCTTTGAGAGCGATGAATACCACTCGGCAGTTGCAGAAACCATAGACGACGCAGAGAAGTTAATAGAAGCAGGCTTTGAATACGTGTGCAGTCATGAAGGCGCCATGCTGTTCAGAAAAAGGAAATAGACAGCATGCAATGGTAATGCGGAAAAAGGGATGGGAAAGTTTATTAATTTGCTGTATGGTTTAGGTTGTTAGCATCGCAAAACATGATGGGAACCACTCCAGATTCCCAGATTTTTAGGGTCAGGTCAACGCTGACCCATTGGAGGAACCTCCTAGTTTGAAAAAACTCGCACGCAGAGACGTAATCCTTTCTTTCGCAGAACAGCTAGGAGTTCGGAGGTTATAAAAAATGGAATTTTCACATGAAGATTTACTGCTCCTTCAAAAATCCTTCCTAAAAGAAAAAGGCCTAGTTAGACAACATCTAAACTCATACAACGAATTCATTGACCATGGCCTCCAAGAAATAATAGACGAAATCAGCGAAATCCCTATAGAAATCCCAGAAAGCCCCTACAAAATAAAATTCGGCCAAGTGTGGATAATCGACCCGCAGTCAAGGATTACAGGACCATACATTACCGAGGTGGATGGCACAAAACACGAAATATACCCAATGGAAACAAGATTCCGCAATCTAACATACGCAGCACCGCTTTCACTGGAGATGACCCCGATAGTCGACGGAAGAGAACTAGAAACAGAACTAGTTGTAATAGGCGACCTTCCAGTAATGATAAAATCTAAACTCTGTGTATTATCCCAGCTTCAGCCAGAAGAATTAGTGGCACAAGGAGAAGATCCAGGCGACCCAGGCGGCTACTTCCTCATCAACGGATCCGAACGTGTCATCGTGGCACTAGAAGACCTAGCCGCAAACCGTATTCTTGTAGACATTGATACACGAGGCGCAAGACCAGTTTATCAAGCAAAGGTATTCTCAACCACAGTTGGCTTTAGAGCAAGAATCGAGCTGACACTAAAATCCGACGGAGCAATCTATGTTTCTATCCCAGGCGTACCCACCGAAGTACCTCTTGTAATCCTCATGCGAGCACTCGGCCTAGAATCTGATAAAGAAATTGCTGAATCAATATCGCTCGAGAAGAGAACACAAAGCCAGCTAGAACCATCCTTTGAAAAAGCCGCCGGTGTGGATACAGTTGAAGACGCCATAATATACATTGGAAATAGAGTAGCACACGGACAAGTTGAAGAATACCGCAGACAAAAAGCAGAAAGCATTCTTGACCGAAACTTTCTTCCCCACGTTGGTCGCACCGCAAAGGAACGCAGAGATAAAGCCCTCTTCTTAGGCGAAATGGCTTATCGAGTTATAGAATTGAAACTTGGAAAAAGAAAACCAGATGACAAAGACCACTTTAAAAACAAACGCCTGAAACTTGCTGGTCCAATGCTCGCAGACCTTTTCAGAATAGCATTCAGAAATCTATGTCGCGACATTAAATATCAGTTGGAACGGATGGGTTACAAACGGCAAATGATTATGGTTTCCACAGCTGTGCGTCCTGGAATAATCACTGAACGCCTTCAACATGCATTGGCTACAGGCAACTGGGGAAGAGGACGAGTTGGCATAACACAACTTCTCGACCGAACCAATCATCTCTCAACTTTAAGCCACTTAAGAAGATTACAATCCCCGCTTAGTCGCAGTCAACCCAACTTCGAAGCTCGTGACCTACATCCAACTCACTGGGGAAGACTATGTCCAAACGAAACCCCTGAAGGATCAAACTGTGGACTAGTAAACAATTTAGCACTGTCTGCAAGCATTTCCGTAAGCGCTAATACTGACAAAGTAAGGCAACTCCTTTATCGGCTAGGCGTGATTTCCATTCAAGATGCGGATGAAGAGACACGGTTGAATGGCACTAAAGTCTTTGTAGACGGTTGCTTAATCGGTTATAGTACATCTCCCAACGAACTCGTCACAGAATTAAGGAAAAAACGCAGAAAAGGCGAAGTCTCACCAGAAGTAAACGTCGCATATTTATCCAAAATCTATGGAGAAAGAGAAGAAATCTACATCAACTGCGATGAAGGACGTGTTCGCCGACCTCTTATCATAATTGAAAATGGCATACCAAAACTGCAATTGGAACACATTGAAAAACTTCGTTCAGGCGAATGGACGTGGGAAAATCTAACCAACGGAATAGTTGAATTCATCGACGCAGAGGAAGAAGAAAACACCCTTTTAGCCCTAGCACCCCCGGACGTTACGCCTGAACATACTCATCTAGAGATTGCACCTTATACAATTTTAGGAATATGTTCCTCTCTCATACCATACGCGGAACACAATCAGTCTCCGCGTAATTCTTATGAGGCAGCAATGGCGAAGCAAGCCTTAGGTTTGCATGCAACAAACTTCTTTTACCGTACCGACTCTCGCTCTCACATTCTGCATTACTCGCAAACTCCGTTAGTGAAAACTAAACCCTTAGACATTATTGGCTACGATCTCAGACCCTCTGGGCAAAACTGCATCTTAGCTGTCATATCGTTCGAAGGATACAACATGGAAGACGCATTAATTTTCAATAAAGCATCAATTGAACGAGGGCTAGGGCGCTCCACATTCTACCGAGTATACGAGGCTGAATGCCGCCAATATCTTGGAGGACTAAAAGATCATTTCGTCATTCCAGAGCCAGGAATCCGAGGATATCGTGGCGAACAGTATTATAGGCTTCTAGAAAGTGATGGCATCATAAGCCTTGAATCCGAAACCGCTGGTGGCGATGTTCTCATTGGAAGAACAAGTCCCCCAAGATTTTTAGAGGAATATAAGGAGTTTGAAGTGAAGGGACCAACGATGAGGGACACATCTGTGGATGTTAGGCCATCTGAAACTGGCGTCGTGGATAATATTTTTATCACAGAAAGCCATGAAGGAAGCAAACTCGTTAAAGTCAGGCTGCGTGATCAACGCGTTCCAGAATTGGGCGACAAGTTTGCATCGCGCCATGGGCAAAAAGGCGTAATTGGCATGATTATACCTCAAGAAGATATGCCATTTACTGCAGACGGTATCGTTCCAGATATAATCATAAATCCTCATGCTATGCCCTCTCGAATGACGATTGGTCAATTTCTCGAGTCAATGGCTGGAAAGGTGGCTGCAGCACGAGGAAGACCAGTTGATGGTACACCTTTCATAAGTGAAAACCCTGAGGAATTGAAGCAGGCGTTGATCGATTTGGGCTTCAGCAAGACTGGTCGAGAAACCCTTTATGATGGTGTTACTGGTGAAAAGTTTGTTGCTGATATTTTCATGGGAATCGTGTACTATCAAAAATTGCATCATATGGTTGCTGACAAGATTCACGCCAGAGCGCGCGGTCAAGTTCAAATGTTGACGAGACAACCTACAGAAGGTCGAGCAAGAGGCGGAGGGTTACGCTTCGGTGAGATGGAGAGGGATTGTCTGATTGGGCATGGGGCTTCTATGATGTTACGAGATCGTTTGTTAGAAGAATCTGATAAATACGTTCTCTACGTGTGTGAGAATTGTGGTTACATCGCTTTCTATGACATCAAGCAACGTAAATACATATGTAGACTCTGTGAAGATAAGGCTCGAGTCTCTCCGGTAATAATCTCCTATGCCTTCAAACTTCTTTTGCAAGAATTAATGAGTCTCTGCGTGGCGCCTCGTCTTAAATTAAGGGAGAGAGCCTAAAATGTCTGCGGAAGAAGCAGTCCATAAGGTTATAGATAGTCTTTTCTTCGGGGTATTGTCTCCACAAGATATACGCAGACTTTCTGTTGCAGAGATTTCGACCGCTGATACTTATGACGAAGATGGCGCTCCAATAACCTCTGGGCTTATGGATGGTCGATTAGGAACTCTTGAACCAAGGCAGAGATGTAAAACATGTGGTAATACTGCTATAAGATGCCCAGGACACTTTGGCCACATCGAACTAGCAGTGCCAATAATTCATATCGAGTTTACTAAAATAATTCACGAAGTT
>Ga0315314_1000295_pt1 | contig 61581 bp, 61 predicted proteins | sample TDP9_MG_FD_203631 | JGI IMG/M metagenome (GOLD analysis project Ga0315314, IMG submission 203631) | Freshwater sediment microbial communities from Lake Towuti, South Sulawesi, Indonesia - TDP9 | ecosystem: Environmental > Aquatic > Freshwater > Lake > Sediment | place: Indonesia: South Sulawesi...
TCAAAAAGAATCAGTTTCTACACCAGTTTTTCAGTTATTGGATATGCTATTTTTAAATCCATTCGTCAGCTTGCCAGGGGTAAGTGAATATTTGAAGATAACCTGGCCTACTGCCAAAGCATCGGTAGAACGTCTTGTGAAACTGGGAATCGTTAAAGAAGTGTCTGGTCGTAAGCGCAATCGAATCTATTGTGCTGAAGCACTTCTTAATATCCTTGCTGAAGATTTTGAGCAAAGAAAGCAGGTGAGGTGATTATTTGTCAAAAGCGGATATTCCCTATCCTGCTTGAATAAGATAGAAGCGGCATTGGAGAGGTATTTTAGGGAATGAAAGAAGACTTTATTAAGGTTTTTCAATTTAAGATAATACTGGATGATACTAATCCTCAGGTATGGAGAAGAGTACGCGTTCCTGAAAATTACACTTTCTGGGATTTGCATGTAGCAATTCAAGATTGTATGGGGTGGATGGATTCGCACCTTCATGAATTTATTGTCAAAGACCCTTCTACTGGCGGTGAAGTGTCCTTTGGTATTCCTGATGAAGAGTTTGATGATATCGTTGGCAAATTCCTTCCGGGATGGGAGTGCCACATTTCAGACTACTTTTCAATAAAAAACAAGCGGGCCCAATATATATATGATTTTGGAGATAACTGGGAACATACTGTAATTCTGGAGAAAGTGTTAATAAGGGAAAAAGGGACAAAGTATCCGGTATGTATTGCCGGAGAACGGGCCTGTCCACCAGAGGATTGTGGAAGCATACCCGGATATGAAGATTTATGTGCAGGAAAACATGAATTTCAAAAGGAATATGAGGCAGAAGGTTTTGACCCTGATAAATTTGACCCGAAAGAAGTAGTTTTTGATGACCCTGAAGAAAGATTGAAGCAATGGACCAAAAACAACTTGTAGTCAAGGAAATAGGGACAGCAACCATTTTTTGAGAAAATAGGTAGCTGTCCCCGATTTTAGGAATAATTTGTGAGCGTTTCTAATTGGCAATTGACATTTTTAACATTGAGCATCTTAGGCAGCAACATCCTCGGAGTCATTGTTGCTTCCCTGGTTGCTATTCTTCTGGTGACAAAGGTTACAGGCATCGTCTGGGCGAGGTACGAGAGGAAAAGAGAAACATATCTCAAGTCGCTGGCTCTTGAATTCCTGCGTACTGGAAATGATGAAACGAAAAATCACTTGAAGGATTTGAGGCGAGTGGATGGTACCATATTGAAGGCGATTCTTCTGGAATTGTCAGAGGGGATTTCTGGAATTGAACAATCGAGGTCTACCGAACTTTATGAATTTTCCGGCATTGCCGATAGGGAAATCCGCACTCTCAGGCGTTCCTGGTTCTGGTGGTTGAGGGCAGCATCGGCGCATAATCTTGGCCAGATGCATGTCAAACGTGGGAAAAGCCATTTGATAGAGGCACTTCGCGACAAAAGTATAGAAGTGCGATTAGAAGCTACCTGGGCGATAGGCCACATGGGATTTGTGGATACCTTGCCTCTGATTATGGAGAGCATGTCCCATTTCTTCAAGATGGCGGCTTTACGGATGGATGCGTTCATTTTTGAGATGGGTGCGCCGGCTCTCCCTCTTTTGTTAGATTTGTGTAAGCACCCGGAACAGGAAATACAGTTATTGGCGATACACCTCGTTGGGGAATTCAAAGACCCGGGGACGCTCAAAGTGCTCTCGTCCCTTTTGGATTCCCAGAATTTGGAGATTCGTATAGCGGCCTGCAAGGCTATAGGCTCTATTGGCGATCCATCGGGCCTGTCTGGTATCATTCCTTACCTGGAAGATTCCGCCTGGCAGATGAGGGCTCAGGCAGCCAAGCAGTTTGGACGCAACCGTTTCACACCCGCCATCCCCGGGCTATTAAAATGCCTGGAGGACCAAGCCTGGTGGGTGCGGCTTAATGCGGGTGAGGCATTGAGTCAAATGGAGGAAAAAGGAAGAATCGCGCTTAAAGAAGCGCTAAAGTCACAGGACCGCTTCGCCAGAGACATGGCTAAACAGTGGCTCGCTGAATTGGAGGCGACTTCATAATGGCGTATCTCCAGATGGGGATTCTTATCTATTTTTTTCTGGCCAATGGCCTCTATTTGTTGCTTTTCTTATTTTCTTGCGCCATCATTATCAATTATCGTTTGGTCTCCCGATTCAGGGGACCTTCTGAAATACTCAAGGCGCGTGTCACACCTCCTATCTCCATCCTGGTTCCCGCCTACAATGAAGAGAAAGGCATTGTCTCCAGCGTTCGCGCCCTGCTTGGACTTAACTATCCGCAGTATGAAATCATCGTGATAAATGATGGGTCCACAGACAATACTCTTGGTATCTTGGAAAAAGCGTTCTCTCTCAGGCCTACGGCCCATGTCTACCACCGGGAGATTCCTACGGCAACGGTAAAGGTGGTGTACAAGTCGAGGCTATATGCTAATCTTTGGGTCTTGGACAAAGAAAATGGCGGGAAGGCAGACGCCTTAAATGCGGGGATGAATTTCTCCCAGTATCCACTCTACTGCGCCATTGATGCAGATTCGGTCCTGGAAAAGGACGCTCTGGTCAGGGTGGTTCGTCCTTATATGGACCGTTTCCCGGAAGTGGCTGCGGTAGGAGGGATAGTTCGCGTTGCCAATGGATGTCGCATTACAAATGGGGTTGTGGAAGAGGTAGGCCTTGCCAGGAAATGGCTTCCCAATTTCCAGGTAGTCGAATATCTCAGGGCGTTCCTTTCAGGTAGGGTTGCCTGGGGCGCCTGGAATTCCCTTCTGGTTATATCCGGCGCTTTTGGGGTGTTCAAAAAGCAGCCGGTGATGGATATTCGGGGCTACTCAACGGAAACGGTGGGTGAGGATATGGAGCTGGTGGTGCGCCTTCACCGCAATCTTAGGAGGCAAAAGAAGAGATACCACATTCATTTCATCCCGGACCCCGTGTGCTGGACTGAGGTTCCCCATCAATGGCGCATGCTGGCAAGACAGAGGAACAGATGGCAAAGGGGACTCGGCCAGGCCTTATACCGTAACCTTCCCATGTTCGCCAATCCTAAGTACGGTTCCATAGGGATGGTAGCTATGCCATATTTCTTTATTGTGGAGCTTCTAAGCCCGGCAGTGGAACTATTCGGTTACGCACTTTTTGGCGTCGCCTTATATCTGGGTGTGGTGTATTGGGAAGCGGTTGTGACCTTTCTTATTTTGGCGGTATGGATGGGGATGTTCCTATCTCTACTTTCCGTCTTATTAGAGGAGTTCACACTCCATCGGTATCCCAGAGTGCGTAACCTTGTGAAGCTCCTCTTTTGTGCAGTGCTGGAGAATTTTGGCTATAGGCAAGTGACTGCTTTCTTCAGGTTAAAAGGGCTATATGACTTTGCGAGGAAAGAAAATGCCTGGGGATTTATTGAAAGGAGAGGCCTTGAAGCTTCGCATTAGTCGGTTATGTGTTGCGGTGATGCTTCTGGTTTCATTCTATTCCATAGCAGCTGCTGAGAAGATACGCCTCGATTCCGGGGTAATCTTTGAGGATTTTAGCTTCGCTGATTTGGGCCATACCGAATGGTTGCAGGCAGTGATTCCCTCTTCAGAGAGATTCTCTTTACTTGGGCGATTAACTGCGCTCAGCCGCTTCCAGGAATTTGACATTCAGGGGACTCTCGGGGGGTCCTTTCGCCTCGGGGCGAAAACAGGGCTTGAGGGAGAGATAAGCCTGAGTCCGGGCGCGGAGGTTCTACCTGAGTTTTCCACTTCCTGGTCCTTGTATCGAGCTCTTGCCTCTATAGAAATTATGCCACACTACCGCTTCTCTCGATTTGAAAGAGCGGATGTCCATCTTTTAGCGCTCGGCGCCTTCTGGCCTGTCACGAGAACTTTTGAAGGTATAGGCCGGGCATATGTAAGCGCAACACGGTTTCATAACGGGCCAACTGAATGGAATCCGGCGTTCCTGCTCCAGGGACGGTTCCTGTTGAATTCCAGATTCACCATTATCCCCTCATATTCTTTCTATAGAGAAAGCTTTGAGGCAGGAGCCCCGGATGAGACAGGAAGGTTCTCGGCCCAGGTGGGGAGGATTGAGGCGTGGCACAGAACCTCAAGTGCTTTTTTGATTAGAATTGCTTGGGAATATGAAGCCAGGTCAACAGATACATCGGTTGGCCGGTATGACTTTGGGATACAGTATCAGTGGTAGTCTTTGAGGAATAAGGTGATTATTGGAGATATATGGCTAATGAAAGACAATTTAAATCTGGTTATGTGGCGATAGTGGGAAAGCCTAATGTAGGGAAATCTACTATCTTGAACTTTTTGGTGGGCGAGAAAGTTGCGATTGTCGCCGAAAAGCCAGAGACCACGCGGGATAAGATTTTAGGAATTTTGAACCAGGAGGATGCGCAGATTATCTTTGTGGACACGCCGGGCATTCACAAACCGAGAAATCTATTGGGTAAACATATGACGCGCCTCGCGGAGGAGTCACTATTAGAAGTTGATTTAATTTTGTTTGTTCTGGATGTGACCAGTGGCATCACTGATGAAGATAGAATTATCTTTAATCTTCTAAAGGAGGTCAATAAACCCGCATTTCTCTTGATTAATAAAGTTGACCTGGTCAGAAAGTCCTTAATTCTGCCCTTGGTTGACGAGGCGTCCAAGATTTACGAGTTCAAAGAGATAATCCCCACTTCGGCCACGAAAGGCGATAATATGAATGTTGTTTTGAACAAGGTAATTGAGTATCTGCCGGTAGGCCCAGAGTATTTTTCCCGGGAGCAGTTGACCGATAAGAGCGAGCGGTTTATGGTTGGGGAAATGGTGCGAGAAAAGGCGCTGGAATTGACACGGCAAGAGGTTCCCCATTCACTGGCGGTGCTGGTTGAAGAATTTAAAGAGCGGCCTGGAAAGAACCTGGTTTATATTAAGGCGGCAGTATTTGTGGAGAAGCTTTCACAGAGGAAAATCGTCATCGGCCAAAGAGGTCAGAAGTTGAAGGAAATCGGAGAGATGGCAAGAAAAGATATTGAAGATTTTTTAAACAAGCGGGTATATCTGGACTTATGGGTTAAGGTCTATGAAAACTGGCGGAAAGACCCCCAGGCAATGAGGATGCTGGGATATTATTAAAGATGGGAAAAAATATTTTGCTGGTGGAGAGAAGTCGAAGCTGGATAGTGGAATTACCAGACCTTGTCAACCCAATTATCTGCGGAGGGAGGCTTTGGGAAAAATATGTTCGGGTATCTCCGTGTTGAAGTCTATTGATTCGATGACGAATTCTGTGCCCTCGCCTTTTTTTAGCACATCTTTAAAGGTCATTCTTTTGGGATACCAGCGATTATCTACTTTGAACACTTCATGAATTGTTACAGTTTTTAGAAGCTTGCCGCCCTTGGCGAACCAGTCCTGCCTGAGGGGTATGTATCGCTCCTTATCCACCCATAATTTCCTGAAATAGTACGCTACTCCTTCCTTCTTTGCGGTCAAGTCCAGCACGTAACAAAGTCGGCCGTCTATTGTCTCCTCTCCTGTAACCACGGCGTCGTAGATATTGCTCAGTTCGGGGTCTTCCATAAAATCTTCGTAGGAGACATCAGACCCCATTAATGACTGCCTGAGCATATGTCCCGCTATTCTTATTATCCTGTCCGTTGAAGGACTCCAGGTCCATAGTTCATCTTCTATTTTTAGCATCTTGGTGCCCTTCTCCCGGGCTGGAGAGAGATACTCGGTGAAAGCTCTATCCATTCCCTGCACCCAGGACTTTGCCGTTACAGTGCGGGTCGCCCTTCTGCCTTTGATAATCATACTTGTGATTGAAACCCTGTTTTCTGCGTAGAAATTATTGTCAATTTTTTTCAGAATTTCTTTCCCTGACGGTGGCTGAGCGTAGAGGATAGAGGCATTTATAAGGAATCCAAGGATTAATATTTTTTTCATACTTCCAACTCCTTGAATAGTTGTGAAGTTTGCCTTTTATAGATTCCGATTCCGGCAAATAGAGTTCCCACCACCGAGGCGATGAGGCCGGGAAAAAAGCCAATAGCATAGCTCCATCCTGTAACGCGCGCCCGAATGACGCTGGATATAAGGATTGTGGATTTTTGCAGTACGCCGCTAAAATCTATTCCTCTAAACTGGAGGTAGTAAGAACCAGCGAGACCGAGCAATGTTCCCAGGGCTGAGCCAACGAATCCAGTGATGATTGATTCAAATACCATCCAGCGATAGAGACTTCCTTTGGGTTCTCCCATAGCCAGGCGAACACCTATTTCTCCATAGCGGCGAATGCCATTTATTAAGCCGGAGTTCCAGATGACAATGGACATTACAAATACGAAAATACTAACTATTATGCTTCCTATAGTATCGGCTAAGTTTATATATTCTCCGAGACCATTCTGTTGACTTAAAGCAACCATTATCGGAGAAAATTCATCATCCTCCCGGGAAAAATTCTCGTTGAATTTTTTTGTTACTTCCAACATTGCCTTATCGCCATAAAGCATATCTTTAGAATAGCCTACAATCTCACTCGCTCCATCAGCCATATCCAGGGCGTCCTGGACATCCTGAATATCGGCGAGCATAGCGCCCCTATCGAGAGCTGTAATGCCAAAGCGGATGGTTCCCGCGACTCTAAAATTATGCATTGCCATAGCGCCGTTCATAGTTGAACCGATTAGTGTAGCTGTCTCTCCTATCTTAACACCCAGTCTACTGGCAAATTCTTCGCTCATCAATATATCGTTCTTTTCTTGTGGTAGATTTCCCCGCACTATGGCATTTTTGAGCTTCAGTATTTCTATTTCTGGAGAGCGGGGACTGAATAAATCTACAGCCACTCCCATTACTGGCCCCTGGGCGCGGGTTTCGCCCTCTTCGTCAGGGATGTCGAGCAAGCCAGCGAAACGAATGCGGGGCGCCCATACCATCTCTTTTTCGCTATCCCGCACTTTTTCCAGGAGATTGTCGACTCCCAGAAGAGCCAGGTCGTTTGGCATCTGGTCGGCAAGCTCCTTATACGCCCGTGTCATAATTTTTACATGGCCAGTATCAAATTGGGCGGTTGATTGAATTAGATCTCCCATAGCGCCCAGTATCCAGCTATAAAGGAATACTGTTAACAAGGCACCTGCGGCTGCTATCAATACGGGGAAGAGACTGCGCGAGCGGTCTCTCATTAAACCTTTCAATAGAAACCTAATCATGCGAATTTCCCCTTCAGAGCGTCTGTTGGTTTTAGTTTAGAAATTCTTCGCGTGGGCAAGAAACTCACGATGGTGACAGTTACCATAACCAGAAATATTGTGCCCAGGACAAGTGTCAGAGAATAGGAAGGGAAGAGTCTATCTTGCAGGGCAAAGCCATAATTTTCCGTTACTTGAGGAATCTTCATCCCGCCCCTGGCAAAAGAAAGAATAAGAGGCACTCCGTATATGGCGGCTATGCCCAGGGCAATAATTCCGTGCATTGCTCCTTCAAGCGTAAATAGAATGATTACTTGAAGCCGGGTCATTCCCAGAGCAATCAGAGTGCCTATCTCTTTTCTGCGCTTGAAAATGGAAAGCACCTGCGTATCAAAAATGGCAATCATTACCACGAACAAGAGTATTAAATAGAGCATGCCTGAAGTGATTCTCTTTGACCTCACCACCTGATTGATATCGCTCAGGAGAAATTTCTGGTCCTTGAATTTCCAGTCAGGTAAATCTTTTTGTCCGGAAACATCTTCTCCTACGATAACGATGGTTGCTTGATTTTCCAGGCCTACCATCTTTTCCAGTTCCTTAAGAGGAATCCACAGGTTGGCTTTATCTATGCCAGGCACTCTTGTGTCCATAATTTCCACTATTTTTCCTTCAATAGCGTCGAATGTTCCCTTGACATCTCTCCAGCGTATGGTGAGGTAGTCACCGAGATTAAGAGAAGCAGTTCCTGCCATTCTCTTTCCAATTAGGATTGGTAATGTGTCTTCATCAGTGCTTAATCTGCCAGTGGGTATATTCAGTACAGATTGTCCCGGCTCAATTCCTTTGAGAATGACTGTCTGAACCCTTCCTTCAGGATAGATTGCCGCCTGCCGGATTAAGACAGGAGTTGCCTTCTTATCCTTGATTAGAATTTGCAGTTCTTCTGGGAGCGGCCCGTGGCTATCGTCGTAAGAGAGGGGGTCGTATGGGTCATAATTCTTATGCCAGTACTGGCCGCCGGCGATTTCTTCCTCAATCATTGCCCGCGAGCCCTGTTTGAGCATTCCGATAAATATCCCCTGGTGGTAGATAATGAGCACATAAGTAAGGGAAAGGACAGCAACATTGAGCCAGGTTCTCAGTCCTGCTCCCTTGATATTGCGATAAGCAAGTGTAAACGTAGACATTCTCTATCTCCTTGTTCAGCTTATAATATTGTCAAAAATTTTTATTTTGTTCCCTCTCCCCCTGTGGGAGAGGGTTGGGGTGAGGGGGGAGTAAAAGTTTGCTTCTTATAACTTCTAAAACACCTTCTATGTCTTTAAGAACGTCGTTATTCCAAAACCTAAGAACTTCAAACCCCTTTTCCCTTAGCCACTTATCTCTCTTTCTATCTCTTGCACTTTCAATTGCATGTTGTCCACCGTCTACCTCTATCACAATCCTTCTTTTAAAATTAACAAAATCCACTATATATCTTCCTATCGGTTGCTGCCTCCGGAATTTAAATCCCTCTAACCAATTCCTTCTTAAATATTTCCATAAATATCTCTCTGCATCTGTGGAGCTTTTCCTAAGATTCCTTGCACTATTAACTAATTCCTTATCCAATTTCACCCCCACCAATTACCCCTCACCTTTTTTCCTCCCCCTCAAGGGGGGAGGAGTAAGAGGAGGGGGCATCCTCCCCATTCAAGGGGGAGGAAGGAATAGCATCATACCCCCTCGCCATATGAAACACTTTTTCCCATTTATAAGGCTTCTTTGACTTCTCTTTCATTTCATTCTTGACACTTCCTAGCTCATGGCTTCGTCTCTTGTGACCTGGCCGTCAACCAGATGAATTTTTCGCCTCAAGTGGCGGATTACTTTTTCATCGTGCGTGGCGAAAATGAAAGTAGTTTTTAGCTGCCTGTTCAGTTTAATCATCCTTTCTAATATGTTGTATGAATTTTCTGCGTCCAGATTGGCGGTTGGCTCGTCGGCAAGTACCAGTTCAGGCTGCTTGACGATTGCCCGGGCGATAGCCACGCGCTGCGCCTCTCCCCCGGAAAGCTGCCCCGGCCTTGAGTTAACCCTATCGGACAGGCCGAGCCATTCCAGAGCGTCCATCACTTTCTTCTTCCTCTCTTTTTCCGGCATATTCATAATGAGGAGTGGAAACTCAACATTTTCATAGGCTGTGTACACTGGCAAGAGATTATAGGTCTGAAAGATAAACCCCATATGGTTTCTGCGCAAGAGAGCAGATTCTCGAGGGGACAGCTTTTCCACTTTCTTTCCCAGTACTGTTGCGCTTCCTTCACTGGGAGTATCAAGCGAGCCGATAATGTTGAGTAGCGTCGTCTTTCCCGAACCGCTGGGCCCGATAATGCCGCAGAATTCGCCTTTTTCAAACTCAAGACTGATATCGCGGAGCGCAGTAAACTCCTTCTCTCCCATCGGGTAACGCTTTATCACATTTTCTACTTTTATTAATGGCATACTATTTCCTCCTTTTATTCGGTTCAGTTAGTGGTTATATATAACCATAAATTGGCCGCCCTGTCCAGCAAAAGAGCCCGTCTTCTCCCAGCCGGAAAAGGCGCACAGATTGAGTTGCCAGTTATCGTAAGTGCGTAGCCAGCCGAAATAGTAGTAAACTCTTTCCTGGTTCCAATCATAATAGCCTATCCCGTTTAAGCTATCCATAACCCCAAGCCTGTAATCTATTGACAGAGCAGAGATACTATCTCTTCCTTCAAGTTCATGAATATCCGATTTAGTTGATTGAAAGAAATGTTCAAACAGGACATGTATCCCACCGGCGAAAGTGTAATCGCTGCCCACGGTTAACATATTTTGCCACAGCTTCTGATTCCTGGCTATTCTTATTTCTCCCGTCGATGTCTCAAACCACAGGCCAATACCTATATCCCAATTTCCATCCAGAGCAAAGCGATTTTCCACACCGTCCTGCATGCGGAGAGCTGTCCTTTTGCGCCAATCTTCCTGCTCAACGAACCTGCGGTCAACGCTAAAAGCTATTTCTCCCCGGGGAACGGGATACTGAAATCGTCCTCCCAGTTCCAGCTTATCGCCATCGGTCTCATAAATTTCCAAGCCTTTCAGGCCATCGTTTCCATACAGGCCCCACACCCATATGTTTGCGTTATTCAAAAAGTAGTAGCGTATGAGGCCGGAGTATACTCCGTCGGTCAACTCTAACGGGTCGCGGATATCGAGCCGGTCGAACCACATTAGAGTCCTGAGAATCTTTGCCGGCCCAAAATTTATCCTTTGCAGGCCGAGACGCAGCTCAAGCTGAGGAATTGCATAGCGAAGCCACGCCCGGTATAGTTTCAAGCGAGCGTTATCTTCAAAGTCTTCCGGCGCATCGAGCCACGCCCAGGTATAGGAATTGAGCGAAATCTCGGCATCCAGATTCTGGCCTTCAGCCAGAGGATGCGCTATCCTCAGTTGAGGTATATAGGTTATGCCCGCCTTCCACTTCTCAGTAATGGCAGTCCAGGCTGAAGCCTGTCCGTTAAACGAAACTTCCTGGGCAAGGGAATGGTCGCTGTAAAATGATGAGAGGAAAAGTATTGATAAGAGCATGAGCAGTTTTTTCATTTCTTACCTTTCCAACAAAATACATTTTATAGCCATCGTCACAATTTTAACATCCTTCGTTGAATGTGTCAATCTATTAAAAGAGAGCGCGGAAAAATACCATTTTTTGTATCAGATTTTGCGCGAGGATTTTAGAAAATGGTTTGAGAATTATTTTTAACTTGAAAAATATTTTTCAAATAGGTAAAATTTCATTAGAATCGTTAGGTAACAATTCTCCATTGAAGGTCGGTGCCAATTATGAAGACGATCAGGTATTTGGTTCTATGTATCCTGATAGTTTCTGTCACTCTGGGAGGTTGTGCTTATCTACAATCACTGGGCAGGCGGCGGAACCAGGCGGAAATAGAGGAAGCCGAAGAGGAAGAGCAACCAGTTCCCCCGGACGAATCGGAGATAAAGATGGCCTCGCAGGCGAGAGAGATTGAGGAATTGCGGGGCAAGCTCCAGGAGTTAAATATTCAGTTAAGCCAGCTAATGGAGACCCGGGACTCTTGCTACAAGGAGATAAAACGCCTGGAGGGAGAAAAGAAAAGCTCTCAGGCCTTATTTGATGAACGACTGAGGCGCCTGGAGGAAGAGAAAATAAAGACTGACGAGAGTCTTGCGGCAGCCAGGAAACGCGAGGAGGCATTGGGAGGCGAACTTGAGCAGGCGCACTCTCGGCTTGGCCAATTGATTGAAGCGAGGGAAAAGGAAACGCAGGAGCTCACCAGGTTAAAGACAGAATTCACAGAAGAACTGAAAGAGCAGATAGCAACTGGCAAGGTTCTAATTAACGAAGAGAAGAGAGGTTTGGTGATTGCCCTGGTGGGTGTGGTGCCGCTGGGGTCAGAAGGAGTCATAGTGAGACCGGAAGATAAGCCAATTTTGAATAAGATCGCCAGGATACTGAAGAAGTATGCGGATAAAGAAATCTTAATTGAGGGACATACTGATGATGCACCAATCTCCTCTTCCCGGTTTTCTTCTAACTGGGAGTTATCGACAGCCAGAGCAACCACTATCCTGCGCTATCTGGAGGAGAAGGAAGGGATTTCGGCTAAGCGATTGTCAGCAGCAGGTTATGGTGAGTATAGACCGGTGGCTACTAACGCCACACGGGAAGGAAGGGAGAAAAATAGAAGAGTGGAGATAGTCATTCTCTCCACAGAAAAGGCGTATTAGTAGAGGGTGATATAAGATGAAATCAAACTTTATTCAAGCTGTTCTTCAGTCCGGGGCTGTTTGCCAGGGGATATTGCTCATTATTTTCCTCATTTCCATTGTCTCCTGGGCCATAATTGCCTATAAACTCAAATTGTTACGCCGGATTTACCGGGAATCTGAAAAGTTTTTGAAGTTCTTTCGGGGAATTGGACGATTGTCTGATGGGGAGAGGGCTTTCATTGAATTCAATCAAAGCCCGCTGTGTAAGGTGTTCCGCGCTGGATACGATGAATTTCGGGCTGAGAGAAAGGAAGGGATTAGAGTCGCGAGTTCTCTGAAAGTAGCTGAAGCCAATGATAATGATGAGGAGAGGATTAGTTCTCCGGCCATTGATAGAGTTAAGAGTGCTCTTCAGCGCGCTACTTCCGCTGAGATACTGCGCCTGGAAAAGGGACTCTTTCTCCTGGCTACGGCGGCCGGCGTCTGTCCCTTCCTCGGCCTCTTTGGAACAGTGTGGGGAGTAATGGATTCGTTTATTAGTATGCAGACATACCGCTCTGCGAGCATTGCTGCTGTGGGAACGGGCGTAGCGGGGGCATTGACCACAACAATTGTGGGGTTGGCAGCAGCGATACCGGCGTTGGTAGCGTATAATTATTTTGTCAATCGTGTTAATACAATAGCCTCGCAAATGGACAGCTTTGCTTCTGAATTTATTAGTCTTTTGGAAAGGCAGTTTGGCAAAAAATAGAAAGGGGTTCTGAGGATATGGAACCAAGGCGGAGAACCATTCGGACCCTCTCGGAGATTAATATCACTAACCTGGTTGATGTGATGACCGTCCTTTTGGTAATATTTATGCTCACCGCTCCTCTAATGAAACATGGAATTGATGTTGACCTTCCCCAGGTGTCTAGCAAAGGGATTGAACTGAGGGATGAGTTCGTGGTCACTGTTGATAAAGAGGAAAAGATTTATCTGAATGAACAACTTATCTCGCTTGAATTACTGGAGAGAAGGCTCAAGGAGATTTATGCGGCGAGGCCAGATGTCACTATCTATTTAAAAGCGGACAGGCAGGTTCCCTATGGTTCTGTAGTCAAGATTATGGGCAGGGTGAGGAGGGCCGGCATTGAGAAGTTGGGAATGGTAACCGAGCCGGAATAGCCAATGAAACGGATGATTCTCTTTTCTGCGATAGCTCATCTGGCGCTCGTCTGGGTTATGGTCAGAGGCTTACCTCTATTACCAAGGAAGAGGATAGATACAGCGGTTTATATGGTTAAAGTTGTGGAGAGTATACCGCCTCCGAGTATAGAGAAAGCTCAAGTCTCCCAGCCGGTCCAGGTAGATAGCTCTAAGGCGAAGGAGACTCAGACAAGTAAAGCCAGAGAGGTTTCGTTGGAAGCGGCGGGCAAAAAGTTGGCAAAAAGAGAGGAACTGGAAGCTCTGAGGGAAAAGATAGCCAGGAAGAGGGAAGCGGAATCGCGAGAACTGGCAGAGGAGAGAAGGAGGCTTCAGGCCTGGAAACAGGAAATGGAAAAAAGAAAAGCCCTGGAGATAACTGCCCAACCTGAAGTCTCTTCCGGGCGGGGAACCTGGCGATTTCCTTCCTGGTATGTAGACCTCATCCATAACAAAGCATTTGCGAATTGGACTCCTCCCCCGAGAGCTACGACAAAAGAGGCCTGCGTTTTTTTTGAAATTTACCGAGATGGTAGGATTGGTAACCTGGGAGTGGAGAGGACCTCAAAGGATTCTTCCTTTGATGAATCTGCGCTCCTGGCAGTTAAAAAACTGGAACCTTTACCGCCGCTTCCTGGCGAGTTTCCAGAGAACTCCCTGAAGGTCCATCTCACTTTCCGGCAGGCAGATTAAGGAGACTTTTCTGATGGTAAAAGACGTTATTCTTTTTTTTATGTTTATTATAAGTTTTTCTGGCCGTCTGGCTTTAGGAGTGAGTGAGGTATATATAGATGTTACCAAGCCCTATTTTAAGAAGATAGTTATAGCCGTCCCATATCCTTACCGAGACGGTTCATTCCGGAAGGACGACAACCTCTCCAGGGAAATGGCTCTAATTCTGGCGAATGACCTGAGGATATCGGGTCTATTTGAAGTCATAGATAATCCTCTATTGGTTAGCGCAATAGCTGAGAGCGAGGGGAGTGTTAAGGTCGATTTTAACCAGTGGCGCGGTTTGGGGGCGCAAGTTGTAGTTAAGTGTGACTACTCTCTGGTTGAAGGGAAGAATTTGACAATCAGATGCCGACTCTACGACCTTTTACAGGAAGAGCAGGTATTAGGCAAGGGTTATGCGGGAGACCAGAATCTTCTCCGTGGAATCATTCATAGACTCTCTGACGAGATAGTGCTAAAGTTAACTGGCGAGAAGGGAATGGCCCAGACGAAGATTGCCTTTATTTCCGATGTTTCTGGACAGAAAGAGGTTTATATTATAGATTTTGATGGTCATAACCTGGAGAGATTGACACGGAATCGCTCCATAGCCCTCTCCCCGGCGTGGTCACGGGACGGGAAAATTATCGCTTATACGAGCTACCATGAAGGCAATCCCGACCTTTATTTTATGAGCTCGGATGGAAGTCATCAGGTTGCGGTGTCTACCTTTCCCGGCCTGAACGCTACTCCGGATTGGTCCCCGGACGGGAGCCGTATTGCCCTCACTCTGAGCAGGGACGGGAATGCAGAAATATATACCTTCAAGGTTGATGGGACAGATTTCCGAAGATTAACCAGACACCAGAGTTCCGACTGGTCTCCTTCCTGGTCGCCTGATGGGGAGAAGATTGCCTTTGGCTCTGACCGGACTCGGACTCCTGAAATCTATATTATGAATAAGGATGGAGGAGATGTTCGCCGGTTAACTCACGAGGGCAATTATAACGATTCCCCTGCCTGGTCACCAAAAGGAGACCTGATCGCTTTTGCCTCTCGGCAGAAAGGATTGTTTGACATCTGGGTGATAGGCAGCGATGGCAACAATGCACAAAGGCTCACCTCTAATTCGGGAAGTAATGAGAACCCTTGTTGGTCTCCGGATGGCCGATATATTGTTTTTAGCTCAACTCGTGGAGGAAGTAGGGATATTTATATTATGAATTCAGATGGCTCAAATCAACGCCGCTTAACTTTCCTGGGAGGCAATAACTATTGTCCATCCTGGTCCCCGCGTGAGAGCCAGGAGGCTTTTGGCAATGACGCACAAGAAAGAGGCGGAAATTGAAGGGCTTATTCCACAGTTTTTAGAAGAAAGGAGGAACAAAATTATGGTTAGGAAGAGGAGGATCGCTTTTCTTGCGGTGTTGGTCTCAATCATCTTCTCCATTGGATGTGTCTCTATGTCGCGGTACAAGCAGCTGGAAAGTGAGACGAGCAAACTTCGCAGAGAGAGGGAAGAACTACTGGCACGAATTAGTGAGGAGGAGCTGGAAGCGATGCCCGTTCCTCCGGAAGTCACTGCCCTTCGCGGCAAAGTGCTTGTGGAAGTTCCGGAGCTCGGGGATGTTCACTTTGAATTTGATAAGTGGGATCTTACTCCAACGGCGCGGGAGATACTGACGAAGAATGCGGCGTGGATTAAGAACAACCAGCCCGTGGAAGTCTTGATAGAGGGCCACTGTGATGAGCGGGGCACGGTAGATTATAACCTCGCCCTGGGAGACAGGCGAGCTAAAAGCGTGCGTAAGTACCTTACTCTTTTAGGTTGTGATGCAAATAAGATATTTACCATCAGCTACGGAGAGGAGAGGCCGGCTGACCCTGGCCATAACGAGGAGGCGTGGGCAAAGAATCGGAGAGCCCACTCCAGCATAGCTGCTCCCCAAAAATGAGAAGCACCGGACGAATCAAAAATTAGTATGGAGTAAATGATTGAAAGCGCGATGAAACTAAGAAAAGAGCTGAGTCTCGCTTGTGTCTTATGTGTAGCGCCGGGAGCGATGTGACCTGTTACCAGGGACGAGGAGAGCTGACAGGTTCCCTTGTTCCCCGAAAGCAAACTTGTAAATAAGAAACGTAGTTGTTATCTTGATATCTTCAATATTTTGTATCTCAAAGTCCCTAAGGGAATCCTGATGTTGACTATCATATTTTCTTTATGCCCTAACAGGCCTTGACCCACCGGAGAAGTAACAGAAATCTTACCATGCGAGAAGTCTGCTTCGGCCTCTGAGACCAGGGTGTATTCCAATTCTTTTCCCGATTCTAAATCCTTGAGTTTTACTTTTGCTCCTATAAGCACTTTATCCTTAGGAATGTTTTCGTGTTCAATAATTCGTGTGCGGGTGAGTTTATCTTGCAATTCGGCAATACTTTTCTCGTTCATCGCTTGTGCTTCTTTGGCTGCGTCATACTCGGCGTTCTCCGTCAGGTCTCCTAAGGAGCGGGCATGCTCAATTGCCTGGACAATCTCTTTTCGCTTTACTTTTTTCAAATATTCGAGTTTTTCTCTTAATTTCTCATATCCTTCTCTGGTCAAATAGATATTTTCTTTTCTCATAGTCACTCTTATCAGTCTTTGTTGATGTTTGCTTTATGTCTTTTATAGATAGGGCATTTATTCAGGCAGAACTCATGCCACTTTTCTTTGGGAAGCCCGGAGGCTTCAGTTCCATCGAGTTGTGAGCAATGGTTCTTTTGCTTAAACACAGGACACCAGATTTCTTCTGAGGAGTCTTTGCCCGGGTTATTTTCTTCCATCTATCCTCCAATCCTGGAACTATTTGGGGACTCTTTCCTTGCATTCTTGCCATAACTCTTCAGGCAGGTGCTTCCCAAACTGCTTAAGAAATTTTCGGATATCATTGAGTTCTGGCTGCCATTCCTCGAATTTGACCTCGAACAACTTCTTCAATTTCTCTTTAGGGATATTTAATCCTTCCCAATCCAAATCTTCCAGATGGGGAATAAGGCCGATGGGCGTTTCCTTAGCCTGGACGCGCTTATTTACCCTGTCCACTATCCATTTCAATACTCGAATATTTTCTCCAAAGCCCGGCCAGATAAATTCTCCATTATCACCAACCCTGAACCAATTCACAGAAAATATTTTTGGTGGCCTGGATAATCTATTTCCAATACTAAGCCAATGGCCGAAATAATCAGCCATGTTATAACCGCAGAAAGGAAGCATCGCCATGGGGTCTCTTCTTAATACGCCCACTTTGTGGATTGCTGCTGCGGTAGTCTCGGAACCCATTCGCGCACCTAAGAATACACCATTTTGCCAATTGAAGCTTTCCAGCACCAAAGGTATGAGGTGGGTTCTTCTTCCACCAAAGATTATTGCTGAAATAGGTACTCCTTTAGGGTTGTCAAATTCCTTGGATAGCGTGGGGCAGTTATATATGGATACGGTAAATCTTGAATTAGGATGGGCGGCTCCAGTTCCTGAAGATTTATCCCAGGGTTTGCCCTGCCAATCAACCAAATGTCTGGGTAGGGAATCGTCCCTGCCTTCCCACCAGGGTTCATTGGTGTCGGTATCCAGAGCAGCGTTGGTAAACAGCATAGGATAGAAAAACCCCTTCTTTAGTGCTTTCATCACATTAGGATTGGTTTTCATAGAAGTCCCGGGCGCTACTCCAAATAGGCCGATTTCTGGATTGATTGCCCAAAGCCGGCCATCGGGGCCTACATTCATCCAGGAGATATCATCTCCCACAGTCCATATTTTATAACCCGGGAGCGCCGATTCTAACATTGCCAGATTGGTCTTGCCGCAGGCGCTGGGAAGTGCTGCGGTGACATAAGTTACTTTGCCTGAAGGGTCTTCAATACCAATAATAACCATATGCTCGGCAAGCCATCCTTCCTTGAGCCCGAGCCAGGAAGCAATCCTTAAGGAAAAACATTTCTTCCCCAAAAGCGCATTTCCGCCATAACCCGAACCTACGCTCCATACCAAATGTTCATCAGGAAAATGTACAATGAAACGCTTCTTTGGGTCGAAATCTCCAACTGAATGGAGTCCTTTGACAAAATCTTCCGAGTTCCCAATTTTCTCAACTACAGACTTACCCATGCGGGTCATAATTCTCATACTTATGGCCACATAACTAATATCGGTAAGTTGGACACAAGCTTTCGAATATGGGGAATCGGGATGTCCCATCATGTAAGGAAGTACATACATCGTTCTTCCGCGCATGCAATTCCTGGATAATTTCGTGAGCATCTGCTTTGCCTGATTAGGCTCCATCCAATTATTATTTGGCCCCGCAATTTTCCTGTCTTGGTGACAGACATAGGTCAACTGTTCTGTTCTGGCGACATCCGTGGGATGGCTCCTGTGGAGGTAGGCATTAGGCCAGGTATTATGGTTTAATTCGTAAAATACGGGATTACCATTAATCCTCTCTCCCTGCATACCTATGTCGATGAGTCTGTGTGCCTCTTCTTCCGAACCGTCGCACCAATAGATCTTATCTGGTTTTGTAAGTTGTGCTTGCTGTTCAACCCATTCCTCAAGAGGTGTAGCCATACCGTTTTCCTCTTCTTAAAAAAAAGCCAACATCACTTTTTGCTGTCTTTAAAGAGAACTACGAGACATAGATGCTGGCTTACTTGGCAACAACCCCGAAAATCGGGATCCTTGCCTTAGTCTTCCAGAAAAATATTTTCCTGAATTAAATTTTGAGGTCTATCAAAAATTAACGCAGAGTTCCCAATCTGGATTCTATCTCTGGAATTAGAGATTGCCTAATTGGCAGTCTCATTTTACTTAAAGAACATAATTTAGTCAAGCGTTTTCTGTGCTTTGAACCTATCTTCCAGGTCCTGGTCTAAGATAAAAATAATGAATCTTTCACCTGTTTTTGTGCTTATATCTGTATGGAGGCTTCTTACATCACAAGATGTAATCTCTGAAATTATGTTTTCCAGGAGAATTCTTGCTCCTTCCAGCAGTTGAACACGCGTCCTTTTTATCAGGTCTGCGCCTTCGGCTGTCTTTGTCAATTGTTCCTCAGCTGGTGTAAGAACCCCTTTCAGTCGGACAACTATCATATCTCTTATTATGTATGTTTTTGCCTCTGTGGGCCCTCTTCCCATATATTCCTTTTCAAATTTTATGAGCGCTTCGCTAATTTGTGCTTCTGTTTGTCCCTTGGTCATTTCAGGCATTACTGGAGTTCCCCTTCTTCTCTATGCCAGTTTTATCATATATGATAATTTATTCGGGAGGATAAGTCAATAGAGGGTTCACTCATAGTGGCGTTAATATTCTCTCTTGGAAAAATATCTATGACCTGTGAAAAAATCATGATTTAGTTTGTATTGAGCCCTGAGGGGTAGGATGAGTTGCGGCAGCAAAATTTGTAAGAATTATCGGGGAAGTTAGTGTTTGTTAGTCCCTCATATTAGACTGCGGTTTTGAGTTCACTTCTGGCGACATATTCGTCGGTTCTCTTATGATTTGCCGAGGCAATTCCCAAACGCTGTTCGGCTGCTTTTAGAATCTCCTCTATCATTTCAGCATAAGGCACTCCGGCAATTCTAGCCATCTTTGCCAGATGTCCATCCCAGCACCATCCTGGATTAGGATTCACCTCCAGCAGTCTGGGATTGCCTTCAGAATCGAGTCTCCAGTCAAATCGAGAATAATCTCTACACTCCATCCTCTCAAACAATTTCAGGCAACATTCCACAATAAATTTCTCCGTATCCTCTGGCAACTGAGCAGGGATAGATTTAATATTCCAGTAAGGTGAATCGGGAAGCCATTTAGCCTCGTACCCACATATTCTTGGAAGTTGTGGTGGAAGAGTCGAGTAATCTTCTTCAATGATTGGTAATACTCTATAAGATTCAGGCGGATTACCTATTATTCCTACGCTCAGGTCTTTGCCTGTTAGAAATTCTTCCACAATAATGGGTTTATCATAACCAAATTTCTCCCTTATCTCTGAAATAGCATTTATGAGTTCTTCGATACTATTGGCAACACTTCTCTGGGTTATTCCAAAACTGGAATCACCAAAGTTGGGTTTTACAATAACAGGAAATCCAAAAGGAAGTTCAAAAATAGAGTCCTCTGGTTTGATAAAGAAAGCTTCAGGCACGGGAATCTTCATTTCTTTAGCTATTCCACGGACAAGTGACTTATCGTAACAGCAGGCAAGGCAGCGAGGTCCGGAACCTGTGTACGAAATACCGAGCATTTCCAGCAAAGAAGGTATATGAAGTTCTTTTTCAGCATCGTTATTGTAGCCCTCATCGCACAAATTGAAGACAAAGTCTATTTTCAATTTTTCCAGGTCGTTGATTAAAGTATCATGATTATTAAGGTATGTAAACTCATAACCTTTTAAATTTCTCAGTGCCTCCTGGAGTTGATTAATTGTATAAAAGTCATCGTCATCAAAAACGCATAACGGCTTCAAAGGGTCGGGCTTGGTCGGGTCACCTAAAAGAACAGGAACATTCTTTACCAACTCTTTTTTCTTCTTGAGGGGTGACCACTCTTTTCTGACTGAAGCTGTAGCAATGATCCTTTTCTCCATCATTCCCAAATCCTGATTTCTTTGGGAGACGGGCGATATTTCCCCATAAAAAGTAACATCGTTGAATCCAGCTGCCCTCAGCAGTTCTGCCACCTGCTCCCGGGTATAAAGTCTAACAGAATAAAATTGGTCCGCAATAATGCCTTTTTCCACATGAGTAACCAATTCTCTTGAGATTAAACGCTGCTTATCCAGTGAAAGGGAGCGCTCCCTGCAAACAAAATATTTTTTACCTGTCCACTCCCAGGACCGGGGCTGAAAGTTTTCCCTCAGGTATTCTCCATCTGCAATATCGATTAAAATTTTACCCCAGGGTTTCAAAATTCTAGAAACTCCCTTTAGCACTTTTAAATCATCCTGTAATGTCTCAAAATAGCCAAAACTATTTCCCAATACCATCACCACATCAAAATGGTCGTGAGGGTAAGGAAGTTTTCTAGCGTCGCCTTCCCTGAATTTAACATCTAATCCCTCTTTTCTCGCTCTTGCTTTTGCTTTCTGTATCAGATAGTGAGAACGGTCTATCCCGTCTATATATCTAAAGCCTCGCTTGGCTAATTCCAGAGAATGGCGACCCTGACCGCAGCAAAGGTCCAAAATGTTATCTTCTGCTGAAAGTTTCAAAATTTCTGAGAACAGGTCGACCTCCTGCGCGGTGATAGTAACGTCTTCCACAACATCTGAGTCGGTCATAAGGTAGATGGAATTGAATATAGATTTCCACCAGTCAGGACTTACGTGTTCTTCAAGGTTTGAAACAGGACCCAGAAAACTTTTTCTACTTTTTTCTTTCTTAAAATGCTCCACTGTTTTATCTTCAATTGTTCTATTACTCAATGTCCGTTCCTCCTAAGATTTGTTTGGATTACTCTTATTCCCATTCCTCGAACGTTTCAGGTTCTTCTTCCTCCGAACCTTCAGATTCTTCAGTTTCTTCTTCGCTTGGAGTTTCACTTTCCTCCATTTCCTCACCTTCTCCAATTTCTTCCTCGACTTCTCCCTCAACTTCTTCCTCAACTTCTTCTTTTACTGGAACGTTAGTCTCCTTTTTTCCACATCCTGTTAGACCCAAAAGCATAGCCAGAATAACGATACCCCTCCAGAATTTTCCCATTACTTTAATGCCTCCTATCTCCTTTTAGATGTGTCTCCTATGGTTGATTACTATTTAATATATTGCTGAAATCATATCTTGATATTTCATTATAATCCTAAATAGAACTTTGTCAAGTAGATTTTCGCAGTCTTTCCCGAATTTGTAGCAAAGTATAGTGAAGATGTGAACTCGATTTTGTAGAAGGGCGGAAGTAAAGACAGTAACCGCCTCACCTTAAATCCTCCTCCGAATGGGGAGGAACAGGGCGAGGGGCCCTTACCCCGGGGATAGAGGGAGAGGAAAAGAGCGAACTCGTAAAAAAACTTGCTTTTTATTTTTAACTGATGTACTATTGATTTGCAAGAAAAGTTTTAAATTTTAAGAATCTCCGCAACTGTGGGATGAATGAGTCAGGTAAATGCGGTAAGGAGGAAGACATGGATATTTGGGCAAAATTTCCTGACGGAGTGGAAGTGGAAGATTCTATTTTTAGGGTATTGGCTAAATATGCGCCTTCTGGCACTCTAGATGTTTTTGCTTCCGACCAACATAACTCCTATCTTAAATTGACTTCATCTTATCTGAAACACATTGGTGAAGGCAGGAAAGCTAATGATGAGGACGTGAAAGAGGTATGCCGGAGATTTGCCAGGGCTCTGGGTGGGATTTCAACGGCTGCTCTATTCAATCAGATAGCCTTCAGGAGCCCTGGCTTCAGGGAGCTACTGGGTAAGAATGTCCTGCTCATAGGGAGATTAGAGGATACAAACACCATCCCGGTTGATGGTGGCCGGGGCCAGCTTGCTCAGTTAGCAATCGAGCCGGAGGAATGCAAGGATGAGGTGGATGCTTTCAAGACTCTGGTAAAGCTTAATCCCGACCACCGGGAGAGCTGGAAGCGTAACTTAGAGTGGATACAGGGAGTCTTTGAAAGATGCCGAAAGATTGGCAAGCCGCTGTTCAATGAGACACTAATATTTCAATTGCCAGGTGAATCGAAAGTTGATATGGCGAGAAGGTTACCCGATGGTTTGGTGAAGATGGCGGAACATTTCGGCCCCCAGGGACATTTCTATAAGACGCAGGTTCCGGTTCTCTGGGCCGAAGAGGACGGTGAGATTACGAGAATAAGTAGTCCAAAAATTATAAGAGAAGCGGCTGAAGAGATGGCCAGGATTGTGCCCAGACCAATGCTACTACTGAGCGCTGCTGTCGACTTCGAGCAATATTCTTCACAGTACGGGATAGTATCAGACCTTTTTGCCGGGCCAATGTGTGGCCGTGCCTACTTCAAAGAAGCGTTTACAGCTCCTGAGACAAGAGATTGGGAGAGTCTGGAGGCAAGTTTCAAGCGGATTGCTCTTCCCCGTATAAGGCAGATTAAAAAATTAGCCCAGGTGATAAGTAAACCGTGGTGGCATAGATTTTCCTGGATATCTGAGGAAGCAAGGTCTTTCATCGATTTGGATGGCAAGATGACTACCTGTACCATTAAAGCTGACTACGGGTACTGATATAAGTTGAGCAAGAAATTTCAATCTACAACACCGGGTTACAAATCATAGGGGGCGGGGCGGGGATAGGCAAGGGGTTAGCCCATCCCCGTTGTCTTTCCCGAGCACACCTTACCAAGGCCAAGCCCCGCACCCATGTTGCTCACGATATCGCCATCCACCATATGGATGCTGGTGGTGGCCGCCATACCTCAAGATATCCGCATACCAGGGACCATTCTCCTGGATATCTCTGGTTATCTCCGGGTCCTCTGAGGTTACTGTAATCTGTATGCCTTTATCAATCTTCTTAACGTCCGTTTTGATATCAGAATCACGGTAGTATCCGGGATTGTGGGCATACAAAATTACTGTCGTGGCTAATCCAATACCTAATGCCAATGCCAAACCAATAGATAATATCCTTCTCATCGCTCTTCACCTCCCTTTTTAGGTAAAGACGATGGAAAGCCCAAAAAGTTACGCAAAATTTTCAAAACTATCTTCCGCCGCAGCGGGGTCCCCATCTCCCCGGGGTCAATCCTCTTCTTCTCATCGTACCCATCCACTGCCTACGGTTTTGGCACAATTGAATAGCATTATCTAATTCTTCCTTCTCCTGAGGCGATGCAACCCCGGGCCTGAGATTTTCCAAGACATCCTTTTGATATTCGTGTAAATATTCTAATTTTGAAAAATAGACTGGCCTTTCTCTCTCAGGCAATCTGGAAATATCCTCCAGAGCCAGAGTCGCCTCATCGAGCATTGCCTTAAGAAGACCGGTGCTAAGTTCTCCTCGCTTGTTGAGATTCCTTACCAACTCCTGCATTCTCTCCTCAGAATATGTAATTCGCAGTTCCACTTTGCCCATAGGGTGGGCGGTTAGATAGAACTTTGCCCTCTCAGTTACGAATTTTACGGGGTAGAGAAGATCTCCCGGGACGCTATTAGCCGAAAGGTTTACTGCTCCCCATGAAATAAAAGCAATTATCACTGCAAAAACCGATGCCCTTGCCCAGACAGGGAATGGGAAATGGAGATATGCGGGCAATCTTGCCTTACGGGGCTTTTGTCTTTGTGATTGAAGCGCCCGGGCAAGTTTAACGAGGCAGGAAGCAACCCCCTGTTGGGAAGGCTGGGGGAGAGGAGTATCCTTTATAGTTTTTGCGATTGCAAGTAATTCTTTCAGCTCATCTGCGTAATCGGGAAATTGCTTCAGGACTTCTTCCAGAGGTCTTCCCTCCCTTATCTGCTTTAAACAAATATCCAGTGCTTCTTCAATTGGTTTTTTCATTCTTATATTGACCTTCTTTCTTTAAAATAGCCCTCAGGGTTGAAAGGCCCCGAAATTGAAGGGCCTTGATTGCGCCGACTGATTTGTTCATGGTTTGGGCGATCTCCTCGTTGGAATAGTCCTCCAGGAACTTCAAGGTAATTACCTCTCTTTGCTCATCAGTAAGAAAGCTGAGCATCTTCTTAATATCCTCAGGTTGCAGGATATTTTTGTCATATTTGTGAACACCTGGGAGTAATTTGTTTCCTATCTCTTCTAAAGAGATTTCCCTTAATCTCCCTCTTTTTCTGTAATAATCTGTGAGCAAATTCTTTGCTATACGAAAAAGCCAGGGTAAAAAGTTCCCTTTTTGACTCTCTATTGCACTGACCACTCTCAGGAAGACCTCAGCGGTTAAATCTTCAGAGTCCTCTCTGGTTTTTGTGCGATAATAGAAATATCGAAAAATAGTGGAATAATATTCTTTAGCCAGGGTAGCCAGAGCGCTTTCATCCAGCCGCCTTGCCCTCTGTAAGATATCTTCCAGGTTAGTGATGCCCTTGCGATGTCTTTCCATAATTATAGACGAAAGAAATTGTCTAAAGTTACGCTATCTTTTGACAGCCTGCCAACTGTGCCGGCAAGTAGTCCCGAAGAATAAAAGAAATCAAGGTTACGATCTGGTACTTGCGTTAATATTTTTTCAACAATCTATCTAACTTAGCTTTTGATTCTGCAGAATAGATTTTTTTTAATTTATTCAATTTCCTGGGAATCGTCATATACAATAATTCACATTTTATATACGGAAACTTCGATACTGGCACACTAAAACTTCTTAAACCTAATTTTAAGAACAGAGGATAGAATTCTTCAAAAGACCCTACTTCACCGCAAAGACAAACCTCTTTCCTGTGTCTTTTGCCAGCTTTCACAATAATCTCAAACAATCTTATTAACGACGGATGCAAAATATGGTATCTTTTTTCCACCAGAGGGTGACCCCTGGAAGCGGCGAGGGTATATTGCACAAGGTCGTTTGAACCAATATTAGCAAAACTCACATTTTTTAAGAGCACATCAGCCATAACTGCGCTGGAGGGCGTTTCTATCATAATGCCATCTATTATTTTGTCGCTAAATTCCTTTTTCTCTTTTCTTAAAACCTTTTTTGCATCTGATATAAGTTTTTTAAATGTCAATATATCCCCGGCATCTGACACCATGGGATAGAGAACTCTCAAGTCGCCAAATTTTGCAGCTCTCAGTATAGCTTTTGCTTGAATGAGATATATTTCATAAAAGGTCTCTAATGCTCTTGCCCCCTTTATTTCCATATCGGGATTTGTTTGCCTGGGAAGTCTAAAGAATAGCGGTAACTTGTCGGAACCTATGTCCAGCAATCTAACCATAACTGGCTTGCCTTCGGCCTTTTCCAGTATCAACTTATACATCTCGAACTGTTCCTGTTCCGACGGGGGATGGTTCCTTTCCAGGAAGAGAAACTCGGTTCTCAATAGTCCTATACCGTCGTGATTGAAGTCCTTAATCATTTCTAATTCGCCTGGTGTATTTACATTTATTTTCAATTTGATTCTGATATTGCTTTTTGTTTTAGGGGACAAATCTCTTCTTATATCACAGAATAATTCTCTCTTCTTTAACTGTTCAATTTTTTTCGAGTAGTGGCTGTCGGTATCTTCATCGGGGGAAACTATTACTTTCCCTGAAAAGCCATCAACAATTACCCTATCCGTGCAATTCAGGTTATCTTTTATATTTATACCGTATATAACGGGTATGTTGAGAGAGCGAGCGAGAATTGTTGCGTGTGTTGTATATCCCCCTTCTTTAGTAACGAATGCCAGAACATTCTGTTGGGGGATATTTAAAACCATGCTTGGTGTTAATCTCTTAGATACTACGACAACAGGTTGTCTTTCTCCTACAGGGCATTCAAAATGTCCTGAAACACCACTGAAAGATGCCAGTATGCGGTTTTTCAAATCAACGAAGTCGTGTGCTAATTCTTTAAAATGGGTTTGTTTGGTCTGGTATAAATTTATGTATTCCTCAAAGATATCGTTTACTGCGTGTTCGGCATTTACTCTTTTTTCTCGTACCAAATTAGAAGTTTTTCCAAAAAGTTCCGGGTCATCCAAAATCATAAGATGCGCACTAAATATTTCCGCAGCCTTTTTGTCAACAAGTCTTTCTGATATTTTAATCATCTCCCGGATGCTATTTTTTGTTTTTTCAAAGCTTTCTTTTAGTCGAGCGATTTCGTTTGGAATTTGTTCATTTCCAATATTGTAGTGCGGGACATTTGCTTCTTCTTCATCTGAGTATAGACAGACTATGCCTCTTGTTAATCCCGATGACACTGCTGTACCTCTAAGTATTTTCATTTTCTTCTCCTTGCTCCCCCAGTTTTTTTATCTCTTCTTTCAGATCCTCAATCTTATGTAAAAGTTCTGGAGACATAGAGGGGCCTAAATATCCTTTTTCTTCACCGCGGTGGGAGGGTTCTCGACTCTTAAGCTGTTCAAGCTTCGCCTTTAGCTCTTTTTTGTCCATCTCTTATCCTTCGACAATTTTTGCCCCGGCAAAGGAATTTTCAGATAATATTATATCAAAAAAATAATTTTAATGGAATAGAGTATCTGGGGAAGCAACCTGCCCCACGTCTGATTGAGGCAACTGTAGGTAAGAAATTGCAAGAGGAAGGAAATTTTGGGTGTAACGCTGCCTGCTATAAGATTCTGGGTTGTTTTTTCAAGACCTGCAGGAAGGCCTTATTGTGGGGAAAGGGAATTATCCATAATTGAGTGATCGCTACGACTTTTAGTATCTGATGTTCGGGTTGGAGTTACGAGAGAAGCGAGTCAAGTTACTAACCAGGACTGACCGGTAATGCAATCGTGAACGTCGTTCCCTTACCGACAGCGCTTTCCACAGCTATTGTTCCATTGTGATCCTTAATAATCTGGTAAGCTATGGATAGTCCTATCCCCACTGATTTCCAATCTTCCTTGGTGGTAAAGAATGGCTCGAACACCTTTTCTAAGTGCTCTTTAGGGATTCCACAGCCGGTATCTTTGAAGTTAATCTCTAAATGCTTCTTTCTGTCCTTCATCCTGGTTCTTACCCGAATATTCAATGTTCCACCTTTCGGCATCGCCTGCTGGGCATTAATGATAATGTTAATAAATGCCTGCTGCATTTCATTAGCATTGCCAGATATGTTAGGTAAATCATGTTCGTACTGAGTAATATATTTGATATTCTGTAACTTTAGCTCCTTTTTTATAAGGGAAAAAGTATTTTCTATTAATTGTTTTATGTCCATAGACTCACGAGCTACGAGTGGTTTGCGGGAAAATGAAAGTAGACTACCAATAATCTTCTTACAGTGGTTCGCTTCCTCTTGGATGTATTCAATATTTTGTTTACAGGCCTTAGACTCCTTGGCAGTAAATTCGGGCTTTGAGAGCTTCTGCAGGATAAATTGTGCGTAACCTAAGATGCCAGAGATGGGGTTGTTTAACTCGTGGGCCACGGCAGCGCCGAGCTGGCCGATTGTGGCCATCTTCGCCGATTGGACTAACCGAGCCTGGGTCTCCTTTAATTGTTTTGTCCTTTCTTCGACCTTCTGTTCCAGCCTCGCACTATACTCCTCAAGTTCCTTTTTTGACTGCAGTAATTCAGATTGTGCTAACTTTAACTCCTCGTTCATCTTCTCCAGTGTCTCCAGGTGCCTCTTTCTTTCTTTCTCTAACCTATACATCCTTATATTTCGCTCCACGAGATGCAGGAATACTTCCATGTCAAATGGTTTGTAGATGTAATCATCTACCCCCATCCTCAAGGCTCTTACTGGGGCATTTTCATCTGCATAGCCGGTTATTATGATGACTATAATCTTTGCCTCAGGTCTAAGCCCTTTTATCTTACTTACTGCTCTTATGCCGTCCATACCCTTGGGCAGCCTCACATCCGCGACGATGAGCTCAAAAAGGGTCTCTTTTGCTAACTCAATTGCCGCAAAACCATCGCTGGCACCTGTGACAGAATAGCCTTCTTTTTCTAAGAGGTTAGTCAGCGTCTTGCGAAAGGCATCATCATCTTCTATGATTAAGATATTTTCTTTCATTTCGTCTCCCCTTTTTTCTTCTAATCTTATTTTATTGGTAGTTCTATTCTGACCGTAGTTCCCTCTCCGGGTTCTGATTCTACTTTTATTTCGCCATTATGGCGGGTGATGATTCTCTGGCTTACCGATAACCCTAATCCTGTCCCTTTCCCTATGTCTTTGGTAGTAAAGAATGGGTCGAATATTCTGTCTATATCTTTTTTTGGAATTCCGCAGCCATTGTCCCGGATCTCAATACACAAGGATTTTTCATTTTGATAGGTTTTTATGGTGATATTTCCCTGACTTTTTTTCTCATTATAGGCCTTGATAATTGCATCTCTCGAGTTTAAGACGAGATTGGTTATAACCTGTTCCAGTTCATTGACATTTCCTTCTATCTCAGGCATTGGTCTATATTCTTTCTTTACGGTTATACCATCATTTGAAAGTTGATGTTCTAACAGAAGGCAGGCATCGTCAATTATCTTATTTAGTTCCACTGGCTGGAATTCTGCAGGCGCCTCCCTGGAATATTTCAAAAGGAGCTGGACTATGTCCCGGCAGCGCCTGGTCGCTTCCTCAATGAGCCTGAGACTGACTTGTTGTTCCTTATTCTTGGCTTCCTTAAGTAACATCTCGGTATTGGTGAGTATTGTCCCTAAAGGGGTATTTATCTCATGGGCCATTCCCCCTGCTAAGGTGCCAACAGTGGCCATCTTTTCGGATTGGATGAGCTGGCGCTGGGTAGATTTCAACTCTTGATAAGCTTCTTCCAATTGTTGATTCTTCTGTTCAAGGATAGTAGTGTACTTTGCTCTTTCCTCCGCTATGGCAATCCTTTTGGCCATTTCTCTTTCCTTTTCCATTAATCTTGCATTATCTATTGATATCCCAGCTTGACTGGATATCAACTCTAATATCCTTAAATCCTCTTCATTAAATAATCCACTTACCAAATGGTTATCTAGATATATTGTGCCTAACATCTCTCCCTTTGTTATAATAGGTGCACAAAGCACTGATTTTAATCCGCCACTGATCACACTTAACTGAACCTTTAACTCATTATCTAAAGAAGCATCATATATGATCAATGGTTCCTTCTTTTCCTCCACCTTTGAGATGATACTTCTGCTAATGCAAAAAACCTCCTTCTCTAATTCTTCTTGCTCTACGTTCCTTACAACCTTTACCTCTAACCTCTTCTCTCCCTGTTCTTCAGGATAAAGTAATAAAATTCCTCTCTCTGCTCCCACTAATTCTATTGTGCAATCCATTATTTTCTCTAATAATTCATCTAAATTAAGAATAGAGCTAAGATGTCTACTTGTATTTAATACTGTTGCCATTCTCCTCTCTTTTCTTAATCTCTCTTGTGGGGTTTCCTCTCTCACCTTTTCTTCCTCTATTTTATATCCAAGCAAATCCGCACATCTTTTCATATACACTTCTGCACCTATTTCCGTGAATATATCATAGGCCTGTTGCCACTTTTCTTTTGCATCTTTTATCATGTTTTTAGAATCCAAAAAAATTCCGTATTCATAATAACCTTTAGCCAATTCTAATCTTCTTCCCAATGTTCTTGTCTGCTTTATACTCTTCAAAAAATATTTTTCCGCTTTTTTCTTCTTTTTTAATGCGTAATATTTTGCCATTACTCTCAGTGATAGGCCATAATGATTAGGCCATCGTTTGGTTCTCTTTAATGCCTCACCGCAAGCAATTATTATCCTTTTAATCTCTTGTTTTCTCTCTTTAACATCGAATGTTGTATATTTAGCTTTGAACTGTTCTATATATGCATCAGCCAAATAAGGATAAAGGCAGATTACATAGTTTTTAAGAAAGGTATTTTTCTCATTTAATTTCTTGGCTTTTTCCAGATATTTTATTGCTTCCCTATAATTACCTTTTTCCATCTCTAAATAGCCCAGATGAATATTGGAATAACAGTTTGCGTACCAAATTTTCTTTTCCTCACTAAAAATTAGAGCTTTTATTCCCAATTTCTCAGCTTTTTCAAAGTTACCCCTTTCAATATAGCAAATTGAAAGCCATGCGTGAGCTGCACTAACTCCATGAGCATTATTTATCTCTCGACTTATTTCTAAATATTGAGAGAAGCAATCAATACTTTTGTCATAATTACCCAGGCAACGATAGTCATGTCCCAAGCCATCCATATCCATTCCTAAATCCCACATATCTCCTATTTTTTGAAATAAATTCCTTGATTGTTCAAGAATCTTTATGCTATTTTGATAGTCTCCTTTCCAGGAATAACAAAAACCCAAAAGTTGCGTGGCATGACCAGATCCTAATTCATCCTTTAACTCTCCTGTCATTTCTATTGCCTTTTGGTGATACTCTATCGCTCTTTTAAAAAATGGAATTGCCATACATAAAGAGCCATAGGCTCCCAGGCTTATTCCTAATTCACTGGATTTTCCAATTCTCGATTCAGCGATATTGAGCGTCCTTAATGTACTGTGAAGAAATTTACTTACATCACTTAATACATACATCCAACTTAAAGTAAAATAAATCCAAAGTATATCTTTATCTTCAGGTCTTACATCTTTACTTTCCTTTCTTACGAATAACGTTGGGAATAGACAATGTAAGATATGAATAAATAGTACCTTTGCCAAAGAAAGTGTCACCTCTCTCTTTTTCCTTGGGAATTTTTCACCCAACAATCTTAATCCTTCAGCTAAATTCTCCTCACAATGCTCCCAATCACCTTTTCTGAACCAGGCATCCCCTATACTTCTATATATCCTCACCTTATCCTTGAGTTTCTCTTTTAGTGGTAGTATCTCTTGCGATGTTTCTATTGCTTCATCATGCTTACCTGTAGTCCGATATATTTCTGCAAGTTCTTCTTTCGCTCTTATCCATTCATCACCTTTCTTTTTACCTTTTCTCTCTAATAAATCTATCCCTGATTTATAATACCTTATCGCGTCGTTATTTGCATAAGATTCTTTTGCTTTACGCCCTGCTGGTAATACATATTCCAATGACTTATCAGTATCTTCTCCCTCTATATAATGATGCGCCAGGTCAAATAACACGGCTTGTATATTTCCCTTATTTATCTCTTCTATCGTTCTTGCTATCTTCAAATGCAATTGCTTCCTCTCCTCTTTTCTTACCTTGTGATAAAACGCATCCCTTACTCTATCGTGTACAAATAATATCTTCCCTCTTTCCAATCCCTCCTCCAATAATTGCATTGATATCACTTTATCCACAAGTCTTACTATCTCCTCTTTTTCTATATCAAGTAATTGATATAATAACCTTATTTCAAACTCCTTTCCTATTACTGCTCCTAAACAAAGAAGCTCGTTTTCTTCTTTTGATAAATTCTCTATCCTCCTTAAAATCACATCTATCATATTCTCTGCTACTGGTATCCCTTTTATCTTATCCCAATTCTCTTGCCAATATCCTTCTTTCCATATTAATGCTTTCACTTCTACTAATTCCCTTAGCAATATTATCGTAAAAAATGGATTCCCCCCTGATTTTTCAAACACATACCTTGTAAGATCAGACGCCTTTTCTTCTTTTTCGCCTAATATCGCTGCTATCATCCTATTCAATTTATAATGGTCAAATGGGGTAAGTTTAATCTCTTTTATCTCATACCCTTCCTCTCTTGCTTCTTTTTTTATCCTGTTTAAACTATGCCCCTCGCTTACTTCTTCTTCTCTATATGTCCCCAGTATGAATAGATTAGAATTGTCTATTTTCTTTGCTATCTCTTCCAGCAGACTTAAACTCCCTTCATCTGCCCATTGCAAATCGTCTAAGAATAATACACATACCTTCCCTTCTTCAACCAAATGGTAGAAAAATTTTGATGCTACCATCAAAAATCTTTTATTCTGCCGCTCCGGCTCCAGTGGAACTAACTCTTCCACCTTTCCCAGAATATCACGCATCCGAGAATTAAGCCTTACTACTATTTCACTTAAATGTCCTAATATCTCTTTTACTCTTTTTACTTCTTTTTCTTTTGTTTCTTTATCCCATCTTTGTAAATTTCTTATATATTCATTTATTGCATCTTTAAACGGTTGATAGGGAATTTTATTCTTCTGATCGAAACACCTTCCTTCTATAAATAACCCTCCTCGCTCATATACATATCCTCTTATCTCTTCTACTAATCTGCTCTTCCCTACGCCTGCTTTTCCCCTTATTAAACATATACTACCTTCTGACTCTTTCGCTTTATTGTATAATCGTTTAATTATCCTTAACTCTTCTTCCCTGCCTACAAGACTTGTTTGATAGGTTAGTTTTATCTTTTGGTCTCTTTCTCCTATGACAAATTCAGCCTCTCCTTTTTCATACCGCTGTAAATCATATATTAATCCCTTTGCACTTTGATACCTCAACTCTGGTTCCTTAGAGAGCAATTTCATTACCATATCTTCTAATACTTGATGTATATTACTATTAATTCTCGTCGGTTTTAAAGGTACTACAGCTACTTGTTGGTGTAATATCTTGCTTACTTCTTTTGCTTTAAATGGTAACTCCCCTGTCAGCAACCTGTAAAATATTACTCCCAAGGAATATAAATCACTCCTTTCATCTATCCTTTTATTCACTATGCCCGTTGCCTCTGGTGACATATATCCGAATGTCCCTACTATTTCCTCTTCTTCTCTTATCTCTTCTAACTCCATTACTAATGCCAGTCCAAAATCTAATAACTTCACTGAATATCTATCTCCGTCTTTTCTTATCATGATGTTGCCAGGTTTTAGATCTCTATGTATTATTCCCTTGCTGTGTACATAACTCAATGCTTCTGCTAATTGCTTGATTATATCTACTGAATCTCGTATACCAAACACCTTACTTTTTTTAAATAAATCGGGTAAACTTTTGGTTTCCAATAATTCCATTACTATATATGGTATATTCTTATATTCTCCTATTCCATATATCTTTATTATGTTTGGATGATTGAATCGGCTTGTTATTTCAACTTCTTTCTTGAACCTTATCACATCCTCTATACGAGAAGATGTTACCCCAGGTTTTAAAAACTTCATTGCCACATCCGTATTATTTTCTATACCCAGTGCTTTGTATACTATGCTCATCCCACCTTCACCTAATTTCCCCAGTATCATATATCTATTGTCTATAACTTCATTCGTTTTCAATTCCATTCTCCATTATGTGAATAAGCTCCAAAGGAGTCTGACGCCTCTATCGGGTTTCGGAGTCCTGTCGGACCTGCGCTTCCCGGTACCACTGGGACGTTCGCGACTCCTATTCGGGCCGACCAAGGGTCGCCCCTACGCGACTGTCAGCGCTTCTGCAAAGGTTATCATTCTATTGGCAGTTCTGTCCTGACTGTAGTCCCCTGTCCACCTTTTTTCACCTGCTTTTGTTAAGAAATTCTGGAATGAGCTTTGTCCCTGCACTCAATTTACCCGCGCCTTTTATCGCTCTTAATATTTTAGCCTTGAATTCATCAAGAATTCCGGCCCGGAGATTAACACACCTGAAATGGTGCCATAAGACCTACCCACGAGTAGGTCCTTTTCCGCAATAATCATATTACATAAAGCCAATTGTGTCAATTGGAAATTTGAAGGTTTTCTTGAATTTATGGCGATTCGCGAGATATAAGTAAGGTGAGTGTTTGGATAGGAAAAGAGAAGAATAAGTAAAAAATTTGCTTTATTTTATTTTTTGAAGTGGTATAATATCCTTGCTTTTTAAGTGAATTAGAAAATCATTGGCCAGAAGTGAACCGAAAAGAAGAATATTTCATCTAAATAAGTGAGCGATTGATGCCAGTTTCTGATGCGATTTTGGTAAAAAAATCCCAGGAAGGCGACTATACATCTTTTGAGGAACTTGTCAAAAGATATGAAGAGAAGGTGTATAACCTCGCTTACCGCATAATGGGCAATAAAGAAGACGCAAGTGATGTCATTCAAGAAACATTCTTGCAGGCTTTTAGGAAACTTGGAGGTTTTAAGGGCAAGGCAAAATTCTCCACCTGGCTTTATCGAATTACTGTCAACACCTGTTTAATGAAAAAGCGGAAACAGAAAAAGATGCAGATAGTCTCTTTAGATCTACCTATTTTGACTAAAAAAGAAGATGAAATAAAAAGAGAACTTGGCGACGATTGGTCAAAAAGTCCCCTGGCCACATTGGAAAATGAAGAGGTCAAAAAGACCTTATCAAAGGCGATAGAGTCACTTCCAGAAGACTACAGGATGGTCCTTCTTTTAAGGGGACTTAATGGTCTATCTAATGAAGAGACAGCCAAGGTGCTAAACATCTCTATCCCGGCGGTAAAATCACGCTTACACCGAGCCCGCCTTTTTTTGAGGGATAGACTTTCTGAATATTTCAAGGAGTATGGGACTAAGGCATGATAGATTTCAAAAAGCTTTGTCGACTCTTGTCAGACTATTTTGATGGAGAATTAGAATCCGACATTTGTGCTGAAGTCGACGAATTGGTGAGTGAAGACTTTGGCTGTAAGGTTCTATTTGATACATTTAATAAGACCATCGAATTAATAAAAGAAATGGAATCAGAAGAGATTGAAATCCCTGAAGAGGTCCATATAAGTTTGCTCGAATTTTTGAGAATAGAAATAGAAGAAGAGGGAGAATAAGGCCCGCCTCAAGAGTGACCCTGCCTTTTGTTCAATGACAAAACTTTTCTTTTTTCTCCATCGGGCTTGCCACAGAAGTAGAATCCCTTTTAAAAAGCTATGTATAAATGGAGGAAGGTGGAAAAAGGTCAAAAAAAAGGGGGATTAGCCAATTCACTTCTGATTTAAACTCATATATTATTATATCCACAATTGCCCCAGCGGTAAAATCCTTTTTTGAAAAGGTGCATCTAAATGAGTGAAGACAGAAGAATTGGTAACAGGAGGTGGTAACGATGGCAAACTTAATACCCTGGGGTCCATTTAGAGAAATGGCAGATATCGGCACTATTTTCGACCGATTTTTTGGCAGGAATTTAGCCCAGCTAAGGCGGGGTGTCTTTGGAGATCGTTTTTGGGCTCCTCCTATAGATGTCTATGACCATAAGGATTATCTTATAGTTAAGGCTGAACTTCCCGGGATAGACAAGAAAGATGTTAAAGTGAGTGTCGATGGCAATATTCTAACTATCAAAGGGGAGACCAAGAAGGAACAGGAAGTAAAAGAAAAGGACTACTACTATAGCGAGAGAGCCTATGGGAGTTTCTATAGAACTCTTCCGCTACCTGTAGCAGTCCAAAAAGAGAAAGTCAAGGCTTCTTACAAGGATGGGATTCTGACGATTGAGTTGCTAAAGAGTAAAGAAGCCAGGTCAAAAGATATAGAGATCCGGGGCCAGTAATAGAGGAAGGTATACTTCTCCAACTGCGCTCGTTTGCTCAAGGGTTGGCCTTCGGTTAGCGAGGACCAACCCTTTCTATTCACAACAACTGATACGGGAAATCAATGGGTAAAAAGGGTATTTTTACGCTACTGCAGACCTTGAGGAATGTACTTGACAAGGTATGTTTCAAGGTAATATGATAAGATAAGAGTTGCTGTAGTATTGAAATGCATATTACGTGCGTTTCTGGACGGAATAATGCAATTTATAATAGACTGTCAATTCTAAAAGGGAGGTAAATTCCAGAGATTGTAATGAAGGAGAAAGAACAAGGAGGAGGCCATGAGAAATGAGGTGGAAGCCGCTTTAAATAAGATAAGGCCAGCGCTTCAGGCGGATGGCGGAGATGTGGAACTAATAGATGTCAGCCCCGATGGGGTGGTGAAAATAAGATTGACTGGCGCCTGTCGAGGATGCCCGCTAAGCGTGATGACGCTCAAGGTGGGGATAGAGAAGACAATAAAGCAAGAAGTACCGGAAGTAAAAGAGGTCGTCGCTTTAGAATAGGGTGAGCGGTAGAAGGTCCTGGCACAACTAATTAGAAGGTCTTCAGGAGAGAGAATTAAAGCCTGGTATGGAAAGGATTGGCTCCTTTCTTTGGGGAAGTATCGCTCTTGGGTATTTCCGCTGAACACAAAAATATGACGGGGGTGTACCTATGAAAGTGGCTGTACTGGTTGAGGATAATTATCAGGTTTTGGAGGTTTGGTATCCTTATCTGCGGCTGCGGGAAGATGGCATAGAGACTCTTCTCGTAGGAACAGGGGCAAAAAAGGAATATAAGAGTAAGGAAGGCTACCCGGCGGGAGAAGAGCTTTCTATAAAGAAGGCAAGAGTGGCTGACTTTTCAGGGGTGGTTATCCCTGGAGGATATGCTCCTGATATTCTAAGAAGATACAAAGAGGTGAATGACTTTGTAAGGGAAATGTATAAGGAAAACAAAATTGTCGCCGCTATCTGTCATGGTGGCTGGGTTCTGGCGTCAGCAGGAATAGTGAAGGATAAGAAGGTGACCGGTTTTTACGCAATAAAGGACGACCTGATAAATGCAGGAGGAGAGTATATCGATAAGGAAGTTGTTGTAGACGGAAATCTTATTACTTCTCGTAATCCTTACGACTTACCCGCGTTTTGTAGAGAGATACTAAGGAAAATGGGAAAGAAGTGAAAGATGGCTGATTTTAAACCGAAGGTTTCCATTATTGGTTGTGGGAATGTGGGTATGCGCTATGCTTACGCTTTGATGTTAAAAGGAGGGGTGCGCCAAATTGTTTTAGTAGATGTTGATAGGAAAAGGCTTGAGGGAGAGATTATGGACCTGTCGCATGGCGCTCCTTATATCTCACCTGTGGAGGTAATTGCCGGAGATTACCCGGACACACAGGATTCCGACTTAGTTGTAATTACGGCTGGCAGAAAAAATAGGCCGGGTGAGACTCGCCTTGACCTGGCAAAAGATAATGTGGAACTTTATAGAAAGATAATTCCTGAAATTGTAAAGTATGCTTCCCCTGCCATCCTTTTGGTCGTTACCAATCCCGTGGATGTCCTCTCCTATGCTGCTTATAAATTGTCCGGTAAGCCGGCAACAGAGGTGATTGGCTCAGGAACAGTTCTGGATACAGCGAGATTTAGATTTCTCCTGAGCAACCACTGCCAGGTTGACTCCCGAAATATCCATGCCTATATTCTCGGGGAACATGGAGACAGCGAATTTCCTGTCTGGAGCACGGCAATGATTGGTGGAATCCTATTTAAAGATTACTGCCCTATTTGCAAAAATGCGTCTACCTGCCAGCATGATAAGGAACTTGATAAAATTTTTGTTGAAGTGAGAGATTCGGCATACAAAATAGTCGAAAGAAAGCAAGAGACTTCTTATGGAATAGGCCTGGCTCTGGTGAGAATAACTGAGGCAATTATTAATGATGAGAAATCTATTTTGCCCGTCTCCTCCTTAGTTGAGGGTTACATAGGAGTAAATGATGTATATTTGAGCCTGCCGGCTGTCATTGATAGAAGCGGCGTAAGAGAAATTTTGAAGATAGAGCTTGACTCGCAGGAGAAGCAGGCATTTAAAAACTCAGCAGATGTGATAAAAAGAGTAATAAGAGAAGCAGGTATATAAGAATCTGGTAGGGATTGATTAATGGATGATTTTTCTATCCTTATTGGCGGAAAAGCTGGAGATGGCATAGATAGGGCAGGGTTAATTATCGCTCGCATCTTAAACCAGCTCGGCTATCGCCTTTATATATACCGCGACTATCCTTCTATTATAAGAGGAGGGCATACCTTTTCTGTTATCAGAATATCGAAAAATAAGATAGGTTGCCACCTGGATGGAGCAGATTTTCTCCTGGCCTTGAATCAAGATAGTGTGGACCTTCACAAAGGTAAAATAAAAGACAATAGCTTTATGATTTATGACTCCGACCAGGTAAAATCGGAAAGTCTGCCTGCCGCTATCCGGAGTTTAGGGCTTCCGTTAGGAAAAATATTGACGGAAGAAAACGCGCTACCCGTAATGCGCAATTCCTGCATCATTGGAGCTTTCTCTAAGGCCATAGGATTAGAATGGGAAATTCTGGAGAGGGTATTCAAAAAGAATATTCCTAAAGAGTTAGAGCTGAATCTAAAGGTTGCTCTTCGGGGATATAATGAGGCTAAAGAGTTTGTTAAAGTAGAATCTACTGGCGGAATTAGCCTGCCTGTTCTTACCGGCAATGAAGCTATAGGGCTTGGCCTTATTAAGGGCGGCCTTAATGCCTATATTGCTTATCCCATGACTCCTTCTTCCAGTCTCCTCCATTTTCTTGCGCAAGAAGCTGAAGATTTCTCTTTAAAAGTTATCCATCCAGAAAGTGAAATTGCCGTAATATTAATTGCCCTGGGATTTTCATATGCAGGGCAAAGGGTAGCAGTGGGTACTTCAGGGGGCGGGTTCTGTTTGATGACCGAGGGATTAAGTTTGGCCGGTATGGCAGAATTGCCCATAGTTATTGTTATCGGCCAGAGGCCAGGGCCGAGCACAGGGGTTCCAACGCACACTGCTCAAGGGGACTTACATTTCGCGTTAAATGCCGGGCAGGGAGAATTTCCAAGATTTCTGGTTTCTCCGGGAGATGCAGAGGATGCCTATTTCTGGTCTTTAGTTGCCCTGAATATTTCCTGGAAATATCAGATACCATCTATGATTTTGGCGGATAAGAGTCTATGTGAAGGAACTTATAGTTTTGATATAGATTCAATAGAAGGGCTGAAACAGGAAAAACCCATTTTGTGGGACAGAAAACAGCCCTATAAGAGATATCTTGATACGGAAACAGGAATCTCCCCTTTGACTTTTGTCCCTGACAAGGAAGCAGTTGTAAAAGTAGATAGTTACGCGCACGATGAGTCTGGAATAACTACTGAGGAGGCCCAAAAGATCAAAAGTACGCAAGACAAGCGCCTGCGCAAAGAAAAATATTTGATGAAAGAATTAGAGACATATAAAACAGTGGAAGTTTTTGGCAATAAGAGTTCTTCGGTTGCTCTTATTTGCTGGGGTTCAAACAAAGGGGTATGTATTGAGGCAAGTGAAGATTTGGGCTTGAAAGTTATCCATCCTGTGGTGCTTTCGCCATTTCCCGTAAAAGAAATGCGGCAGTCTCTCCAGGGAGTCCAAAATCTAATCTGCGTGGAGAATAACGCAACCGCTCAGTTGGCAAGTCTTGTTAGTCGTTATGGATTTACCGTAAATGAAAAAATATTGAAATACGATGGAAGGCCTTTCTCTCTCGATGAATTAGAAGAGAGGTTAAAGGATGTGGTGAATCGGCTATGAAAGATTTGAGCACCTATGCTCAAAATACCTGGTGTCCGGGTTGTGGCAATTTTGCTATTCTAAACTCCATAAAGCCAGTGCTCAATGCGTTAGATGAGCAAGGATTTCCTTTGGAAAAGGTAGTTCTGGTTTCTGGGATTGGCTGCCACGCTAAAATTGTTGATTATATAAATGTTAATAGTTTCTATTCTATCCATGGCAGGGTAGTTCCCGTAGCCACAGGAATAAAACTCGCTAATCCTGACCTAAAAGTCATTGGTTTTGCTGGCGATGGCGATGCCTATGGCGAGGGGTTAGAGCACTTAGTATTTGCTGCCAAGAGAAACATCGATATCACAATGATAATCCATAACAATCGCGTCTATGGGCTTACTACCGGCCAGTTTACTCCCACCTCACCCCTGGGCTTTAAGGGCCGTTCCACACCTCAGGGTACAAGGGAATTTCCCATAAATCCTCTTGAACTTATGCTCTCAAGTGGAGCTACTTTTATTGCCAGAGGTTATTCTCGCGGTCTTGACCTTCTTAAGAGAACTTTTACAGAGGCTATCATGCATAAGGGATTTTCATTGGTTGACGTACTGCAAGTGTGTGTGACTTTCTTTAATATGTACGAGTATTACAATAAGAAGATTTACGAATTAAATGGGCATAACTATCAAGATTACCATGAGGCTCTATTGAAGATAAAAGAATGGGATTACAATTCAGAGTCGCCGATCGCCTTAGGCGTATTTTATAAGAAGGAGATGGCTACTTTTGAGGATGGATTTTTAAGACCTGAAACAGAAACAGGCGATAGAGAATCAAATATGGGCCGAGTACTCACAGAGGCTATTTAGAGCTGTAACGCCAGGAGGGTTTATGCAACCCAAAATCGTGGTCTTGTATTACAGTATGTTTGGTAACACATTCTTGATGGCCAGGGGGGTTGTTGAAGGAATTAAACAGGCGGGCGGTGAGGCAATTTTGAGAACAGTCCCTGAATTGTTACCTAAGAGCGTTATGGACAAAGACGAAAGAATCAAAAAAGCAAAAGAGCTGCAAAAAGAAGTCCCTGTTATTAGAATGGAAGAACTGGAAAAGATTGACGGAATAGTTTTAGGCTCACCCACAAGATTTGGCAATATGTGCGCCCAGTTGCGAAATTTTCTGGACCAGACTGGCCAATTATGGATGGAAGGCGGCCTTATTGATAAGCCAGCAGGAGTATTTTGCTGTACCGCTACCTTGCACGGAGGTCAAGAAACAACCTTGATATCTATGATGTTTACGCTAATTCATCACGGGGCAATAATTGTGGGGGTACCTTATAACGTAAGAGAATTGGCAGAGACCCAAAGGGGAGGGACACCTTATGGCCCGACTGCAGTGGTAGGAGACTTGGCAGACCAGCGTCCTACGGAGATGGATTTAAGGATTGCCAGAGAGTTAGGCAAGAGGGTGACCAGAATCGCCAAAGAACTCTTGAAATAGTTCTTGAGCGCGCAAGTACGAGGAAGGGTGATCAGAAAACTATGGATAAATATCGTTGTGTAGTCTGTGGATATATTTATGAGCCGCAACTCGGCGACCCGGATAACGGCATAAGTCCGGGCACAGCCTTTGAGGATTTGCCTGACAGCTGGGTCTGTCCCGAGTGTGGAGTGGGAAAGGATATGTTTGAAAGGCTTTAAAGATAGGAGGTGGGTGGTATGGCGAAGTTTAAATGCAGCGTATGTAATTATGTGTTTGACGGAAAAGAGGCGCCGGAGAATTGCCCCCGCTGTGGCGCTACAAAGGATAAGTTTATAAGATTAGCGGATGATAAGGCGAAACTTATTGATAGGGCAAGATGCACGAATCAACTCCATATGGGTCTGGTAGCTGTATTGGACCAGGTGCATTCTATCGCTGAGTCGGGTATCCAGGATAATTTGGACCCAGCGTGTTTAGCTATCTTTACCCGGGCAAGGGATGAGGCAAAACTATTGAGCCAATTCATCAAGGCTGAAATAGAAGTCCACATAAGCAAGGGCAAATGGGGATAAACAAGTAAAGAAGATTGCCCAACCCCCATATGTCCCGGGGTTAACAGGGGAAAACTCATTCAGAAAGAAGGGAGGTGGGGAGTATGGAGAGGAAGTGGACTTGCGAAGAGGATATCTTGTGTGGAGTAAATGAACCTAAAGATAAAGACAATTTGACTGACCTGGAAAAGAAGCATATTCCCGAAATCTATGCGCCAGACAGGGTAAAGAAAGATGAGCCTTTTGAAGTAAAGGTAGAAGTGGGTAAATTACTGGCACACCCAAATGAGCCCGGACATTTTATTGAATGGATTGAGCTTTACTCTGGCGATACATTTTTGGGAAGGTCGCATTACAGCGGAGGAGTAACATTTCCTCAGGCTATGTTCAAGGTGAAACTTAGTCACGCCCACGGGCCTCTAAGAGCATGGGGAAAATGTAATTTGCATGGACTGTGGGAAAACTTACGGGAAATCAGTATAGAATAATTTAACAGCAGCATAGTATACTTATCGGAAATTTCTCCTGAATGGGCAACTGGCTATCAACCAGTGTTGATGAGATAACAGGTTGAATGAGACGGTAGCTAATCTACTTTCTTATCACTTGAAAGTAAAGTAGAGCGTGAAAAACAGGCTGTCCAGCGCGGGGGTGAATATGGAAGCAAAAAAGGCTTTATTGATAGTAGATGTGCAGAATGATTTCTGTCCAGGCGGAACCCTGGCTGTGCCAGAAGGTGACAGAATAATTTCCATTCTAAACAAGTATACAAAGATTTTCTCGAGGGAAAAGCTGCCAATTTTTGCCTCGAGAGATTGGCATCCTAAGGACAGTAAGCATTTTAAGAAGTTCGGCGGTGTCTGGCCAAAACACTGCATACAGAATACCAGGGGAGCAAGGTTTCATCCACATTTAAGATTGCCTAAGGAGACAGTAATCTTGTCCAAAGGAATGGACCCTGATAAGGATAGCTATTCGGCATTTCAAGCCGTGGATACCAGTGGAACTGAATTTCTTGAATTGTTGAAGACTCAGGGAATAGATGAACTTTTCGTTGGCGGTCTGGCTACCGATTATTGCGTCAAATCCTCGGTTTTGGATGCTTTGAAACTTGGTTTCAGAGTTAAATTATTAATCGACGCTATCAAGGGTGTTAATATAAAGCCGCAAGACTCTGAAGATGCTATGAAAGAAATGGTTAGTGCCGGTGCTGAGAAAATGAATTTTGAGGAGTTCTCCAAAAAGAGACAAGTCTGAGAAGCGGGCCCTATGCCAGATGATTGAATTCGAAACAGAAGTATTAAATATAATACAGAGAACTCATAATGTAAAGAGCTTTCGGTTTAGAATAAAAGAGGATGTGGATTTTAAGCCAGGGCAATTCTTTTTCGTTACAATTAAGGTTGATGGGGCAAAGAGGACAAAGCATTTTTCTTTTTCAAATTCTCCTACGGAGAAAGGGTATGTAGAGTTTACTAAGAGGATAACTGGCAGTGAATATTCACAGGCGCTCCAAAGATTAAGTATCGGAGATTGGGCGAGATTAAGGATGCCTTATGGTTCTTTCACATTTGGTGGCGAATATGATAAGATAGCCTTTCTTTCGGGAGGCATAGGTATAACGCCTTTGAGAAGCATATGCAAGTTCGTAACAGATATGAGATTGCCAACAGATATGGTATTGATTTATGGCAACGATAGGGAGGAAGATATCATATTTAGAGAGAATTTAGAGAGTATGGAGGCAGTTAATAAAAAATTCCGCGTAGTTCATACCCTGACTTCGCCGGATATAGATAAACGAACATGGCAAGGCAGAACTGGTTATATAGATACTGAAATGATAAAGGAAGAAATACCGGATTTTGAAGAGAGAGTTTTCTATATCTGTGGGCCTCCAAAGATGGTAGAGAGCCTGGCAAATATTTTGCGAAATAAATTGGCTACTGGTGAAGACAGAATCAGAATAGAGAATTTTGTAGGATATTGATAGGATTTTATGGAGGTGCAATCGAAAACATAGTGGTCAAATCTTTAGAGGGGGCAGTCAACCCTCGACGCTCTGGGGTTCTGTAAGCCAGGGGAAAGAGAAGGTCGAAGACCGAAGTTTTCAAGGAGGCACGTATGGGGTAGAAAATATGGGGGAGAAATACAGGTGTAATGTGTGTGGCAATGAAGTCACTGTAACTAAAGTAGGTGGTGGTGAACTTGTTTGCTGTGAGCAACCAATGGAAAGAATAGAAGGGTGAACGTATGCGGGAAAGGATTGGAGAGGGGGTGAGAAAAGATGGTTAAGAAAGGTGTTAAGAAAATGGAAAAGCCCAAGAAGGGCAGCCGCTATACCTGCAGAGTATGCGGGTTGGTGGTGACTGTGGATAATATTTGCGGATGCGTTGAGGCTTGTGATATAATCTGCTGTGGCGAGCAGATGAAACCAAAGAAGTAGACTTATTAGAGAATACCTCTAATTTAGTCTTTGAGGCCGGTAACAAAAAATTAAAAGATGAGGAGGTGCTTTAAATGGGAAAGCAGGGCACAAAAATTGTGGGAGTAGATGTAAAGGATTTGATAAGGGATTTGAATAAGGCGTACGCAGATGAATGGCTCGCGTATTATTCTTACTGGTATATGGCGAGGAGTGTTACTGGAATGGCTTATGAGGATATGGGCGAGTTTTTGGAGAAGATTGCTAAGGATGAAGAAGAACATGCAGGTGAACTTGCCGACAGGATAATAGAACTTGGCGGTATGCCCATTGCCCACCCTACGGAGCTGGAGAAAAATGCCAATTACCCTTATCCTAAACCACCCGCGGGCACATCGGACTACGACAAGATTATAAAGCTTGTGACCGAGGCCGAAGCAGGAGCGATTGATGTATATAATAAGCTTGCGGCAAAGACAATGGGTAAAGACCACGTTACATATCAACTTGTTTGCCATATTCTGGGCGAAGAAGTAGACCACGAGGAGATGTTTGAGGATTTACTTGAATAGCGCTAAAACCTGAAAACGTGCGAAAGTATTATTTTAATGTCCATTGTAGTATGGCCCTTCATGGGCGTAATTTTTACTGCACTGCTGCACAAATTGAATTTGTGCCTACAAGGAACAAATACAGAATTATGTAGGCACGATTTCAAATCGTGCAATGTAGCCCTTTATGGGCGTCCCGATTTATCGGGACGGGGACAAACGCCCAAAATATGAATGCCAAAATCCAAATTCCAAATTACGGGGATAAAGCCCTACACCACAAATTTCAAAATCCAAATGGCAAAATCCAAATTACGGGGATGAAACCTTGCACTACCGGTTAAAAATCAAAAATTTTTGTGTGATGTATTGGATAGCATAAAGTGATGGATATAGATATCATTATTTTCGATGTTGATGGAACTCTGGTTGACTCCAGGAAGGACATTGTAAAGGCAGTTAATTTTACCTTAAGGGAACTGAGGCTTCCCCAGAAACCACCCCGGCTTATCATTTCATATATTGGACTGGGTATACGGGATTTGATAAGAAGAAGCTTGGGAGACCAAAAAGGCCAATTTGCCGACGAGGCTCTCAAAATATTCACTGGATTTTTTCGAAGACATTCTGCGGATGAGTCGAGGCTTTATCCCCACGTCAAGGAGACTCTGGATTATTTTAGAAATAAGAGAAAAGTCGTGGTAACGAATAGAAATAGGGAATCCGCCGAGATAACCTTGAAGAAGCTCAGTATAAGCGATTATTTCGAAGAAGTTTTTGGTGGAGATGATGAAGACTGTATAAAGCCTTCGGCATGCCCTTTAGACAGGGTCTGCTCCAAATTGGGAATGGATAAGAGCAAGACAATTATCGTTGGGGACATGGACATAGACATAAAAGCGGGGAAAAACTTCAATATAAGGACCTGTTGGGTCTCGTATGGCTTGGGGAAGAGAGAAGATGTCGAAAAAATAGGGCCGGACTACATAATAAATGATATAATAGAGCTGAAAAAGATAATAAGAATATGAAGGCTTTCTGGCAAGATTAGTGCCGGGTCATTAGAGGAGGAAAGAGATGGTAAACATATTCGCAGGGAGCGAAATTGTTGAACTGGGAATTCAAATTGAGAAGAATGGCAGAGATTTCTATAATACGCTGGTTAAGCAGTCAAAAAATCGAAATGCTAAGGAGGTTTTTCAATACCTGGCAGACGAAGAAGAAAAACACATAGCTGTCTTTCAAGAAATATTGGATTCAGTGCACAAATATGAGCCTCCCGAGACATATCCTGGAGAGTATTTTGCCTATATGAATGCTCTGGCGGGTGACTATGTATTTACCCAGAAGAATAAAGGTGAAGAGATAGCCAAAAGAACAAGAAGCGATAAAGAAGCTATTGGTCTGGGGATAGGATTTGAAAAAGATTCTATCCTTTTTTATGAAGGAATGAAGAAGGTGGTACCAGAATACGACCATAAAACAGTCAACAGGCTTATCGGAGAGGAGCAGAATCACCTAAGAAAATTGTCGGACTTGAAGTATAAGTTATAATTTAGGAGGGGGAATTTTATGAATAAAAAAGTCATGGTGTATAGTACGCCAACATGCCCGTTTTGCACGATGGCCAAAAGGTTCTTAAAGGAGAACAATATAGATTTTGAGGATATAGATGTCTCTGCCGACCAGACAAAAGCCCGGGAGATGGTTCAGAAATCGGGTCAGATGGCTGTGCCCGTATTGGATGTAAATGGCGAAGTAATAGTCGGATTTGATAGGGAGAGAATAAAAAAGGCACTGGGTTTGTGACTCCGCTAAAGATAGTAGCAGGACGTTTCAGCCGGACAATAAAAAATAGAAAGGTTGGTAATCAGTAGCGATGTTCGATTTAATCATTATTGGGGCTGGTCCAGCAGGTATAGCAGCCAGTATCTACGCTGCCCGGAAGAAAATGAACTTTTTAGTTATTGCCAAAAATATCGGCGGCCAAGCGGCCTGGAGCGGAGACATAGAGAATTACATAGGCTATCAGTTCATTACTGGCCCTGAGCTGGTGGAGAAATTTGAAGAACATATGCTAAAATACGGTATACAGACAAAAGAGAATGAAGAAGTAATGGAACTAAGAAAAAAGAATGACAAAATTTGGGTCAAGAGTGACAGAGAAGTCTACGAAGGAAAAACGGCAATAATTGCCTCGGGCAAGAGGTCGAGAGAACTTGGTGTGCCGGGGGAGACAGAATTCAAAAATAGAGGACTTACTTACTGTGCTACTTGCGATGCTCCTCTTTTTGCCGAAAAGGATGTGGCAGTCATAGGTGGAGGAAACTCCGCCTTGGATGCGGCCCTGCAATTGATTCAAATAGCCAAACATATACACGTTATTAATATAACGTCAGCCCTGGGTGGAGATGAGATAATGAGGGAGAAAGTTGCTAAGAGTGAAAAAGTATCTATCTTAAACAGCACCCGGGTAACGGCTGTCATTGGAGATAGCATGGTTACTGGAATTAAGATAAAAAGAGAAGATAAGGAGGAAACGCTGCCTGTCGAGGGAATATTCGTAGAAATTGGTCTTAGTCCTAATTCCGAATTTGCTAAAGAGGTAGAAAAGAATGAGCTGGGTGAAATTAAGGTAAACTGTCAAACTGAGACCAGTGTCCCGGGCATCTTTGCCGCAGGTGATGTTACTAATGTGTTAGAAAAACAGATAATAGTGGCAGCTGGAGAGGGGGCTAAGGCGGCGCTAATGGCTTTCAGATATTTAGCCCAACAAAAATAGGAATTGGAGAGGTAATAAAATGAGAGATAAGGTTAGAGCGTCCCTGGTTCAAATGGAAGTGGCCAGTCTAGAGCCAAAAAAGAACGCTTCCAGAATGAAGGAATTTATTGAAAATATTTTCGATAACGGAGGAGCAGACCTGATACTCTTTCCCGAACTTGCCAACACTGGATATGTCCAGGGCATGGACCAGGACTTCGGCCGGGAGTTCTTGAAGTGTGCAGAAATGATTCCCGGGCATACCACCAATATTCTCGGTAACCTTGCCCAGAAACACCAAACTCATATAGTGGTGGGATTGGCTCAGCTTCATCCCCGAATACCAGGTACCACATACAATTCCTCGGTGTTAATCGGGCCCCAAGGAACGGTACTGGGCATCCATCATAAATTACATATTCCCGATGAGGAAAAACACTACTTCTATCCCGGCAGTACATTGGAAGTTTACGCCACGGAGATTGGTAACATCGGAATGAGCGTGTGCTGGGATAACCTATTTCCTGAGCTACCACGAATATTGGTTTTGAAAGGCATGGAAATTCTCTGCTCCAGTTATTCCTGGGGAAAGCCAACCTCTGTTCACAAAAGAGTGACCTACCTACCCACTCGCTTCCGATGCTTCTCTATGATGCATGCAATATCAAACAGAGTCTATGCAATGGCATGCAATGCTGTGGGCAAATATAATGGACACGATTTCGATGGGCATAGCGCCATAGCTGGACCTGACGGAGAGACTCTCGCCTATGCAGATAAGGAAGGGGAAGAAGAAGTTCTTTTTGCTGAATTTAGTAACGACCACCTGCTTGAAATGAGGGCCGTCTCGCCCATCTTTAGAGACCGCCGCCCGGAACTGTATGGCCTACTCAGCGAGCCTTTCTAAGAAACAAGGCCGAAAAACCCACCATGTTCCAGAGAGGTACATCCTATTTCATAAAAAGATTGCCAACTGGTAGCAAAGATGTTATAATATTTCGAAATTTGACTAAGTTCTTTTCCATCTCAGCTTGTAAAGGAAAGGGAGGTAAGTTATGCTCATATTGGTTAGGTTGGTGGGTATAATTTTAGTGGCTATCGGGATTATTTTTTTCATAAGTCCCAAGAGGATAAAGCAATGGATGGTTTCTTGTGAAAAGGGGTTAAGGCCCTACATGATGGGTATTCTGCGGATTCTCGTTGGCATTCTCTTTTTGTTGGCTGCTCCACGGAGCAAGGTGGCCTGGGTAATAGTTACGGTTGGTTTGTTGGCTCTCATAGGGGGTATTGCCTTTTTTGTCCTTGGACTGGAAAAAGTCAAAAGTATGCTCAGGTGGTGGCAGGGAAGGTCACTTCCGGTTCTCCGTCTCATTGCTGTTCTTGCTATAGCCATTGGCGTACTGATTCTCTATTCCGTATAGTGGTAAAAATCTGCAAACTTCAGAGTCCATTTGCGTGCAATCTATTCTTTATTTGACATGATTTCTTATTGATGTGAAACCCTCCTTTGCCGACTATGAAAGTCTAACTCCATATATTGAGTGCAAGAATAATAGAATAAAAACTCTTAAATCTACCCGAAAATTATGGTATAATAACCGGTACAACAGGCGGCGGGCAACAACGGAATATCAGTGGGAGAAGAATATGAAAGGAATATTGGTTTTAGAGGACGGTAGCCATTTTGAGGGCATCTCCATAGGGAAAGCCGGAGAAAGGATAGGAGAGGTGGTTTTGAATACTGCGGTTGTTGGCTACCAGGAGATTATAACCGACCCAGCAAATGCTGGCAAGATTCTCACTTTTACATATCCCTTGATAGGAAATTATGGTGTGGCCAGGAAATTTTCTGAATCGAGAAGATGTTGGCTACAGGCTCTGATTGTAAAAGAAGAAAGTAAGATGTATTCCAATTGGCAGGCGGAGGATACTTTCAACAATTTTCTCAAGAGAGAACGCCTTGTTGTGATAAGCGAGGTCGATACAAGGACATTGGCTGTGAAGATTAGGGACAGTGGCGAGATGCTGGGAATAGTTTCTACCGTAGTTCCTGTCAACGGCAAAGATGCAAAGATTCGTGGTTTACTTAATAAGGTAAAAGATTACAAAAAATATCTCAAGAGAGATTTTATAAGAACTATCTCTGTCCAAAAGATTACAGAAATTGAAGATAATCCGTCGGGACCAAAGATAGCCATAATAGACCTCGGGATCTTAAATAGCTTTCTTGAACAACTGAAGAGGCTGGGATGCAATCTTAAATTACTGCCTTATAATACCAGTGTGGACAAGATTCTTGAATTGAATCCGGATGGCTTAATTATTTCTAATGGACCCGAAGAAGATGGAGCAATTTCTGGAATTGTGGAGGTAGTTAAGGGGCTCCTGGGGAAAATTCCTCTCCTGGGGATCTCTCTGGGACATGAAATTATCTGTCTTGCCTTAGGGGGCAGATTAGCGAAAATGAAAGTAGGCCATCATGGTGTAAATTATCCAGTCAAATCACCTTCTTCATATAAAGGTGATATCACGGTCCAAAACCATTCATTTGTTGTGGATGAGGATTCAATAAAAAGGAGAGATGACATCACCATTACCTTGCGTAATATCAACGATAACTCTATTGAAGAGATGGAAAGCGAGGCTCTAAAGTTTATTTCCACGCAGTACTATCCGGCAAGCCCTGGATTTGATGAGGTAAATGGAGTATTTAAGAGATTCCTGAATATGACAGGAAAACGCTACTAACTTGAAATGAAAATGAATTACAAAGTCGAAATGAAAGCCAAATATCGTCATTTGTATTTAAATTTGTCATTTGGCATTTGTCATTTACATCGAGGGAGTTAACATGCCCAGGCGAAATGATATTCATAAGATATTGATGATAGGCTCTGGCCCCATTGTGATAGGCCAGGCTTGTGAATTTGACTATTCTGGCTCTCAGGCGTGTAAGGCTTTGAGAGAAGAAGGTTATTTTACAATTCTTGTAAATAGCAATCCAGCTACTATTATGACCGACCCTGGTATGGCAGATGTAACATACGTTGAGCCACTTACGGTAGAGGCCGTAACGGAGATAATAAAGAAGGAGAGCCCCGATGCCATTCTGCCCACGCTGGGTGGCCAGACGGGCTTGAACCTGGCCTATTTTTTAATGAAAGAAGGTGTACTGGAGCGGTATGGCGTAGAATCGATAGGAGCTAATGTCGAGGCTATTTCCAGGGCTGAGGATAGAGAACTGTTTAAGAAGGCAATGCAGGAGATAGGCATAGATGTTCCCAAAAGTGGAATTGCCACAAATCTCGAAGAGGGTATGAGGATAGGCCTTGAGATAGGATTTCCGTTGATTTTGAGACCGGCATATTGTTTAGGGGGCAGCGGTGGTTCCACTGCCTATAACAAAGAGGAATTGGAAGAGTTTCTAATAAAAGGCCTGGAGATAAGCCCTGTCGGACAAGTGTTGGTGGAACAATCTGTACTGGGGTGGAAAGAGATAGAGTACGAGGTGATGCGGGACTGCGTTGACAATGTCATTATGATTACTTCAATGGAGAATGTGGACCCAATGGGTGTCCATACTGGTGACAGTATTGTCGTTGCGCCATCCCAGAGCTTGAGTAGAGAAGAATATGCGGAATTTGTAAATCTATCCAAAAAGATTATAAGAAAGGTTGGCATAACAGGAGGAGGTGCAAATATTCAATTTGCCCAGAATCCGGACAATGGACACATTGTGATAATAGAAGTCAATCCCAGGCTTTCCAGGAGTTCGGCTTTGGCTTCTAAGGCTACAGGTTTTCCCATTGCCAGAGTTGCTACAAAACTGGCTGTGGGCTTAACTCTTCCTGAGGTCATAAATCAGATTACGGGAAAGACAACCTCCTTCTTTGAGCCAACAGTTGACTACTGCGTATTTAAGATTTGCAGATTTACTTTTGAAAAGTTTCCTGAAGCCCAGAGGGTCATAAATACATCAATGAAAGCGGTTGGAGAAGCAATGTCCATTGGAAGGAACTTCAAGGAAGCACTCCAGAAGGGAATAAGGTCTACTGAGACAGGTAGATACGGGCTGGGTTCGGATGGAAAAGACAGATTCAAGGAGGAGGAATTAAGATTGGCAGGGAGGGATTTGATTAAGGAAGTAAAGGAAAAAATAAGAATACCCAATGATGAGAGGCTATTTTTTATCAGATATGGACTCAAACTCGGACTGACTGTCGACGAGATTTACGAGTTATCAAAAATTGACAGGTGGTTTATAGACAATATGAAACAGATTTTAGAACTGGAAAAAGAGATAAAGAGATACAGAAGGAAAAATGCAAAAAGCAAAATCAAGATTCCACCAGAGTTGCTTAAGAAGGCGAAGAAGTGCGGCTTCTCAGATAGACAGCTTGCCTATCTTCTTAATTCCACGGAGAAAAAAGTGAGGGCTTACAGAAAAAAGAACAATATAAAAGCAGTGTATAAATTAGTAGACACCTGTGGGGCAGAATTTGAAGCCAGTAAACCTTATTATTATTCCACATATGAGACCGCAGATGAAAGCCAGCCATCCGGCAACAAAAAGGTTCTTATACTTGGAGGGGGGCCTAATAGAATCGGGCAGGGAATAGAGTTTGACTACTGTTGTTGTCACGCATCATATGCTTTGAAGGAAGAAGGTGTTGAAAGCATTATGGTAAATTGCAATCCAGAGACTGTCTCCACAGATTATGATACTTCGGATAAATTGTATTTTGAACCTCTGACAGTGGAGGACGTGTTAAATATTGTGGACGTTGAAAAGCCGATTGGGGTGATAGTTCAGTTTGGAGGCCAGACTCCGTTGAACATAAGTGTCCCCCTGGCTAAGGAAAGGGTAAAGATTTTAGGAACCAGCCCCGATTCTATAGACAGGGCAGAGGATAGAAGAAGGTTCCAGCAGATGCTCAAGAAATTGAAACTCATTCAGCCCGATAATGGGACCGCTACTTCGTTCGAAGGAGCCAAGAAGGTAGCAAACAAGATAGGATATCCCGTAGTGGTAAGGCCTTCCTATGTTCTCGGTGGTAGAGCAATGGAGATAGTCTATGATGAGGAAGGTTTAGGCAACTTTATGAAAAAAGCAGTAGAGGCATCTCCGGAACATCCAATTCTTATCGACAAGTTCTTAGAAGACGCCATAGAAGTGGATGTGGACGCAATAGCCGATGGTACGAGGTGCGTGATAGGTGGTATTATGGAGCACATCGAAGAAGCAGGCATCCATTCCGGCGACAGTGCAATGGTTCTTCCGCCTTATACCTTGGGTGAAGACATTATAGAGGAGATAAGGAAAAATACTTACGCTATGGCAAAGGAATTGAATGTGAAGGGACTTTTGAATATCCAGTACGCTGTTAAGAATAATGTAGTCTATATCCTGGAGGTAAATCCCAGGGCAAGTAGAACGATTCCGTTTGTGAGCAAGGCGATAGGGGTTCCTCTGGCAAAACTGGCAACCAAGATAATGCTTGGAAAAACACTTGAAGAGTTAGGATTTACCAAAGAAAAGCAGATAAATTATGTTGCAGTAAAAGAGTCCGTATTTCCCTTCATAAGGTTTCCAGGAGTAGATGCAATCCTGGGCCCAGAGATGAAATCTACGGGCGAGGTTATGGGAATAGATTCCACATTTGGTGTAGCTTATGCGAAGAGTCAGATAGCTGCCGGGCAGAAGTTGCCTAAAAACGGGAATGTGTTCATAAGCGTGAAGAACCAGGATAAGAGGAGTATAGTATTCATTGCTAAAAGACTTGCTGACCTCGGGTTCAAGATTCTGGCAACCTCCGGCACAGCAGATGCTCTTATGAGGAATGACATCGAGGTAGAGACTCTCCCTAAACTCCACGAAGGTAGACCTAACATAATCGATTTAATAAAGGATGGCAAGGTAGACCTTATAATAAATACTCCTGCGGGGAAAGCGACCAAAGAGGATGAGGCAAAGATAAGGTCGAATGCGATTCTTTATAGTGTGCCTCTGATAACCACTATTGCTGGCGCACAGGCATCTGTTAATGGAATTGAGAATTTGATTAAGAGAACAAAGATGTCTGTAAAATCGCTGCAGGAATACCATAAACAAATACAATAAGAATTTCAAATCAATTTGAAATCTGAAATTGGCTAATTTGAAATAGAGGTGTTTAACTTGCCAACTTATAGTTCCTTTGAAGATTTACCGGTATGGAAAAGCGCTAAGGAATTGGCAATTTTAGTCTATGAAATCACGTCCAAAGGTAAACTGAGTAAAGATTATGGATTAAGAGATCAAATTCAAAGAGCGGCTGTCTGAGTTTCCAGTAACATTGCCGAGGGTTTTGAGCGAGGTAGTAAACAGGAGTTCATTCAATTTCTATATATTGCTCGAGGCTCTTGTGGTGAGTTACGTTCACAACTTTTTATTGCTAAGGACATAGGTTATTTGGATAATGAAGAATTTGAAGAATCATATAATGTGACCAGGAAAGTGTCTAAACAGATAAGTGGATTTGTTGAATATTTAAAAACTACAAATATCTTAGGACAAAAGTTTCAGCGTAAGCAAAGTCAAGAAGCAAGACAATTTTTAGAGCAATTAGAAAAAATAAGAAAGAAATAGATTGATTACAAATTGCAAATTTCAAATTACAAATTAATTTGAAATTTGAAATCTGAAATCTGTAATTAGATGTAGTGGGAGGTAGAATATGAGCGGGATGTTCGGAGTGGTTTCTAAGGGAGATTGCGCAGAGATTCTGTTCTATGGAACGGATTACCATTCGCATCTGGGGACAGAATACGGAGGCATGGCGGTACTGGGAGAGGATTTCACGCGGCAGATACACAACATAAGCCAGACTCAATTCAAGTCCAAGTTTTATCAAGATTTTAAGCGCATGAAGGGCAACAAGGGCATCGGCGTTATCAGCGGCCTTGATGAACAGCCTATTTATTTGAACTCTAAGTTCGGCCCGTTTTGTATAGTCACTAATGGATTCATAGAAAATACGAAAGAATTGGTGGAGAGGCTTTTGGATGAAGGAATATCCTTCACTGAAGTGACTAAGGGAGCAGTTAATGTGACGGAGCTCATAGCCAAGTTGATCATTCAGGGGCACGATTTGATAGATGGCATAGAGAAGATGTTTGAGGCAATAGATGGCTCCTGCTCACTTTTGTTGCTGAATAGAGACGGAATCTATGCCGCAAGAGATAGGTTTGGCTACACGCCGCTCATAGTGGGAAGCCGGGAGGACGCCTGGGCAGTTACCTCTGAGACCAGTGCCTTCCCCAATATTGGCTTCCAAACTGTGAAATACCTCGGACCCGGGGAGATAATTCTGATAAATGAGCAGGGTATGGCAGAGAGGAGGCCGGGCGGGGATACGAATCAAATCTGCGCATTTCTCTGGATATATGCTGGTTTTCCCGCCTCAAACTATGAGGGGATAAATGTGGAAACGGTCAGGGAGAGATGCGGGAAGTTTCTGGCAAAACGGGATCGGGATATAAAAGTGGATGTAGTCTCCGGGGTTCCCGATTCGGGAACTACACACGCTCTGGGATATGCGATGGAGTCTGGGAAGCCTTACAGGCGACCTCTGGTGAAGTATACCCTCGGATATGGAAGGAGCTATACTCCGCCTTCGCAGGAGACCCGAGATTTGATAGCCAAGATGAAGTTAATTCCCATCAAAGAGATAATTGAGGGCAATAGAATTGTAGTATGTGAGGATTCAATAGTCAGGGGGACTCAGCTTAAGAACTTCACCATAAAGAAACTGTGGGATAGTGGCGCTAAACAGGTTCACATACGGCCTGCCTGCCCACCATTGATGTTTCCCTGCAGGTTTAATCTCTCCACGCGGTCTATTCCTGAATTGGCTGCCCGCAAAGCCATTCGCAGCTTGGAGGGGAAAGATTTGGAGAATGTGGAAAAATACATAGACCATAATTCCAAGGAATACAAGAAGATGGTGGAGTGGATTGCTAAAGATTTAGAAGTTACCACACTTAGATATCAGACTGTTGATGACATGGTGAAAGCTATTGGGCTCCCCCGGGAGAAGCTCTGTCTCTATTGCTGGACTGGTGAATATCCAAAACCACCAGCAGGTACAAAACAAAGAGAAACCAATTTGGCAATAGGACAGCCAAAGTGAAGAGAAAGCGTGATACCAGTTAGCGGCTACCCGGGGTTGAAGCTTTAGATTAGCGGGCTTGCAATCTGTGCCCGAGGAAACGGGTAGTGGAGATGGCTATAGACCCAATCTGTAAAATGGAAGTGGATGAGAAGAGAGCGATTAAGATAGAAAAGGACGGGGAAGAGTATTTTTTCTGTAGTCCTATCTGTCGGGATAAATTTTTGGGTGCGGAGAAAGAGGAACCCGTTCTGGCATCGAAAATTGAAGTTCCCTCGGGGAAAAAAGAGAAGATGACAATCGGAATCACAGGGATGCACTGTGCCTCCTGCGTGGTAACCATTGAAAACTCTTTAAAGAAAGTTGACGGCGTATCCGTTGCGAGAGTAAATTTTGCCTCTGAGAAGGCACATGTTGAGTATGACCCGGCCAAAGTCACAAAAGAGAAGATAGAAGAAGCAATTATCCGGACCGGATATAAGCCAATAAAAAGAGAGGGAATAATTTCCACACTCAACTTGAAGGTTATTGGTATGGATAATCCCCATTGCTTAACTATTGTAGAGGGGGCATTGAATGGTCTTAAGGGGATTACAGAAAAAAAACTTTACGTCAATGAGCGGGCAAAAATCAAATTTGAGACAGCACTATTAACCAAGGATAAGATAAAAGATACAATCAAAGCCGCAGGGTACACACCAATTGAAGAAGAAGAAATCACAGCCGATATCGAAAAACAAGCACGGGATAAAGAAATTAGAAGCCTTGAGGTAAAGTTTTTTGTTTCGTTAATATTGGCGATTCCCCTTCTCTATTTTGCCATGGCGCCACACATTGGCTTGCCTATTTCTGATTCTATTCTGAGAAACATGGCTCTCATCCAATTTCTACTTACTACTCCTATAATAATTGTAGGCTATCAATTTTATACTAAGGGTTTCGGTTCAGTCGTCCAAACCAGAACTGCCAATATGGATACCCTGGTGGCTTTGGGAACAGGCGCGGCGTATGCCTATAGCCTTTTTGTGTCCATAGCCATATGGACAGGCAGTCCCAAATACGGAATGGAAAATCTATATTATGAAATAGCTGGAGTTCTTATCGCTTTCATCCTTCTGGGAAAATGGCTGGAGGCAATTGCCAAAGGGAAGACATCGGAGGCCATTAAGAAGCTTTTGGGTTTGCAGCCAAATACTGCCATTGTTATTCGGAACGGCCAGGAGGAAGAGATTCCCGTTGAGGAAGTCATTGTGGGAGATGTGGTTGTGGTGAAACCGGGGCAGAAGATTCCTGTAGATGGAAAAGTAATTGATGGGCATTCCAGTGTGGACGAATCTATGATTACAGGTGAGTCCATTCCGGTGGAGAAGGGAAGAGGAGATGAAGTTATTGGCGCCACAATCAACAAGACAGGGTCTTTCAAGTTTGTAGCTACTAAAATAGGTAGGGATACTGCCCTGGCCCAAATCATAAGACTTGTTGAGGAAGCACAGGGCTCCAAAGCGCCTATAGAGGAACTGGCAGATAGGATTTCTGCTTCTTTTGTTCCTGCGGTAGTTCTAATTGGAATAATTGCCTTTGTAATCTGGCTTTTGGCTGGAAAGGGATTTGTCTTTGCCCTGACTACCTGTATCGCTGTATTGATTATTGCCTGCCCTTGTGCTCTTGGTTTAGCTACTCCTACGGCGGTAATGGTGGGAACTGGTATTGGCGCACAGAATGGAGTACTGATTAAGAGCGCCCAATCGCTCCAATTAGCCGGCAAAATAGATACAATAGTTTTTGACAAGACCGGCACCCTGACCAGGGGTAAACCGGAGTTAACTGATGTCGTTAAGCTGGATGCGATAAGGGAAAATGAAATATTGAAATTTGCGGCTATAGCGGAAAAGAATTCTGAGCATCCCCTGGGAGAAGCAATTATCGAGGGGGCAAGAGTTAGAGGAATGGATATTCCTGAACCAGAAGCCTTTGAATCTATGACCGGAAGGGGAGTCAGCGCAAAATACCAGGAGAGAACGATTCTTTTGGGTAATAGGAAATTGATGGAAGAAAAAAATGTAGATTTATCAAAAGTGGATGAAAGTCTTAGAAACTTAGAAGCACAGGGTAAGACTGCGATGGTTGTCGCCTCTGGCAATTCGGTTATGGGAATAATAGCTGTAGCTGATAGTTTAAAGGAACACGCAAAGGAAGCAGTCAAAACGCTCAAGAGATTGGGCAAAGAAGTGATTATGATAACAGGAGATAACAGGAGGACAGGTGAAGCCATAGCCGGGCAATTAGGGATAGAAAAAGTTCTGGCAGAAGTTTTGCCACAAGATAAGGCTGACGAGATAAAGAAACTTCAACAGCAAGGTTTGAGTGTGGCCATGGTAGGTGATGGCATAAATGACGCACCTGCGCTCACTCAGGCTGACATTGGTATTGCTATTGGGACGGGGACGGATGTGGCTATCGAATCTGGAGATATAGTACTCATCAAAGATGACCTTAGAGACGTAGTGATGGCCATGGACTTGTCCAGATACACGATGAAGAAAATAAGACAGAATCTATTCTGGGCATTCTTTTACAATAGTGTGGGCATTCCCGTGGCAGCGGGTTTACTTTATCCATTTACCGGGTTTCTCCTGAATCCTATGATTGCTGGCGCAGCTATGTCTTTTAGCTCTGTTTCTGTGGTTAGTAACTCGCTATTAATGAAGAGATACAAGAGGAATATTTAGATAAGGTGGTGAATCAAGGGCATTGTAAAATGGAAATCATAAAATATCCGCTATCTCCACGTTTCTCTTATAAGAAATGGATTAATCTATTATGGCTTGTCCTGGTTTTCATACTTCTTTCTTCGTGTGAGAAAGTGCCTCTCTTCAACTTCATCGGCCAAAAAGAGTATTCTTCCCAGGATTTTGTTATTGGGCCCCCTCTGGCTCTCGATCAAATTAAAAGAGTGGGCAGCGTTTACGGCACGCCAGGCGCAGCTGAGGGCGGTGGGTCGCATAAAGGCATAGATATAGGAGCAGATGAGGGTACGCCATTTATAGCTGGAGTGCCTGGCATTATCGTGGCAATCGTGGAAGGGGGCGATTTGTATACAAGGAATAAACATGTTGAGCTGGAATATAACAGCGAATTTTCTCTCGTATATCTTTTTGAGCCAGATAGAAAAATAGCGGTCAGTTTAGGCCAATCTCTGGAGAGAGTACAAACAATAGGATATCTGGGCAAAAGGGAAGTGGGCTATATTGACCAGTGCGTACACTTTGGCGTCAAGAGAAACGGGGATTGGGTATGTCCAGTACCGTATTTAGAAGAACAAGTTAGAAAGAAATTGAATGACGTTTATAAGAGTGGCAGTCCTGGTGAACTGCCCAATATCTGCAATTGTCCAGAACACGAGCACTATTTTTGATAAAAAATGCGAACATTCTTCCTTTTAATTCTGGTCATTATTTTTTTGTCCCTGCCAGTTGAAGCAGGAATTTTACAGGGGATAGGAGCAAATCTCGGTGTGATTGGTGCTCTGGGAAGTCTGAGCGATTCTCTCAATTTGGGATTTGAAAGTAATGTTTTCCTTTATAGCTCCAGATTCCTATTTCCTCTCGAAATAGACGGAGGAATAACATATCAATCCAAAAGAGAAGCCAGAGAAACTAAACTTTGGATGTTTCCGGTTACTCTATCCTATATTAAGAATTTTTGGTCTGCGAAACATTCCCCCTTTATTAAACTCGGGGCAGGCATAGTCTTCGAGACCGTGAGTTCTCCCCTTCACACCCACACCAATTTAGACCCCGCTTTTGTTGGTTCTCTGGGACTGAAATCGAAAATGGGTAATAAGATTTCTCTCAGGACGGAATTGTCTTACAGGTTCGTTTTGCAGAGGTATATAGAAGAAGCAAAATATAATGGACATTACATCAGTGTCTGTGTGGGAATTATGTACCAATAGGAGCAGGAGATTTCTCGGTCACGTTTGGCAAGATTATAAGGAGGTATCGGAATGGTAGTGCCTACAGTTATAATGGGTCTTCTCGCTATTATTTTTGTCTTTATTGGTTATCATAGAGGAGCGGGAGAACATCTACTGGGCTTGAAGGCAGCAATGGACATGACAATCCAGATTCTTCCATTAGTAATTCTTGCGTTCATAGTAGCTGGCATGGTTCAGATTCTTATCCCTCAGGAACTTCTAACAAAGTGGGTGGGTAGGGAGTCTGGCATACGGGGTATACTCATCGGCACAGTAGCGGGCGGTCTGGCGCCCGGCGGTCCCTATGTCAATTTACCGATTGCTGCAGGGCTTTTACGTGCTGGTGCCGGTGTAGGAACTACAGTAGCCTTTCTGACAGGATGGTCGTTGTGGGCATTTGCTCGGTTGCCGATAGAAGTGGGCGTAATGGGCTGGAAATTTACACTCATTCGTATTACCAGCACATTTTTCTTTCCCCCTATTGCTGGAATAATAGCAAATAGATTATTTTCGTAGATTTTGTGGTTGACTCAGCGCTTTATAAGTCATATAATCTAACTACTTCCAAGAGAAGATGTGGTCAGCTATATTTTTGATTTATTAAATAATTGAAATAGAGTCGTTATATGGCCAAAAGCAGAACTGACCCCATTTTCTGCACAGAATGGTTCACATAAGGAGATACAATGATAGCGTAGTGTACCGAAGCAAGAAATGATAGAATGAGGCAAAAAGAGGAGGTGCACTATGCATTACATTGGAATTGACCATCACAAGAGGTATTCTTACGGGACGGTGATGGATGGGAGTGGGAAGGTAGTATGGCAGGGGAAGTTTGTCACAAGCGAGGAAGGAGTAAGGGAAGTATTTAAGGGATGGGGAGAGACAAAGGCAGTGCTGGAAGCGGGAAGGAATTGGGGAATGATGTATGACTGGATGGAAGAGATGGCAGAAGAGGTAAAGTTAGCGCATCCAAAGAAGGTGAAGGCGATAGCGGATGCCAAAATTAAGACAGACAAGATAGACTCAAGGACCCTGGCACATTTATTACGGGCGGATTTAATTCCTGAGGCACATGTTCCGGGGAAAGAGACGAGAGAAGCAAAACAGGTACTGAGGCAGAGGATGTTTTTTATCAGGGTGCAGACGATGGTAAAGAATCGTATCAGGATATTATTAGAGAGGCATCCTGAATTGGAAGAGTGTCCGAGCAAGGTATTGTTTAGTAATAAAGGTATGGAATGGTTAAAGAGGATAAAATTACCCGATAAAGAGAGGGAGATACTGGATGGAGATATATCTTTATTGGAGGAGATAAAGGAGAGGGTCGAAGCGTCTAATGAATTGGTAGAGAGATTGGCTGGGGAAGATGAGAATGTAAAGTATTTGGAAAGTATACCGGGCATCGGGAAATTCTTCGGGGTATTACTAGCTAAAGAGATAGATGATGTAAAGAGATTCAGGAGTGATAAGAAGTTACATGCGTATTGTGGGTTGGTGCCCTCTACATATAGTTCTGGAGAGAGGACAGTTCATGGTCGGATAACTAAGCAGGGTAATAAGTGGGTAAGGTGGGCAATGGTAGAGGCAGTCTGGCCAGCAATACAAGTGGATGGTCAATTGCGCAGGTATTATGAGCAAATAAAGAGCAGAAGGGATGCCAATACAGCGAAAGTAGCGACAGCTAAACGGTTATTGACAATAGTATATAGGGTATTAAAAGAGAAGAGATTCTATCAAGTCCGAAGGTTGCCCTCATTTCTTCCTGGCTGTTCTTCTAAAGAAGGAACGAGCCGTTAAGGAGGTTGGGGAACTGAGGATCGCAAGCTGTATGATGTGTGCTACTAAAGATAAAGCACGAATAGGAGGGTGATCAACGGCTGTTTGAGATAGAAAAAATCAAAGCAGTCAGGTCCAAAACTCAGGGACTTGACACTACGCTATCATAGGAGG
>Ga0315314_1000296_pt1 | contig 61581 bp, 38 predicted proteins | sample TDP9_MG_FD_203631 | JGI IMG/M metagenome (GOLD analysis project Ga0315314, IMG submission 203631) | Freshwater sediment microbial communities from Lake Towuti, South Sulawesi, Indonesia - TDP9 | ecosystem: Environmental > Aquatic > Freshwater > Lake > Sediment | place: Indonesia: South Sulawesi...
ATATGGGCTCAAAATCCTTCTGCATCTTTCTGCCAGCTACCTCCACATATATCCCTAAAGGCATTGCTCCACCCTCTTCGGCTTCGTCCACTTCCGGCCCAATTACCTCTATCTTTCCATCTTCCACTTCATCTAAATCCCTGCTGGTGACATATTCAAAAGCAGTGGAATATTTCCCTCCAAACTGGACGTACATCTGTTCTTTTCTGACCGTCTCTCCTTCAAAAGCAGCAGAATAGGCGACCGGAATGGGAATTTCCGTCACCTTTACCTTAACACCACGCACCTGGATGGAGGTAGGGACCAGTTTTTTATGATCAAGTTCTCGCACTAAATGTTCATAGGTGCAGATACCACTGGGCCTTATCTCAGGGATGTCGGTATCTGCAATTACGGGAAAGCCCATGTTCATAGCTCCGGCGCCGGTAGCATACTTCACATCGTCCACCTCACCTAAGACCAGACCAAAAGCAAATACTCTATTCTGACAGTACTTGAGACACTTCAGTGCCTCTCCCTTCTTATGGCCACCAAAGGTGAGAGCCGCTCTGATAGCCCAGTTAAGCGGATAGATTCCAGTTATCGTATCGCGTCCGTAAGGCACTATATATGTTTCCCAACCCATCTGAACATTCTCTTCTTTAAGCTGGTCAATTATACTCTTGCCATTATGGTTAGAACCAACAAAACATATGATATTTCTCTTTTGAAGTTCCCTGACTATCTCAACTGCTACTTTACTATTCGGAGCCGCACCCAATATGGCAGCAAAACCCGGCATTCTCCCGTCTACCAATTGTATCCCATAACTTCTCATCCAGGTATCTGTATAGAAACCCACACAATCCGGTTGAGGTTCTTTGCCATACAGATATCTTATGGCAACAATAATTTCTTCTCCTAAGAGTGTGGCTATCCCCGAATCGAGAGCGTCACCGAGATAGGGAAGCCAGAGAGACACGCTCGGCTCCGCTCTTAAAAGCGACTTTGCTTCCTTGAGCACCGGCAGCATATCCCCCAGTGTGCTGACTTCAATTCCCAATAGAGCATAAGCCATAGGCAGAAAGAAACCTGTCTCGGGAAACTCCACCTTCTCGTCCTTCCCTTTCTCCTTAATCGCCCTATTCAGGGAATCTCCGGCCTCTACCACTACTTTATGTGCCCCTCTGATTGCTGCTGCTGCCACAATCCTGGACATATCATTCCCCTTCCTGCACGATTTGAAATCGTCCCTACAAAATTTCGGATTCATCCCATTGTAGGCACAAATTCAATTTATGCAAAAAATTCTCCTTCGTCCCTCGACTTCGATAAACACTACTCCCTAATAGCTAATTATGCTCTCTTCGAATTCCTGCTCAGCGAATAATTCTTTTCCTTCTTTTATTATTGGCAAAATCTTGGCAAAATCAAATCTATCTTCTAAGAGCATTGTTTTTATAGGAGAAACATCTGCTTTCTTTCTCATCAAAATCCCCATAACCCCAGCCTGCTCAATTCTATTCACCAGAATCATACCATGAATCCTATTTTCTTTAAGTACCACTTTCTTATATACAAAATTCTTATCACCTTCCTTAACCAACTCTTCGTACTCCTTCTCTCTCGGTCGAGTTATCCCCATTGAGATCACTGGCAGCCCAAAAAATTCGACTGAATTCATAGCCATAGAACCATCGTACTTCACCTTCTTTCCGGCCATGTTCAATCCTGCAATCCTTCCCTGGGCGACCGCACAGGGCCAGAGAGCATTTATAGTCGACTGGCCCGTAATCAGATCTTTTGCCTGAGCTACATCGCCAGCAGCATATATATCGGGAAGACTAGTTTGAAGATAATCATCAACAATAATCCCGTATTCAGCTTTGATTCCTGTTCCTTCCACTAACTCTAAATTTGGCCTTACTCCCTTTCCCACAATTACTAATTCGCACTGCACTCTTCTACCATCATCTAACACCAGGCCCGTAACCTCTTTTCCTCCCAGAAATTCAACTGCAGCCAAACCGGTCATAACCTGGATGCCTTTCTCTTCAATCTTCTTCCTGACAAGATTTGCCGCTCCTCTATCGAGCATCTGAGACAAGACCTGGTTAGACTTAACTATGACTTTAACTTCTTTATTCCTTGCGTGGAGAGAATAGGCAGCTCTCAAACCTATCAATCCACCACCCAGAATCGAAACCCTCTTCACCCTAACCATCCTCGCATTAATAGACTGGGCATCGCCGTAAGTCCTTAAACCAATAATTCCCTCTTTATCGCTACCTGGTGCTTCTACAATCTGTGAAGAGGCCCCTGTGGCAATTAATAATTTATCATACGTGAGTTCCTTTCCGTTGTCCAGTATAAGCTTTTTCTTTTCTGGCAAAAGTCTTTCTGCCTTTACACCGAGGAGAGCATCCACCCTCTCTTTCTCATAAAAATCACTACTTCTATATTTGAGTTTATCCTCGGCAAGTTTGCCTGCCAAGAAGTACGTAATCAAGCAGCGGGAATAGAGAGGAAATTCCTCGTCAGAAATGATAGTTATCTTGCCTTCTCTATCCAGACTCCTGATAGCTTCCACTGCATTGATTCCGGCTGCACTTCCGCCCACAATCACATAGTGCATAGCTCACCTCTTCTCTTGTCCCAACTTTTCCTTGAACTCCTCCCAGCTTCCTGCAAAGAGAGCCTGTGTGGGACAGGCTTCAACGCAGGCAAAACTGTCCTCTCTATCCGGGCAGAGATCGCACTTCAAGGCCAAATTCTCCTGCCGGGATATCGCCCCGAAGGGACATACCATAATACACATCCAACACCCTACACACTTTTCGGGGTCATGTCTGGTAACACCTCGTTCGTCCTTATACATTGCGCCTGACATACATGCTTGAACGCAGAGAGCTTCTTCACAATGGTGACAACGTAAAGGGAAAGGTTCCTTGGTCGTGCTGCGCACAACTACTCTCTGGCGCGACTTTTTTTCTTCCCTTATCGACTTAAACATATTTTTACTCTCAGAATGTTCCACAGCGCAGGCTATTTCACAAGATTTACAGCCCAGACACTTCCTTATGTCGCAGAAAATCTTTTCCATATTTATTTCACCATCACTTCTTCTTTTTCATACATTACCGGTCTCAGCTTAAGTGCTTCTCTCTTCCCATCTATGTGGTCGATCATCAGCCGGGCAGCCTTTATGGGATCGGATTCAAAAGCGAAGTTTGCTCCCACAACCTCTTCTAACCTTCTGGTTAGTAAGTCGGTTACCTCTCTACTTCCCAAAATTGGAAAGGGATTACCGAGCACAGTGAATACACCCGAAGCCACAAAATAGAATGCAATAGCGACGGCTTTCTCGCTCATCCATTCCGGAGCAGCTCCAGCAACAGGCAGGTCGGATATATCGTCACCCAGTCCACCTTCGGCAACAACATTGCAAAGAGTAATCAAAATTCGACTGTTGTCTACGCAAGAGCCAACATGAAGGACGGGAGGAACTCCCACTGCCTCGCATATTTCCTGCAAACCTTTTCCTGCATATTGGAACGCAGCTTCCGGTTTCAAAAGGCCTGCCTTAGCATTAGCAATGGCTGAACAACCAGTAACCACCACCAGCACATCGTTCTTGATTAACTCCTTTGCCATCTCCACATGGCCCCAATCCTGCTCTATCTTGGGATTGTTGCAGCCAACGATACCTGCCGCCCCTCTCAATCTGCCATTAATTATTGCATCATTCAAGGGACGATAAGTCGCTCGATATTTCCCTCCCAGAAATCTGAATACGCTCTCGGCAGTAAATCCTGCCACTAAATCCATTTTCTCATCAGGTATATTGACCTTCTCTTTCACTCTATTTTTGAAATTTTCTACTGCCATTCCTACAATCTTTTTAGCAATAGATAGAGCTTCCTCTTCTTTAAACTCCACATGTTCTGCCCCTGGAAATTTTGCCTTAGGAGAAGTGGACACAAGCTTTGTATGGAAACATTTAGCTACTGAGGAAAGAGCAGGCATTATACACTGAACATCCACCAGCATTAGATCGACTGCTCCCGTTGCTATTGCCAACTCTTGCTGGAGGAAATTTCCCGCAATGGGAATGCCATGGCGCATCAGAATCTCATTGGCAGTGCAGCAAATTCCAGCCAGGTTAATACCCTTTGCTCCATTCTTTCTGGCAAGTTCTATTAGCTGGGGATCCTGGGAAGCAGTCACAATAACATCGGAAAGCGTAGGCTCGTGACCATGCACTACCAGGTTGACTTCATCCTCCTTAAGTACACCCAGGTTTACCCTGGCGCGGATAGGTCTGGGAGTCCCAAAAAGGACATCGGAAAGTTCCGTAGCAATCATAGAACCACCCCATCCATCTCCCAAGGCAGTTCTCATACCATGAGTTATGAGGCTTTCACAATTGTTATCAACCCCAATGCTTGTGCGATGCATTACCTCCACAATCTCCCTGTCAATTCCTCTGGGCATAATCCCCAGTTTCCGCCACAATGCCTGTCTCTTCCTTGGAGCCCGGTGAGAAAACTGGAGCTCTCCGTGTTGCTGCCCAAATTCAGAAAATACTTTTTCTGCCACTTCCATTGCAATCTCTTTCTTATCCCTTCCGTTGGTTTTTATTCCCAGTTCATTAGCAATCGAAACTAATTTCTCTTCATCTTTCACACCGTAACCCTTTGTCTTTCCCTGGGCAGCCGAGAGCAACGTATGGGCAACGTCCCGTCCATGGTCAGAGTGGGCACTGGCACCTGCAGCAATCATCCGGATTAGATTTCGGGCTGCAATAATTTCTGCCGTAGCTCCACAAACGCCTTTCTGGGGACCCTGTTCAAAGGGGTCAATCCGGCAGGGTCCCAGAAGACAGTTCCTGCAGCAAAGGCCAAGTTCACCGAAGCCACACTGCGGAACCATTGCTTCATACCGATCCCAGGCAGTATCGATCCCCTCTTTTTCAGCAATTTCCAGTAGTTCCTGGCTTGCTTTATCTATGGACTTCTCTTTCTCTCTCATCTTGCCTCCTGATCAGATTTTCCTTAATTTCTTCTATTTCAGCAATCATAGAATCTGTCACCTTATCGACTAACAAATCATTATACCAAATGAATCCCAAAATTTCAAAATCGGAAATGTTCTTTCTAATGAAATCTATATCTTTACGGTCACGAACCTTATTGCCCACAAGAAAAACCCTCTCTATTCTTAGATCCTTTGCCAGAGACTTGATTCTGAAGGCCGTCTCAATACTCCTAATGCTCGGTTCCACGACCACGATGAGACTATCCACTCCTTCAGCCGTGCCCCTTCCTAAATGCTCTATACCCGCTTCCATATCCAGAATTACAACATCTTCCCGGCCAAAAAGTAGGTGCGAAAGTATCGCTCTAAGAAAAGCATTTTCAGGGCAGAAACAACCACTTCCGCCCTTCTTTACCCTTCCCATAAGTAGAACTTTTATGCCCAGATGCTCTATGGAAAACTTATCAGGAATATCGTCCACCCGGGGATTGATCTTGAAGTACCCCCCTATTGTGCCAGGTTCAACCCCTGTCCTTTCTTCAATCAATTCCTTCATCTCCACAAGGGGGACTATCTTCTCAGGTTCAGGAAAACCGAGAGTGGCCGCCAGGTTGCTATCAGGATTGGCGTCAATGGCAATGACTTTCTTACCATCCCGAACAAAAGCAAAAGCCAATCCTGCAGCAAGAGTAGTCTTTCCCACTCCACCCTTCCCTGTTATTGCCAATTTCATTATTTTCTCCGATCCTATATGGTTTTGCACTGGAGTCCTTGCGAAAGAAAGGTTTGGTCGGGCACTCTTTAGAGTGCCAATTGGTCGGGCACCATTTATGGTGCCGTCACCCTAAAGGGCGACCGACCAGTACGCTGAAGTCCTCCTATGAAATCGGAGGTGGATTATATCCCTCCCTTTCGGGAGGACTCCAGACCTTTCCACGTCAAGAAATTCCGTATGAACGACAACCTATCTTTTAGTTGCTATTTCTCTTTTCACCAGGTCTCGATATGCTTTATGGATTCTCTGAGTGGCAATGCCCGGCTTTCCCCTGCCGATTAGACGACCATCGATTTCTATCAGGGGCATAATTTCGATTAAAGAATTGGTAAGGAAAGCCTCTTCTGCTCCCATCAAATCATTTAAGGAGACCCTCCTCTTAAGTGCTTCCATTCCCAGATTAGGAGTTAACTCCAGAACGACTTTTCGTGTTATACCAGCCAATAATCCTGCCTCTTCTGGTGGTGTGACTACCACACCCTTTCTTACTAAAAAGATGTTGCTCGTTGAAGCTTCAGTAATCTCTCCTAAGGAATTGAGCAAAATTCCCTCATCAACTCGTTTCGCTTCCGCCTCTTTTCTCGCCAATATGTTATTTAGAAAGTTGAGTGACTTCAATCTGGATAAAGGAGACGCCTGATTCTGTCTGGTCTCAACTACTATAGCTCTCCATCCTTTTCTATACTCTACAGGCGAAAGCGACTCAAATTCTCTTGCCACTATCACCAGAGTTGCTGGTGATTTACATTCAGAAATCAAGCCAGGCTCCGAAACTCCTCTGGAAAGAGTGAGTCTTATATAGGCCTCAGAAAGACTATTTATTTTCAGTATTCTCTCGATTATACTCTTTAGCTCCTTTCGTGTATAGGAGAAAGCGAGGTCTATTCCCTTTGCCGAACTGAAAAGTCTATCTAAATGATCCTCAAGGCGAAAAATTTTACCCCAATACGCCCGCATTGTCTCAAATAGACCATCTCCGTAAAGAAAGCCCCTATCGAAGACAGAAATTTTCGCCTGTGTAAGATTCACAAAAGAGCCGTTGACAAAGACTTTTTCCATCTTGTCAGAATCATTACGGGCATGAAGCCCTACACTACGACCCGTGATGTTCTTTTCCCCAGAGTCAAGGCTTCTATCAAAGCCCTGGCCTTGTGTAGCGTTTCCTCGTATTCTCTCTCGGGGTCGGAGTCGGCTACAATTCCGCCACCGGCATGAAAGTATATCCTTTCACCGCTGATTACCATAGTTCTAATTACAATGTTGAGGTCGGTTTCGCCATTAAATCCTATATATCCGATAGAGCCTGTATAGATACCCCTCTGGTTTGGTTCCACCTCATCAATTATCTCCATAGCCCTGATTTTTGGCGCCCCCGTTATCGAGCCTCCCGGAAAACAGGCTTTCAAACAATCGATGTGGTCTTTGCCTTCTTTCAGGACTCCCTCTACTGTGGAGACCAGGTGAAATACTGTGGGATGAGTCTCCAGAGTAATGAGTTTGGGCACTGTTACAGATCCGTATTCACAGACTCTCCCCAAATCATTTCTTTCCAGGTCAACTATCATTATCAACTCTGCCCTATCCTTCGCGCTCTCCAGGAGTTCCCTGGCTAACCTCTTATCTTCGAGACTATCTCTACCTCGGGGCCGCGTGCCTTTGATAGGGCGAGTCTGGACCTTTCTTCCCGATATGCGCAAAAACCTTTCGGGAGAGGCGCTTACTATAGTGACTTCAGGAAAATTTAAGAAACTGGCAAATGGCGCCGGATTAATCCGACGTAAATGCTCATATATGATGAAAGGCGAAGCAATCTGGGAGCACATAAATCTCTGAGAAAGATTAACCTGGAAGATATCTCCTGCCCTGATGTACTCCCGTGCTCTTTCTACACTATTGAGATAACCTGCACGCGAAAAATTCGAGCTTATTTCTGAAATATGATATTCTTTCTCAGCTGAAAAATCTTCTATGCAAGCTTTTTTTAATATCTCCAGCACCTCTTCCAGGCGGACCCGAGCTCTCTTTTTTCTTTCAGGCAATTCTCTTTCCGGAAGACCAGAAGAAGAGATGAAAAGTCTACCCGTCAAGTGGTCAAATGATAACACCAAGTCATAGAAACCCAGATAGCAATCGGGAAGTTCTAAATCGTCAATGCTCTTTCTGGGTAATTTTTCCACAAAATGGCATAAGTCATAACCAAAATATCCTACTGCTCCACCCTGAAAGGGAGGATACCCAGAAGAGAATATCCTGTACCGGGAAATGAGGCTTTTGAGGACATCAAAGGGATTTCCCGAGAATCTCTGACTCTGGCCTTGTTCCCAAATCTCAATCTGTTCCCCCTTACTCTTGAATACAAGAAAAGGCTCACTCCCCATAAATGAATACCTGCTGAAATCGCCTACGAAACCTCCGCTTTCCAGAAAGAAGCTGTAGCGGCTATTCTTAAATTGCCTGAATATCTTATGCGGAGGAGATAGCGTGGAAATTTCTCCTGCCCATTGCAAAGGTTCTACCAATTCCTTCACTCACTCACCTCAGGAAATATCTGGCTCTAATATCATCGGAAACTCCTCTGGTCAACTTTACTACTTTCTCAGCGACCTCCACCGGTAGAGTTCCCGTTCCGCAACTGGGAGTAATCAATAAGTTTTCCAGAATTCTTTCTCTCTCTATACCTTTACTGTTTAAGAGTTTCAATCCATCTTGAAATCTTTTAACTAAGCTATTTATCTCCTCTTCCATTGCTCTGGATGACGCTGGCACAATACCCCAGGCTAAATAGCGGCCCTGAGTTAAAAATTCTTTCAACTTCTCCGGGTACAAACTAATAGTTTCCAGGTAGTCATATGCGTCAAAACTTATAATGTCCACTTTTGTATCCATAAGAATTGACCAATCTGTATTTCCACAACAGTGTATCCCGGCAATCGCTCCCTCTGAGTGAATAGACTCAATAACAGGATTTAGATAATTAACCACCTCGGCTCTGCTTATCGGGGTCGCAGCGGAACCATAGGCTGCAAGATATGGTTCATCAACAAAAATAATAACTTGAGGGGAGACCTCTTTCATTCTGGTAATCTGCCAGCGAGCCTTCATTTCACAAGTCTTCACTAATGCATCCACAAGTTGCTCGTGATAGAGAATGGATTTTCTATTTTCGTCGGTTACAGTTAGCCCGAAACTGACAGGACCAATAAGTTGTCCCTTAAGCGCCAGAATACGAGCTCCCCTTTCCCCCTTTGAGAGTCTCTTTCTCAATTGTTCTATAAGTGCGTAAAACCCGGCTGCATAATCCTCGCTAATTTTAAAATAATCGACGCTATTATCTATTATCTTTTCATAGAACTTCTCTAACTCCCCGGTAATATCTCCTTTTGTCTGGAAGTAGATTTTCTTTTTCTCCTCGTCTAAAACGAGGCAGGGCATTCCTTCGCTCACCTGTATGTACATATTTTCCCGAAAATTACGTCTGGGAAGTTGCGGCCAAGCTGGTATTTGAGGAAACCCGTCTAAGACTATCTCGCAGGCTCTTTCAACGTCCTGGTGAGGTAAGCTTCCAATCGCTGTGCACATTCCCTTAAATTCCATCCTTTAACCTCCCCTTTTCTTACTTCTTCTCCCATTTCAAAAGTTCTGTAACTTTCCCCAGAGTTCCGCCCTCTTTAATCTCCTCTCGAATCCTGTTCTCCTTTTCCAAAACATCCATTGCCCTGTTAGTAATTTCAACTGCTCTCTTTTGAGGGATGACTACGACTCCATCATCGTCTCCAAAGACCCAGTCTCCGGGAAAGACCCTCACTCCACCAACTTCCACCGGCACTCCCATTTCACCAAATCCCTTGGGCTCCCCGGCTGTGGGCATAATAATTCGAGCAAAAGCTGGAAACTTTATCTTCCTGATCTCAGGCACATCCCTAATCGCTCCATCAATTACCACTCCTGCTATTTTCTTCTCCACAGAACTGTATGTAGCTAGTTCTCCCCATACTGCCGGCCCAACTCCTCCTGCATCGATCACAATGACGCTCTCCTCTGGTGCCTCATCTATTGCTTCCACTGGCTTTGCCCAATCTCCCGGATAAGTCCTCACTGTGAACGCCGGTCCAACCATCTTAACGCCGGAACATACCGGGCGAATGCCTTTCAGGTCTCCCTGACGATGCATAGCATCAGAGATGTTTGGTGAAGAGACCTTGGAAAGCAACTCTCTTATATTCTCCTCAGAAACCCTTTTAAACAGTTCGCTTTTGATTCTAACCCTTTTCTCTATTGCCCTCTTAATTTCTGAAGTCGCCTTTTTAGCATCCACACTCTTGATAATCGCTCCACCCACAATAATAATACTTGCCCCTGCTTCTACAGCTTCGTGCGCGTTTTCGGAATTGACTCCTCCCGCAACAGCAATCGGAATTCCTATCTTGCCCGCAATTGTTCTCACTCCTGCAAAAGATATTTTTCCTTCCATCTGCTCATCTATTGAAGTATGAAGACCTATGTAATCGGCACCCATCTTCTCCACCTCTTTTGCTCTTTCCAAGAGCGCCTCAACTTCCAAGAGGTCCACCATTATCTTTGCTCCGTAATGGTTCCCCGCCTCAACACATTCTCTTATAGTCGAGTCACAAGCGAGTCCGAGAACAATCACCACATCGGCCCCGGCCTTGGCGGCAGTCTCGACCTCAATCCTTCCCACATCCATTGTCTTCATATCAGCCACCAGTGTAACCCTGGGAAACCTCTTCCTCAGCTCTCTCACCGCATCCAGTCCACTGCTCTTAATAAGGGGTGTCCCTGCCTCGACCCAATCCGCTCCGCCCTCCACAGCTTCCTCGGCGAGTTTCAATGCCCTGGGCAAATCAATGAAATCCAATGCTACCTGAAGTATAGGTTTCATTCTTATTCCCCAATTATCTGTAGAATCACTTCTCGTTTTCTAGGTCTATTATCAAAATCGATAAAGGTAATCTGCTGCCATGTTCCCAAAATAAGTTCACCTTTTTCGAAGGGGATTGTTAGAGAAGGCCCCAGAAGACTTGCTCTCAAGTGCGAATGAGCGTTCCTATCGAGATGAGTCTCATCATGGAGATAAGCTTTCTCTCTGGGAACAAGCTGCTCAATGATAGAAAGAAAATCCTCCACCAATCCTGGCTCATATTCCATAGTGGTTACCGCGGCTGTAGCTCCAGGAACAAAGATATTAACAATCCCCTTTTCCAGACCCGTTTCCTCTAAATTTCTGGCCACTCGCTCGGTAAGGTTGACAATATCAACATTCCCTTGAGTGGAAAAACGAATCTTTCTGGAAACTACTCTCATTCTTGCTTCTCCATTTGCCACTTGTAAGCAGTAAGCGTGTTTCTCAAAAGCATCACAACCGTGAGAGGGCCGACTCCCCCAGGCACAGGAGTAATATAAGAAGCCTTCTCCACCGCTTCTTCGAATACAACATCACCAACTGTCTTCATCTTGGGATTTCCTTCACTGTCAACAACGCGCTTCCCTCTCTCGTCCAGAACCGGAACTCGGTTTATACCCACGTCGATTATAATCGCTCCCTGTTTAACCATGTCTCCCTTGATCAATCTTGCCTTTCCCACGGCGACAAGGAGAATTTCAGCATTTCTGGTATGGGAAGCCAAATCCCTGGTGGCAATATGGCAAACAGTGGGAGTCGCCGACTCCAGAACCGAAGAGAGCAGAAAAAGAGTTATCGGTTTCCCTACAATCTCGCTATGTCCCACTACAGTAACTTCTTTACCCTTTATATCCACGCCTGTACTTTTCAGTAGCTCCATAGCCGCCAGCGCTGTACAGGGAGCGAGTCGCGGACTTCCATAGACCAGCATACCCATATTGGAAGGGCTCATACCTTCAACATCTTTCATTGAAGTAATGGCCATCTGCACCCTGCGAGCGTTTATCCCTTGAGGAAGGGGCATTTCAAGAATAATCCCGGTAACCTTATCATCCCTATTCAATTTTTCAACGAACTTGAGAAGTTCTTCCTCGCTGGTTCCCTCTGGCAATTGGTGAAGTTGATAATTGATCCCTACCTCTTCGCAACTTTTCCTCTGACTATTGACATAGACTGCTGATGCAGGATTCTGTCCAATCTGTATCGCTACTAACAAGGGTGGCGCTTTGTGTCTCCCTTTTAGCTCTTCAACTTCCCTTTTGATATCTTCTTTGAACTTCGCTGCCAGAGATTTACCATCAATTATTTTTGCTGCCATGTTAGTCTCCCTATTACAAATTTCAAATTTAAAATTATGGGTTTTCTATTTTATATTCGGTCTTTTTCAATATTTCGTCTCTTATTTTTATTCTATTACTCACCAGGGAAGCTATGACCTTTTTTTTCTCTTCCACAAAACGTCTATCTTCTATCACTTTGAGATTAATCTTTACATTGAGCTCTGCTCCCTTCAAGGCAGCCTCCAATAATCCTGCAGCAACGCCCACATCGCTCACTAACCTAACATTTCCTATTTCCACAAGCCTTCTTGCCAGGTCCAGAGCCTCCACACAATACCTGGCTACTTCCAGAGGAACAACCAGTGCATCCTTACAGGCCTTCTGGATCGACATGGAACGAACTTCCCTCTCTCTATCGCTTGTTCGAGGCAATTCGTAAGCACGGGAAACACTACCGTACGCCCCAATATCTTCATCCACCATTTTGGTCAATCTTTCGCGCAAATTTTCGCTTCTCTTTAGAATCTTTTTTATCTCTTCCTCGCTTTCCCTGTACTTTTCTTTTCCCAGAGTGAAATTGGAAACCATGCTCAGAAGCCCAACTCCCAATGCGCCCGCCAGAGCTACCACGCTTCCCCCTCCAGGTGAGGGAAGTTTTGCCGCCAGATCGTCAAGATACTTTTCTAACCGTTCCCCTCTATAGTTCTTCATCTTCCCCCTATGCAAGAAGATTGTAGCAGCAAAGCGTAAACTTTGCCCATTAGTCCCGATGAATCGGGACAGCTACATTCTACTCCTTCGCAGGCTGAAGCTCCGAAGGAGTCCGACCCCTCTTCGGAGTCCTGTCGGACTTGCGGCTACCTATGTGCATTTATATTCATAGACCGGCTGCCTCCAAAACTTTGGGGACTTTGTCTCCCCAACCAAGAGGCATAATGTGAACGCCCTGACAGAGACTCTTAAGCTCCATAATTATCCTGGCAGCGATTTCTACGCTCTTCTCTCCCCTCTTCTCCTTTTCAACTTTGTCCATCTCTTCAATCATTGATTCCGGAACATTTACTCCACTAACGTTCTTATTCATATACCTTGCCATTCCTGCAGATTTCAAAAGAACAATTCCTGCCAGAATGGGAACTCCGAAATCACTCACCTTCTCCATAAACCGGGCAAACTTCTCAGGCTCGTAGACTGCCTGTGTCTGGAAGAATTGTGCTCCAGCTCTTACCTTCTTTTCCATTTTTATAATTTGTGGCTCTATAGGGTCAGCACCTGGATTTACCACCGCTCCCACAAAGAACTTTGGCGGCTCGCCTTCCAATTTATTTCCCGCCATATCTTCTCCTCCCTGTAATTTTCTTACTGCTTCCAGAAGCAGTACCGAATCGAGGTCAAAAACAGGTTTTGCCCTCGGGTCGTCGCCCAACTTGGGATGGTCTCCTGTGAGAATGAGAAGGTTCCTGATTCCCAAAACATAAGCACTCAGAATATCCGATTGGAGGGCAAGGCGATTTCGGTCACGACAGGTTATTTGAAACACCGGTTCAAGGCCGTTCTCTATTAATAAACGGCAAGTAGCTAAAGAACCTAATTTCATAACCGAACTCTGCAAGTCGGTCACGTTCACAGCCTCCACTCTGCCCTTAAAAAATTCTGCTTCGCGAAGGATTTCCCCAGTGTCCACACCCTTAGGTGGCCCTATCTCAGAGGTCACCACAAATTTACCTGCTGTCAAAGCCTCGGAAAGCACTGTTTTCCTCCTTCCCACTCGACAAAAGTAAAGACCTCGCTAACAAATCAAAAGATACTAATATGGAGCCCTTGCGAAAGCAAGGCACATTTGGTCGGGCACTCTTCAGAGTGCCGTTTTCGTCACCCTAAAGGGTGACCGACCCCGGTAGATATCGGGGACTCCTTGCGAATCGTGTAGGGGAGGACTTCGCTCGGCCCTAACCTCCCCCGATGAAATCGGGGACTCCAAAAAATTCTGCAAAAAATGACTCTGACCCCTTTCTACTTTTTAATAAATTGGCTGGAAAATTCACTTGCCCGATATGAACTGCGCACTAAGGGGCCTGACGCCACAAACAGGAATCCCATCTCTTCGGCTACCCTTTTATACTCTTCAAATTTGCTGGGATGAATAAATCTATCGACTCCCACGTGTGAACTACTGGGTTGTAGATATTGCCCCATAGTGAAAATGTCACAATTTACTCGCCTCAGATCTTCCATTACGCTGAAAATCTCCCTCTCCTTCTCTCCTAAGCCGACCATCATGCTCGACTTAGTGTAGCAATGGGGCTGCAAAATCTTAACCATCTTTAGCAAACTCAGAGACCTGTCATAAGATGCCCCGGGTCTCACTCTCCTGTACAGGGACGGCACTGTTTCTATGTTGTGGCCAATAATGTGAGGCTCTGCCTCCAATACCTGCCCAATTGCCTCCATTTTTCCCTCAAAATCGGGCACGAGCAGTTCAATAACCACACCAGGATTTATCGAGCGAATTTCCATAATTGTAGAAAAAAATTGTGAAGCTCCTCCGTCTGGCAAATCGTCCCGAGTAACTGAGGTAATTACTGCGTGCTTCAAGCCTAGCCGCCTCACTGCCCGGGCTAGCCTTCCCGGCTCTTTTTCATCTACTGGCAAAGGCCTCCCTTTAGCTACAGCACAGAACCGACAGTTCCTTGTACAGATATTACCTAAAATCATGAAAGTGGCCGTAGATTCATTGAAACATTCCCAGAGGTTTGGACAGTGAGCTCCCTCGCAAACAGTGTGCAATTGCGACTTGCGAAGCAGATTTCTCACTTCAAATGGCGACCTTTTCCCTCTATTTTGACTAGAGGGAGCAATGGACAATTTCTTTATTATCCAGGGTGGAAATTTCCTTACCATACTCCTCCAGTTGCAGATTGAACACTTCTCCGAAGCATTCTATCAAATGGTGGCGAACCCCTGCCGGCTCTACTTCCCTCCCCAGTATCTCGCCAAGAGAAGTCACAGTCCCACCTTCAAATCCACAGGGTCTAATAAATGAAAAATAGGAAAGGTCAGAATTTATATTTATCGCAAACCCGTGAAATGTAACCCAGCCCCTCACGCCAATTCCTATGGACGCCACCTTTTTCTCTCCTACCCAAACTCCCGTATCCTTCTCGACCCTTCTAGATTCTACTCCATAAAATCTCAATAAACGGACGATCACTTCCTCGAGATTTCTTAAATACCTGTGTATATTTTTCCCGTGAAACTTTAGATCAAGAATCGGATAGCCCACAAGTTGACCAGGACAATGGAGAGTAACATCGCCGCCCCGGTCGACTTCAAAAACTCTAATTTCTTTGCTTTGAAGGAACTCTTCTGAAACCAGAATGTTATCTCTTCCCCCTTTCCTTCCAATAGTCACGACTGGCTTATGCTCCAATAGAATCAAAAAGTCATCGATTCTTCCTTCTCTCCTCAATTTGTGGAGTTTCTTCTGCAAATCATAGGCCTTCTCAAAACCAACCAATCCCAAATTCAGCACTCTACATTCAGCCATATCTTCAGCCATTGCCTTCTCCGCTATTTCTTTCTCAAATCGATAGCCTGTCCATGCACATCGTGAGCCGCTTCAAATATCCCCTCACTCAAAGTGGGATGGGCGTGAATAATTCTTTCCAAATCCTTAGTGGTAACTCTAGCCTTTATAGCTACGCTGGCCTCACCTATCAATTCAGTAGCATCCGGGCCAACTATATTTACCCCCAGTATCTCATCATTTTCCCTATCTGCCAATACTTTCACCAATCCTAACCTCTCCCCCAGAATAGTTGCCCTGGCGTTGGCCAAAAACGGAAACCTTCCCACGCTCACTTCATAACCCATCTCTTTTGCCTTCTCCTCACTGAGACCAACACTGGCAACTTCAGGAATGGAATAGATGCAGTTTGGAATAACTCTGTAGTCAATTCTCGACTGAGCTCCCATCGCATTCTCACCCGCCACAATGCCCTCACCTGAAGCGACATGGGCGAGAAGAACCCCTCCCACTACATCTCCAATGGCAAATACCCCGGGAAGATTTGTCTCCATCCTTTCATTTACCAGTATCTTTCCTTTTTCCAACCCAATTCCCATCTTCTCCAGACCCAGCCCTTCTGTGAATGGCTTCCTGCCCGTAGCAATTAGAACCTTCTGGGCGACTCTCTCTTCTCTTCCTCCCGGCGTGTCCATTATAACCTTCCGCTTGCCGTTATCGCATACGATTTCTCTAACCTTGACTCCTGTATTTACTTCTATTCCAGACCTCACCAAAAATTTCTTCAGTTCCTCCGATATCTCTCTATCTTCAGTGGGAATAATCCGCTCTAAGAGTTCAACAATTGTCACCTTACTCCCCAAGCTGTTAAATATCGAAGCAAATTCAACCCCGATAACCCCTCCTCCAACAATAAGGAGAGAAGATGGGATTTCTTCCAATTCCAGGGCCTCATCGCTGGTTATCACTTCCAGCTTATCTATGGAAATTCCGGGAATGCGGGCAGGCACAGAACCTGTAGCAATGATTAATTTCTTAGCTATAACCTTTTCTACTGAGCCATCATCTTTGTCCACCTCGATCTCAATCATTTTATCCTTAATTCTCCCGGTTAACCGTCCTCTTCCTCTTATCAACACAATGCCGTAGCTTTTGAATAACTGAGCTATCCCATTAACAAATTGTTTGACTATCCTTTCCTTTCTCTTAATTATGATAGAGAAATCTACACTGACTTCTCCAGAATGGATTCCGAAATCGCTTCCCTTTTTGACTGAATTAAGAAGGTGAGCGCTTGCCAGAAGCGCCTTTGTTGGGATACAGCCTCTATTCACGCACGTTCCTCCCAGTTCCTCCTTTTCAATCACTGCTACTCTACCTCCCAACTGGGAAGCCCTGATTGCCGCCACATAGCCCCCGGGTCCGGCACCAATTATGGCGACGTCATAATTCTCGATTGAGCCCATTCTTCTCCCCTTTCCACTTTGGCAATTCACTGGTCGGGCATTGTTTACAGTGCCGTATTTTCGTCACCCTAAAGGGTGACCGACCAACACAGGACCAACATCCCCGGCAAAAAATGACTCTGACCCCTTTTTGCTGTTTGTTTTTAGCTGCCCAAAGTCAACGTACGGGGCTTTACAAGTTTCGAATAGTCCTTTGCCGGTTGAACTTCTTTCATCCTATCCAGTTTTCCTCTCTTTTTCAACTCCTCATAGATAAGCGCCCAGCCACAATCGCGCTCAGGGTCGACTTCACATTTCCCTTCAGAACTTCCCCCGCAAGGCCCGTTGAGAAGTCCCTTTGAGCACCGGGTAAACGGACAAATCCCAGCCGTTACTTCTAACAGGCAATCTCCGCAAAGGCTACACTTCTCCTCGAAATACCCTGCCCTTATCACCTCTCCGAGAAAAAGCCCGTTGCATCCTGGATGGACTGGTCTTGCCATTTTTATCCTCTCTGCACTATCTATTACAGACTGAACCCCATTTCCGCAAGCCATTACTAAAATGGCATCGCTTGAGGTAATCTTGTTTTTATTCGCCTGGAAACTCTTCTTCACCTCGATACTCTGGCAAGCTGGATCCATAATTACCCAACCCGTTACTTTCTTGCCTTGACTCTCCAGTGTCTCTTTCATAGCCTTGACTTCATCCTCTCCGCCAACTTTACACACAGTTGCACACTGGGCACAACCGACAATAAATATGCTATTTGCATCCTGTAAAAACGAAAGGATTTCCTGTAAAGGCTTCTGCTCCATTATTACCATTTCCAACTCCTTTCTAACATACGCTTTCGCTCTACCACCACATCCGAGCGCGGGTTCGATGAATCGCACCGCTACATTGTAGGGGCTCAATTTATTAAGCCCGTCCATTAGCAGAGCTTCGCTCTGCAGCTACAATATTTGAAAAATAGTTTGCGAAGACCCTCTGGAATTTTGGTCAAAAGCTATGGTAGCCCTTTATGGGCGTCCCGATTTATCGGGACGGGCATAAAGCCCTACACTCCAAAATCCAAAATCCCAAATTTCAAATTACGGGGACAAGCCCCTACACTACCGACCCACTCCGAAAACTACCCCCACAATACAATTTCCAAATCCAAAATCCCAATTTCAAATTCCAAAATCCAAATTTCAAATTACGGGGACAAGCCCCTACACTACCGAGCATCTGCGAAAACTATCCCACCTCTTACTAACTACCCCTTAAAAGATAGTTTGCGAGGAGCTTTCGGAATTTCAGCCAAAAAACGAGGACGGCTGATTCCCTTTCAAGCAAATCAGTGTCCGACGAGCGAAGCGAGGAGTTCTGATTTGCGCCCTGCGAAGTCCGAAGTTTTTTGGCGTTAAGAAATTCCTTAGCGATGAGCAAACTATCTTTTAAATCCTCCCTACTCTTCTTCAATGATTCCAAGCACCTGTCCAGATTTTACTACTTCACCCTCTCCAGCAGAAATTTTCGTTAGAATTCCGGAAGCAGGGGCTTCAACTTGAAAACTGGCTTTCTCGGTAGTTATCTCTACCAGATCTTCCCCCTCTGTTACTCTGTCTCCCTGTTCGTGATGCCAGAAGGAGACAGTTGCTTCCTCTACTTCCTCGCCCATATCTGGCAAGATTATCTCTTTCATTATTATCCCTCCGATAAGTAGTCTATCCTAAACGGAAATTTCTTAAAATGGCTATGATTCCCCAGAATGCTCAGAACAACCCCACAGTTTTTCCGGTGTTGTCGATGTCTACTTTGGTAGCAGCTGGAATTGAGGGAAGCCCAGGCATAGTACTCATAGCGCCCAAGAGAGGATAAAGGAATCCAGCACCTACTGATGCTCGGATATCCCGAATGGGTATCCTGTAGTGGCGAGGCACACATTTCAAATTTGGGTCGTGGGACAGAGATAGATGGGTCTTTGCCATGTTGATGGGCATCTTACTATAACCTAACTTAGTGTACGCCCTGATCTTCTCTTCGGCCAGAGGAGCATAATCTACTCCATCAGCGCCATATATCTTAGTAGCTATCGTCTCAATTTTTTCTTTGATAGAGGCATCTTCTGGATAGAGGAAGCGCATCTGGTGTGGCTTATCAACTGCTGCTATAACCGACTCAGCCAATTCGACAGCCCCTATACCTCCTTTAGCCCAGCAATCTACAGCCACAGCGCCCTCAGCGCCAGCTTCCAGAGCCTTTTTCCTCACTAATTCTATTTCCTTATCGGTATCTGAAGTAAACCTATTAATACCTACTACTGCAGGAACTCCGTGGATGTGTACATTCTCTACCTGCTTCGCTAGATTTTCACATCCCTTTTCCAGAGCTTTCATATTCTCTTTGGCAACCAGGTTCTCATCCATGGCTACTCCTGGTCGCACGTCGAAGGCTCCGCCATGCATTTTCAACGCCCTGATAGAAGCAACTACTACAGCACAATCAACTCTTAAGCCACTCTGCCGACACTTAACGTTAACCAATTTCTCAAAACCACAATCGACACCAAAACCGCTTTCCGTAACCACATAATCAGCTAACTTAAGAGCCGCCATATCAGCGATTGCCGAGTTATTTCCATGAGCAACATTGGCGAAAGGTCCGGCATGATTGAAAACAGGTGTATTTTCGGTCGTCTGCACAAGATTGGGTTTGATGGCATCCTTCATCAATACCGTCATCGCTCCAGCCATTTGGAGGTCTTCAGCAGTTACCGGTTTGCCATCGTAAGTATAGCCAATTACTATCCTACCCAACCTTTTTCTCAGGTCGAAGAGGCCCGTTGTTAGCGCAAGAATAGCCATAGTCTCGGTAGCCACCGTGATATCATAACCTGACTCCCTGGGATAGCCATTAGCCTTACCACCCAGGCCAATAATTATGTCTCGCAGCACCCTATCACTGACATCCACGCACCTTCGCCAGGTAATACTAAGAGGATCTATGTTCAATTTGTTTCCGTGAAGAATGCTTGAATCTATTGCTGCAGCCAAAAGATTATGAGCCGATTCTACAGCATGAGCATCACCAGTAAAGTGTAGATTAATGTTTTCCATGGGAAGAACCTGAGAGTAGCCTCCTCCCGTAGCACCGCCCTTAATGCCAAAAGTAGGACCCTTTGAAGGTTGGCGGCAGGTGTTACAGATTTTCTTTCCTATCCTGGCTAAAGCCATCCCTAACCCAAAGGCAGTAACTGTCTTGCCTTCTCCTAAGGGCGTGGGAGTAATCGCTGTTACGGTAATAAACTTACCATTGGGCTTATCTTTCAACCTCTCCAGGATTTCCAGGGAAACCTTGGCCATATACTTCCCATAGGGTTCAATCTCATCTTCTTTAATCCCAAGAGCCTCTGCAATTTCCACAATGGGCACCATTTTCGCCCTCTGGGCAATCTCTAAATCACTTAACATATTCTCGCCTCCCTTCCAGAAATTTGACCAGATTCCAAACAGCTCTATTCAGTGGCGTTGGTATGCCTGTTTTCTCACCTTCAGAAACGATTGCTCCGGTAATGAAATCTATCTCTGTTCTCCTCTTTCTCAATATATCTTGCAACATAGAAGAAATATTGTCTCTGGAAGCATGACAGGATTCTTCCACTTTATCAAATACTGCCTGGTAAGGAAGCTTAATCCCCTTCTTTAGAGGCACCTTCGTAGCCTCTTCGACTATGAGTTTCATTATCTCTTTCAGAAGAGGAGATTCCAGCAACTGACCATTCCTGACTCTGATAATGGCTGTTAAAGGATTTATCGCTGCATTGATTAATAGTTTACCCCACAGGACACCTTCTATGTTATCCGAAACCTCAGTATCTATGCCCGACTGATTGAAAATCTGCGAAATATATTCAATTCTTTCACTTCTCTTACCGCCAATTTCCCCGATCACGGTCGCTCCATAACCCGCATGCCTTATTCTTCCCATCTCTAAGACAGTGGCACCTTGATAAGTAATACCACCGACCACTGCGGCTTCACCAACAATTTCGCTCATCTTCTCAATGTTCCCCAGGCCATTCTGAAGGGTAAGCCAGACCGCCTTGCCTCCGCTTAGAGGTAAAGAATTCCTAGTGGCTTCTTCCGTATCGTATGCTTTAACGAAAAGAATAATTAAATCGCAGGAGCCCACTTCTTCAGGCTCTGTTGTGACTTTTATTCTTATCGTCTCCTTTTTGGCTTCTCTGGCCTCAAGGGCCTCACTTGCTTCTATAACAAGTCCTGCTCTATTTATTTTTTCTGCCCTTTCTCTATGATTGTCAATCAGCCAGACATCCTGCCCTGCCCTGGTAAGCATCCCCCCGAATAGCCCGCCCATTGCTCCAGCGCCCACAATTCCTATCTTCATCTTTCAAATCCAGATTTTTCAATTGCCTCGGCGATCTTGTGAAAGTTTTCACAAGTCCTATTTAAAAAATAAAAAACTTCCAGACCTGAATTTTATAAAATTAGTTTTTTACTTGTCAAGTAAATAAGGGAGCACACAACGATAAAATGTGTCTTTTGAGGTACTAACATGCGTGAAGAGGCTATTTCGCGTGGATAATTCTCTCTGGTAAAGTAAATTCATTGCCTCCCAAATGGGAGAGCGGCCTGGCCTTTAAAACGTTATATTTCCCTCTTGCGAAAAGCCCTCTTTTCACTTCTACGTCTACTATTTTTCCCACAACAATTATGTGGTCTCCTGCTTTATACATCGCTTCCAGCTTGCATTCAAATTGAGCCAGGGCTTGAGCCACTTTTGGCGATTTTATCTTTTTTGACTTCTTTTCAGTAAGCCCTGCTTTTTCGATCTCGCTGACTGCTTTAGGAAAATCCTCACCGCAGGTCCACAGCTGGTTCAGCATGTCCACACTCGGAATATTTACCACAAAATCTCTCGTCTCCCTGATATTGGATATGGTGTGGTGCTCGGGGTCCGAGGCAAAGGCAATCATTGGCGGTTCCACTGAAGCAGGCATTACGAAGCTAAAAGGTGCAGCGTTAGAGCCACCCTCTTTACTTATTGTGGAAATTAGAACGACAGCCCTGGGACTTAGAATCTTGTACCAGTATGATAAAGCCACTTTCACAATAACCTCCTCTGCTTTTTAATTGGAAAAAAGAAGCTGTACCCATCTTAACAGGTTAGATGCAAGGCGGCGATTGTTTTACCTAATTGGGAAAGCTGATTGTATGCATCACAGGCCTCTTTTGTCGTATCTACCACTAATTTTATTCCTCTGGAAGTTATATAATTCTCTATTTCCTTAGGCACCGCCATTAATCCAGAATCTCCTGTACCAATAATCAGAATTTCGGGCTTCTCTTCTATAACTTTCTCAATATCGGCCACCTGCAACCGGTGGCCTTCCTTTCTCCACCAATTACCATCAACATGGTCCGGATAGATTATCACATCAGAGGTATACTCCTTCCCATCGACCACTATCCTGCCAAAACTGTAGAGTTCTATCATTTTCTTTCCTGTACAATCTTAAGAGGCAAGCGGCGAGAAATCTTTGGGCCTTCTCTTTACTACTTTAAAGTAGTATAGAATAGCGTTGACTATCCTTGAGGATGCCTTTCCGTCGCCATAGGGGTTAACCGATGTAGCCACTCTGCGATACATTTCCCTATTATTAAGTAATTTACAAACCTCTCTAAATATATTCTCTTTAGATAGACCGACAACCTTTACTGTGCCAGCCTTTACTCCTTCCGGCCTTTCAGTTACTTTTCTTAACACTAAAACCGGCTTACCTAAAGCGGGCGCCTCCTCCTGTAGCCCGCCAGAATCGGTTAACACCAGGAAACACCTATTCATCAGACTTACAAAATCGAGGTAATCTAATGGTTCAATAAGATGGATGCGAGGATAGTTTTTCAGTATTCTATAGACAACTTTCTTCACATTAGGATTCAAATGGACGGGATAGACAATTTCCAAATCCTCGTATTTCTGGATAAGTCTTCTAATACTCAAACAAATATTCTCCAGCGGAAGTCCCCAATTTTCTCTGCGGTGAGCGGTCAGTAAGATGATTCTTCTGCCGTCGAAGTTGATTTTTTTCAAAACGGAGTTGGTGAACCGATGTGGCTTGTTCAACGCCAAATAAAGAGCGTCAATTACAGTATTGCCAGTCACGAAAACTGATTCTCCCTTTATGTTCTCTTTAAAAAGATTTCTCTTCGCAGTTGGGGTGGGTGCAAAATGAAGCTCACATAGAGCATCTGTGAGGAGCCTGTTTATTTCTTCAGGATAAGGATTTAGCTTATCGTAAGAACGGAGCCCCGCCTCAATGTGGCCCACAGGGATTCTTTGATAAAATGCAGCCAGCGTAGCGGCAAAAGTTGTAGTGGTATCTCCCTGGACAAGGATGAAATCTGGATTTTCTATACTAATTACCTTTTCCAGCCTCGAAAGGGCAGTAGTGGTTATATGATAGAGGGTTTGAGATTCTTGCATTATATTTAAGTCATAATCGGAGTGTAGACCAAAAAGCTTCAGTACCTGGTCGAGCATCTGTCTGTGTTGAGCAGTAACTACCACCACGGTTTTAAAGATATCTATCTTCTTCTGCAATTCTCTCAACACCGGCGCCATTTTGATAGCTTCAGGCCTGGTGCCGAAGATACAAATTACCTTTTTCATATAAAACCTGTTTATTGGTCTTTCTGCCAAGAATGAAAAAAAATAGCCCGCCTAAGGCCGTCGGGTTATTCTCTTCTCAGTCTCTTCTGGTATAAGGGAAATTTTTGGGTCAGTTTACGTACTTCCTTTTTCAAAACAGCAAGATAGTCATCGTCATAACGATGGTCGAGGGCATCTGATATAAGTTTAGCTATTTTCTCCATATCCTCTTCCAACATTCCTCTCGTTGTCAGTGCAGGAGTCCCCAAACGAATCCCACTGGTCACAAAGGGCTTCTCCGGGTCGTGGGGAATACTATTCTTATTAACGGTAATGCCTGCCTTATCTAAGACTTCCTCAGCCACATCCCCGGTCAATCTCTTATTCCTCAAATCTACTAACATCAGGTGTGTATCTGTACCTCCAGAAACAATTTTGAAGCCCCTCCTAATCAATGCTTCGGCCAACGCCTTGGCATTCTTCACTATCTGGGCTTGATATTTTCTGAATTCAGGCGTAAGTGCCTCCTTAAAGGCCACGGCCTTGGCAGCAATAACGTGCATGAGAGGACCTCCCTGTATTCCAGGAAAGATGTTTTTGTCTATAGCCGAAGCATACCTCTTCTTACACATCACCATTCCACCTCTTGGCCCACGAAGTGTCTTATGCGTTGTGGTGGTGACAAAGTCAGCATAAGGAATAGGCGAAGGATGCAGGCCAGCAGCGATCAGTCCGGCTATATGGGCAACATCGGCCATCAGGTAAGCACCTACCCTATCGCAGACCTCCCGGAACCTCTTAAAGTCTATAATCCTGGAATAGGCGGAAGCCCCGGCGACAATCAATTTTGGTCTATGTTTGATGGCCAGCCTTTTCATTTCCTCGTAATCTATACGCCCCGTCTTCTTAGATACACCTATGGGAACTGTCTTGAAATATTTGCCAGAGAAACTTGTGGGATGGCCGTGTGAAAGGTGCCCTCCATGCAATAAGTGCATCCCCATAATTATATCTCCTGGTTCAAGAACAGCAAAATAAACTGCCATATTTGCTTGGGTTCCTGAATGGGCTTGAACATTCACGTGGTCAGCGCCAAACAACTTTTTGGCGCGCTCAATAGCCAAAGATTCAACCACATCATAGTATTCACATCCTCCGTAAAATCTATGGCTGGGATAACCCTCTGCATATTTGTTGGTCATCACTGAACCTTGAGCCTCGAGAACTGCTTCAGAGACAAAGTTTTCAGAAGCAATCAACTCAAGATTTTCCGCTTGCCTCTTAGTCTCCATATAGATTGCCCTGTAAACTTCGGGATCAAATTGTTCCAAGCTTGACATTTTTTTCTCCTTGAAATTTATGTAGACTTACTATTTGATTTTCTTCAATATTTTCGACAAATATCCTTTAATCTCCTGGAGCCGGCTTCTATAGACCTCTTCCGGTTGGCCGATAGGGTCAGGAATATCTAAATTCTCTTTTTCGCCAGCAAACTCCTTCAACAGAAACACTCTATCTTTTGCCTCTGGAACCATCTCCAGGACGGCCTCCTTGTGTCTTCTCTCCATCACCAGAATCAGATCGGCATCACTAACCATATCCGAGGTGAGTTGCTTAGGCCTATGGTTCGTAATTTCGATACCTTCTTCTTTTAATACTTTTTCCAATACACCGTAAATGCCATAAGAAGAAAGAGCGGAAATTCCAGCAGAATTAACCTCAACGTTCTCCACTCTTTCCTGGCTTAGCATCTTCTTCAATAGTCCTTGTGCCATGACGCTGCGACAAGTGTTGCCAGTACAAACAAAAAGAATCTTTTTATCCATCTCATTCTTTAGCCTTTAGTACCTTTCTAAGTTCTTTCTCTTTTATGTATCCTTCCCTGATTACTCTAAAAGGATGCTTGGTCACATCCATGACAGTGGAGACCTCTCCTAAGGGAGCCTTGCCGCCATCGATACTCAAATCGGCCTCTTTCAACAGTTGCTTCTCCACCCCGGTAAGTGTTACATTCTCCTTTCTCCCGGAAAGATTAGCGCTGGTCGCAGCTAATGGTCCGGCACCTCTAACCAGCGCAAGAGCTATCCTATGGTCTGGAATTCTCAAGGCAATTGTATCATGCTTTCTTGAAGTAAGAATTAAAGTCAGAGCACCCGGCCAGAAATTCTTTATCAGTCTCTTTGCCTCATTAGACAACCTATCGGTAAACTTTCTTACGTCCTTTTTGAATCCGATCAGAAACACCAAAGGTTTTCTCCTCGATCTCTTCTTTATCCTGTAAATTTTCCTTATTGTTCTGGGAAAGCGAATGCTTGCCCCCAGGCCGTAAACAGTCTCTGTAGGAAAAATTACAAGACCCCCCGTCCTCAATACACGCACTGCCTCTTCTATTCTTCTCACTTGTGGCTTCTCGGAATTAATCCTAATTACCTTTCCCATTTATGTGAACAGCTTACGGGCAACGACCGCGGTTACGCGCGATACTTACATCGACTGAGGATTCCACTCTGCCACTCTATTCAAGGCAGAGCTTTGCTCTGCGGCTCCTATGTGCTATAGGATGAATTGATTCTTACGTAGTCTGGACTCAAATCGCACGTATAGACCTTAGCATCACCCTTCCCCTGTTTCAAATCTATCACTATTTCTACTTCATTTTCTTTCAGTATTTCTTTAACATCTTTCTCAGAATAAGATGCAGGCTCACCATTTTTGGTCACTCGCAGTTTCCCGAAATAGATATCTATTCTTTGAGGGTCAATCGCTATCCCAGAAGAGCCAATTGCCGCCATCACCCTTCCCCAATTCGGGTCACAGCCGTATAAAGCTGTCTTAACCAGAGGAGAGCTAGCAATATGTCTTGCCACCCTTCTTGCAATTGAAGCGGACCTTGCATTGTTAACCATTATCCGGACCAATTTCGTAGCCCCCTCCCCATCCCGGGCAATTAGTTCCGCCAACCCTAACATTACCGAATCAAGAATATCCTGGAACTTTAAAAAATCACGAGTTGCGCCATTTATTAGTCTATTCCCCGCCAGGCCGTTAGCCAAAATTAGAACAGAATCGTTGGTGCTTGTATCGCCGTCAATAGTAAGTGAGTTAAACGACCTTTCAGCCGAAACCTTTAACGCCTTTCGTAACATTCTGTTGTCGATAGCTACGTCAGTAATTATGAAACAGAGAAGGGTGGCGAGGTCGGGATGAATCATTCCTGCGCCTTTGGCCAATCCACAAATCACTGCTTTTTTACCATTCTCAGTCAAAAATTGCCTGCTCACTATCTTGGGGGCAGTATCAGTAGTCATAATTGCTTCAGCAAAAAAGTCAGGCTCGGGACGGCTTCCTATGGTTCTGGTTATCCTGCGAATGCCTTGTTTAACCCGATTCATAACCAGGAATCTACCGATTATTCCTGTGGATGCGAGAAGAACATCTTTTTTTCTAATACCCAGTTGAGAAGCCAAACTGTAAGCCATCAGCTCCGCATCCTCCATTCCCTTTCTTCCAGTGCAAGCGTTTGCACAACCTGAATTGGCGAGGATCGCCTGTGCCCGACCATTCCTCAAATGCCTCTTAGATATCATGACCGGAGCCGCTTTTACTCTATTCTTAGTAAACAGCCCCGCCGCCGTACAGGGGGCCTCTGAATAGATCAGAGCCAGGTCCCTTTTTTTTCTAAGCACTATCCCCGAGTCAATTCCATTCAAAAAAAAGCCTTTGGGAAGAAATAATTTACTTGCCATGATAGAATTGAAGCCCAGATTGTAATCCTTCAAATTTTCTTTAAAGTAATGCCTCTGTTTCTCTAAATCCAAACATTAAGTTCATATTCTGTATAGCCTGCCCAGAAGCGCCCTTAACCAAGTTATCTATCGCCGTAATAATAATCATCCTGTTAGTACGCTCATCAACCATCAGGCCTATCTCACAGAAATTTGTTTCCACCACGTTCCTTACTTCTGGAAAATTAGATTTTGGTAGAATCCGGACAAACGGCGCTTTCCTGTAATATTCTTTATAGAAAGACCATATCTTATTTAACGAAATTTCCCTGTTGAGGTTAACATAAATTGTGGATAGAATCCCTCGGTCCATAGGGACCAAGTGCGGAGTAAAGGAAATGACTACCTTCTTTTTAGAAATCTTTGATAACTCCTGTTCTATCTCGGGAATGTGTCGGTGTTTCCCAACGTTATAGGGAGTCAAATTTTCATGGCACTCACTGAAATGGTAGGCGATATCCAATCTCCTCCCTGCACCGGAAACTCCCGATTTAGCATCAATAACTATGGAATTGCCATCGCCTAATCCACAAGCCATAACAGGAGCAAGCCCCAGGATTACTCCCGTGGGATAGCAACCCGGATTGGCTACGAGAGAAGATTTCTCAATTTCTTCCTTGTAAATTTCTGGCAATCCGTAAACGGCTCTTTTCAAAAACTGAGGATAAGAATGTTTAAGCCCGTACCATCTTTCATAAAGCGATTTGTTCTTTAATCTATAATCCGCTGAAAGGTCTATAATCTTTTTCCCTTTTCTAAGAAATTCCGCTACCGGTTTCTGCGCCTTACCATGTGGAAGGGCAATAAAGATAAGGTCTGAATCGCCAGCGACTTTCTCAGTGCTCAAACTCTCAAACCTCTTATTCATAAACCGGGCAAGCGTCTTATGCACGTCTGAAATCATCTTTCCTTTGTATGTCTCCGAAGTCAGGTGTCCAATTCTAACTTCGGGGTGTTTAAGGAGAATCTTTATTAACTCCCTTCCCGTATAACCGCTAGCTCCTATAATGCCCGCTCTTATCATTAAACTTCCTCCAATTTCTAAAGATTAGCAGGTTCGTTTTCCAGCCAGATGCAACTTTGGGAAAGCTTCTCGCTTCACAAAGGAGGAGAAATTACTGTTAAAAGAATTAAGCCCACAGGGATAACCGCAGAAAGTACAATAAACAGGATAATTGGCGTCAAGAGTATCAAAAAGGCTTCAAAAGTGGAAGAAGAATAGACTTCTTTAATAGCAGCCAGTGCAAGGGAAAAAGACCAGACAAGGAGAATTACAATAGAAATGAACTGAAAGAAAATTCTACCCCTACTCAACCCTTCTCCTATCAAAGAAAGCGGACTAAAAAAGATAAAAGGAAACAATGCCAATCCAAGAGTAATGAAAAGGTCGATAGCCTTGCCTCTTTTTCCCCATACTTCGGCAAAGAAATGGAGAATTCCCACATTGATTACCCAGAACAAGGTAAGACAAACTATAGTAAGAAGGAGATTAGAAAAGAAGGCTATTCTTCCCACTCCAGTGAAGCTGGAAACAAATAGGCTGACTCCGGTAGCAATACTAATCTCGGAGAAAATAACAATAGCTATCAGAAAAATCCATGGTTTACGTTCTTTCGCTTGATTAAACCCTCTTGCCGGGCGAATAGTTAAATCATAAAAGAGCTCTGAAAAGTTATTTTCCATATCTGCCCGCTGAATGTGAGTCTATTGCAGAATATATTCTAATCTGACGGAATTTCCATTCATCAAATCTTGTAAAGGGGCCGGCCTCAAGCGACTGGAAAAAATATCGAAAATTCTGGGAAATGGCTTTGGCATCTCAATGATTTTGGGCTCGCCTGGAATGCCAGCAAGTTTGCCTGCAAGTGTCACAGCATCTCGAAAATTGCCAATTTCATCAATTAGGCCCAAATCTTTTGCCTGCCGTCCGGTAAAAATCTGACCTTGACCAATCTTCTCTGCTTCACTTTCTTTCAGGCTTCTGCCCTCAATTACTGCCTGGAGGAATTGGTTGTAGGCATCATCTATCAATCCCTGAAGCAGTTCCTTCTCTTCCAATGTCATTTGCCGTGAGGGAGAGCCGATGTCCTTGTGCCTTCCTCTTTTTATCACCTCAACTCTAATTCCTATCTTACGAAACAACTGTTCCATATTGCCAAGGCTCATAATTACCCCTATACTCCCTGTAATGGTTCCGGGATTAGCCACAATTTTATCTGCAGCGCAGGCGATATAGTATGCCCCAGAGGCGCCTACGTCACCCATGGAGACAACAACTTTTTTCCCTTTTTCCCTCAATTTATTTACCTCTTCATAAATTTCCTGCACCGCACCGATGCTCCCACCGGGACTATTAATTCTTAATACCACTGCCTTTATAGCCGCAATTTTACCTATCTTTCTCAAATCATCAGTGATAGTATCGGCTCCGGATAAGAAACGAGTCCATCCCGACGCAGGCCGAGAGATAGACAAAGGTCCATAGATATAGACCACACCCACTCCCTCTTTTCTGGTCAATAACCCAGGCCTTTCCTCGACAGTTCTTTCCCAAATAAGATATATACCTATAGCTACGGACATAATACATAATAAGAAAAGAATCGCCACGACTAAGTTTCCCTTTTTCATATTCTCCTCCCATTCAGTCTTAATTGTTTTTAAATTATATTCTAATTAGCTAAATTTGTCAAATCATATTTATGGGAAGATATCGTAGAGAATTCTGGGCCTTGCTTCCCTTAGAGCGAAAGTTGGAGTAGCAGAGCAAAGGTGGGTCTTTTCAAAAAAAAGCGGAAGCATCAACCCTCTTGCTTCCGCAAAATATCTATTCGATTCTTACAGAGCGAACTTATCTCTTAGAGAATTGGAATCTCTTTCTTGCTTTTGGTTGTCCGGGCTTTTTTCGCTCCACGGCACGGGGGTCCCGCGTCAAGAATCCCTCCTTTCTCAAAGTTAGCCTTGTCTGTTCGTCAAACTTAGCCAGAGCGCGCGAAATTCCATGCCTTATTGCCCCTGCTTGGCCACTCTTCCCTCCGCCAGAAACATTCGCCGAAATATCAAGTTTACTTAGCAACTTCGTAACTATTAGAGGCTCTATGCTGAATTCCTTTAGCCCAGGCAAACCAGAAAAGTACTTATCCACGGGCAGCTCATTGATCATGACCTTTCCCTCACCCGATTTCAATATAACCCTGGCAACTGCCGTTTTTCTTCTTCCTACGCCCCAAATTTCCTTTACTTCAGCCATTTATACCCTCTCCTGAAACGTTCATAGTGAAAATTTAATGCGGTTTTTCCTCAACATGGTATCACTTGGGGCTTCTGTGCTCCATGCGGATGTACACTGCCCCTGTATATCTTTAATTTAGTAACTAACTTATTACTCAGTTTATTCGAGGGCAACATTCCCTTGACCGCTAATCTAATCGCCCTTTCTGGATTTTCTGCCATCAGTTTCTCGTATCGGGTAAATTTCGCCCCGCCTGGATAACCCGAATGGGTAAAATGGAACTTCTGCTCCAATTTTCTTCCCGTCACCAGAACCTTCTCCGCATTAACAATAATCACGTAGTCGCCTGTATCAATACCGGGAGAGAAAATGGGTTTACCCTTACCCCTTAATAGCCCTGCTACCTTTGTTGCCAATCTCCCCAGGACCAGGCCAGAGGCATCAATTAAATACCATTTCCTTTCAATATTCTGTTTTTTGGGAGCAAAAGTCTTCAATCTTAACTACCCCATTACTCAAGAAAACTACCCCCACCTAGAAATAAACTGACTTCTTATTTTAGAAACTTTCCGGATGGGGGGTCTCTGCAAATAGAAAATTTTCAAACCATCAAAAATGTAAATTGCTTTCTATTCTTTTTTAGAAGGATAAAGCTCAAGCGCTACCGCCAAACCCAAACAATAGCCGGCAAAGAGTAAAAAGGTACGAGGTGCCACAACCAGTTGCCCTGGACCCAGTCTGGCGATAATTCCCAACACCAGGCTGATCAGACTTGCAATGATTGAGAGAGTAATCCACGTCTTCATATCTTACCTCCTTTCACGCAGACCTCGACCTTTCTCCCTCCCGTTGTCTGCGGAGTCCAATAAAAGTTAGCAAAAAAGAGATTTTTTGTCAACCTTTTTTTGAATGAGTTATTGTCAAGATTCTTGCGAAAAACCTGTGGAAAAGTCCTTTTATTGCTCTGGTTTGTTCAAGTATTAAGAATCAAGTGACAAAGGTCGAAAACTTAATTCTTAAGAGCGAATGGTGTGAGCGTCTCACTCCTTAATGCTAAAACAGGGGAAAAAGTGCATAACCTGGCTTAGGATGAACGAGAAAAGCAAGCGGTAGGATGAGAAATGGTAAAGAGAATGAGAATATGGCGGGCTTACGTAATCAAAGAATTTTCCCAACCCCTTTCTTAGGTTTGAGGCTGGTGCCAATCCTCTGTACCACAATATCGACCCTTCGATTCATTGCTTTATGTTCTTCAGTATCATTATCCACCACAGGCTGGTACTCTCCGTAGCCTGCGGAAGATATGCGCTGTGGCGGAAAATTCAGTGTCTCCAGTAAATAACGGGTCACATTCGTAGCTCTCGTTGTGGATAGCTCCCAGTTAGTAGGAAATTTAGTTTTCAATTCCGAACCGATGGGAACGTTATCGGTGTGTCCTTCAATTCGGACGTTATTTGGCACGTCCACAATCTCTTTACTTATGTCTTTAAGGATTTGTTTCGCTTCTTCATAAATTTCGGCCCTTCCACTATCAAACATTAGCTTCTCACGGAGGGAAACTACCAATCCTTTCTCAGTAATTCCTAAACTGATATAGTTCTCCAACCGCTCTTCCATAACATATGCTTCCAGTCTCTTTTTCAGGTTTATCAACTGCATTTCGTTCATAGCACTGGCTAGAGCAAACATCATGACGAAAAATATTAGAATCTGGGTCATTAAATCTGAATAAGTCAACAGCCATGGAGGTGAAGGCTTTCCTACTTGTATTTCATAATTCACTCGTCTGGGAACACCTGGCAGAATGGCCATTATCCCTCTCCCTAAGCATAAGTCAGGTGGCTTTTTCTATAGGTGGAATCTTTTTTTCCGCCGCTCTCTTCCTTAATTGTGGAGCCAAATAGGCCTTCAGTTTAGCTTCCATAACGCTGGGAATCTCCCCGGCCTGCAAGGACAGAACTCCTCGAATAATAACTTCCTTGATAAATATCTCATCTTCGCTGCGGCGCTTCAATTTTCCTGCAATGGGCAAAAAGAAAAGGTAGCCAGCCACCGCACCATAAAAGGTAGTCAAAAGGGCTACCGCCATGCCAGCAGCAATCTGGCTTTGATCTTCAAGACGGGCGAGCATCATAATTAGTCCTATAATTGTTCCAATCATTCCAAAGGCAGGGGAGTAGGTGCCCAAAGTTACAAAAATCTCTTGTCCTATAAGATGCCTTTCCCGAATAAATGTTATCTCTGTTTCTAACTCAGTGCGAATTCTATCCTGGTCGGCCCCATCAACAACTAACTGCACGCCCCTTTTTAGAAATTCATTATTGACCTTGTCTATTTCTTTCTCAAGTTGTAGTATTCCCTGCTTATGAGCTATCTTCGTGAAACTTATAAACTGGTTGACTAACTCCGTAGGATCTTCCTCTTTTTGTGTCAAGACTTTCTTTGCAATTTTGAAAACTCCCAGGACCTGCTTCATAGGATAATTTACCAGTGTGGCAGCAAACGCCCCGCCAAAAGTAATGAATATAGAAGAAACATCGAAGAACCCTTTTATTCCCGCCCCGCCCATTCTCATTACTATGGCAATAACAATCAAGCCAATTCCACTAATAACCCCTAAAATAGTGGTAATGTCCATTTCTCCCCCAAACGTAAAGCTTTTACCCCGCTATCTCCTCCAATCAGGGCTTTTACGAATCCATCCCCCCATTCACTTGAAAGATAGTTTGTGAGGAGCTTTCGGAATTTCAGCCAAAAAACGACAACATACTCCGGTACTGCGACGCAATTTGGTGTAGCGAACATTAGAATTTTTAGCCAAAAATCGAAGACTGTAGGGGCTCAATTTATTGAGCCCGTCCTTGCGGGTTCGATGAATCGAACCCCTACAAACAAAAAATTGTGAGCGAGCGAACCAAATTCCAAGCTACCTTTTGGCGTCAAGAAATTCCTCAAGCGATGAACAAACTATCTTTCAATCCGTTCTCTTTATTTCGCTCCCGGTTCTTTTTTGCCCTACCAGACGCCTGTACTCTATAACCTTTTCAATGACTTCCGAGACCGTGTCTTTCACAATTATCTTATTACCCGAGGTCAGAGAAATGGTTGTATCCGGTCTGGCTTCCACTGACTCAATCAGCTCAGCATTTATGACTACTTCTTCCCCATTTATTTTTCTCACTCTTATCATTTCAAGACCCCGCACGATTTGAAATCGTGCCTACAATATTGCCATCTATTCACTGTTTACGGGCCTATTCAGCCACTGCCAAAATTTTGCCAGCACACCCCTCTTGGCCTGGGCCAGCTCGGTCTTGAGTTCTTCTTCTCTTCTTTTCTCTTCAGCCCTCAGCCTTGCCTGGTTCTCTGCAATTTCGGCGAGCACCTGTGTTGCTTCCTTCTCCTTAATCAATTCTGTTTCTAACTCTTTTATCCTTCTCTCATTCTCACCAAGCTTTTGTGCCAATGCCATTTCCCTCTGTGCTATCTTAGTTTTTATTTCTTTTATCTCTTTCTCCTTATTTCTAATCATTTCTTCCTTATCCCAAGATTCATTTTTTTCTTTTTGCAGTTTCTCCTTGAAGTCCAGTTCCATTTTTGCCATCTGGTCTTTGAGCGAGCTGATTTCTTCCTCGCTTTTTTGTAATTCTTTCTTTGCCCTCTCTATTTTCTCCTGGCCTTCTCTATAACCGGCTTTCAATTGTTGTTCTCTTTGAATTACTTCCATCCTCAATGCTTCGATACTTTCCTCTTTTTCCCTGAACTTCTCTTCGTCTATCCTTGCCTCAACAGCCAATTTCCGTTCGAGTTCTTTTACCTTTTCTTCCAGTTTTCCCTTCGCCTCCTCTAGCTGCCCTTTCTTCTCTTCCAGCTCAGTTTGAAACCGCTCATTTCCCTGAGAAAGCTCCTCTTCCATCTCTCTTATCTTCTGTTTTATCTCAGTATTCTCCTGCTCCTTTGCCTTTAGCCTCTCCTCCAATTGCGCCTTCTGATCTTGTAACTCTTCCTTCAGTTTCTCCTTTATCATTTCAAGCTCCCTCTCTCTTTCCTCATAGAGAGCCTTGAGTTTCGCTTCTCTCCTTTCTATCTCCTCTTCCCTAGATCTTATAGCTTCTTCCAGTTCCTTTTTCTCCAGTTCCTCTTTCTCCACTTCCCTATCCCGCCCTGTCAACTTTTCCACTTTCTCCCGCAGTTCCGTCTCTAATTTTTTGACTCCACTATTAATACCTTCTATTATCTGGGCTATTTCTTTCTCCTTTTTCTCTCTTTCCACTTTAAGCTCCATTTCTTTCTGCGCCAAAAGCTCGCCAAAGGAGCCGACCAAATCCCTATACCTCGCCAGCTCCCTTTCCAATACCTTCAACTCTATCTCTTTCTGCTGTAACTCATCCCGCAGTTGAAAATTTTCCGTCGAATACTTCTGTGCTTCTAAATTTCGACAAAGTTCGTTTAGTCTATTTTCAAGATATTCTCTTAACTTCTGTACTCTCTCTCCCAGCGTTCTTGTCTCATCTTCAAATCCTTGCTCTATATGTTCGAATCCCATTCTTAACATTCTATTCTCTCCTTCTCGGCTCATAATTTCTTTTTCCCACATCTTTCTTTCCTCCAGAAGTATTTTTTCTAACTCGTGCTCCCTCTTTTCCTTTTCGGCTACCATCTCCTCGCTCTTGGCCAACTTTTGCTCTAAGTTCTCTTTCTCTTTCTGAAGTTGCCTCTCCAAATCCTCGAGCTTCGAAATAAGCTCTTGCTCTGCTTTAGATTTTTTTGATTTCAAATTTTCTATTTCCCCAGTTAATTCTTCCTGGATTCTATTTTTTTCTTCGTCTTTATCTTTAATTCTTGTGTCAGCCTCTGACCTGATTTCCTCAGCTAACGCCTTCGCCCTCTCTATCTCCCTCTCCTTCTCTTCCATCTTCCGGGAGAATTCTCTTCTCTCCTCTTCCATCTTCTCCCTTAATCCCCTTAGCTCTCGCTCAAGACCTTCCCTCAGGATATTCGCCCCTTCTTCCCTTTTACTCTTCTCCAGTTCAAGTCCCTCTATCCTCTTCTTAAGTTCCCCTTCTATCCTCTTCTTCTCTTCCTCCTTAGCCTCAAGCTTCCTCTCATTCTCAGTCTGCAACTCTCCAATTAAAGCCCTCTCCCTCTCCAGCTCTACCCTCTTTGCCTCAAGTTCGCCTTCCTTCTCACCTATCCTTCCAGAAAAGACTCTCCTTTCCTCTTCCATCTTCTCCCTTAATCCCCTTAGCTCTCGCTCAAGACCTTCCCTCAGGATATTCGCCTCTTCTTCCCTTTTACTCTTCTCCAGTTCAAGTCCCTCTATCCTCTTCTTCTCTTCCTCTTTAGCCTCAAGCTTCCTCTCATTCTCAGACTTCAACTCTTCAAGTTCTTTTTCCCTATTCTCTAATTCCTTTTCTCTCCGCTTCTTTTCAGTTTCCAATTTTCCTTTTATCTCTTTTAGCTCTTCTTCCAGTTCGGCTATCCTGCTCCTTAAACTACCCTCAATTTCTACCCTTTCCGCTTCCTTTTCCCGTAGTTTCGTTTCCCCGATTCTCTTCTGAGATTCCAGAGTATTGGATAGCGCTTCTCTGTCTCCTTTTTCTTTCCTCAGCTCCTGTTGCAGACGAGTCTTCTCTTCCTCTATCTCCGCCTCTCTGGCCTTTACTTTTGCTTCCCATTCGGCTTTTTGTAATTCTATGTTCCCCCTCAGTTTAGAAATTTCTTCTTTTGCAGAGAATTCAAGATCTTGAGCAATTCTCTTATGCTCTTCCAGCTCGCGCTCAATCTTCTCTTTATCTTCCTTTAGTTTTTGTATCTCCTTTTCCAGACCTGCTTTCTCCATAATTTCCCGCAAAGCTTTCTCCATTTTCATCGCTGCTTTCTCTTCTTCTTTAATCCTGATAGTCTGTTCCCAAATTTTCTTTCTCTCTTCTTCAAGTTCTTTCTCTAAATCACTCAACTTTAGTTCGGCCCGCTCCTTAGCTTCTGTAACCTCCCTTTCCCACTTATCCCGCTCAGTTCTTTCCTTGGCGTCCTTCTCAGTAAGTTCTGCCTTCATTATTCTATTCTCTGCTTCAACTTTTCTTAAGGTCTCCTCCCACTTTGATTTCTCTTTTTGCATTATTTCTTCTAAATCTTTGATTGTTTTTCTCTCTTGGCGGGGAGCTACATCGGATGGCCTTCTGCGTTCTCCAGATAGAGTTGGCGGTAGTGGAGGTGGCGGTGGTGGCGATGGAACTATATCATCTTTGTCTTCTTTATCACCTTTTGCCATTAGTTTTAAGTTCCCTCTATACGCCTCCGATGAAACCGGAGGAGTCCAGTTGTTACTTTCGATTCTTCAACCACTCACTAAGCTCTCGATTGTCCGGGTTGAGTTCCAGCGCTTTCTTATATGCCTGTACTGCTTCCTCTTCCATTGCTTGGTTATAGTAGCAACTTCCTAAATACTGGTATGTTTGCCATATTCTACCATTGTACTCTAAGCTCTTCTTGAACTCTCTAATGGCTTCTTCATATCTTCCGGCCTGGGATGCTTCCATCCCTGCATTATAATGCTCGAATGCCCTTTCATTATCCGTCTTTCCACTCTCCTTGCTTTTGCCGGCAACCTCTACAGCTTCTGCACGTTCCTCTTCGAGTCTCTTTGCAATTACTTCTTCCTCAATAATTTTCTTAATATCTTCCAGCTCCTCTATTTTTTCAATCTCGCCCCTTCTCTTTCTTCCCTTAAGCTCAATCTTCCCTTCTCTCTCGAGCCTCAGGATCGAATTTACTATTTTCTGTTGCTGCTCTTCGATTGCCTGGACTGTTGCCGGTTTACCGAATTCCATTTCTTCTTTTAGAAGGACTGCGCCTCCGGCTGACATATTCTCCATAATCTTAGACTTAACATCTTCGCTCGCTTTCTTCAGAGCCACGGCCAAATCGCTGGTATTTATCTCGCCCAAAATTATGCGTAGTGTGGAATTATCTATTGTAGCGATTTGTTCAAAAGAGAAAGTCAATTCTCTTATTTTCTTTGCCAGTTTGGGATTCTTCTTTTCCAACGCATTTAAGATATTTTCTTTTGAATTCTCATCCAGCCTATCAAATATTTCCATAAAATCGTCAATTCCCCCTTTAAGTAGATCTATCTTCTCTTTGATGTTTCTTTCTATTCCACTCACTATTCTTTCATCCATCTGTTTAACCGTGGCCAGATTCAAAGCCACCTGCAACTGAAGTTCCGGAGGCAGTGAACAGAGCACTTTTGCTGCCTGGTCTGAACTCAAATAACTCAGAATTAGAGCCATTGCCTCTGGAGGTTCATTCTTAATCAAATATAAGAGCCTCTTTAAATTACTTTCTCTAACGAATTTAAAAGATTGTGGAATTTCTTTTTCCTCTCCCTTGACTGCTATGCCCTCCGCTTCTTGAGAGCGGCCCTCTTGTACAGAGATTACAGCGGGACCTGTTCCTCGGCCAATAGCCGTGGAGCTGGCAGACTCAATTTCCGTTTTGGAACCTCTCAATTCCTTCATGGTGTTGAGAAGGTTCTGAAAAAATGATTTCAAGGGACCAAACAGGAACATAAGAAGGGTAATGGTCAAGAGCATCCCAATTACAACCCAATAAGTCTGTGGCTTAAAAAGGATACTCCACCAGGGTGTGTCGGGAATAAAGGAGACTTTCCTTACTATTAGCGTGTCCCCCCGCTTCGGGTCTAGGTTCAGAAGCTCGTTGACCACATCTTTTATCGTGTCCACCAATGCATCAGAGACCTTCTGGTCAATTATCAGGGTAGCAGTTATCCTTTTGATGAAAGAAGGCGGTAACTTCACAATACTCTCCACCCTCTTCTTCATACCGGCCGCCTCTTTTTTTGCCTCAGAAGTGGGAGTAGCCTCCTCATCTTGTTCAAGCACACTCTTCTTGAGTGGTATACCTGGCAGGAGCTCTTTAACCTTTGGTGGTTTAACATCCTTTTTCTCCTTTAGCTTCTCCTTCCCTTCTTCCTCTTTAGACTTCTGCTCCGCCCAGGTTTCTATCTCGGTCATTGACCTTTCTACATTTGGCTCAATGGCAATGACAACTTTCGCTCTATTGGACCCTAAAATTCTGGTGAGAACGCCCTGCACGCGCTCTTCCAAAGTCCGTTCCACCATTAACTGCGTGGTTACGACCTCAGAATATTCCATAGCTTCACATTTCTGTCCAGGAGCCATAAATACTAGGCCTATTAGCAGACCCATTTCTACGAAGTGCCTCATTTCCTATCTCCTCTATTTCTTCTCTTTGGGAAGTTCAAACCCTCTCTTTTCCAGATCCCGCAGATATTCCAGTTCCCTATCTTCGGGGTAGCCCTTCTCTTCCCACTTATCAAGGAACTCTTTTAAAGACTTATCAGCGGGATTCATCTCTAAAGACTTACTCCAGGCCTCCTTAGCCTTCTCTCTCTGTCCCATCGCAAAGAATGCTGAACCTATGCGTTTATAAGCCAAAGCATTATTCGGCTCAAGCTTCAGGACATCCTGTGCCTCCCTGATGGTCATATCGTACTTTCCTTCATAGAAATAGTTAAGAGCATTATATAACTTTTGGTCTACCAAGCTCATTCCGGGAGTTATTCCTTCTATCAAATCTACCCGTTCCACTCTGGCGATTGTTTTCAGGAGTCTATCCACTTCTCTATCTTCAGGTTCCATAGACGAAATATAGCTAAGAGCATTTATCGTAAGCTTTACATCGCCATCTAAGTAGGAGAGAACAGCCTGCCTAATTAATTTAGCACGTTTTGTTTCTTCTACCTCTCTAGGTATTATCTTTGCCACCCTTTCCAATTTCATCAATTTGCCCTTGGCTTCTATATTTTTCGGGTCCAGAGAGAGAGAGCTATTCAACTTCTCCACTGCTCTCTGATAGAGTCCTTTCTCATAGGCAGCTGTTGCCTCTTTATAATATTCCAGCGCCATAGTTTCGCTGGCGGCAGTAATCGACGGGCCAAATCTCCAGCTCGCTGAAAGTCGGTGAGAACCTCCAAGGTCGTGAGTAGCGAAGGCGTAGTCGAGCCCGTAATCTCTGTATCTGACTCCAAATCCAAGCGTAAACTCCTCAGGATCTATACCCAACCTGGCAGCCAAATAGTCGAAAGCCCAGTACTCTACCCCGAAGTGGTAACATAGAGGAGTTCTGCTCTTCTCTAAATCTACACCCAGAGCTAACCTATCACGCAGTAACTTATAGCTAAAGCCAAACCTTAAGGTCAGGGGGAGTCTATCCTCTGTAGTTGCTCCTGTTCTCAATCCCATCAGGTTCCGTAAATTGAAGCCTGCCTGGAGGTGCTCGACTAACGGCGACTTATACATCGCTCCTATATCGATAGTAAGATTTCCGTTCTTATGGTCATCCAAACTGTGGGTAACGTATTTCACACTGGCGCCCAGGGCCAGAACGTCGACAATCTGTTTCCCATAGCTTGCTCCAAAAGCTGTTTGAGAATCTGAGAATTCGTGAGTGGGATTATTATAGTCATCTCGACCTTCAAATTTTCCTGAATAGAGTCGCGTAAGACTACCTCCCACTGTCCCTATACCGCTAATCGGGTGGACATAACTGATAAAATCATATATTGTGTCGGCCCAGAGAATGGCGTGTAGTGCAGTAACCTCTTTCCTATCTATTTGTGCCAATCCTGCAGGATTCCAGTAAGTAGCTGAAGCATCGTCGGCAATAGAGACGAATGCTTTACCCATTCCCAGAGAACGAGCGCCGGCACCCCAGGAAAGGAAAGCGCCAGGCTGACCTCCAGAAGCTTTAGCCCATGCTACCTGTGCTATATTACACACTAGTAGGCTAACAGCGAACACCATAAATATTAAGTTGCGTCTCTTTCTACATTGACCCATTGGCGAGCCCCTTTAAAGCTCAGCCGCAGGGCTGCCTCAAAAAGAAAGCCGAATTATCCACCAAACCGGATAATTCGGCCAACAGTTACCGTCCTGAGGAACAATTTTTCCTCAGCCCGTCTAATCTTCGGCAACCCGGCTAGCCGAATCGGCCCCGTGGCTTTGCGTCCTCCGATTACTCGGAGTTTGCTCTTATCGGACTAGTTCACTATATTTTATTTCCAAATTAATATTACCACAAACTTCTCTGTTTGTCAACCGGTTTTTCAACACATCACCCTAAAGGGCGACCCTCCTGTTTTGGTCGGGCACTCTTCAGAGTGCCGATTCCGTCACCCTGCCCCGTCCCGAGACCGGGACGGGATCGGGAAAGGGTGACCGACCAACACCCATTAACGGATTACGCCAATCTTTCTGATTACTTGCACGGTGCGGTCCTCGCTCTTCGGCGCACGGCTATCTTCCACATCGACCGTAATCCTGCATATATATCCACCCTTTGCAACCTTCTCTCCCCTCTCGTTTTCCAAATGCCACGTCCACTCCCTGGGCCCCCAACTCCCTTCCTCACTGCCAGGCTTGAACTCTTCCCTGAGCACCAGATATCCAAGCAAGTCATAGATTTCGAACGTAACTTTCGCGTCGTACTTGAGACGATAGCAAATTGTCGTCTTGTCGCCTCTGGCTGGATTAGGATAATTAGATACATCGCTGATTATGTCTTTAGGAAGTCCAGTAACTGCCGGGTTGGAAGCCTCAGACCATTGACTCCAGCTTCCTGCACCATTTTTGGCGCGCACACGGTAGAAATAGAAGTGTCCAACCTCTTTGCCCGCTATTGAATAATTCTGGCTGTCCCCCGGAATAGCGCTCGTTATCGTTTCCCAAACTGGCGAGGTATCTACCCTCTCTTGCAACTCGTAAGCCGCAACACCCGACTCCAGGTCTTGAGCGAAGTCCCAGTGTACATTGTAAGAAGTAGCTTCTGCCTCAGCTGATATTTCGGCTAAGGGTGGACCCACAGTTGTAGGTGGTGTAATGTCCACCTTAAACTCTCTATAACCCGGATCGCTGAACAGGCTTATCCCTCCACTTACAGTGCGAGTAATGACGGAGAAGTAATAGATGGGCCCGGACTCTTGCGGGCGGTATTGCTGGAGGCTCATGCCAGAGACCAAAGTTTCATAGTTACTGCCCGCAGAGAGCCACTGGTTATTTGTCCTGTCCGCTGCCCCGGGCAATGTTCCCACAGCACAAATGCTTTCCACAACTCCTAATGGAGACTGAGATTCCCATTTTGCCCACATCTTCGAAGCGTCATTTGTCCACTCCTTGGCATCTACTACCGGTGTTGTGGGAGTTCGATAGTCCCTCACCCTGGTAACAGAAGTCTTGATGGGAGCGATGTAGTTTCTCTGTATAGTGGTGGGCTTGACATCTATGAAATCTTGAGTAGTCAGTTGCAAGAGAATCTTATTCCCAGGATCTGCCGTATCACTAATATCTAGCGCCACAAAATAGTAGGAAGTGGCTGGGCGAATCAGTTCAGGCTGAATCCCCGGTGCGGTATCGCCATCGATTGCGAGGTTTGCTATTCCTCCGCTGAAAGTACCTGTGCCTATCAAAACATCTGTCCCCGAGGTAAAAACTCCATCCCCATCTGAATCACGATAGAGCTTGACCAAAGCGAAGTCACTATCTTCGGCTGTATCTATCTCTTCCACTGTAAGAATATTCCACTCTGCCCTATTGGCATTCACTGATAGAGCAAGCCTCTGCATTACTACATCCTTCTCTTTCTGCCTCGCTCCTCCCGGAGATAGGTCCGTGGCTACCAGGTTCAACTCCAGAGTTTTGACTGCTGTCTTGGGCGATTCGAAAGGAAATTCACCCACAGGAGCAGTCACATCCCAATAGCCGGGACCAAGATATTTACTGACCGGATTATCCACGCTATTTGGTGGAATGGGGAAGAAGAAACAGGCAGGACCATCAAACATGGCTCCCACCTGTTCGTTCAGTCTAGCATCCACGGCTATATCATAGACGAGGAAATATGTCTGAGGCGCAGTGCCTATTACCTGGGGAGTGCCAAAGTAGATATTTACTGCCTGGTCAGTGAAAGTATAGGTAATGGTAGAGATAGATATCTGTACATCGGAAGTTGGGCTGAATAGCCCGTTATTGTCTAAGTCGCGATAGATCTTAACTCTCTCCACATCCGCATCCCGGCTTAATGGCGTTCCCGTTCTTCTAACCTTCACTCCTGTCCATAGCGCATTTGACTGGTTGGTCTTCAGAGTGAACTTGTGCATGGAGAGGTTCTGGGCACCCTGCACCGCCTGGGTGGGCGTCTGGGTTGATTCCAGGGGAGTCACTGTTACTGTATCCGCATACTCGTTGACTATGAGATTTGTGGTGGCAAAACTTACCGGCCTCACTACATCCACACCTTCAACTGTAAAGTAAGTCGCGGAAGAGATAGCAATACCAATCGACTTACCAACCTGAGCGAGCTGATAGATATCGAGAACGACAAAATATGACCTGGGAGAAGTGCCGATTATCTCTGACTGAAGCAGACTGATATCAGCGAATGTATCAATGAAGGTGTTCACGCCTGTAGTAATTAGACTATCATTGCTGGAGTTGAATGTTCCTTCATAGGGAGCCTCGTCGCGATAAATTTTTATGGTGCCCACATCGCTATCTGTGCCAGTGCCTGTACGCTTCACTCTCAATCTATCCCAGATGACTGTATTCTCATTGCTGGAGATGGTCAGTTTCAACATTGCTACATTCTTCTTCCCTTGAATCAGGGGTAGTGCAGAGCCACTTATGTCAGTGAAGCTCACGATGAGTTCGTCCCTGGTAGGATGGACTTCAAGCTCAGAGGATAAAATGGGGAAGAATCCCTCAACAATGTGTGGCGATATTTTATAGATATCATTTGCACCATCTATTCTCAATCCAACTGACGCACCGGGAGTGGCGCTTCCCGATAGCGAGAAAGTCAAGAAGTAGTACTGATAAGAATCGTAAACATATTGAGTTGTGGGAAATTGAATTGAGACATCTGCACCACTAAATGTGGCGCTGGCAATGAGGACATCCATTCCATCCAGAATCTGGTTGCTGTTATTATCTTTCCACACCTTCATCCCGGAGATGTCCGTATAAAGTCCCGTGCCACTTAGAATAAGCCTCAGTCCATTCCATCCCACTCCCACTGGGTAAGGAGAATTGGATATCATCTCCAGAGAGGCCATCCAGATATCTTTGTCGTTCTGGAAGAAGTACTTTTCCACACTCGCTCCAGCAAAGTGAGAAGCTGCTTGACTGCCGGAGGCGCCTCTGGTCACACCTTGAAAAGTAGTATCGGTCTTGCCGGTATACCTTATGATTTCGTCATCAATCTTTATATATCCAGAAGGTAAGAAACTGAGAGTGGAGGCGACTGGAATTACTGTATTTGTCGAACTAATTGAACTGAAAAGTGTAGTGGAAACTCCTGCAACATCGATTCCATCGACTGTGAGAGTTCGTGGTTTGGGATATATCTGGAGACGAGTGGAAGTTGCTGGTAAAACGGTGAATTCCACTGTCTCATTGGGATTCTTCACTGTGATATAACTGTTTGCCTCTATTTTGGCTCCGAGAGTACCTCCCGGTATTGCTGTGTCACTGATTCCATAGGCAATGAAGTAGCGCTGAGCAGCAGTTGTTATCCTTTGCTCCTCAGTTAAAGAGATACTGGCTGTCTTGCTTACGAAAACTTTTGTAGGAATACTTATAAGAATGTCGTTTACAATATCGAAATTACCTATATCGCCGACATAAGGATTGTCCTTCCACACAGTTACCGAGCTCACTTCGCTATCTTCGCCTGTCCCCGTCCTATCTATTCGGATATCTGTCCAGATAGAATCGGATTGGTTGACAGAAATGTCCAGCCGAAGCACGGGAACCGGCGGGTCGGCAGGGTCGGTTGGACTGGGGTCGCCAGAACCCTGCATTGCTGTGGCAGGAGCGACGGACTGAGGCACTACCTTAATTGTATCAGCATATTCCACAACCCTCGACTTGGAAGTGTATCTGGGGAATCCTGCCGGAGATGCGATATCAGCGCCAAGTACACTAAAGTAGGTACAGCTACTTACCCTAAGGCCGAGGGCATCATCCTGTGGAACTGCCAGGACGTCCACATCTAAAGTCACTAAATAATTTTTGGGAGTAGTTGTAATCTCTTCATATGAATTGCCAGTAACTGGATTACTTATCTGAATCAGAGTGGTTGTGGTAGTAAAGATTGCCCAGCCAAGCTGATAGTCATTATCGGCCATGGTCAAGAGGTTATTGTCAGGACCGTCGAAGTCTATTATCGGCCTTCCGTATGCATCAATTGCACCGCTATTCCACTTGAACACCTTCACTCTATCTACATCATTGTAAGTTCCAGCCCCTGTGAGGTCTACTCTCAATTTGTTCCAGAGGACGGTATGGGCGTCGCTATAAAGTTTGAAGTGGAGCATTGCCTGATTAGTTGTCCCTTGAACGAGTTCAGCAGGTGCCACATTCACGCTTCCTCCGGCAGCTCCACCGGCTACTATTAAAGTATCCTCAGTGGCAGTAATTGTCGGCTTTCCACATTCAAATGGGTCCTGATTGACTGTGGCAGGACTCTCCACCCAGAAGCTTCCCACTCCACACTCACAACCAATCATGGAGCCAACAGTGGCGCTATCATGGATGGAGAAGACGATGAAGTAGTTTTGCGGGCTGGCAGTAATCTCTTCAGGTTGATTTCCCACTGCCACATTGTCACTATCTATATTGATCAATACCTGACCCGCCTCAAACTTGTTGATTCCAGAGCTTATCACCATATCCACGGCAGGCTCAAAAGTACCCAGGGGTTCCCTATCTCTATATATTTTTACCTCCTCCACATCAGAATCAAAACCTGTCCCTTTCCTATTTATCTTGATTTTCGTCCAGTTAGCAGTGAACCTATCTGTAGCGAGCATCACTCTCACCATTGCTAAATTCTTGGTGCCTTGCTGGATAGTCTGGGTAGAATAGACCAGATTGTATGGAGTGACATTTACCTGGGCAGGGGCCGATTGGATTGTAGATGAGGCAGTCTTTATGGCAAAGTTATCCTTACCAATCTGTACTTCAGGAAATACCAGGGTGAAGTCTCCTGGCTTCTCAATCTCTATGCCAAATTTTCTGCCCGGCACCGCACCGGTGCTGACATTGACAGCCAAGAAATATCTCTGCAGGGACCTATCCAGTGTTTGTGCCCGGGCGCCCAGGCTAAGAGTCAATATCCCTGTCTCTCCTGTGAAATTTCCCACAGCAATTGGTATATCGTATGGTGAAGGAATACCAAGCGTGAAGTTAGACGGAGGAAGTGGAGCATCAAACTCACCAATCGTACCTGAGCTTCCATCCTTCCACAATATTACTTTCGAAATATCTGTATCCCAGGCATCTCCCATCCTATAAATCTTCAGGTCCGTCCAAACTGCTTCATCTGCTTCAGGGGGCGCTTGCAGATTTGCCTGGATGTCCATTCTGAGCATAGCTACAGATTTTTTGTCTTCAAGAACGCCCTGGCCCTGGAAGACATTGATTGGTGATAAGCTGGTGGGTGTTACCTTGATACCACACACCGAGAGGTATTCGCTGGTGCCTTTAATTGTGGGAGTTGAAACATCTATGGCAACTAACTGGATATTCTCCACGTAATCGTCGGATATTTTGAAGGTAGTAAATCCACGGTTCCCTTTGCTAAATGTATAGGTGGCAGAAGCTGGTTCCTCTATCTTACCATTACCTGTCACAGTAAATGCCGCAGTTCCTGTATAATATGTAGCCTGGAATTCTGGCTGGTCGTAAGGTGGATTATCATTGGGAGGTCCCTTAGCATCATTTCCGAATTCATCCAAAGCCTGCATGCTAATTGTTTCCAGAACATTCACACTGGCTGCTCCATCGTGAGACACTCTGAATCCTGCAGTATGAGAAGGTGTCACTGTTACCGGCGTAGTTCCTGCAATCCATCCCTTCTCCGGAGGCGCCATGGCAGTGACGATGTTCGTGTTACCTGCGACCTCATCGGTGTAGAAGAAGTTTGCATTTGAATTTCCGGTGCCGATGGTCACCGTTGTTCTTCCCCATGTATTCCCGTCCCAGGAGAAATCTGCTCCTCTGGGAGAGGTAGATAGCAGACTTATTTCAGTAAGTGCCTCAACTGGCGACACGTTACCATGGATGTCCTGAGTCTGAATCGTCATCGTAGAGGAACAGGTTCCGGCAATGAACTTCGGCTCTGGAGAAATGAAAACGATCTTACCAACTCCAGCTCCCACTACATTCTCGTCCTGCACAGCGTCTGTCCAGGCGTAATCTGCAGACTCTGCCGTAATCGTCCAGGTTCCAGCCTTGAAGTTCTTATAATAGAAGCTGGTTCTAGTCGAGCCAACAACAATCCAGGCTTCATCGGTCGGATCCCAAGTAGTAGAGGAGATGGAAAACTCGTACTCTCCCAATGTCTCTGAAGTGAGGAGAAGTTTGGTATTTGAGGAGAGGGGATTACCCACAGTTAGAAGTCTTGAGGGATTGCTGAACTGGTCCTGCATCTCCACAATCATCTTCCAGGAAGTAGCTCCAGCTATGAGAGGCTGAGATGGCCCGTAGGCAGGAGTAGTGAACGCCAATTTAGTTATTCGGTCTGGAAGGACCGTCTGGTTCTGGAATCCGGGCAGCCAGCCATATCCATAAGAGTCATCTTCGTCAACTTTGAGTGTCTGACTGCCGGACTTCGTATCCTTATAATAGAAGCTCTGCTGATAGGTATTCGTAGAAATAATAACGTATGTAATGGGCGTCCAAGTGTCAATACTGACTGAGAAGGAGTTGGTGCCCACAGATAGAGAATATAGATTTATCTTCGTATCTCCACTGACCTTCTTTGGGTTACTGAATACATCCTGAGTCTGGATGGTAATCAGTCCTGAAGGCGTTCCCGCAGTGAAGGTCTGAGGGCTGGAAGTGAAGGCGAGCTTATTGACTACTGCGTCAGGGTCAACCCTTATAGGAGTATTGTCGTCATCGCTATCTCCAAAATTTGTATTCAAACTTACAGTTATAGTGAATGTATCCAGTATAATCTCATCCCAGGATGCTTTCTCGTCATAGTAGTAGAAGTAGGCTGTATTTTCACCACCATAAATGTTGATTTCGCCATCGACTCCTGGCTCAGAAGAGTAGAGATTTGTCCCTTGAGGATAACGGAATTTCTTCTTCGCTCCATCGGAACTCGATTTGAGATATACAGTCGTCTTTGTAAGATTGGTAATGTTTCCATACTGGTCATACCTTTGGACAGCAAAAGGTTGGCTGGTAACATTCCCTGCCACGAGAGTTGCCGGAGGAGTCCCGATAAACACAAGATAGTTGGGATTTCCGCCGATGGTGGTAATGACTGCCGATTTCCCAGTAACCGTGCCAGTAGTGACAGTTATGGTTGCCTTATGATCTGCTGTTGTGGATACATAATACTCAATTGGTCCAATCTCACCATTGGCATCAGTCGTGGTAGAGGTGATAGTCAAGTAACCCGGACTACCTACCACATCCGTAATGGTGAGTTCGCAGGGCTTACCTCCTTCTGGTGTCTGGTTTCCATAATAGTCAGATAGATATGCAGTAATTTCCTGGTAAGAGCCGGCTGGCACGTTCTGGCTCTTCTTCGGCTCCACCACAAATTTATAGGCTCCTGCTGGAGATACTTGAATATTCTCCTGCCTTCCATAAATGGAAGGATTAGAAGTATCCGTAGTTTCTAACCACCAATTTCCTGCTGTATAGAGTATTACCTGATCGTATAACGTGGTAGTGCCCGCATCCAGTTGTCTAAAGGTGATCTCCCCGGGCAACCCTGCTGGATAGGGGTCGTTGGAACTAAAGGAGATAGTTCCCTGATAAGCATTTCCTGGCACCGTTCCCCCATCAGCAATATTGCCCTGGCCTGTGCGGGTAATGGAGTTCCAGGATGCCCAACGGTCATAGGCAGTAATAGTTATATCTCTCGTATTTCCCGCAACCCCACTCTGAGGAGATACCTCCACTTTGAAATAGGCGGCTGGTCCAGGATTTATGGTTGTTGAGCTTGTGCTAGAAGCAAGACCAAAGGCTTCCGCTTTTACAGTCTCTAATCCAGCAGTTACCAGCTTGATAAGAGAAACCATCGTTCCCTGGCTATTCAGGCTACCAGAATAGGTAGATTCATTGTCATTGGGGTCGGTAGGAGTGGTAACTGTAACATAAGGAGTCGTGCTTACCCTATTCCAGTATTCGTCTACTGCATTTATGGTGACGGCAAAGGTAGATCCTGCCACCCAATAGGCAGGGTCTCCTTCCTTTCCGTAGGGTAGCTGATCCCATTTACCCTCTTTCGCTATTTCTCCTGGCAGCAAGACCTGTAATCTGTTCGCACTTCCCGCTTTGATGGTCACCGTGGAAGTTCCCGCTTCATAACCGGAAGCCTGAGCGGTTACGATCCAGGTACCTCGCGTCACCATGGTTATCTTAAAGGTATTACTCCCGGTATCAAGTTGTTTGGCTAAGGGATGGCTATCATAAGGGTCGGTAGTGGTTACTGAAACAGAAGGATTAGTGCTAACCATATTCCAATAGTTATCAACTGCATTCACCGTAACGCTGAAGCTTGAACCCGCCACATGCCAGTCCGGAGTGCCGCTCTTGCCCGGCCCATTGGGGTCCGTTCCAGGCAGTGGCTGTTCAGGATAGGCCAGAACCTGCAACTTTACCGGGAGCCCTGCCTCCACTTCCATGGGTTGAGTAGTATAGGCCTTCCATAGAGGCGGCTGAGCATCTGTGTCGCTGGCCGTGATTGTCCAGGTGGCATTTGCCACTTTGAAGGTAATCATAAACGTGGTCGTGCCGGCGATTAGATTTGCCGGGGAAGGCAAAACAGCGTAGGGATCCTCTGTATCCACTGCTACCTTGGGAGTAGCGTTTGTGTTAAGGTTCCAGTAGTTGTCGCAAGCCCTGACTTTGACGGCATAGGCCGTCCCTGCCGTAGGACTCGTCACTGGACCTGTTTTCCCTGAAGATGTTCCCGGAGCAGGCAATTCCCCTTCCAAAAGCACTAGTAGCTTATATTGATTCGGATTGGGAACAACGGGGATGTTGGGACTCTGGTTCTCTAATAGTTTATCTGTTGGTGAGGTATCTACAGCCTTAATCCAGGGGCTATTTGCAGTAATAAGAGTGACCATGAATACGGTGGTGCCATTGACCAATTGCTGATTGCTTATAGGAGGCGCATTACTGTCATTGGTGCTCAGTTGTATGGTACGAGTAGAATAGGAGATGTTCCAGTTCTGGTCAACAGAGTTTACCGTTACAGGAAAAGCTACCCCAGCAGTGCGGGTGCTGGGCAGCACATCCAGCTTACCATTAGGATGTCCTTCCACTCCCACCTCACCAGGTACTAAGACCTGCAGTTTAACAGGGTCGTCGGGAACTACTGTAATGTCCGAGCCCGTATTATCTATATATTCAGCATCCTCCGCTGTGATATTCCTTGTCCCTCTACTTACCAACGTCATCATAAATGTCGATGTGCCATTAGTTAAGGTGACATTAGTGATGGGGTCAGTCAACGGATGGCTATAATTGTCATTGGTATACACCTTATCTACAATTACTGTCTCATTTGTGGGGTTCCAGTTTGAATCCACTGCTTTAACCGTAACCGGGTAGTAACTACCCGCAATCCAGTCTTCTACCAGCCCAGTACGCCCGGTTGTCGTGCCTGGGGAAACATCCTCGTTGGGAACCAGAACCAGAAGTTTGCTGGTCTCACCAGGCTTGACGCTGAAAGTAGTGCTGGTATCAGGCTGGTATCCACTGCGGCTAGCCGTAATTGTTCGACCGTTATCTACTCCTCTATATAACACGACACTCAACATTCCTTCTCCGGTAGTGGCACCAATTGCCACTGTGCCCAGATTAGGCTTTGTAGGGTCGTTGGAAGTTACAGTAACCAAGATATCGAAAGCCGGCTTTGTAGGGTTCCAATACTTATCCACTGTCTTGACTGTTATATAAAATGTGGTTCCCGCAGTCAATTCGATACTTGGCGGACTCGTCCTTCCCCTGTTAGACTCATTGCCTCCATCGTTTGCTTCACCAGGGAGAAGAACCTGCAGGCATGGATGCGTACTGGGGCCTACAGTAAAGGCAGTACTTGTGTCGGAGGAGTACCCAGTCTTATTTACGCTTATCGTCCTTCCGCTGTTGGCCTTTTTCAATACCACGCTCCAGGTGGTAGTGCCCCCACTCAAGGCGGCAGTTCCTAAAAATAGTGCGTATGGGTCGTTACTGGTAATCGAGACACCTGCTACTTCGCCACTCACAAAGTTCCAGTAGTTATCAACTCTTCTTATGACTATATCGAAAGCCGTTCCGGCCACTGCATTCTGAATACCAGGAGTCGTAGAGTCAAAATCAGGAGTTCCAGTTCTACCCCGTGTGGTGAGATTCCCTGGGACCGCAGTCTCACCCGGCAAGAGGACCTGCAGGCAAGTATATGTGCTTGGATTGACAGTAAATGCAGTGGATGCATCTGAAGTATAGCCCAAAGCCGTCTGGCTAACAGTTATCTGCCTTCCGCTTGCGGTTGTTTGTAGTGTTGCGGTAGCTATCCCCACTCCAAAAATCAAGTCCACACTCCCCAGGTTGAGTACATTGGGGTCATTGCTGGTTATGTTGACATTCGCCAGGTCAGTTTTCAAAAGGTTCCAGGAACTATCCACCTTCCTTACGGTAATGTTAAAGGAAGTGCCGGCAGTAGCATTCTGGTATCCGGGAGAGGAAGGATCAAAGTCCGGAGTTCCGGTTCTGCCCCTATGCAGTGTATCACCCGGCACAGGCTCTTCACCGGGGAGAAGGACCTGTAAGTACTTTTGAGAACTGTTCACATTGACCTTGACTGGGGAGCTCGTATTGGCCGTGTACGTTGTCGCTCCCACAGTGTAAGCCTCAAGTCTCCATCCGTCTGTTGTTGCTGTCTTCAACTTCGTGGTGAATGTATATGTCCCACTTACCAGTTGCGCTGAAGAAGAAGTCACTTCATAGTAGCAGCCTCCAGAATCACTGGCTGTACTTATCACTACCCAGGGCTGAGAAGCCGTGCCATTTAAGTTCCACCAATCGTCAACCAAATTGACTACTACTCCGGTAGAGACACCTGCCGTCCAATCAAGTGGTGGAAATCCCGACTTCTTGCCCGTCCCTGAAGGATTGCTGCCAGGATCTCTGACCTCTCCAGGTAACACTACCAGTAGTTTCGTGGCAATATTGGCATTGACTGTCACATTCTTCTGTCCTGTTACTGTCGAGTAGCTCACATCATAAGCCTTCGCGTACCATGTGCCCTCAGTCCTCAAAACGACTGTGCTATTGAGGACTTTATATCCATTATCCCCACCTACCCCTGTAGTAAATGTGTAGTCGCCAGGCAATGTGGCATGTGGGTCATTCGATTCGAAGCGAATTGTCCCTGTATATCCGGTAGACCTGTTCCCATACTTGTCGAGAACTTCTACCGCAACATCTTTAGCCACCCCCGCTGTAACTGGACTGGCCATGCTCACCTGCAGATGGTCTCCTGCCACAGGGTCCACCTTAACTAAGCTACTTATTCCATCTTCATAGCCGCCACCAGTAGCTTTAGCAGTTATCTTCCACCCTGTCGTGGTCGACTGTTTCAATGTCACGCTGACTACCTTTGTCCCTCCCACAAGCTGGAAGTCGCTAACCAGCGGATTAGCTGCCTTGGGATCATCACTGGTAAGCCTCACCCATGGTGTCTTGTTCGTAAGGTTCCAGCAATCATCTACACTCCTCACTGTCACATTGAAGGATTCACCGGCATCGGGAGTAATCGGTAGGCCGCTCTTTCCACCATTGGCCATATCTCCAGGTTCTGGACTCTCTCCCTCAATGAGAACCTGTAATTTCTTGATGGCTGTATTCGGCGCTATGGTTATCTGAGTGGAATCATCTCCTGTATAGGTTGCCTTGGCTACATGGAGCCTCACATTTTGCGCTTTCCTCATTATGACGTAGAATGTTGATGTGCCATTGGTCAAATCTATCAATCTGGGAGTGCTATCATCAGGATCTCCATAAGGATCATCGGAAGTTACCTCCATTCCCGGGACATTCTCACTCACCAAGTTCCAGCAACTATCTACCCTGTTCACGGTCACTGGAAAGGCTATGCCTGCCGTCTGGGGATTTACCATCCCACTGGAATCCCTTCCCCCATTATTTATGTCTCCTTCTTTTACACTCTCTCCTTCTAAGAGAATCTGGAGACATTTATCTTCATTCTCCTGTACAACAAATTCTGTACTGTAATCACCTATATATCCAGTCTGATCAACATATATCTTCCTTGCACTCCCTGCTGTCACCATCGCCACACTCCAGGTGGTTGTACCATTATCCAGCGTTCCTGTACCTAAATTAACCCGGTATGGGTCATTTGAAGTTATCCATGCCGGTGGATTATCGTCGCTGACCAAATTCCAGCAACTGTCCACTCTCCTTATCTCTATGTTGAACGGTACGCCTGCTATCCTATTGGAGATTGGTCCCTTTCTTCCACGATTCACTGTATCTCCTGGCACTGGATTCTCATCAGGCAAAATGAGTACCTGGAGTCTGGCCACCAGGTTTGTGTCTACTTTAACCAGTGAACTTATGTTGGCTGTATATGTGGTCGCTCCCACTGTGTAGCCCCTAAGTTTCCATCCTGTAGTGGTTGCTGTCTTTAACTTAGTGGTGAATGTATATTTTCCATTGACCAATTGCGCTGAAGAAGGAGCAACTTCGTAGTAGCAGAGTCCTGAACCACTTGCTGTGCTTATCACTACCCAGGGCTGGGTAGCTGTGCCATTTATGTTCCACCAGTCATCAACCAGATTCACCGCCACGCCTGTGGATACCCCTGCTGTCCAGTCGAGTGGCGGGAATCCTGACTTCTTACCCGTGCCTGCCGGGTCGCTCCCTGCATCTCTTACCTCTCCAGGCAATAGTACCAGCAGTTTGGTTGCAGTATTTGGCTTCACCGTAAACTGAGCGCTAACCCCATCTGGATAACCATTTGCTGAAGCAACAATCGTATGGTTATTCACCCCTTCTCTCTTTATGGTTACAGCAAAACTGCCAGTTCCGCTGGAGAGAGCTGTCTGGGTTGGATTTACTACCGCATATTCATCATTCACTCCTCCTATCTTTGCGTTTAAAGTTACAGTCGGGGTGGCCTCTGTCACATTCCACCAGTTATCTACTGCATTCACTACCACAGTGGTAGCTACTCCCGCTGTCCAATCAGCGGGATTATACCCCGCCTTCTTACCTGTTCCTGAAGGACTGCTTCCCGGGTTGGCCGCTTCACCGGGAAGAAGTACCTGAAGTTTTGTTGGCGGGGCCGGATTCACAGTTACAGTCGGACTTGTATCTGGACTGTAATTCTTGCCATCAGAAGTACTTACCGTAACGGTCCAGTTCCCTTCTGTATTGAATGTGATGTTGAAGGTTTGTGTTCCATCTGTCAGGGAGTTGGGATTGAAGGGACCTATTGTGGCATAGCCGTCAGTAGTGGTCAACAAGACCTGCGGTTGAGGAGCATATTTGTTTCTATTCCAATATTTATCCACAAGGTTAACCACAACAGTTGTGGAGACACCCACCGTTTGAGGATTTGGACTGCCGGTCTTACCGCTGGATGTTCCCGGGTCAGCAGACTCTCCAGGAAGAAGTAATTGCAATTTTACTGCAGAATCTGCCCTGACTTCTGCATTTTTACTATGCTGGGCGAGCGTTGCACAGGATGCGGTGATTGTCTGTGCCGGATTGGCGGTAATCATACAGATTTGGAATGTCTCAGTCCCGCCCTGTAATGTTTTGGGCGAAGGATTTGTGTCGTGTTCGTCGCTGGTAACTACTGTCACATAAGGGGTTGTGCTGACTACATTCCAGTAAGTATCAACTGCATTTACAGTAACGGTGAAGGTTGACCCAGCAAATTGGTAATTAGGTCCGCCGTGCTGCCCGTACGGCGGAGAAGCGTAGGGCGAGCCCTCATGTTCGCCCGGAGCAGGAGTTTCGCCTGGCAAGAGTAGTTGCAGCCTGACTACACCTGCAGGATTGACTGTTACAATTGAACTTATTCCATCATCAAAATTATTTGCCGCCGCTGTAATTGTATGTGTGGAAGCGGTTACCAGAGTAACCACAAATGTTGTACTCCCATTGGTCAATGTCTTAGTAGCGGGCTCGACATCATAATTGTCTGTGGTAGTTATGGTAACAACCGGGTTATATCCTGCATTCACATTCCAGTATATGTCGCAGGCATTAACAGTAATGGTGAGACTGGTTCCAGCTACAGCATATTGTGCCGGTCCGCTCTTCCCGGCGCCACCAGGACCTGTCCCAGGCTGAGGGCTTTCCACCGGTAGGAGAACCTGAAGCTTCTGAGCCGCTGCCGGCTGAACTGTTATGGCAGAACTTGTACCGTCAATATACTCATTGCCATAGTCATTATCGCTGGCAGTAATTGTCCAGGTGGAATTTGCAGTCTTAAAAGTAATATTGACTGTTGCCGTACCAGTCGACAGGTCGACAACCGAAGGATTCACTCCGCCATTAGAGTCATTTGTAGTGACCTTCACTGTGGGTGAAGAGTTTGTTATATTCCAGTAGTCATCAACACAATTTATGGTTATGGGGAAGGATTCGCCCGCAGTCTTGGGCATAACCGGCCCACTCTTACCGGTTTCTGTTCCAGGCTCACGATTCTCCAAAGGAACCAGAACCTGAAGTTTCGTAGGAATATTGGGCTTGACAGTTATGTTTGCCTGTTCACCAGTCTCTACCGGCGATGGGCCAGTATCGTTTACCCATACTTTCTTGGTTCCTGCTACTTTCAGAATCACTCCTTCATTTGGTGGACTGAACTGATGTTTTCCTTCCTCAGCACCGGTAAAAGTATATGTGTCGCAAACAACCCCGCTAACCTTGAAGGTAGCTTCTGAGTCGGAGAAGAACTTTATTTTTCCCACATATCCTCTTGCCCTGCTATTATCCGAGGCCTTTGCTTCTACCGTAACAGAATTCAGTACACCAGCGGTGACCTCCGAGGGAATACCATAGACATCGAAATGGTCACAGGGAAGGGTGACCATGAACCGGCTCTCAGAAGCCACTTCCTGTCCGTTACCTGCACGGTCGAAGCTCTTAGATTTCAATATATACCACTTTCCACTCAACCACTTACTGCCATCAAAATTATATAGCCATTCATCGCTCACCTCATCAAAACTACCATCAATGGCATTGGCATTTAGCCATATATCACTTCCGGATGTGACCCATGTTGAGCCATTCCAACGATAATTACTTCCATCATCAACAGTCAGGCTTAGTTTTAGATTACCCACAACACCAGGCGAGGTATCCGTTGCTCCACCTGTAAATTGGATTAACGTATTGTCATACTGTCCATCATTAGCAGGGACACTTATAGTGGAAAGGGGTTTCGTCTTATCGAAGACCATGGGGCTACCCGCTCCCGGGGTCTCGTTATTATTGACATTGTCACTTGCCCAGGATTTAATAAGGTATGTATGACCATTTTGCCATCCTGTAATTGAATCAATCAATGCCGGATTGGTGTATGTCCAGCTCTCAATTAGAGTATCAAATGTGCCATCCACAGCACTGGCAGTGAGAGTACTCACATCAGTGCCGATAAATCCGTTACCTTCTACAAAGTACTTTGTTATGCTCTGATCGAAAATCAAAATTTTTACGCCGGCTATAGGATTATGGACATCCAGAGCCGTCCCCTCCACCGATGCTAAGCTGGAATAGTGGTTGTTTGGCGCTGGGGCTGGAGCCGAAACTTGAGACTGAGGAGGTGTATTGTCGAAGGTGAAAGTCACTCCAGAAGAAGGTGTCTCCGCATTTGCTGGAATGGCCGAATCCTTTGCATAAGCCTGGATACGGTAAGTATGGCCACTATCCCAGGTATCATTGGTAATATTTGGAGAGCCGAAAGTCCACTCATCCGTTCCCGCAGCATTGTGCCAATTAAGAGGATTAGTATCCCACGATTCGAGGTTCCAGTAGTAGGTTGTAGAAGTGGTTATGTCGGCAATCCTTATCTTTACCATTGCTACGTCGCTCTTGGCATCGCTTGCCGTTCCGGTAATTTCTGTGAGTGTATTCAAAGTTCCGCCTGAAGGATAAGAAATTACAGAAACAGGAGGATTATTATCAAAGGTAAAGCGGTGGACATTGGCACTTCCCTCACTGCCTGAGGCTTCTTCATTTCCTGCCGGTTGGGCTTTGTCCCAGGCTTTCGATTTAATTATATAGTCGCAGTTTGTATCCCAGAGCACCCCGGTTGAAGTCCATGTTGTATAGTTACTGGTAGAATATGTGAGATTCCAGACTTCCCCATCACCCCATTCATATCCATGCCAGTACTTATTCCCTACTGTTTTGAAGATACTTACCCTGACTTCACCTAAGCCAAAGGCGTCAGAGGCCGCGCCTGAAATTGTGGGAAGTTCCTTCAAATGGTCGAGATGCTGAGGAGTAGTTATCACAGATTGTGGCGGAGTAATATCATAGGTGAAGTTATGAGCATTACTATCTCCTGGAATTCCCCAATCTTCCTCGTTGCCCGCCTTATCTATTGCCTTGGCCTTTATTAAATAGGTGTTCTGGTCTGTCCATGCCTGCGTGGAAACATTCAATGTCCAGGACGACCCCCCTATGGCAGTATGGGAGGTAAAGTCGACATCCCAGATGGAACCTTGCTTCCAGTATCTATTCAGGGGATTCTGGATGGTTACTACGACCTTATATATCTGGCTGGGTTCGCTGCCAGGGTCACTGGCTGTTCCCGAAATTGTGGAAAGGTTTTTGAGCATAACGTTATGCTGTGGAGAGCCGATTGTGGAAGAGGGAGCACCTGTGTCGAATTTGAAGTAGTTTCCGCTACCGGGAGATTCCAAATTCCCGGTCTGCACATTATCTGTAGCTCTTGAACGAATCTGATACTCTTTATCAGGAATCCAGTCGGACATCTCGTAGTACCAGCTTTCCTTACCATTAGCCATGAACCAGGTGGCAGTAGAAATCCAGGTAGATATGCCATTCCAATAAGTATTGTCCGTAACGTTCTTAATCAGGATTTCCACCTTACTGACATTGCTGGTGACATCTGAGGCTGTCCCTTCTATTTTGTCCAGGCTATTCAAATTATCATTGTTCACTGGTTTAGTGATAACAGATGCGGGTGGCGTGTTGTCAAATGTGAAGGTAACTGTACTTATCAATATTTCAGTATTTGGCACAAAATCAATTCCCCGGGAATTGATCCTATAGATATGTCCGCTTTCCCAAGCCGGGGCAGTATACTGCCAAGAAGTGGACCCTGAAGCAACAATGTAGGTCGCTGTAGACCCCCATATTCCTCCACCCTGGTAATAGTCGAGGTCAGTAGTGTCAAAAATCTTTATTTCCACAGTATCCACTCCACTAACTGCATCAAAGGCAGTTCCGCTTATAGTGCCCAGTGTTCTATAAGTGTTGCCGCCTGGTGCGGGTGAGTCAATCACTGAATCGGGTGGGGTATCGTCAAAAGTAAACACCACCTCAGTGGACGGATCACCGATATTGTCCCCATCGTCAATGCCTCTGGCCCTCAATTTATATTTGGGCCCCTCATTATTCCAATCAGGCAGGCTATCGTAATACCATGGATTGGTGTCGGTGGCATCAACCCATTGGGCTGTGGTTGTGGAAACCCAGATTGAACCATCCCAGTGCTTTGTCCCATCATATCTTCCGATACTGACCTGGACTTTCTTCAGCGGGCTTGTCTCATCAGAACATGTGCCATTAATACTGGTCAGACTATTAAGGAGGTCATTGTTTACGGGATTAGTAATCACCGCAGTAGGCCCTGTATTATCGAAGGTGAAAGTAGAAGTGGAATAACTCGTCTCCATGTTACCAGCACTATCCCATGCTCTGGAGACAATCTGATAGTCCTTGCCACTCACCCAGCCAGGATTTCCGTAAGACCAACTTGCAGTGCCATTGACCACAATCCACTTCTTAGTAGATCCCCAACCCGGAGTCTGATAATATTCTCCGCCGGGAGGATTCCGTTGAATGGTAATCTCCACCGTGCTCACTGAAGTCACGTAATCCTCGGCTGTACCTTGAATATTGGGTAAGCTGCTATACGTATTACCATTAACGGGCAGCGTAATTGTGGAAATAGGTTTTTCGTCATCAAAAGTGAAATCCTTACCTGCCCCAATGGCTTCACTATTCCCAGCATCATCGTAGGCTCTGGTTTGCACTTTATAGACATTACCATTTGTCCAGGCAGAAGTTGAGATATTATAGTACCAGTTCTCGCTATTGGAATTGAAACTGCCGTCACTGGGACTGGTCTCTTTCCAGGTCTCCCCTGACTGGAAAATCGCCCCGTCCCAATATTGTGGAGTCCCATAAGGGTCTTCAGTAATCAGAATTTCAACTTTCTTTATTCCGGTCTTGTTATCTGAGGAGGTTCCCAATATTATCCCCAGGTAATTAATTTCTGCGCCATCGGAGAAGGTGGTGATTTGAGAAGAAGGTGCGCTGGTGTCATAGCTGAAGTTGCGGCCGATCGCCCCCGGGTCGCTACAGTTGCCAGCCTCATCCCTCGCGCGAGCCTGGGCAAAATAGGAGTGCCCATCTTTCCAGGTTTGAGTAGGAGTGGGCACATCGTATTTCCAGCTCGCCCAGGTGGGATTTGGCGTGACGCTGAACCATACTGAATTTGTGCTCCAAGACAGTTGATAGTGGTTCCAGTATTCACTGCTTGTAGTATCCTTTATCTTGATTTCCACAAGGTCAATTGGAGCTGGAGAACCTGAAGAGTTTCCGGTTATCTGAGTTAGACTGTTCAATTCCGCTCCATTCTGGGGCGATGTAATTTGAGCGCTTCCCGGAGATTTATCAAAGGTAAATGTGAGAGTGGTAAACCCTATCTCAAATTGATTAAGTTTATCCTCAGCACGAGAATTAATCCGGTAGGTATGTGCGTCGGCCCAGTTAGCGTCATTGAATGTGTAGGTCCAAGTAGAAGTATAGAGAATAACTTTGTTCCAGGTTTCAGTTGAACTCCAGACCATACCCGTTCCATCCCAGTAAGGAGCAGTGGGATTATTATCGTCCTCTATTCTTATTTTCACTTCTTTAAGTCCAACACTAAATAAAGGAGAAAGAGGCTTATCCTCGGCGGTGCCGGAAATTTCAGTCAGACTTTTATAATACTCGTTATCTTCCGGCTTGGTTACTGAGGACACAGGCTTATCTGAGTCGAAGAAGAAATCGACGACACCCAGACTTGTCTCTTCATTGCCAGCATCATCTTTACACTTTGATACCACCTGATATTTCCGGCCACTCTCCCAGTCGCCATCGTCGAAAGTGTAAGTCCAGGGGTCCGTGCCAACTGCATTTAGCCATTGCACGCCAGTCTGCCACCCATTATATTCGTCCCAGTAGTAGGTTGCAGATCCGGTCAATTTCGTTATCTGGAGCTTAACCAGAGTTACACCGGAAACAGAATTTCCTGGACCAGTATCGCTCGATGTTCCCGAGATTGTAGTCAAAGTCTTGTAAAATTGGTCTTGCTGGGGAATTTGAATTGTTGAGTCGGGCTTCGCGGTGTCATATTTAAATGTGACACTGGAAGTTGGTATCTCCCAGCTTCCCGCCTGGTCTTGTGCCTTGGAAGTGGCTTTATATTCTGCCTGGTATTCCCAGTTTATCCCGGAGAGCGACCAGGTGGCCCAATTGGTGGTGCTATCTGCCACATTCCATACCTGAGTATTTGTCCATTGATTATTATTCTTATCCCACCAGTTATTAGGGCCGACTTCTCTCCAGAAACGCACCCTCACCTCTTTTAAGATGCCGGGAGAATCGTCCTCGGCAGTTCCCTGAATAGTCGGCTCAAAATTGACCGGTATTAGGGGATAGGTAACAGACGAGGATGGTAATCTGTCATCAAAGGTAAAGGTATTGCTTGAGGTTGCCACTCCCACATTGCTTTGGGGGGAAGTGACTTTGTCTTCAGCCTTACATTGAACAGTATAACTTTCACCGTATGTCCAGGCAGACGTAGATATGGTATACGACCAATTCTCCTTGCCTATGCAAGGATTCCAGTACTCCCCAAATTGCCATTTGTCTTCTCCCGGTATTGTCTCATTATAATGGTTACCATCGCTACTCCTCTTTATCTTTACCCAGACTGTATTTACTCCACTCTTATTGTCGCTGGCAGTTCCCTCAATGGAAGTGAGGTTTCCGGAATAGGACCCGTTTTGAGGTATATTTACTACTGAAACAGGAGGTTCGTTGTCGTAAGTGAAAGATATATCTCCTGTGGGAACTTCGACATTTGAGGCGTTGTCCGTAGCTTTCGATTTTATTAGATAGTCGTGCCCATTCTTCCAGGTAGTGGTCTCGCTGGCTATGGTATAATACCAGCTGTATTTGTCATTGGCAGTAATCCATGTGGAAGTGGTAGTCCAGATGTTATTCTGGTCATCCCAATATTCGTCAGGGTTAGGAGTGAGGTCCACAATTTGAATCTCTACTTTGTTCAGACCAGAATTCACTAAAGGCGAGTCTGGCTTGTCAGTAGCATCTCCATTTATCTCAGCCAGCGAAGAGACCTTTACACCTTGAGAAGGTGTATTAATATTAGATACCGGGGCAGTCTTATCCACCGCGAAGCTCCTGGTGGAAACGTTTACTTCCTCATTGGGAACATTGTCATAAGCCTTAACATTTATCCAGTACTCATGTCCACTTGTCCAGTTATTATCATTGAAGGAGAATGTCCAGCTCGATGTACCGATT
>Ga0315314_1000297_pt1 | contig 61567 bp, 54 predicted proteins | sample TDP9_MG_FD_203631 | JGI IMG/M metagenome (GOLD analysis project Ga0315314, IMG submission 203631) | Freshwater sediment microbial communities from Lake Towuti, South Sulawesi, Indonesia - TDP9 | ecosystem: Environmental > Aquatic > Freshwater > Lake > Sediment | place: Indonesia: South Sulawesi...
CATCGTCGAGAAAAAGGTTAGTCTTTCTCGCAAGGTCAAAGGAAAATATGTGGTCATTGAGAACGTGCCTGCTGGCGTCTGTACAAAGTGCGGCACGCGTTACTACGCAGCGAACGTGCTCAAGACCATCGAAGAGACCGTTCGCGGACGTGGAAAGGCTGAACGAGAAATTCTTGTGCCAGTGTATTCGCTTTGAAATGGTATTGGTTCCTCCGAGAGATATGATACATCCAACTGCGCCCAACGCAGGCCAAAAGATTGATATCCAGATGCTATCGCACTTCTTTTGGCCTTGAACGATAGGCCGGCATGCCGCTTCGCGGGATGGACACGGCACCCCGTTAGGCGACATATTCCGCAAATTGAGAGGAGAAAAGCGAGATGAAAGCCTATGAAATCCCGATCAAAGTGACAAGGGAAGGTAGAATTGAACTACCTGATGCTTTACTAGAATTACTACCCCGTGAACAAGTAGTTCGATTGATCATCCTAATCCCGGAGCTAACAGACTCAGAGGAACGTGCTGCGTGGTCTCGCTTGACGGCGGATCAATTCTTTGCGGGATATAACGAAGCTGACTCTATCTATGACAGGATTTGAGCAATGGGTAATTACCGCGCAGGCGAGATTATGTTGCTATCCTTTCCATTTGCTGATGCTCCAGGAGCGAGGCAGCGTCCTGCGCTGGTTCTTCTGGATACAGGGGACGAGGATATTGTAGTTGCTCGGGTGACCAGCCAGGTAGCTCGTGGGCCTTTTGATGTTGAACTTGTGGAATGGCAGCAGGCTGGCCTGCTGCTTCCGTCGATTGTTCGAGTGCACAAAGTGGCAACGCTGGAAAAGCGTCTGGTGAAGCGAAGATTGGGAGCGCTGACGGCCAGGGATTGGGCACGAGTGCGGGCAGTGATCCAGCATCTTTGGGCCTCCATTTAAGTGTTTACGTCATCGGGTTGCGGAATACGTCGCCTAACGGCGTGCTTGCACTTCGGGCCAAGGCCAAATGTGCCTTCGGCAACCTCGCAAACACGCATAAGGATAGGCCGCCATGCTGCTGCGCGGCATAAGCGTGGCGCCTCGCTATGTGAAATCAGGCCTATTTTGGAAAACAAGGGATGAAGGGGGGTAAATAGATGCATGAGCGAATTGTCATAGACCCGGAGATACAGCATGGCAAACCAGTGATCCGTGGGACTCGGGTTCCCATCACGCGCATTATCGGCGGACTCGCAGGGGGCATGGCGAAGGAAGAAATAATGCGAGAATATGAGGTGACCGAACAAGACATTGAGGCTGCTCTCAGCTACGCTGCTGAGCTGATCGAAGCAGAGGAATTTCATCCCTTGCCGGTGTCAGCAGGGTAGGGGCATGCGATTTCTGGTTGACGAGGACCTTCCTCGCTCGACGGATGATCTCCTACGGCGATATGGACATGAAGCGGTGGATGTGCGTGATATCGGCCTCAGGGGGGCTAAGGATTCTCATATCGCATCTTATGCTCAAAGTGAAGGGCTGTGTCTTATAACCGGCGACTTCGATTTTTCAAACATTCGTAATTACCCACCTGTGCAGTACGCAGGGTTGGTAGTTCTCAAGCTTCCGAGAACGGTAACTGCTTCCTTCATCCTCAACTTGGTAGAAGGCTTTCTACAGCGGGAAGATGTTGTGGCTCAGATACCTGGTAAGCTGGCAATTGTGGAACCCGGTCGGGTCAGAATCCGAACAACTTGAGAGGAAGGGTCTGACTTCACATAACAGGCGCATTTGCGCTGTGGGCTGGAGCCAAATTCGGCGACTCCGGACAAGAGGGGTTTCCCAAACGGCGGCAGCGGGTCAGCGAAGGCGGCCACTTGCCACCAAAATGAGGGCCCCCGAACTTCGCAAATGTGCCGAACGTTATGCGCAATTGGATTGGGCTAAGGTTGATGAGTTTGATGGGGGTTTCAATTGAGCAAAATTAAACGAATTCAGGAATCTGTCCGAAACGGCCTCTATTACCTCACCGAGCATGCGGATGACGAAGCAATGGCTGATAATTTCGATATCTACGATGTGGAAAATGGCATGTTAACAGGCAGGATTCGTCGAACTTGGCCGCGGGAAGGCAAATATGAGGTGGTTGGCTGGGCGCTGGATAAAGGAGAAACTGTAATGGAATTCTGGCAAGGTGAACGTTGTGAATATTGTGAAGGACTCATCGTCGAGAAAAAGGTTAGTCTTTCTCGCAAGGTCAAAGGAAAATATGTGGTCATTGAGAACGTGCCTGCTGGCGTCTGTACAAAGTGCGGCACGCGTTACTACGCAGCGAACGTGCTCAAGACCTTAGAAGAGACCGTTCGCGGACGCCGAAAGGCTAAACGAGAAATTCTTGTGCCAGTGTATTCGCTTTGAAACGGTACTGGTTCTTCCGAGAGATATGATACATCCAACTGCGCCTAAGACAGGCTAAAAGATTAACATCCAGATGCTATCGCACTTCTTTTGGCCCTGAACGATAGACCCCCATGGTGCTTTGCGGCATAAGCGAAGCGCCCCGTTAAAGGAACATCATAGATGAAGAGGGTATTTTAGTGGGAGTTTTTTCTGTGCCAATCAAGGGTAGGAAGAGGTTTCGCTCCCTCATTTAAATCTACTTGCGAATCTTAAAAAATATCACTTTGAAATGAAAAAAAATCTCTTAAAGAAATCTAAAATCCTTCAGACGGCACATCGTCTCTCTCAAAAGCATGAGGGAGAGATTTACCTTGTGGGTGGGGCGGTCAGGGATATTTTTTTGGAAAAGCCTTTGGGGAAGGACTTCGACTTTGTAGTCGCAGGAGAGGTCAGCGGCTTGGCCCATGAGCTGGGCAAAGAGATGAGAGGACATGTTTTCCCTTTGGATGAGTCTTCCGGAACCTGGCGCGTGGTCATCAAAAAGGGGAAAAGAAAAACCGAGATTGATTTTTCTGCCATGCGAGGTGGGACCATGGGGGATGATTTAAGGCAGAGGGATTTCACCGTTAACTCCATGGCCATCAACCTGAAGGAAATTTTTTGTTCCGATACTCTATCCCTCGTAGACCCTCTGCATGGGCTTTCTGACCTTCGGGGGGGGATTCTCCGGACAAATTCTGAAGAATCCCTGCGCCAGGACCCTCTGCGAATGCTCCGGGCCTTCCGCTTCGCCTCCTCCCTCGGGTTTTCGCTCGAAGAAGAGACTCTCAAGATGATCGAGAGAAATAAGGAGCTTATTCTCCGCTCGGCGTGGGAGCGGATTCGGGCTGAGTTCTTTGCGGCCTTGAGTGAAAGTGGGGCGGACCAATTCCTTAAGAATCTTCACCAGTCTGGGCTTCTCAGGGAAATCTTCCCAGAAATTAAGGGATGGGAAGGCCTTGACCAGGGGATCCATCACGATTTCCCCCTCCTGGAGCATTCTTTTAGAACCGTGGCGGCAGGAGAAATCCTCTTTGCGCACCTCCGTGAATTATACCCGGCCTACCCCAGTTCCCTGGATCAATATTTTTACCAGATGGTCGAAGAGGGGGTATCCCGAAGAGCCCTCTTTAAGTTTGTGGCCTTTTTCCATGACTCAGGAAAGCCGGGAACACGGGATGTGGGGCCAGAAGAGAAGGCCATCCGGTTCCTGGACCACGACCAAGAAGGCCAAAAAATAAACATTCTCATCGCCCGCAGAATCAAGCTCAGCCGGAAATCCGTCGGGATCATATCCCTCCTGACCCGCCACCACATGCGCATTTTAAGTCTATCCAAAATAGAAGAGGTGACCCCCAGGGCAAAATATCGTTTCTTCCGAGATCTGGGGAAAGAAGGGATCGACACCATTTTCTTGGCCTTGGCCGATGGGCTAGCTGCGAGAAAAATTCCACTGGAAGAGCTTTTTTTCCAGAAGCTCCCCAACGACCTTAAGAGAATAAAAGAAGTAGCTGATGAACTTTTGCGATATTACTATGAAGAATTCTCTAAGAACCCTCCGAAGCCGTTACTCGATGGAAAGGAGATCATGGAAATCTTGGGGCTGCCCCAGGGGGAAGCGGTGGGGAGTCTGCTGGCTCAACTCCGGGAGGCAGAGGCGACTGGCAAGGTTCAGACCCGGGAAGAGGCTTGGGAATTTCTAAAAAACCTTGACAGATCAAGACGGTTTAGCTAATATAATCAAAAAGGCGGGCGTAATTCAGGGGTAGAATGCAAGCTTCCCAAGCTTGACGTCGCCAGTTCGAATCTGGTCGCCCGCTCCAGAAATCGAAGAATACCTGAGAGCGTGAGATGACTTACGGATAGAGGAGAGAAGCTGTTGTTGGGGAAGTCTGCTTGAAAAAAGTGGGCTCGAGGGCCCATTTTTTTTTCTTTATGAAGAGAAGAGATCCGTGAAATTCGATCAGCTCCTTCAAGAAGTACGCCAGGCCACCCTTCCGATCCTTCAATCCCAGGGATTGGAATTGGTGGATCTGGAATACCAGAGAGAAGCCCAGGGATGGGTTTTGCGGTTCTACATCGATCGGGAGGGTGGAATCACAGTTGAGGATTGCGCTGAAGTGAGCGGTGAGCTGGGTGCTGTTCTGGAAGTGCGAAATCTGATAACAAATCCATACGTTTTGGAGGTCTCTTCCCCTGGGCTAACCCGCCCGTTAAGAAAGCCGGAAGATTTTGACAAGTATCGAAACCGTCTGGCTAAAGTAAAAACATTTGAGCCCGTAGAGGGCCGGAGGAATTTCAAGGGGACTCTTCTGGGTCTCGAAGGAGGAAAAGTGCATCTGGAAGTGGGCGGGCGAATCTTTGAGATTCCTCTCCCGAGCATCGCTAAGGCCAACTTGGAAATCGAGTTTTAAACAAGGGGATGAAGAGATGATTTCGGATTTGAGTCGTATCATTGACCAGGTGGGAAAAGATAAAGGGATCGAAAAAAAGATCCTGGTCGAGGCCTTAGAACAGGCCCTGCTTGCTGCCGCCAGGAAAAAGTTCGGTCCCAAGCAGGAGATCGAGGCCAAGTATAACGAGGAAGTCGGAGAGATCGAACTTTTTCAGTTCAAAACCGTGGTCAAAAATGTAAAAAATCCTCCCTCCGAGATTTCCTTAGAAGAGGCTAAGGAGTTGGATGCCGACGTGGAAGTCGGGGATAGCCTGGGCACGAAAATCGACATCGCAGAGTTCGGGAGGATCGCTGCCCAGACCGCCAAGCAGGTGATTATTCAGAGGGTCAAGGATGCTGAGCGGGAGAATATTTTTGAGGACTTCAAAGACCGCAGGGGAGAGATCATTTCCGGGACTGTACAACGCTTCGAGCGAGGATCTATCATTGTCAATCTGGGAAGAGCAGAAGCGGTGATTCCCCAACTGGAATTGGTTCCCCGGGAAGCTTATAAGCCCGGAGATCGCATTCGAGCTTACGTTCTGGACGTACGCAAGACCCCTAAAGGCCCCCAGATCATCCTCTCGCGGAGCAATCCTAACTTCCTGACCAAGCTCTTCGAGCTGGAGGTGCCGGAAATTTCTGAAGGCATTGTGAAGATTGTCAGTGCTGCCAGGGAGCCAGGGGGCCGCTCCAAGATCAGCGTGTATTCGCAGGATGCGGATGTGGACCCGGTAGGAGCTTGCGTGGGGATGAGAGGATCACGTGTCCAGGCAGTCGTCCAGGAACTTCGCGGAGAAAAGATCGACATCATCCCGTGGAGTGATGATCCGGCCAGCTTCGTCTGCAATGCCTTAGCGCCGGCGGAGATTTCCAAGGTGATCATCCATCAGCAAGCGAAATCCATGGAGGTCATCGTGGAAGACGACCAACTTTCTTTGGCGATTGGCCGGCGAGGGCAAAACGTCCGGCTGGCCGCCAAGCTTACGGACTGGAAAATCGACATCCGCAGCGAATCCAAAGCTGAACGGGTTGCTCCCGCATTGGATGAGATTGCCACCCGGGGAATGGAAAAAGTGGATCAAATTGCTGGCGTTGGCGAAAAGACAACCCAATTGCTCAACGCGGGCGGATATATCACAGTGGCGGACCTCTGTCAGGCAACTGCTGAGCAGCTATCTAAGATTGATGGCATCGGCCTGAAGAAAGCGGAGAAGCTGATCGAGGCAGCCAAGGCTCATTTAGATAAAGCGGGCGAAAAGAAAAGCCAGAAGTCGAAGCAAAACGGCTGAGGGTCGAAAGGGTCATCGAAGGGGGTATAAGGGGTGACGAAAATCAGAATTCATGAATTGGCCAAAGAATTGAAGATGGAGAATAAAGATCTCCTCAAGCTTTTGGAGAAGATGGGCCTGGTATTCAAAAATGTCCACAGCACCCTCGAAGAATCTGATGCCGAACGAGTAAGAAATCAAATCAGCCTATCCCGCAAAGAAGGAGTGATTGAGCAGCGGATCAAGCCCACGGTTATCCGAAGAAGGGTAAAACGCGAAGAAGTGATCCCCCTTATTGCTGAGTCCATTCCCCAAGAAGCCAAAGCGGAAGTAAAACCACCTGTAGTCAAGAAAGCGCCAACCCTCGAGGTTCCCAAACCGGTAAAAGAGCCCGCAGCCCCTCCAACTCGACCAGAGGAAGTCAAAGTCCCGCCACTGCCGGTCACTCCCGTGTTTCCCCCTGTTTCCCCCGCGATCTTAAAACCCGCAGAAGCCCCGATCCTTGAGGTAGAGAAAAAGGAGGGGGTATTGGCGGAAGCGCAGCCCGTTGCCAAACCAGAAGCTCCCCTAAAAGGGGGAGTGCCTTTAACAGAGGGACCTCCTCACTTGGAGAAACCCATACCTCCAAGAATATCGGAGGTGGTTCCTGTAGAAAAGCCGAAAATCCCAGGAAAGCCCCCGGCAAAGCCGAAAAAGAAAGAAGAACCGGCAAAGATTATAGAACGTCCTGCGGTACCCCTCCCGTCGCAGATTCCGGAATATCGAGCGGTTGACAAAGAAGCTCCATCTCCTGTTCCACTAAAAGTGCCCTTTGGACCACCCAAACCCCCGATTATATTACAACGACCCGCCCCGGCGGTCGCCAGGTTTGTTCCGGAGGAAGAGAAGGGTCGACGGAGGAGAAGGCCAAAGAAGGATGTGCAAGTCCTCGAAGAGGGAAAACCGCAGCGGGTCCGTATCATCACGACGAAAGGGCGGGCCTTTAAGGAGTATGATTACTACCTGGAGGATCGAAGATCAAAGCCTTTTATTTTGGATCATGAACCAAAGTTGAAGAGCTCTAAGCCCAAAATAGCCAAACCCGAGCCGACCATCCCCAAGGCCATCAAGAGGAAAATTCGCATCTCGGAGGCCATTCTTGTCGGGGAGTTGGCCAAACGCATGGGCATCAAAGGCTCGGAAGTAATCAAAAAGTTGATGGAACTGGGGTTGATGGTAACCATTAACCAGGCCATAGACGCCGATGCCGCTTCTTTGGTGGCCACAGATTTCGGCTACGAGGTTGAAAAAACCGGATGGGAGATTGAAGATTTAATGGGAGAGAAAGAAGGGCGCTCTGAAGACCTCATTTCCCGACCTCCAGTAATAACCATCATGGGGCACGTAGATCATGGTAAGACCTCTCTCTTGGACGCCATTCGGCAGACGAATGTTACGGCCGGGGAAGCTGGCGGGATCACCCAGCATATCGGGGCCTATGAGGTCAACGTGGATCACCGCAGAGTCGTCTTTCTGGACACCCCGGGCCATGAGGCTTTCACGGCCATGCGGGCCAGGGGGGCGCAGGTCACGGACATCGTCGTTCTTGTGGTTGCCGCTGACGATGGGGTCATGACTCAGACAGTGGAAGCCATCAATCATGCCAAAGCCGCGAAGGTTCCTTTGATCGTGGCCATCAATAAGATTGATAAGCCGAACGCCAACCCAGAACGGGTCAAGCAAGCCCTGACCGAGTACGGACTCGTACCCGAAGCCTGGGGTGGACAAACCATTTTTGCCGAAATCTCCGCTAAACAAAAAGTCGGATTAGAAGAGCTCTTGGACATGATCCTCCTCCAGGCCGAAGTCCTCGAGTTGAAAGCCAATCCCCACCGCCCCATGACGGGCGCAGTCATCGAGGCCAAGCTGGATAAAGGCCGGGGGCCAGTAGCCACGGTCCTTGTTCAGGATGGAACCCTGCACGTGGGTGATGCCTTCGTCTGCGGTACGCTTTTCGGTCATGTACGAGCAATGATTAATGACCGGGGCGAAAAGATTGAGAGTGCCGGACCTTCCACTCCCGTGGAGGTGATTGGGCTGGCGAGCGTCCCCCATGCCGGGGATACTTTCGTGGTGGTCACGGATGAACGACGAGCCAAAGAGCTGGCCACCCAGAGGCTGCAGAAGCAGCGGGAGCTCGAGCTGGTCAAAACTGCCAAAATTACCCTGGAAGATTTCTACAAGAAGATGAAAAAGGGCGTGGTCAAAGATTTAAACCTCATCTTCAAGGCAGACGTGCAAGGCTCCATAGAAGCCCTGACCGAAGCCCTCAACCAGCTGAGCACTGAGGCGGTGCAGGTGAAAATTCTGCACTCCTCAGTAGGAGCCATCAATGAATCGGACTGCATGCTGGCCTCTGCCTCAGAGGCCAGCATCCTGGGGTTCAACGTAAAAGTTGAGCCCAAAGCCCAAATCCTGGCCGAGCAGGAGAAGATTGATGTGCGCCTTTATGCCGTCATCTATGATGCCTTAGACGATGTACGCAAGGCCATGGAAGGGCTGCTGGAGCCAATTTATGAAGAGCGTCTGGTGGGCCGGGCAGAGGTGCGCAAGCTTTTCAACATCTCCCAGGTCGGCGTGGTGGCGGGCAGCTATGTCCGTGAAGGGAAGATCGTCAGGGGCTCGCATGCTCGCGTTGTCCGGGAGGGTAAAATGATTTATGAAGGAACCATAAACTCTTTGAGAATCTTAAAGGATGATCAAAAGGAGGTGTCCGCGGGGTTCGAGTGCGGGATTAACCTGGGAGACTTCCGAGATATCCAGGAGAACGATATCATCGAATCCTACGTAACCGAAAAAGTAACTGCTCAACTATAAATACAGGGGATCAGGAAAATGGTCATCGGCGTGTGCCAAATGGAGATTTTCCTCCACGAGAATTTTTCCCTGAAGGGAAAGCGGCAGGTGCTCCGGAGCATCGTCCAGCGAGCGAGGAAGAGGTTCAACATCTCCATTTCTGAGGTGGAGGAACACGATTTATGGCAGAAGGCAGTGCTGGGAATCTGTGCGGTCGGAAATGATCGGCAGCATATCAATTCCCTTTTGGATCAGGTGATCAATTTCATTGAAAATACCCAACTCACCGATGTGGCCAATTCGCAAATCGAGATCATTAATTTTTAATTTTTACCGCGGAGCGCGCAGAGAGCCTCGGTCTCCGCGTGCTCTGCGGTGAATGAGTCCCATGCTTTATAAGCGAGCCAACCGAGTCGGCGACTTAATCCGAGAGGTCATCTGCGAGATGCTTCTGCGGGATCTCAACGACCCCCGCTTGGAGTCGGTGACCATTACTGAGGTGGCCGTAACCAGCGACCTGAAACTGGCCACAGTCTTCTTTAGCGCCAGGGGAGATCGTCCCAAAGAAGAAGCCTCCCTTCAGGGATTACAAAGCGCCGCAGGATACATCCGGAGAAGATTGGGGAAAGAATTGAGATTACGACACACGCCCGATCTGTTATTCAAGTTGGATCATTCCTTCGATTACGGGAGCAAAATTGACCGCATCATCCAAACTCTCCAAGAAGAAAAGGATGGAGATTCTCAGAAAGATCGCTGAGGAAGTGCGCGGGGGTTATCGCTTTCTCATAAGCACCCACGTCAATCCGGAAGGAGACGCCATTGGGTCAGTGCTGGCCTTGGGTTTGGCCTTGAAAAATAAAGGGAAAGAAGTAGAGATTTTAAACCAGGACCCTACTCCTGGAAATCTTGCTTTTCTGCCCGGCGCAGGGGAGATCACCCATCAGGCTCCGGAAAAAGGGGAGTTCGACGTGGCTTTTGCGCTGGACTGCGGCAGCAAGGCGCGCCTGGGAGAAGAGTTCAGCAGGGTGAGAACGATCGGAAAGGTCATCAACATCGATCATCACGTAAGCAACAGTTTTTTTGGGGACATCAATCTGGTCGATCCTTGGGCCAGCTCCACAGCAGAAATCCTTTTTGATCTTCTTCGCACCATCCCGGTCAGGATGAGCTCGGCAGTTGCCGAGAACATTTACGTTGGCCTCCTGACGGACACGGGCTCTTTTCATTACTCGAATACCTCGCCGAAAACATTCGCTGTGGCCAGGGCATGCCTCCTGGCTGGCGTGGAACCATGGAAGGTGGCGGAGAAGGTTTACGAAAATCAACCATTAGCCCGACTTCGTCTCCTCTCCATGGCTTTGGGAACCTTGGGGGGAGATGGAGATGGCCGGGTCAATTACATAGTGGTCACCCAGAAGATGATGGAAGAAAGCGGGGCCTCTGCGGACATGACCGAAGATTTCATCAATTATCCCCGATCTTTGGAAGGTTCTGAGGTGGCCTTGCTCTTCCGAGAGCTTTCTCCGAAGAAATACAGGGTCAGTTTACGCTCCCGGGGGAAGGTGGATGTTTCCCGAATTGCGGAGGAGTTCCAGGGCGGGGGTCATCCCAATGCCGCTGGGTGCACAGTGGAGGGAAGCTTATCCGAGGTCAAAGCCAGGATTCTGGAGCGGGTGCAGGCCGCTCTCTGAATGGCGTACTGGTCATCGATAAACCCAGGGGCTGGACTTCTAACGACGTGGTAGCCCGGGTCCGGAAGCTTCTTAATGTCAAGAAAGCCGGCCATGGTGGGACTCTTGACCCCTTAGCTACGGGGGTATTGCCGGTCTATCTGAACGAAGGCACAAAACTTATTCCCTTCAATTTAGAAGGGACGAAGGAATACGTGGCCACGATGAAGTTGGGCCAGGAAACGGATACTCTCGATGCCGACGGGAAGGTCATCGCCGAAAATCCCGTGTATTCTTTTACCCGAGAAGAAGTGGAAAAAGTTCTGGAGAGATTTCAAGGGTCGATTCCCCAGACCCCCCCGCTCTTTTCGGCCATCAAGAAAGATGGAATTCCTATGTACCGGCGTGCTCGATCCGGGGAGAAGCCTAGTCTAACGGAGAGGAAAACAACGATCCATGCGTTATCTCTTCGAGAACTCTCTCTTCCCTTTGTTACCCTCGAAGTCACCTGCAGCCGGGGAACCTATATACGCAGCCTCTGTGCGGACATTGGCCGAGCTTTAGGTTGCGGCGCTCATCTGGTGGAGCTGAGAAGATACCGTTCGGGAAAGTTTACCATCGAACAAGCCTTGGCCTTGGAAGGTCTTTCCCGGCTGGTGGAACAGAAGAGAGTACCGGAACGGATCATCCCCTTGAAGGAAGGCGTGGACCTCTCCGCGGAGATGAGGGTAGAAAAGAGAACAGCCGAAAGAGTTCGGCAGGGCCAGTCTCTCCGGCTTAGCGAACTACCAGAAGGCGATTGGAGGTGGATGAAAAAGGGGCAGAGGGTGGGCCTCCTACACGAGACGGATAAACTTCTGGCCATTGCAGAATTCCAAGGGGATGAAGGATCGAGAACTTCGCCGGACCCACCGGTTTTGCGTATCCTGCGGGTTTTTCATCTTGGTTGAGGAATAGCAGAGGAGCGGAAGAATTGAAGAAAGGAGAGAGATGTGGCCCTATTAACTGAAAGGAAGAAGGAAATCATTGAGGCCTATAAAAGGCACCCCACAGACACGGGATCCCCAGAGGTGCAGATTGCGATTCTGAGCGAAAGGATCAATTATCTGACGGAACATTTCAAGACTCATATTAAAGATCACCATTCCCGCAGGGGTTTGCTAAAACTCGTGGGACAAAGGCGGCATCTTCTCGACTACCTCAAAGTCGAGGATGCGGAGCGGTACAGGGCAGTCATCCAGCGATTGGGTATCCGCAAGTAGGGAAGGGAAGATGCTTCTTAAGAAAGAAGGGTAAGTGAATGTCAATAATGGATGAGAGCCTCGAGGTGCGATGTACTCTCGATGGCAGAGTTTTCGCCATCGAAACGGGCGCAGTGGCCAAGCAAGCGGATGGCGCGGTTCTGGTTTCTTTCGGAGAGAGCATCGTGCTCGTTACGGCCACGGCCTCCAAAACAGTCCGGGAAGGAATCGATTTCTTCCCTCTGGTGGTCGATTACCAGGAGATGGCCTACGCCGCAGGGAAGATTCCTGGCGGCTTCTTTAAGCGCGAGGGACGTCCCAGCGAAAAAGAGATTCTTACCGCTCGGCTGATTGATCGGCCTTTACGCCCCCTCTTTCCCAAAGGGTTTTTCAACGACGTGCAAATCATCGCTACGGTGCTCTCGGCAGATCTGGAGAACGATCCAGATGTCTTGGCCATCTGCGGCGCCTCCTCCGCCTTAGAGATTTCGGATATCCCATTTAAAGGTCCGATTGCAGCCGTCCGCGTGGGGCGGGTGGAAGGAAGATGGATCTGCAACCCCGCCATGAGCCAACTCCAGGAAAGTGATATTAACCTGGTCGTCGCAGGGAGTCGAGAAGGTGTGGTCATGGTGGAGGGAGGCGGCAGCGAGATCTCGGAGGACGACCTCTTGGAGGCTATCTTTTTCGGGCATCGGTTCTTGCAGCCCATCATTGACCTGCAGGAGGAATTGAAACGAAAATGGCTCCAAGAGAACGAGAAAAGAAGGATGGCCGAACAGTCGATGATGGCTGCGCTGGAGAAAAAGGTGGGCCCCGAGGTCTTCTTCGACTCTGCCCTGGGACAGCATGTACTCTTGGCTGAAGGAGCGCTCAGGGAGCGGATTCGCACGGCAGGAGAAGAGAAGATTCGCCAAGCTTTCTCCCAGGCCCGGAAGAAATTGCGCAACGAACAGCTGGAGAAGGTCCGCCAGGAGACGCTTGCTCCCGTGCTGGAAGAATTTCCCGGGAAGGCTCTGGAGATCAAAGAATACTATGAAGCCATAGAGAAGTTTGTCTGTCGCCAGCCTGTTTTCCAGCAGAGTCACAGGATCGACGGCCGGGCCCTGAATGAGGTTCGCCCCATCCACATTCAGGTCGGTTGGCTTCCCCGAACCCACGGCTCCGCAAGGTTTACTCGCGGAGAGACGCAAGTCTCTGCCGTCGTTACTTTGGGGTCAGCGGAAGACGAGCAGAAGATCGATGCTCTGACGGGAGAAACTTTCAAATCTTTCATGCTCCATTATAATTTTCCCCCTTTCAGCGTCGGAGAAGTCCGCATGCTCCGTGGTCCCAGCCGGAGGGACATCGGGCATGGGGCCCTGGCGGAGCGGGCCATCAGCCAAATCCTTCCTGCCAACGAAAAATTTCCCTATACCATCCGGATCGTATCTGAAGTACTGGAATCCAATGGTTCTTCTTCCATGGCTACGGTTTGCGGGGCCTCCTTAGCCTTGATGGATGCGGGTGTTCCGATTAAAAGCGCGGTAGCCGGAATCGCCATGGGGCTGATCAAAGAAGGTGAGAGAGTGGCGATCCTTACCGATATTCTGGGGGATGAGGACCATCATGGCGATATGGATTTCAAGGTGGCGGGAACGAAGAATGGCATTACTGGTTTTCAGATGGACATAAAAATTTCGGGCGTGACCCAGCAGATCCTCCGACAGGCCCTGACCCAAGCGCGTGAGGGGCTGGAGTTTATCCTGAAAAAGATGGAAGAGGCCTTGCCTGATCCGCGGGCAGAACTCTCGCCTTATGCTCCTCGGGTTTTCACCCTGAAAATCAAGCCAGATAAAATCCGGGAGGTGATCGGACCACAAGGAAAAATCATCCGGGGAATTCAAGACGAGACCGGGGTGAAAATAAATGTAGAAGACAGTGGCCAGGTCCAGATCTTTGCGACGGATGCAGGGGCCGCAGCAAAGGCAACGGCGAAGATTCGGCAGTTGACCAAGGAGGCGGAGGTCGGAGAGATTTACTTGGGGCGCGTGACCTCCATTGCCAAAAAGCCAGATGGAAAAGAATTTGGGGCTTTCGTAGAGATCTTTCCCGGCACCGATGGTTTGGTTCATATCTCTCAGCTGGCCCAAGAGAGAGTGAAAAGCGTCGGCGAAGTACTCAAGGAGGGGGATGAGGTTTTAGTGAAAGTCATCGGCATCGACGAGCGGGGAAAGATCAAGCTCAGCCGGAAGGAGGCTCTCGGGCACCCCTGGCCGGAGAAGAAATAGCCGAACGCTGATGAGTGGTCGCTGCCCTTAACAACTATGATTCGAAAAACTGCATTGGAGAATGGGATTCTCGTCATCACCGAGGAGATCCCTCACGTGCATTCCATTTCCGTGGGGATTTGGATTAAAGCTGGCTCCCGAGATGAGCGTCGGGGAGAAAACGGGATCTCCCACTTCATCGAACACATGCTCTTCAAGGGCACGAAGCGTCGTTCAGCCCATCAGATTGCCAAAGAGATTGATGCGGTCGGTGGGGTACTGAATGCTTTTACCAGCAAGGAATACTCCAGCTTCTACGCCAAGATCTTGGCCGAACACCTGCCCCTTGCCCTGGATCTCCTTTTTGACCTTTTTCTCAATTCCCTTTTCTCGGCCGAAGAGATCGAGAAAGAGCGGCAGGTCATCGTGCAGGAGATCAACATGATGGAGGACACTCCGGACGAATACATCCATGACCTCTTCAGCCAATCCTTCTGGCCCCGACATCCTCTGGGCTTCCCTATCCTCGGTCGGCTGGAGACGATTTCGCGGATGAACCGGGCAATACTAATGGAATTCTTTCACCAGCACTACCTGGATGCGCTCCCCATCATCGTGGCGGCGGGAAATTTGAAACATGAAAGCCTCCTCCGGCCTGTGCAGGAGACCCTGGGAAGAATCAAGCCCCGGCAGAAGAAACGTAAAACCTCGCCTCCACGTCCTCACCCTCACATCTTGGTGAAGAATAAGAAACTGGAACAGGTCCACCTGCTTCTGGGGACGCAGGGCCCCTCTGCGATCCATCCCCAGCGTTATGCTTTTTCCCTTTTAAACACAATCTTGGGAGGGGGAATGAGTTCCCGCTTATTCCAAGAGATTCGGGAAAGAAGGGGCCTCGCCTATTCGGTCTATTCTTTCCTCTCTTCTTTCATGGACAGCGGCATGCTGGGTGTTTACGTGGGGACAGGGGACAGAACTCTTTCTCGGGTATTGCAGCTCGTCCTGCGGGAGATGAAAAAATTGGCCGGAGATTCCCTGAGGCCTAAAGAATTGCGCGCGGCCAAAGAACAACTGAAAGGGAATCTGCTCTTAAGTTTAGAGAGTATGGAAAGCCGCATGAGCCGTCTGGCCAAAAATGAGCTTTACTTCAATCGTTTCGTCAGCACAGAGGAAATCATCGAAGGCATCGAGAAGGTTAGAGTCGAGGAAATCTGCGCTCTGGCCCACAAGACCTTCCAGTCAGATTCACTCTCTCTAACTGTCTTGGGGCCGGTCACAGAAAAAGCCATCCCGCAGGGTCTATTTGCCGCATGAAATCTCAAGTGGTCAGAGTGAAAGTGAAACGAGTGCGGGGGGATAAAGACCAAGATCTTCCCCTCCCCCGATACCTGACTCAGAGTTCTTCGGGCATGGATCTTTTCGCTGCCGTGGTTGAAGAAGTAACATTAGAACCAGGAGAACGCAAGCTAATTCCGACGGGTATCGCCCTTTCCATTCCGGAGGGCTATGAAGGGCAGGTTCGTCCCAGGAGCGGGCTGGCCTTGAAGGATGGAGTCACGTTGGTGAATACTCCTGGAACCATCGATTCCGACTACCGGGGCGAAGTTGGGGTGCTGCTGATTAATTTTGGCCGCCAGCCATTCAAGGTTAAGCGGGGCGACCGGATTGCTCAACTGGTGATCGCTCGTGCATATAAAGCAACTTTAGAGCCAGTTGATGAACTGGATGCCACCCTGCGCAGTGGAGGAGGGTTCGGGCACACCGGCTAAAAAAAATTCGAAATCGGAGACAGATTCGAATGACCAAAGGGCTAAATTAAAAACAGGAACAGCCAGTACGCTTGTTTGATCTCTATTTGGACATTCGAATCTTGATATTGTTTCGTATTTTTTGCTTCGAATTTCCAGATTTTTATCGATTTATGGCTGAATCCATATTCTTCAATAAGAAACAGTATTTTTGGGTAAAGGAAGCCCTGGAGATTGCCGAAACCCTGGCCGAGGGTTATTTCCGGGTTGATCTGGAAGATCATGAACGCTTCCCTTATGATCTGCAAACCCTGGCAAACCTGCAGATTCTGGAAAAGACTCGGCGAGCTTTAGCGCAGGTGTGTAAGTATGCCTACTGCAAAAGAGAGTCCTTCTCAGAGTTTAAAGGGAGAGAGTTTTACAGAATTTGCCTTCAGGACGACAAGATCTTAAAAACTGTGCAAACAGAGTCATCCTCTCTGTTAAGGCCATTGCTCCTTTATGTGGTCACTCATGAGCTTATCCATGTCATTCGGTTCAGTCTAAATCCGAAAAAGTTCTATCTCAAATTCCGAGAAAAAAGAATGGAAGAAAGCGACGTTCATCAGACCACTTATGAGCTTTTAAAGTATCTTAAGGATCCCCAGGTCGGATTTTTGCTGGAACTCTATCGACCTCGGCGGGAGGAGGCCCGGCTCGGCTCAAAGGGTCCAGCCCTTGACAACATTTGCCAGGGTGCCTAAATTAAAGAAGCTGGAGAATCTTTGGTAATTCGTTCGGAAAAAAGGAGAGGTTTGGCGCATGCCCATTTATGAATACAGATGCCATAAATGTGGGAAGACAATCGAAATCAGGCAAAAGTTTTCGGATACGCCCCTGAAGCGTTGTCCTTCTTGTTCGGGAAAGGTTTCCAGAATAATCTCCAATTGCAGCTTTCAGCTCAAAGGAAGTGGTTGGTACATGACAGATTATAAAAAGAAGGAGACCAAGGATAAGGAGCCCGAGGCAAAGAAGAGTGTCCCGCCAGAAGGCGATAAAGCTGCAACGAAATCAGAAGAGAAGAAGACTTAATTCACCCCTTCCTTCCTTTCAGGTGGTGCCAGATATAATAGATGATCCCCAGAGCGATCAGGCCGCCGATGACCATATCAAAACGATGGAAATAGACTCCCAAGGTGTCCCAGTTCTCGCCTAATTTCATCCCTACGTAGGCCAGCCCCAGGCACCAGGGAAAAGAGCCAACGAAGCTGTAAATCACAAAGCGGGGAAAGTTCATCCTGGCAACCCCTGCTGGGAAGGATATGAATGTCCGGACTACGGGGAGAAGACGGCTGAAAAATATTGCCCAATCTCCCCAACGGTCGAACCAGCGATCAGCCAAGTCTAAGTCCCGGTGGGAGATGAGGACGTATTTTCCATAGCGTTCGATCAGGGGGCGACCGCCATAAAGCCCGAAGTAATAGGCCGGGATGGAACCGACCAAGCAGCCGAAAGCTCCGGCGAAGCCCACCCGGAACAATTCGAAGTCTCCCCGGAAAACCAGGTATCCGGAAAAGGGCATGATGATCTCGGAAGGGAGAGGAATGCAGGCGCTCTCAATAGCCATGAGAAGAACGATTCCCAAATAGCCAGAAGAAGAGATCATATCGATGATGAACGAAGCCAGGATTTCGATCAGGCGGGCAACCATTCTATCCCTTCCAGAAGATACCCCAAATAACCAGGGCGGCCACAGCCAAGCGATAGCCCGCAAAAACATTCAGGGTGTGCCTCCTGAGATAGCGCATGAGAAAAGCGATGGCTAAGTAGCCCACTATTCCAGAAGAGGCAAACCCAATAGCAAAGAGCAGCCAGTCTGTTTCTTCTATGGAAAAAAGATGCCGGAGTTGAAGGAGGGCAGCTCCGCCAATGGCCGGGGTGGATAAGAGGAAGGAAAATCGCGTAGCAGCTTCTCGCTCGTATCCACGGAGAAGCCCGGTGGTGATAGTAATGCCAGAGCGCGAAACGCCTGGGAGAAGAGCCAACGCTTGGGCAAAACCTACCAGCATTGCGTCTGTGAGGGTCAGTTTTTCTAAGGAGTGGTAGGCGTGGCTCCGACTTTCGGCAAAAATCATAAGGAAACTCACGGCCACCAATGGCAGGACGATCAGTGCTGGATTCCGAAAACTGGTTGCGATTGTTTTTTCCAGGAGGATTCCTACAATGCCTGCCGGGATAGTTGCCAGGATAATGTAGAGAATCAATTTTTCTGGAAATTGATAAACTGCTCCTCCCTTGATAATCCTAAGAAATCCTCCGGCCAGCTCAAGCCAATCTCTCCAGAAGTACCATAAGATTGCCAGAAGCGTTCCAGCATGCAAAGCCACATCGAAGATTAAACTGTCCAGAAGAGGATTGTTCCACTGGAAAAACCAGGGAATAAGAATGAGGTGGGCTTGGCTGCTAACCGGCAGGAATTCAGTTAGACCCTGCAGGAGGCCTAAAAAGAGAGCCTGGAGAGGAGATGAAGACAGGCCCATAGGCTACCGGTTTTCCCCCCTGGACATTTTATTGCCCCTGCCATGGTTAGACACCTACAGGCTATCCTTTCTGATCTCACCAATTTTTTGATTATTTCTATTCTATGATCGGCGGCGAAAACTAAAAAGTCAAGGGATATTTCTTTCTCGCCCCCCTTCACTTTGGGCCATGTAGTGGAAGATAGAGAGAGATTCTCAGCATTCCCACGGCCCGGTCGATAAGACCCGACCACGGGGAGCAAAGGCGCTGCGGGCAGAAACCATAAGGCACCCGTGCTTCCCTGGATCGGGCGGGCGAGGCCTCTGGAAGCAACCTGGATGGCCGGTTCTCTGTAGGGGCGACTGGACTTCGGCGAGCCGTTCGACCCAGAGGCTCTCGACGGGCTCAGTCGAGCCGCCGGTCGCCCATGGGCCCGCCGCAGCTTGCGGAAAGGGGGCCGGGCTCCGGGGAAAAGGGTCTCCCGGCCGATGCTTTCTGCTCGCAGCGCCTTTGCTTCCGGGCCACGAGATGGGACCGGGGTGAAAAATAAAGAAAATTATAAAGGTGAAGGTGGCCAGATATTTCTTTTTATTTTCAGAAAACACGGGGGCATTTTTTGCGTCAGGGTGGAGAAGGGCGGCGTAGTACCGCAAAAAAGGAGGCAGCAATCAGAAAGATGATCGAGAAGGTTAGAAGAACGATGGTATAGCTTCCGGTGCGGTCGAAGACCCATCCAGCATAAATGGGAGAAAAGAAGGTGGCTGTGCCATATCCCACTCCCATGATTCCCCGCAAGGTAGCGTAGCTGCTACGGCCAAAGAAATCCCCTATCAAGGCCCAGTTCAGAGGCGCGGTTCCCATAGTGATGGCAAAGCAAAGGGGGAGGAGATAAAGAACTGCGGTTTCTTGACTGAAGATCAGCACGACCATGGCCACGATCGCGGGTACGATGCCCACGCTGGAGATTAGAGATTTATTCCAACGGTCTCCCATCCAGCCGAGGAGCAACGAGGCCAGGATGGAAGTCAAGGCAAATAAACTCACCAAATAGGCACCCGTGGCTTCACTCATGCCCTTCCATACTAAAATAGGGACGAAGTGAGCGTTCAAGGCCACCGTTACCATAAGCCTAAGAGAGATGCTGACCATCAGCAACCAAAATTGTATAGTTCTTAAAGCTTGCCTCACTGTAAAATCAATCTCTAAGATTTCTTTGGGGACTTGCTTAGATTCCTCAGTTTGCTTTCCCGAGAGTGGCTGGCCATCCGGCTTAAGCCCCATTACTTCAGGGGATCGCTTCATGGGCAGGGCGGAGGGCAGGGCCACGATTAATATCATAAGGCCGGCGAGGATCGCTCCATTACGCCAACCCAAATCCAAGATGATGTAGGAGAGCAATGGGGCCATGATCATGCCGCCAATACTCCCAGAGGCACTGATGATGGAAAACCCCAGTCCCCGGTGGCGGATGAACCATCTATTTACTGCCGTGGAAACGGGATGGAAAAAACCAGCATTGGACCCCAAGGAGACAACAAAGACGTAAATAAGGAAAAAGCTGAGAAAGTCATCCACGGTGGAGAGAAGGATGAAACCAATTCCCGCCAAACTTGCCCCGACTATGATCAACATTCGAGACCCAAACCTGTCAATCAGGTGGCCGACGATGGGGCCTTCGATTCCACCTTCCAGGCGGGCAGCTCCGTAAAGGAGGGAAATGGCTGCGCTGCTCACTCCTAAATCACGTTTTAAAGGGAGGAAGAAGACTGTAAAACTGTGGTAGATAATTCCCACGCCAATGCCGTTGATTAAAGACCCCAAAACTACAATCCACCAGCCGTAGAATACTCGGCCGGCGATCGAGCGAAATATCTCAGTCATTTTTGCTGGAGAGAATCGGGCTTTTCCCATAGAAGGTATCTTACGAATTTATGGGGAGAGATTTCAACACTTTTGTTGCCCTTGCTGATTCTGGATCAGCTTTTCTGGGCAATCTAACCTGATACTTAATTCCTTGATTCCAGATAAGAACGAGGTTAAGCTTTAAGCATGGGCAAAATAGAAAGAAAAGAAAAAGAGGAAAAGAATCCATATGAACAATTAAAGGGGTTTGCTCTTAAGGAAGGAGCCTCCCTCTTCGGAGTGGCTGAGACTTCAGCCGTAAAGGATAAATTTCATTCGTTGTCCCCAATGACTCTGCAAGGATTAGATAGGGCGATTGCCCTGGCCTTCCATCTCTCCGATCGCATCATGGAAGATTTGGTTGATGGCCCGACCAAGCTCTATTTTTTTCACTACCAGCGAGTCAATGTCCTCCTGGATGAGCTGGGTCTGAAGGTAACGAATTTTATACAAGCTCTTGGCTGGCAGGCCCTCCCAATTCCCGCTTCCCAAATTATAGATTGGGAGAAGCAGCGCGCCCATGTATCGCACAAGCACTTGGCTCGGCAGGCAGGACTAGGGTGGATTGGGCGGAACAATCTTTTGGTCAGCCCAGAGTTTGGTGCCCGGCTGCGGTTAATCACTGTGCTGACGAACATGCCCCTGAAGGTCGATGAACCATTACCTTGGGGCTGTCAGGATTGCCGGGCCTGTCTCTCCTCCTGCCCGTCGCAATCGATCAAAGAAAGGCCTGAGGACTTCGATCACCTTGGCTGCTATCAGCAGATCAGAGTCCTGATCAAAGCAGCCGGAATCAGCCAGAATATCTGCGGCCTATGTGTGAAAGCCTGCCGACCAAAAAGAAATTTCACCACAGAGAGGGCAGAGAGCACAGAGGAGAATTAAATCCGAAATTCGAATACCGAAGTTCGAAACAATATCGAAGGTTCAAAATTTAAAACAAAGATCACTCCCCATTTGGAAAATTTGCTCATTTGAATTTGTTTCGGATTTCGAAATTCGTGTTTCGAAATTTTTTATCTCAGCTCCGCGGTGAATAATAAACTCAAATCGTCTTTTCTTTTTTCAGCTTTTCGACCTCTGTCTCCGAATAGCCCAAAACTTGAGTGAGAACCTCCTCGGTATGTTGCCCCAAAGTGGGTGGGGGAAACTCGACCGCTCCGGGCGTCTGCGAAAGCTTTACGGGCACGCCCGTGACCTTGATCTTCCCGCAGATGGGATGATCTACTTCTTTGACCATTTCCAGGGCATAGGCCTGTTCTGAGGTAAGGGTTTGGTCTAAAGACCAGATCGGACCATTGGGGATTCCGGCGTCATCCAGAATTTTTTGCAGATCCTTAAGCTTATGGGTTTTGGTTTTGGCTTCAATGATAGGAATCAATGCTTCTCGATTTTTTACCCGCAGGCCGTTGTTCTGGAAACGGGGGTCTTTTTGGATTTCTTTAAGGGCGATAGCTGAGCACAGGTTGAAGAAAAGGTTGTCATTCCCCGCAGCGATGTTGATATGCCCATCCTGGCAAGGAAAGCTTTCATAGGGGGCAATCAAGGGATGGCGGTTGCCCTCGGGCCTGGGGGCGACCCCTGTGGCAAAGTATCGCCCGGCCTGGAAGGTGAGCTGGGCCACCATTGTTTCAAAGAGCGAAGTTTCCACCATCTGGCCCTCACCCGTTCGCTCCCTGTGATAAAGGGCTGTGAGAATGCCAAAGGCTGCGAACATACCGGCATTGATATCAGCGATGGCCACGCCGACTTTTATGGGCCCGCCGCCCACTTCCCCAGTAAAAGACATGAACCCGCTCATCCCCTGAGCGATCAGGTCAAATCCTGGCTTTTGAGCCTCCGGCCCTTTCGCTCCGAAGCCGGTAATGGAGCAGAAAATCAACCTGGGGTTGATGGCTCTCATGGTTTCGTAAGAGAAACCCATCTTCTTCAAGGTTCCGGGACGGAAATTTTCTACCACTATATCTGAGATTTTGATCAGCTCTGTGAGAATCTTCTTGGCCGCATCGGAACGCAAGTTCAGGGTGATGCTTTTCTTATTTCGATTACAGGAGAGGAAGTATGCACTTTCCTGGCCAATGTACGGCGGTGCCCAGGCACGGGAATCGTCGCCTCCTTCGGGGGATTCCACTTTGATCACCTCTGCCCCCATGTCTCCGAGCATCATCGTGCAATAAGGACCGGCCAAGGCTCGTGTCAAATCGAGCACCCGAATCCCTTTCAAAGTCCCTCTCATCTACTCTCTCCTTTCTTCCCCAATGAAAGCCTGAAGGCCTTGAATCCCTTTCGTTTCAAGTAGGCATTACGCCATGCTTTTTCCAGGGACGGCCCTCGATTTGTTTGTTCTCCACCATAAGGAGAGCATCGACCATCAATCGGCGGGTGTCCTTCGGCTCGATGACCATGTCAATCAACTGTTTGGAGGCAGAATAATAGGGGGTCGAAAAGGTCTCCCGGTAATACTTAATCTTCTCTTTTCGATAGGCTCCTGGGTCGGCAGCCGCCTTGATTTCCCTTCCATATAGAATGTTCACAGCCGGCTCCGCACCCATCATGGCCATCTCTGCGGTAGGCCACACCAAGATTTGATCCGCTCCCACCTCGTGGCAGCACATTCCTGGGATGGATCCCCCATAGGCCTTGCGCAGGATGCAGGTGATCTTGGGCACGGTCGATTCCGACCAGGCATAGAGCATCTTGGCCCCGTGCCGAATAATGCCCCCCGACTCCTGCTGCACGCCAGGCATATATCCTGGCACATCGACGAAAATGATCAGGGGAATGTTGAAGGCATCGCAAAAACGAATGAAACGCGACCCCTTATCTGCCGCATTGATGTCGATGGCTCCGGCAAATACTCTGGGTTGGTTCGCTACGACCCCCACAGACCGGCCAGCCAGCCTGGCAAACCCAATGATCATGTTCTGAGCGTAGCGGGGAAGAATCTCCAAAAATTCCCCATTATCGACTACCTCTTTGACCACCACGCGCATGTCGTAAGTCTTTTTTTGATCTGTGGGAACAAAATGGGTGAGCTTCTCGCAGAGCCGCTGGGGGTCATCGCCCGTGTCCACAACGGGGGGCTTTTCCCGGTTATTCTGGGAGAGGTAAGGTAGGAGTTTTTTTATTAGATCCAGGCAGGCTCTGTCATTTTTGGCCGTAAAATGGGCAACCCCGGAGAGGGTACTATGAATCTTTGTCCCACCCAGCTCTTCGAAGGAGACATCCTCCCCCATGACCTCTTTGACCACAACTGGCCCAGTGATGAACATCTGGCTCGTCCCTTCTACCTGGAGGATAAAGTCCATCAGGGCAGGGGAATAGACTCCGCCACCTGTGCAGGGGCCCATGATGGCAGCGATCTGCGGAACGACGCCAGAGGTCATGGTGTTCTCGAAGAACATCTCCCCGTAACCGGCTACGTTGTCCATTCCTTCTTGCAGCCTTCCCCCGCCTGTGTCGTTGAGGCCAATGATCGGAACGCCACTTTTGCGTGCCAGCCGAATGACGTTGCAAATCTTCTGGCCATGGGCCCGGCCACAGGATCCCCCGAAAACCGTGGCATCCTGGGAATAGAAGAAAACCGGCCGGCCTTCGATCCTCCCGTACCCTGTAATTACGCCATCCCCCAGGATTTTCTTTTTCTGCATGTCGAACTCGAAGCATTGGGTCTCGGCAAACATGTGGATTTCCCGAAAAGTCCGGGGGTCCAGGAGATACTCCACCCTTTCCCGGGCTGTTAATTTCCCGGATTGGCGATGGCGTTCTAACTTTTCCGAGCCGCCTGCCTCCATAGCCAGCTTTTGCTTTTCGTGGAGTAACTCTATTCTCGCATCCATTTCATGGTCGTCCATAAAAACCCCCTTCTTCGAATAAAATGGCATCCAGGTCTGGGGTTTCAAAACCAGTCAAATGGTCTCCTCTTTACGCAGATTCTCCACTTCTTCCCGAGACATCCCCAGCATGCGAGAGAGAATTTCCATTGTATGTTCGCCAACATCAGGACAGGCCTTTTCTATCTTGCAGGGAGTGCGGGAAAATTTCATAGGCGTTCCAGTCACCCTTAGCTTACCGACCCGTGGATGTTCGACCTCCGCGATCATCTCTCTGACGAGAATATGCGGGTCGTTGACTACTTGGGCGATGTTGTTTACTGGGCCACACATGATCCCTGCTGGCTCCAAGAGTGCCAACCACTCCCCAGTCGTCTTGGTTTTCATGAGCTCATTCATTGTAGGCTCAAAAGCTTGATAATTCTTAATCCGATCTGGGTGGGACTGGAAGCGTCCATCGGAAAGCAGATCTTCTCTTCCGGCAAGCCTGCAGAACTTCTGCCAATCCTCCTCGGGAACGGTAATAAGGACAATATATCCATCTTTGGTGGGAAAAATCTGGAAAGGAGTCATTAAAGGATGTCTGGACCCTAATGGTTGCGGGATTTCCCCTGTGGCAAAATAACGCACGCAGGCGTTCTCGCAGAGGGCCACCTGGCTGTCCATCATGGCCACGTCAATCCACTGCCCTCGGCCGCTTTTTTCCCTCTCATGGAGGGCGGCTAAAATGGCGAGGGCCGCAAAAAGGGCAGCTCCGATATCTCCGATGGAAAAGCCAACCCTCATGGGCGGCCTTCCGGGCTCTCCAGTGATGCTCGTGGTCCCACCCATTCCTTGAGCGATCATGTCAAAGGCTGGTTTTGATTTATAAGGCCCTTTTTGGCCAAACCCCGATACGGAAGCGTAAATGATCCCTGGGTTAAGCCTGCTGATTACCTCATAACTGAACCCTAACCGTTCCATCACCCCTGGCCGGAAGTTCTCCACCAGGATGTCTACCTTCTTTACCAGTTCAAAGACGGCCTTTTTTGCCCGCTCATTCCGCAAGTTCAGAGTGATGCTCTTCTGCCCACGGTTGATGCTCAGAAAATACGAGCTGATTCCGTCAATAAAGGGGAAGTTACGACGAGCCGGGTCTCCCTTGCCAGGGGGTTCTATCTTGATCACTTCTGCCCCCAGGTCGCACAGGAGCATCGTACAAAAAGGGCCGGCCAAGTGCAGGGCAAAACTCAATACTTTAACTCCCTCCAGAGGTCCAGGCATAATTCCCTCTCTTTATTTATCAGCTAACTGTTCAATGCTCATAGCCGGTTCCGGGCGCCGGATCCTCTGACTCAACCAGCCCAGGCCGACCAGAACAGCCCCAATCACGTCAGTTAAAAGACCTGGATCAAAAAGCAAAACACCACCGGCGATAAACAGAATCCGCTCCAGTATATTTGTTGGTTTTTTGAAAAACCCGAATATTCCGGCAGCTACAAAAAGGATACCCACGCAGGCACTAAAAAATATCCCCACGGTGGGCATCAGCTCCCCTTTCATCAACAACTCGGGATAGAAGACAAAGGAGTAAGGTACAAGGAAAGCGGGAATGCAGAGGCCGGTAGCAATCCACCCCATGCGCCACCAGTTCCCTCCGGCAATGCTCACCGCTGCGTACACAGCAACACAGACAGGCGGTGTAACATTTCCGAGTACGGAGTAGAAGAAAATGAACAAATGAGCGGACAAGCCAGGAATTCCCATGTTGATCAGGCTCGGGCCTAACACCACCGCTGCAATGATATAAGCTGCTGTCGTCGGCATTCCCATGCCCAGGACCATGGTGACCGCCATGGCCGCAGTCAAGGCTACTAACACATGGATTGAAGCCAGATCCATGATGACTTCGGACATCTTGACTGCCAGGCCAGTCAGAGAGATTAGAGATACTGACATCTGGACAGAACTCCCCAGGACCATAAGCATCGCTAAGCCGCCTGTTGCTCCCTCAAAGTAGCCTCCTCCAATACCTTTCAACCGTTCCCAAAGCTCTTTTCCCCATAGGCTTCCACCGAAGAAAATGTACACAACCATGACCGTTATCAGCGCTGCCCCAGCGGCCAATTGAGGGGGCAACAACAAAGCCAGCAGGTAGACAAGGACCCCGATAGGGACCAGTAGATTTACCATCTGCCGCGGCTCGAAGACCTCCCGGGCCTTCGGCATCAGCTCTTTGGGCACTTTGCCCAATCCATATTTTCTGGCTGAAAAATATACTCCGCAACCTACACCGAAAAAATACAGCACGGCGGGAATCGCGGCCGCTAAAGCAACATGCAAATAAGGAATGCCCAGGATTTCCGCCATGACAAAAGCGCCTACCCCCATGATGGGAGGCATAATTTGCCCGCCGGAGGAGGCGGAAGCTTCAATCGCTCCGGCAAATTCGCTCTTATAACCCAGACGCTTCATCGTAGGAATGGTGATGACTCCATCGACCATCACATTGGCCACGGCCGAACCAGAGATCATTCCAAAAAAGGCGCTGGAAAACACCGAAATCTGCCCGGCACCACCTGTAAACCGGCCTCCAAAAAAGCGAGCCAAGTTTATAAAGGTATTACCTATGCCGGTGGCAAAAAGGACAGGGCCGAAGAGTATGAATATGGCAATTACCCGACTGGTCATATCTGTGAGCAGTCCCCATATACCCTCAGTCATCATATAGAAATGGTAAAGGATCTCATAAAGGGGAAAGCCCGGATGACCAAAAAAGCCAGGGACAAACTCACCGAAAAGGGCATACCCAAAAAAAGAGCCGACCATTATGGGAATGATTTTTCCTGTGGTTCGCCGGGTGGCCTCCAGCAGTAAAATGACCAAAATGGCGCTGAAGACAAGCTCGTAGGGCTTATGCATCCATCGCTGCCTGGTTATCTCCTCCCAATTTAGAAGGACATAGACACAAACAACAATACTGGCGATCACCATCAAGGCATCGAGCATTGCAGGAGAAGTCTTCTTGCCAAAAAGGATTGGGTCCCAAAAGCTGGAAGATCCTGATTGCAATCTTTTCTTGCTCAGGGGTGAAACCAGAAAAGCCAGGCTCAATCCAAAGCTCAAGAAAGTAGAGCCTTGGATAACTGGATGCCAGGCGCCTATCAAAGATGTGTAGAGGGTAATAAAAACCCAGGCCGCCACCAGCAGTCCAGCAACCCATTTCCAAAACCCGTGCAATTCTCTCATTCCTTAGCTCCTTCCGGCAGAGGATAACCTTTTCAGGGGGTGGCTCTCTGGCCCTCCTTAATTTTTATTTTTTCTTCTCTACCTTCGCTTCCACCTCCAGGGGGAATACGGCTACGGTTCCCTTATCGCCAATGGCCTTCACAGAATAGACTCCTGGCTTAGCATCCAGGGGAATGCCGCTTTTAGCTTTGAAGGCTCCTACTTCATTGGCCTCCTTGATCATAGGTTCCTCACCTAATTCCACGGGGATGCCATCGACCACCATAATCACTTCGATCTTCTCTCCCGGGATAAAACCAGAGCCACGGATGGTGATGACACTCGCTGCCTGGCCACTTATCGGCGTAATAACCAAGCTTGCTGCGGAAGCTGATGTTGGCGGTCTTTCTTGAAGCGTGGCGCAGGCCACGGCCCCTATTACCAAGAGAATGCAGGCAGGGATGATTTTTGCAAACTCAAAGCTATTTAATTCGCGCATTTTCAGATCTCCTCTTTGTTGGGAAGGATTGTTTTATTTCATCTCAGGGGGGATGAGTTTATCAGGGATCTTTACCCCCAGCTCCCGGTAGAACTTGACGGCCCCAGGATGGAGAGGAACGTCGCAATATTCCATGGTCAACTTAGGAAAATCAGTGAAGCCTCCTCCTCTCAATGAGGAGTCCACCTTGACCATCTCCATCCTCTCGCTCCAGATCGCCTTTAGAATCTTATGGATTGTATCCCCGGATACATCCTTATCCCCCATTAATGCTTGGGTAAAAGCCAGCGTGTTGTAAGATTTGTCCTGGCCCTTGTACTGGCCGGCAGGGCTTAAGATACCCTTTCCATGGGCAGGGTATTTTTCATTGTATTTTTTCAGGTGTTCCTCGGTGATGGGGAGAAAATTTAAAGGTCTGGACAGCGCCAGCTCTGTTATCCCTCCATCTTGAAAACCAGGCCTTGCCCAAGCATCTACTGTCTTGGCTTTCATGGCCTCGAGGTTCGAAGCAGTTCCCCCCCACCTATAATTGGGATGGATTTCGTTGGCTTCCAGGAACATTCTGCCCAACCTTTCGGAGCTGGTCAGCGGGTTTGAGGCCATTTTTAGGCCATGCAAGCCCTCGATGGTGGTCACTCCGGTATCCTTGGCAGCGACAAAAGTAAACGGTGCAATGTAGGTGACAAACAGCATCCTGATGCTCGGATTTTTCTGGTCTTTGAAATCGAGTATCCCATGGTAGGCAGCATAAGCCGAGATGGGATTACTCTGGCCTATGTGTAAGAGATGGAGTCTTAGCCTTGTTAGGTTCTCGATAACTCCCCCCGTCTCGACCACGGTGACCGAGATCTGGCCAGGGTAAGCTTTGTTGACGGCCTTGGCAAATAGCACTTCAATGGCGTATCCGACTGACCTAACACTGGTCGATCCCCACTTAAGACGGACTGCCTTCGCTTGCCCCATGGGGAGAAAAATGATACTGGCCAGTACAACGAACATTAGCGAGAAAAATATCACTTTCTTTTTCATTCAATTCACCTCCTTAGAAAGATCGACTTTCCCATCTTTTATCCCAAAGCCCTGCTTCCCATGGACTATTTTCTATCCCCCACATCTATTTTTTTTCCACCTTCGCTTCCACCTCCAGCGGGGCTACGGCCACGGTTCTTTTATCGCCAGTTGCCTTCACGGAATAGACTCCTGGCTTAGCATCCAGGGGAATGCCGCTTTTAGCTTTGAAGGCTCCTACTTCATTGGCCTCCTTGATCATAGGTTCCTCACCTAATTCCACGGGGATGCCATCGACCACCATAATCACTTCAATCTTCTCTCCCGGGATGAAACCAGAGCCACGGATGGTGATGACACTCGCTGCCTGGCCACTTATCGGCGTAATAACCAAGCTTGCTGCGGAAGCTGAGGTTGGCGGTCTTTCTTGAAGCGTGGCGCAGGCCACGGCCCCCATGAATAAAACCGCACAGGCGAAGGCGATTTTTACGAACTTTAAGCTCGTTAATTCGCGCATTTTGTATCTCCTTTTTATTGCCAGGATTGGTTTACTTCATCCCGGGGGAATAAGTTTATCAGGGATCTTTACCCCCAGCTCCCGGTAGAACTTGATGGCTCCGGGATGGAGGGGAACGTCGCAATATTCCATGGTTAGTTTTGGGAAATGCTCCAAGCCCCCATCCCTGAAGGAAGCATCCACCTTGACCATCTCCATTCTGTTTGCATAGACCGCTTTGAGGATCTTGTAGATTAAATCTTCCGGGACACTCTTGTCGGCCATTTCCCCTTCGACGAAAGCGAGTGTTAGATAGTCCTTGTCATGACCCCTATACTGGCCAGCAGGGCTTATGATCCCTTTCCCATGGGCGGGGTATTTTTCGTTGTACTTCTTCAGGTGTTCCTCGGTAATCGGCAGAAAGTTAAGAGCTCTGGACAAAGCCAGCTCCGCGATTGCTCCATCCCTAAAGGCGGGCCTCGACCAAGTGTCTACTGTCCTGGCTTTCATGGCCTCAAGGTTCGAAGCAGTCCCTCCCCACTTGTAATCGGGTTTAATCCCATTTGCTTCCAGGAACAATCTCCCCAGTCTTTCGGAGGTGGTCAAGGGGTTCATCGCCATTTTTCTGCCATGCAAGCCTTCGATGGTGGTTATTCCCGAATCCTTGCCAGCGATGAAGGTAAAAGTTGTAACCGCTGTGGCAGCAAGCATCCTAATATTGGGATTTTTCTGATCCTTGAAATCATAAAGGCCATGGTAGGCAGTATAAGCCGAGATTGGATTAACCTGAGCCAGTTGTAAGAGACCCAGTCTCATCCTGCTCAAGTTCTCCACCCATCCTCCCGTCTCTACCACTGTAATTGTAATCTGGCCAGGGTAAGTCTTATTGACAGCCTTGGCAAATAATACCCCGTGGGCGTATCCGGACGATCTGACGCTGGTCGCCCCCCATTTGATGCGGGTTTCTTTCGCTTGCCCCACCGGGAGAAAAATGAAATTGGCAACTACTGCTAACATTAGCGAGAAAAATAGGATTTTCTTTTTCATTTAATTCACCTCCCTAAAAAGATTGGCTTTCCCATCCACTGGCCCGACGTTTCCAACTCTTTAGCCCATTTTCCTTTCCCGTGCCCCTCCTTTCTTTTTCCCCCTTACAGAGGGATGTTTCCATGCCTGGGCGAAGCTTCTCTTCTCGCTTGCCCTGCAAGGCCCGAAAAGCCTGGATGACCCGGAAGCGAGTTTCCGCCAGTTCGTCAGTGCCCATAGTTTGGTTATGGCGGATGAAAATTGTCAATCATGCCATCCTGTCTTTGCTCAGAACAAGGGTGATTAAATGGGAGTAAATCAGCACTGCCTGCTCAAGCTGATTGAGCTCCACAAATTCATCGACTATGTGCGTCTGGGCAAGATGTCCCGGGCCAAGAATCACGGTTGGGATGTTCCCTTGATGGATGAGGAAGGTCATGTCCGTCGCGGCCACAAATCCTCGGGGAGTTTCCCTTCGCCCAGTCACTTCGTAGATAGCTTCGATGGCCTTTCGCACAACGGGTTCATCTGGCGAGATGATTGCCGGCTCTTTATCTTCGCCTAAAATTTCAATCTGCCATTTAAATGAGGGGTCTTCAGCCATCATGCTCTCTCCCCATTCATTGAGTTCTCGATCAAATTGATCCTTTCCCTCTCCAGGGACCCGGCGGCGGTCCATCTGTAGCTCACAATATTCCGGGATGATGTTATCTTTAACTCCGCCACGGATCACGTTGGCGCTGACTACCGGGAGACCCAGCAGGGGATGGCTGTTTTTTCCCAATCTCTTGTTCAATTCTTCAATAAACAAGGCCAGGCGAGCAACCGGGTAGATGGCGTTCCGGCCTTGAGAGGGATCTGAAGAATGGGCGCTTCGACCGTGCACCGATAATTTGCGGCGACTTACCCCTTTATGTCCGATGACGGGCTTAAGGCCGCTCGGCTCGCCGACAATGGCCATGGAAGGTCGCAAGTCCTCCCTGCGACTTTTTAACCAGAATTGAGTTCCCAGCCCTCCAGTCTCCTCAGCGGCAACAGCGGTCAGGATTAACTCTCCCTGCAAATTTCTGGAGCAAGGCGATATCAACCGCACGGCAGCCATCATTGCTGCCAAGCTTCCCTTAGCATCGCAGGCTCCTCGTCCATATATCCGGCCGTTAGAAATTTTTGCGTCGAAGGGAGGATAAGTCCAGTTTACTTGTCCGGGAGGAACAACATCTAAGTGACTGTTGAAGATAAGGCAGGGCCCTTCCTCTGGTTGGGAAAAAGGAATACGGCATACTGCATTGGCCCGCATTGGGGCAAACTCCTGAATACTACAAGTGAACCCCAGAGAAGCCATCCTGGCCTGTACAAGCTTGGCTGCTTCCAACTCCTGCCCGGGTGGATTGGAGGTGTCAATGGCGATTAAGTCATAAAGATCTTGGAGTAAGGCTTCTCTTATCTCTTCAGTAAAAACAATCCCTTTCGTATGAATATTGATAATCTTGGGGCCATCTCCAAATTGATCCTTTTCATTGGCACTCATCAGGTTTTTTCCTCATAAAGCTCTGGCCCTGTTCCGTATTTTTGTCTTTCAGTAACACAGGCTTTACCTTCTGTCAAGGGCTGAGAGTTTCGCGAGTCCAAAGAGCTAAACCCAACCCCATCTTACAAGAAAATGAAAGGGCTTATCTGGCCACCTCCCAGTTTCCCATCAGCGCTTAGCTCATGTTTGACTCGGGCGCAGGGAAGATGCCCGCAGCTCCTATGGAAAAACTGGAGGGTGGCAAGAAAGGCTTATGCCTTGACAAGGTTTGGATTTTTATCTTAGAATCCCCTGTAAATGGAAAAGCCACTTAACTATAACCGAATTTCATCCATTTTTTTTCTAATCGTAGGATTGTTCTTTTCCTTCTACGCCCGTTCAGTTGAGATTGGCACCTGGAATGAGCCAGGCCCGGGCTTCCTGCCCTTCTGGGTTGGCTTAACGTTGGCTGGCATGTCCTTTGTCCTTCTTTTGAAAACTTATTGGGGAAAGATAGGAGCTATCGGTCAATCATTCTTCCCTCAGTCAGGTTCCTGGAAACGAGTGTTGATGACCTTTCTTGCTCTGATGGCCTACAACCTGCTGCTTACTCACCTGGGCTTCACCTTAACGACTTTTCTGTTTGTAGGATTTCTATTGCGGTTCATCTTTCCCCAGACCTGGACCAGGACTTTAACCGTTTCTTTCCTTAGTGCTTTCGTGGCCCGGCTGCTCTTCGTCAATTTCTTGCAGACTCAGCTACCGAAGGGATTTCTTGGTTTTTAACTAATGAAATGGATATATTAAACCACATTGCCCTTGGGGCGCAGATTCTCTTCACGCCGACTAACATATTCTTCTGCTTCATCGGTGTACTCATGGGAACGCTGGTGGGGGTCCTTCCTGGCCTTGGGCCCACTGCAGCCATTGCCCTCCTCCTTCCGAATACCTTTCACGTCTCCCCAGTCTCAGCAATCATTATGCTGGCTGGAATCTATTACGGTGCTATGTATGGAGGTTCCACCACTTCTATCCTCGTCAATATTCCGGGAGAAGCGGCGTCGGTGATCACGTGCCTAGATGGCTACAAGATGGCCCTAAAAGGCAGAGCTGGGCCAGCCTTAGGCATTGCCGCTTTCGGCTCTTTCATCGCCGGGACAGTATCGGTCATAGGGCTAACCATCGTGGCACCCCCCCTGGCTAGGTTTGCTCTTGCCTTCGGCCCCCCGGAATATTTCAGCTTGATGCTCATGGGTATCGTGATTCTTATCTACTTGGCCTCTGGCTCAATCTTGAAAGCTTTGATGATGGCGGTTTTCGGGCTCCTCCTTGGCTCAATCGGCATGGATTCCATTTCCGGGACTCAGCGTCTAACCTTCGGCCTTCTTGAGCTCGCGGATGGTGTGGGGCTGATTCCGGCCATTATGGGCCTCTTCGGGGTGGCGGAGGTCATCACCAACGTGGAGCAGGCCATCAAGCGGGAAGTCATCACCACGAAAGTGAGAAACCTCTTGCCTAACTTCCAAGACTGGGGGGATTCATTCTGGCCTATCATCCGCGGGTCTGTGCTGGGCTTTTTCATCGGCGTCCTTCCCGGGCCAGCGCCCGTGATCTCGGCTTTCAGTTCGTATGCCATTGAGAAGAAGCTTTCCCAGTATCCTGAGAAATTTGGGACGGGCGTGATTCAAGGTGTTGCCGGCCCAGAGTCGGCAAACAATGCCGCAACCGGAGGGGCCTTTATTCCTCTCTTTACTCTCGGTATCCCAGCTAACTCGGTCATTGCCGTTCTCCTGGGCGCCTTCATGATCCACGGTATCCAACCTGGCCCCATGCTCATTTCCAAATATCCCGACCTTTTCTGGGGAACCATCATGAGCATGTACTTGGGCAACGCCATGCTCTTGGTCCTCAACCTTCCTTTGATTGGTCTTTGGGTCAAGGTTTTGAAGGTCCCCTATCCCATCCTTTTTCCCCTCATCCTTCTCTTCTGCCTGGTGGGAGTTTTTAGTCTGAACTATAGCCAAGTAGAAGTGGCGCTGATGATTGGATTTGGGATCTTCGGTTATCTGGCCAGAAAGTTTCAGTACGAGATGGCTCCGCTGGTCTTGGCTCTGGTCATCGGGCCGATGATGGAGAATAACTTACGTCTATCCCTAGTTATTTCCCAGGGGAGCCCATGGATTTTTATTGAGCATCCCATATCGGCGGCTTTCATCTTCATTTCTCTGGTCTTGCTGATCTCTGCCTTTGTGCCTTGGATTGGGAGACGGCGCCAGAGGCTGCAAGAGAAGGTTGAGAGAGAACAAATTTAAGCAAAGAAAGGAGCTGCAAGATGAAAAACTGGAGATGGTTATTCATAACCCTGGCGATTTTTTTAATGCTCGTAGTGAGCGGGGCGGCTCAAGATTTTCCCAAAGGACCCATCACCTATATGAATCCATTCAACCCTGGAGGAGAAGTGGATATTGCCGCCCGGGCCATGCAGCCTTACCTGGAAAAAAACCTGGGAGTTCCCTTTGTGATCAATTATTTGCCAGGTGCGGGCGGTGCACTCTGCTGGTCAAAGCTGGCCGCAGCCAAACCAGATGGATACACCATCGGAGGGTTCAGTATCCCCCATATTATCCTTCAGCCTATGTTTATGAAGGACGTGGCCTTCAAGACCGACGACTTCGTCATTCTTACCATCGTGGAATATACGCCAATTGGACTCGCTGTGAAAAAGGACTTCAAGGTCAATTCGGTTAAGGAGTTTATCGAATATGCGAAAGCCAATCCAGGGAAAGTCTCTTGCGGAGGAGTGGGAAAGTTTACGGGGCATCATTTTGCAACTCTGCAGTTCATGAAGCTGACGGGGACAAGTCTCAATTACGTAACTTTCACAGGAACATCCCAGGTTCAAACAGCCATCCTTGGAGGTCATATCGATGCCTCCTTTACCAATTCGACTCTATTAGTGACGAGTCGCGATCAAATAAAAGTGTTAGCCATTGGTTCTGAGAAACGCATGGCCCAATTGGCGGATATCCCAACCTTCGAAGAGCTGGGCTTTAAGATGTACCCGCGAATTGCCCGGGGGGCTATGGTTCCCAAGGCGGTTCCGGCAGAAATTATTAAACGCCTCGAGAAAGCATTTCTGGATACGATTTCAAAATCAGAGTTCAGAGCCAAGATGGAACAGGTCGGGTTTGTTCCGCAAGTTTGGGGTGTAGAAGAGTCGAAGAAGTACCTGGAGGAGGACACCCAGATGCTTACCAGGTTGATCCGAGATTTTGATTTAGTGCCGGCCAAGAAATAGCCCGGCCTCTGAACGAGGGTGGAAAAAGGAGGGATGAAAATGAAAAAGTTTTTGATAAGGAGTTTATCATTACTGCTTATTTTGTTTCCAGCCTGGACGATCGCGGCCACCGATTTTCCGAAAGGGCCCATCACCTACATTATTCCTTTCAATCCCGGCGGGCAGTCAGACGTGGAAGCTCGATTACAGCAACCCAATCTGGAGAAAATTCTGGGAGTTCCCATCATTATTACATATATGCCGGGAGCGGGAGGAGCGCTGGCCTGGACAAAATTTGCCCAGGCTAAGCCGGATGGATACATGGTCTGTGGAATTAACATCCCGCACATCATCCTTCAGCCGCTTTCCCAAAAAGATGCCGCTTTCAAGACGGAGGATCTAAAACCTTTATGTATCTTCGAATCCACCCCCATTGGACTCGCGGTGAAGAAGGAATCTAAGATTAACAGCCTGAAAGAATTTATTGAATTTGCCAGAGCTAACCCTGGCAAGATTACGATCGGCATGTCCGGAAAGCTCTCCGGCCATCACATGACCTCGCTCCAATTTGAGAAGATGATGAATGTCAAACTCACCCAGGTGACTTTCACGGGAGCGGCTCCGCAAGTGACCGCTCTGCTGGGCGGACACGTAGAGGCCATATGGGGAAATTCCTCCGATTTGGTCAGCTACACAACCCAGATGAAAATCCTGGCCATCGGAACGGAAAAGCGCATGGACACCCTCCCGGATGTTCCCACCTTCCAGGAACTGGGAATTAAGTTCTACCCCCGAATCGACCGGGGAGTGGCTGTACCGAAAAATACCCCTCCGGATATCACGGCCAAGCTGCAAAAAGCTTTTTTAGACACGGTGAAGGCGGAGGAGTATCAATCCAAAATCCTGAAGGCGGGATTCGTACCCATGGGTTTGAACAGCCAAGAGTCAACGAAATACATTAGCGAGCAGACGGAAATTTTTAAAAAGCTTCTGGCGGAACACAATCTTCTGTTAAAAAAATAGGACCGATTCCTTCCCGCGGTCGGAGAGGAATCCCGCCCTGGAAGAATTTAAGGGGCGCCATTTGCGCCCCTTTTTAATCTTAGGGCTTTAAGAAGATGGGGTGCGGGTTACAAATTTTTCCGGATATGTTCAACAGCGTTGCGGAAAATCGCCAAGCCCATTCCTTCTTCGGGAACTCTTTCGCGGGTCCAGCGGGGGTGATTGACGGAGTAAAGGTAGGCTTCGGGGTGGGGCATCATGCCAAAGAGTCGCCCAGTCTCGTCGCAGACCCCGGCGATGGCTTCCACTGCGCCGTTGGGATTTAGCGGATATTCCATAGTCGGGCGTTGCCACTCCGGGTCGGAATATTGTAGAGCAATCAAATTCTCTCTCTTGAGTCTTTCCAGAACTCCATCGTCTTGAGGAATAAACTTTCCCTCCCCGTGCCGCACGGGCAGGTATAAGCCTTTCAGTCCCCTCGTGAAGATGCTCCGGCTTTGGGGGTTGACTTTCAAGTAAACCCAGCGGTCTTCGAACCTGCCAGAGTCATTGAAGGTCAGGGTAACTTCCTGTCTTCCATAACGCCCATCGGATCCCGGGAGCAGACCTGCTTTAACCATGAGCTGAAATCCATTGCAAACTCCCAGAATAAGTTTCCCCTCCCGGATAAAGCGGAAAATCACATCTTCTAACCTTTCTCCACTTCCGGTGATCCTGGCATATTTTAGACGATGGGCCATGGCCTTGGCTGATCCGAGATCGTCTCCGTCTAAAAAACCGCCGGGCAGATTCAGAAAATGGTAATCGTCCAGTTTGATCTCTCCGGATAAGAGGTCATAGAGATAAACAATATCCACTTGCTCTGAGCCAGCTAACCGGCAGGCGTGGGCCATTTCCATTTCGCAGTTAATCCCGTTGCCGGCGATCACGATGGATCTCACTTTTTTCATATTCTTCCCCACCCTGTCAAATTCGGATCGAAAGCTTACAGTTTCGTATGCATCTAGTCAAAGAGGACCGGCGAGCGAATTCCCCCGTAGGGGCAATTCATGAATTGCCCCTACCCCTTTTCCCGCAAGGGAAATTAGAATTTCAAAGGGTGCTGCCAGGCTTCTTTAAGGTCAAAAATATCCACCTGAATCACAGCTTTTCCACTCAGCCCGACGACCTTGAAAGTCCTTCCTTCGGCCATTTTCCCAACCTTGGCAAAACAGTTCCCCTTCAGGAGGTCTTCAAAAGCGGCTTGGTTCTCCGGATGGACGGTTACCACAAACCGACTTTGGGACTCGGAGAAAAGAAGCACGTCGTTTCGATCCACCCCAGAACAAGGAACCTTTCTCAGGTCCACTTTTATGCCCAATGCTCCGGCAAAGGCCATTTCAGCCAAGGCTACTCCCAGTCCTCCATCGGAACAGTCATGGCAGGATGCCAACAGACTCTTCTCCATTGCTCTCCCCAGAGCCTCATAAAGCACTTTGGCCTTGCCGGCATTGACTTTGGGGACTTGATTACCGATGAAGCCATGCAACGCAAAGTATTCCGAGGCCCCCATCTCATTGAAGGTCTCTCCCAAAACATAGATCAGGTCCCCGGGCCTCTTGGCGTCCATGGTCACACATTTGCGCACGTCTTTTACTACACTCATGGCTGAAAATAAAACCGTAGGGGGAATGGAAATCTTCGTCGTCCCGATAAGGTAATCGTTTTTCATGGAATCCTTGCCCGAGATGCAGGGAACGCCAAAGGCTGTGGTGTAATCGTACAAGGCCATATTGGCCCTCACGAGCTGGGCCAGTTTGTATTCCCCATCCGGAGTCTTCTCAGATTGGACGGGGTCACACCAGCAGAAGTTATCCAGACCGGCCATTTGCCTTAGATTTCCGCCAACCGCTACGTTATTCCGGATGGCCTCGTCGATGGCACAAGCCATCATGTGGTACGTATCAATATCGCTATATCGGGGGCAGATTCCCGAGGAGATTACCACCCCTTCCCAGGATTCTAAGAGGGGCCGCAATACCGCGGCATCGCTCGGCCCATCGTTGAAAGCTCCCACCATAGGTTTGATGATGGCCCCCCCTTGGACCTCGTGGTCATATTGCCGAATAACCGACTCCTTGCTGCAAACGTTGTACCGGGAAAGGATCTGTTGCAGTATGGAAGTGAGGTCAGGAGGATCATCAAAATCTGGCTCAGGATGGACTTTCTTTTGCCAGCGGGCGCGCAATTCCATTTTGGGGTAGCCATTGTGCAGGAAATCCATGTCGATATAGGCTACTGTTTTCCCATCATAGAGGATGTGGAATCTTCCACCTTCCGTAAACTCTCCCAAAACTGTCGCTTCCACCTCCATGCGCTTGGCTAAGTTAAGAAATCGATCTATTTTTTCCGGGGGAACTGCCAGAGTCATTCGTTCCTGAGCCTCGGAGAGAAGGATCTCCCATGGGTCGAGGCCAGCGTATTTTAGGGGAGCCCGCTCCAGATGCAACTGGCAGCCGTTGCAATCGCGGGCCATTTCTCCAACAGAGGAAGAGAGGCCACCCGCGCCGTTGTCCGTTATGGCATGGTAAAGCCCGAGGTCCCGGGCTCGTAGGAGAAAATCAGTCATGCGCTTCTGGGTAATCGGGTCTCCGATCTGGACAGCGCTGGTCGGGGATTCCTCGTGAAGTTCTTCGGAGGAAAAGGTGGCTCCATGAATCCCATCCTTCCCAATTCGTCCACCAGTCATGACAATCAAGTCGCCGGGCTTTGCCTGCTTCTCATGGGAGGGTTCTCCCAGGATCATCCTCGGCATGATTCCACCGGTCCCGCAGTAAACGAGTGGTTTTCCGGCGAAACGCTCATCAAAAACAAGGGACCCATTGACCGTAGGGATTCCGCTCTTGTTTCCCCCGTGTTCCACGCCCTCCCGCACGCCTTCATAAATTCGTTTGGGATGGAGAAGCCGGGGGGGCAGGGGTTTGGAATAATCGGGCGGAGCAAAGCAGAATGTATCCACGTTGAAGATGAGCTTGGCGCCTTTGCCCGTTCCGAAAGGGTCCCGGTTGACGCCCACGATGCCTGTTAGCGCGCCGCCGTAAGGGTCAAGGGCTGAGGGGCTGTTATGGGTCTCTACCTTGAAGACCAAGTTCCAATCTTCGTTAAATCCCATGACCCCGGCATTATCCTTAAAAACAGAGACACACCAGTCCCTCTCCCCCAAGGCCTTTCGGATTTCTCCTGTAGAGCGCTTTATGTATGTGTTGAACAGGCTGTCAATGTGTTGGACCTTTCCCTCCTCGTCGAAATAATCGATCAGGCCATTGAAGATCTTGTGTTTACAGTGCTCCGACCAAGTTTGCGCAATGGCTTCTACCTCACAATCCGTGAGATTTTCTCCCAGCCCCACTTTTTTCCTTTCTTCCCGAACCCGCGAGTCTTCTGCATACGCACGCAAGGCTTTCATCTCCTTCAGGCTTAAGGCTAAGACCCTCTCTGAGCTGATGTGCATCAATTCTTCATCGCTCACCCGAAGGTTGATTTCCACCACCCGGACTTCGTTTCTTCCAACCACTTTGGGGACTGTAACGTCCATTCCCTTATCCGGATCCCAGGATGCCCAGTCTCTAACCTCAAACCGTTGTATGAGGGTATTGGCCAGAAGCCCGGTGGCGATGCGTTCCACCTGGTCCCTCATTAATTTTCCCTTGATCAGGTAGAGGACCGAGGTGTACACTCCCTCATCGGGCGTGAACTTTCGCTCCCAGAGGAGTTCTACGGCTTCCCGAGCCGTGCGGCCAACGTTGTCTGTGACACCAGGCTTATATCCCACTTCAACAGCCCAGTCAAAGTCATGCGCCAGGGGTTTGCCGATGGAAAACTCCTGAATGACTGGGTCGAGAAAAGGGCCAGTGGCAACTTCCTCTATCTCTTTAGGGGACAAACGGGCATCTACCGTGTAGACATCTATGGTGCGCACAGAATCTACAGGTATGTTCAGGTCATTGATAATCCGCCGCTTGATCTTTTCTCCCCGAGCATCCCGGATGGTTGGCTTCAGGCCGATCTCCACTCGATAGGCCATATCTGTCACCTCATTTCTATTCCTGCCATTAAGGCATATTAGAAATTGAAACGCTTAAATTCCTTCCTCTCTTTACTTTCGGCAGCGACCGGATGAGCAGGCGCACGGTGAACTCCTTTCGAGAGTCGGGCCGAAAGGGAAAAAGAGGCCCAAATCCCCAAGATCAACCCCGCCGCGGCGACCAGGAAAGGAAATCCCTGCCCCCACTGGTCAGCCATTATCCCGCTGACATTGGGGCCTAAGAAAAACCCAATCATGCGAGTGGTGAAGAAAAAGCCCAAGCTTGCTCCCCGAACTTCTTCTGCGGAAAGGTCGGCAACGGCCACGCGCACCGAAGGAGAATAGATTCCCAACCCGGCACCGGCGATGGCCAGAACCACCATCAAATGAATCAGGCTCCCCCCCTGAGATAGTAAAAGCACAGCCAGGGTATAGATGCTCAAGCCTAAGAGGATCGGTCTCTTCCTCCCTTGCTGGTCAGACCATTTTCCCACAGGTTTCTGCAGAAGGATGTAAACGATGAAATAAGCGCTGAAAAGCCAGCCAATTTTCTCGGGCGGGACGCCCTGGCGGGAGGCCATCACCGGTAAAAGGGTTATGACTGTGCCCCAGACAAAGGCTTCGGCAAAACCAATTAGGCAAAGGAGGCGGATGTCGAGGAGGCGCATCGAAGAAAGGCCGTATCGTTCTGACCATCTTTGGGGCACTGCTTTTGGACTCGAGATTTTCTCCTGAATGACGACCCAGATTATGCCCATGGCTACCATGGCCAGCAGGGAGCAACTCAAAAATGGTAGTTTCATTCCACCCAGGCCGAAAAGCATCCCGCCCAAAAAGGGTCCGACAGCGAATCCCACCATCTCCACACCAGAAAGGAGGCTCATGGTTTCGCCCCTTCTTTCTATGGGCGATTGATCAACCACATAAGCTGACAGGGCTGGCCATACCATTCCAGCTCCCACCCCATGGAGCAGGCGAATCAAAAAAACCTGGAAAAGGTTATTGGCGAAGACGTAAAGGGATGCTACCAGTCCATAGCAGGCCATCCCCCCTACCATAAAGGGTTTGCGGCCAAAACGATCAGAGAGACCCCCAAAAAAGGGCTGAACTAAGAACTGGCTGATGGTAAACCCTGAGACAATCAGCCCGAGCTCAAAATTGCTGGCTCCTTTTTGGGAGACGTAGATGGGAAAAAGGGGGATGATGAACCCCAGTCCCATAACAACGATGGTTCCGGCCAGAGTGACCAGGACCAATTCTTTCCGGAGTATTCGTGTCATCAGGAAAAATCTTGATTTTTTTAATTCAACAGGTAAAATTATTTTTCGATTGGCCGTTGGGTTTGGGGGACAAAAATGACGAGCCCATGCCAAAGATAATAACAATTTAGCATAGGGGATGGATAAAGGTCAACAACTGATGAATATGAGTAAACGGCCCCCCTCACTGATCATGGTAGGGACGGTTCATCGCGATCCAAAGGGCTATGCCAGGCTTTCGCATTTTCTTGAAAAAGTACGGCCAGACTTCATCACAGTGGAAATCAGCCCTTACTCCAGGGCCTTTCGGGCCCGGCAATCTGCAGCATTTCGGTCCACCCTGAGAGAGAACCTCGAGAAAATTGGAGAGGAAGAGGGTCGGCCCCTTGGCGAGATCATTTCCCAAAGCGCCATCCTGGGGATTTTTTACCTCTTAAGAGAGCCCTATGAATGGCGGGCCGCAGAATCTTATGCTCGCCGAGAGGGGACTCCCCTTATGGAGATTGACCTTTCTTCCTACTCGGAAGAAAAGCTCTCCCACCTCGCAGAGCTTGTAAGCGTGGAAAACTTGCGAGCTTTAATGCAGACTGGTTCTTCTGACCTCTCTAAGCAAGTAGAATGTCTCTACCAGCGAGCTCGATCTCTATTTTTGCACCCTCCTTCTTTTTGGCTAATAACCCAGGAGATAAAAGAACGAGAAGCCCACATGGCCAAGCAGATTCGCAGCCTCGTCAGAAAGGGAAATGGAAAGAAAATATTGCACGTCGGGGGTTGGGAGCATCTGGTTGAATTCCCTGGGGGCAAATCTCTCTTTGGCCTCCTTAAAGATTTTGGGCCGCGAAGGGCCTTGCTCTTTTCTGTAGCAAACTAAATGAAAAGGTTTGAAAAAAAAGACCATGATGCGGGAAAGGAGTATGAGAAAAGCAGTTCGAAAAGCCATTATGAAATTTTCCACAGATACTGTGGAAAAGATGTGGAAAAGTTTATGGAGGGGATGCATAATTTTATAAAATTGCAAGCTTTTATAACAACTGCCTATTTTTGAGTCAATAAAAATATTAATGATTTAAATACCTTATGAAAAAGGACTCTCGGGAAGCGGGTTTTTTAGGGTTTGGGTCGGAAAATTCACAATTATCAACAATCTTCGCAGCAGCATCACTGGAAATGCAAGAATTGAGCATTGCTTCAGGCTCCATGGGCGGAAGATGTAGACGTGGTGTATCTCTTGGAACGAATAGTTGACAGATGAGATTTTGAAAGGAGGCCTAATCATGCCAAACTACGAGTTCCAGTGTCAGAAATGCAACAAAAAGTTCTCCTTAATTCTCTCCGTAAAGGAACGAGAGGAGGGCAAATTTAAATGCCCCAAATGCGGCAGTCGCAAAAACCAGCCCGTCTTTGGGAATTTTTACGCCAAGACTTCGAAAAAGAGTTAGATCTTCCTGGAAAAGTGAAAAGGCTGGCCCAACTTTATGACCATTACCGGCCTCCGCTTATTGGAGGCCGGATGATAAGTTGGGTTATCTTCTCTTTTTTATTCCTTTGCCTATCTTCGCTCTCTTGCAAGCATGCTCCCGATCTCTCGCCCGAATTAGAGGGAGCTATCCAGATTATTGAGGCCAACGAGAAGATTGTTCTAAAAGCCATCGCTCAGGTCCTTAAGGATCGAGGCTTTGGGGACCCTCGAGTAGGGGCAGATAAGGGCCAATTGGAAACGGATTATGTAGTCCAGGGAAACTGGAGAACCAAGGTAGTGGCCACAGTAAAAGGGATCAGCAAGAAAGAGAGCGAAGTTAAGCTCCTTGTTTTGACAGAAAAAAAATCCTTCTCTGGGTGGCATGCAAAGAGGCTCTTGGAAAAAGAGCAGTATAATAAGCTTTTCCAGGAAATTGAAATGCAGGTCTATCGTGAATGGTCCAAACCAAAGTAAGGCCTCCTCGGGCAGAACTTTCCATGTTTTTTTCTCTTCTCGGAGACCGAGTCTTTTTTTTCTCATCTTTTTAGTCCCCCTTGTTCCTCTTTTTAATCCCGCCCAAGTTTCAGCCAAGACTCTCTATGGCCGAGTTCTAAAGGTCTTCGATGGAGACACGATTTTAGTCCGCGTCCAAGGGCAAGAAGAACACGTGCGGCTGCGGGAGATTGATGCCCCAGAAATCACCCACCGGAAAAAGGCTGGCCAGGAACCCTGGGGAAGGAGGGCCAGAGATTTTGCTAAGTCCCTCGTGGAGAAGAAAACCGTACGGATGGAGCTGGAGGAGAGAGATGAACGGGACAAGTATTCTCGCCTCCTGGCTTATGTTTTTCTAAACCATACCTTCGTCAACCGGGAAATGATCAGCTCTGGGAATGCTTTCTTCTACCCGGGCACTTACAGGGGCGAACGGGCGGCCGAATTGCAGGCTGCCGAGGAGGTAGCCAGAGGTAAAGGTCTTGGTGTATGGGATAAAAAAAGAGGTCTTATGGAAAGACCGCACGATTTCCGCGCGCGCGCCCAGAGGGATGAAAGCCTTTTTTCCAAATTCTGGCGCCTGATCCGGGGCGAAGAGAAAAAACCTCTCCCCAAGGAATATCCGTTTCCGCCGCATAAAATCGTGGCTAATAAACGTTCGATGGTTTACCACATGCCTGGCAGCCCCCAGGCGTCCCGGGTCAGTCCCAAGAATCGCATCTATTTTGATTCTCCGGAGGAGGCCGAAAAGGCGGGGTTTCGCCGCGCCCGCTCCACTCCATAAAAAGAGGTTGGCCGATGCCGTGCGGGGCTTCGGGCTTGCAATGACAGGCAAAGAACCCAGGCTTTTTCCGCCACCGAGCGCGAGAAAAGTGGCCCCTGCGGCCAACATCCGTAGGGGCAGTTCGCGAACCGCCGGGAAATCCCCCCTAACCCCCCTTTGTAAAAGGGGGGCGAGGGGGGATTTATTTCGATTGTACGGGATATTTCCTTCTTACCAACATGTTGGTATTAGTTGCGCTGTAAGCGCCTAAATGAACTGCCGTGTATGATCCATTGCAGAACATTGCGATCGTGCTGGTGAGGCCTCAGTTTTCTGGAAACATAGGGGCGGTCAGCCGGGCCATGAAAAACATGGGCCTTTCCCGGCTGATTCTGGTGTCCCCGGCGCAGAGTCCACTGTCTCCAGAGGCTAAAATGATGGCCACATCGGCCAGAGACATTCTGGAAAGGGCGTCAACTTTTTCCACTATGGAAAAGGCCCTTCATGGCTTTCGCTGGGTTGCCGGCACCTCTGCTCGTAAGGGACGATTGCGCGGTCCCTTTGTATCGCCCAGGGAAATTTGCCCGGAAATTATATCAATCGCCCACTCGATCCCTGTGGCCATTCTCTTCGGCCCGGAGGATAGAGGATTGACCAATGAAGAGCTCGCTCCTTGCCAAGCCTTGATCTCCCTGCCCACGCATCCTCAACTGCGCTCCTTAAATTTAGCGCAGGCCGTGATGATCCTTTGCTACGAACTGTACACAGCCAGCCAGGCGGCAGGACCGTCTGCTCCCGGGCCGTTTCCCAAACTGGCACAGTTTCAGATGGTGGAAGGCATGTACGCGCACTTAGAGGATCTCCTGCTGCGTATCGGTTTCCTCGACCCCAAAAATCCCAAAAGAATCATGCATACCCTGAGGCGAATATTCGGGAGGGCGAACCTTTCCGACCGGGACGTGGCCATCCTGCGGGGAATATTCCGCCAGCTCGAATGGTATGCCACCCAGAAAGATAAAGAAAAAGCATAGAAAAAAGGCATAGCGCATGGAGCAAAGCGCAGAGCGAAGAATTTAGATGTTTATTTATTCCCTATGCGTCTTGCGCTATGCGCTCTGCTCTTTATTGGGGGTTTCCTCGGAAGATTGGATTAGGGGGGGAGTTTCTACAGCCGCGAGGTTATCGCCAAATCTCTCAAGTTGCCGCTGAGCAGAGTCAAAACTTCCCTTCGCTTGTTCCAGGTGTTTCCCCAGTTTCCTGAACTCATCCTGGAATCTGGCCAGTTGCCCCCGCAGCCCAGATAGGTGACTTATGATCTCCCGGGCACTCTCCTCCACTTTCAACCCCTTGAGCCCCAGGAGAATGGTGTGGAGATAGGCATAAAAACTGTTGGGGGAAACAGGGACGACGTGCTTTTCGAAGGTATATTCCCGAAGACCCTTCCCTTCGCCGAGGGCTTCGTCCTTGATGAAGGCTTCGTAATAGACATTCTCCGCGGGGATATACATGAGAGCGAAATCACAGGTGCCTTCATTGGGTAGGATGTATTTGTTGGCGATGGCCTCCACGTGCCTTTTCACATCGGAGGCGAAAAGTTTGAGGAAGTTTTTCTTGGCCGTTTCGTCTTCCGCCAGGATAGATTTCTGGAAGTTTTCCAAAGGAAACTTGGCGTCAACGGGTACAAGCCCCTGGCTCAGCCGGATCACCGCATCCACCCGTTCCCCGCTCTTAAAGGAGTATTGCAGGGTGAAGTATTCCGCCGGCATGATCTGAGCCAGGAGATCTCCCAGCATGAGTTCTCCCAATCCCCCCCGAATTTTTGGAGCTCGCAGAATTTCCTGCAGGCTGGCGATGGATCGTCCCACTTCTAAGATCCGCTTGTTGGCTTCGTCAAGCTGGGCCAGCCTCGCCTGGACCTCCTGTACTCGGTCGCTGAAGTGTTGACTGGCTTTTTGTAGGAGGCCCATGCCAGTGCCTACCTGTCCGCTGACCTGGGAGGCCATGGAATTCAGTTGACTGGTAACCTGATTGGAAAGAGCGGTTAGCTGCTGGTGGAAAAATTGCAGGTTTCCCTCCAGGCTCTGACTCATCTGCCCACGCAGGCTGTCAATCTGCTGCTGCAAGAGCAAGAAAGCAGGATCTTTTTCCCGGCCGGTTCGGATTTCACGCCACTGTCTGGTGCTATGCCAGAAAAAGAAGATGAGCAAAGCAATGAGGGAGATGAGAAGAACGACAATCCCAATTTCCATAGAATTGGTCATTGCGGCTTCGCCACGCACGAATCCCGCCTTGGCGGGAAAAATCCCCCCTGGCCCCCCTTTAAATAAAGGGGGGTTGGGGGGATTTAAGAACTATTTTCTAACTAATTCAAATAGTAACTTTTTAGAATTCAGGAGCCAGAATTCAGGGAAAAAGGTCTGACTCCTAGATTCTGCCTTCTGGTTCCTTTTGAATGGCTTTCCCCAATTTAACAGAAAATACTCTCTCCTTCAATACTACGTACTTCCCCCGGGCGAACAAAGAAGAAGACCACCTCTTTGACTTTGCCTTTCGCCACTTTTTGCACGGCATGGGCATACCAGATTCCCTGTTCCCGGTAAGATAGAAAACGGTTCTCCATAGCCTCTGGGGAAAGTTCGTCTGTTTTATAATCCACGATCACCCATCTGTCCCCTTCCTCAAACAGGAGGTCAATCTTACCCTCCACAATTCTTTCTTCGAGAAACATGGAGAAAGGGACTTCACGGAAAATACGCTTGGACCTCCGCGCCCTTTCCAACAGTGGATGGGCGAGGCATTTCTGGCAAAGCCCCGCGATTTTTTCAGCCATTCCCGGAATGGATTGCTCCATAGCTTTTATTCGACAGAGTTCTCTCAGATTTTCCCCGCTGACTAAGTCTACGCGCTCCATGACCTCATGAAAAGCTAGGCCAAACGCTACCCCTCCTGTTTCTTCTTCTCTTCCCGCAGGTCGTGGTTCAAAGTATTCATCGAAGGGGTAGAGTGACGAAACAGAAGAAGAGGGTGCCAAAAGGGGAAGGCCACGGGAGGCTTTCTCTTTGACCGCATCGATCGTTTCTTTCCATCTCGTTCTTCGGTCCAAGGGTGAATCCATCTCGCTCTCCGACTCCCCGAGCTGCAACCGCAGGGGAGGCTTCTCCTCGGGTTGAAGGCTGAAGCATCCGGCACCCGCAATGAACTGGCCGTCCGCGATGGACCAGGATTTCATCTCCCCAAATTCGGGTAATCGCCCTTCGAGCAGTTTAAAGGTCCCCTTGTTCTTTTTGCTCCAAAAAAGGGGGATGATGAGATGGTCTCTGGCTCGCGTGGCAGCAACATAAAAAAGCCTTCGATCCTCGGCTTCCATCTTCGCCTGTTCTTTTTTATGGGCAGAATCGTAACCTAAAGTTTTGAATAGGCCAATGGCGAGCTCGAAAGTTCTCTGGATGCGCAACGGAATGAATTCCTGGGTGTGGCTACGCTGGCTGGCCAAATTGGCCAGGAAGACGACAGGAAATTCCAGCCCTTTCGCTTTATGCACGGTCAGCAATTGAACGTTCTCCTCTCCCTCTTCCGACCAGGGGGACTCTCCTTCCCGCACCCCCTCTTCTTCTCTGGTCTCCAGCCAGGCAACGAAACGCCTGAATGTGGCCTGCCTCTCCCTTTCGAATCCCCGGGCTTGTTCGAGGACCTTTCTCAGGTTGGCTACGGTCTGCTCCCCTCCCTGACGAAGCAGGGAAAACTCCAAAACTTTTGTCCAAGAGAGCAGCTCCGAAATCGTACCGGAAATGGAGACAGAATTTCTTTTCTCGTGCAGGAAGCGTAGTAAGGAGAAAGCTTCGGCAAACTTGGTCTCCTTTCCCTCTGGAGAGCAAAGGTAATTCAGGTGGTTGCCGGATGAGACGAAGAGAAAGATCTCCTCATCCGAAAAACCAAAGAGAGGAGAACGCAGGGCCGCTACCAGGGAAATTTCATCTCCCGGATCATCCAGAGCCTTCAGGCAACAGAGTAGACTCCTGACCTCCTGGCGCATGTAGAATTCCTTCCCGCCCTCCAACCGATAAGGAATCCCCCCGGCTTTCAGGGCCTCCTCATAGATCTCGATGCCGGAAAAGGTGGGAAAGAGCAAGGCGATGTCTCCATAGCTTATGGCTCTGTTAGCCTTTTCTCTCTTATCAAAAATCGCCCACTGCCTTTGGCATCTTTCGGCCACCATTTCTTCTATCATAGCCGCAATGGAATGGGCCTCCACTTCCCTTGACTCTCCCACGGACGCTTCCTTGCTATCGAAGTTCGGTGGCGGAGCCAGGAGGATGACTCCAGGTTGGTTGGCCACGAGCTCTTTCCGATCTGGGTGGGCTGTGAGGGGAATGTAGGCTGGCTGAAAGTGACCTTCTTCTGAGGGTTGGATCAAATCCGCAAAAACCCGGTTGACCCAGGAGATGATGGAAGGAACGGTACGGAAATTCTGGAAGGCCTTTAACCCATCTCCCTTGGCTTCCAGTTTTTCCTTGGCCTTTTCGTAAGTCTCGATGTCTGCCCGCCGGAAGCGGTATATAGACTGTTTGGGATCGCCAACCAGGAAAAGTTTGCCAGGAGCCACAACGACATCTTCCCACTTTTCAGCCTGAGTCCCATCTTCGGCCAGGAAAAAGACAACCTCAACTTGCAGGGGGTCTGTATCCTGAAACTCGTCCACCAGGAGGTAACGGATCCTTTCCTGGAAGTACCTGCGGACTTCTTTGTTGCCTTGCAGCAGATTCCTGGCCAACAATAGGAGGTCTTGGAAATCTAACATTCCCAGCTCAGCTTTTTCGTCTCTGATGGTTTTGAGGAAATCTTTCAGCCACTCTACCAGTTCGGCCATTACATCGGCGCGGATAAACTCTTTCAATGTCCCCAGCTCTGCGCCCAGTTCTTGGCAGATCTGCTTTTGGACGTCACAGCTCGACTGGGGCTTCCAATTCTGCTTATTCCCCTGGCTTTTGATCTCCAATTCCCTAAGGAGAATAACCTCTCTTCGTTCCTCGCCAGCCTCCTGCAGTTCGATCACTTTTTCCCTAAGAGACTTAATGGCCTGAAACCCTCGATCCTCCTTGTGCTGACAATTTGTCTCCGCCAAAACCCATGCTTTCTGCACCCCTTCTTCCAAATTTCCCAGAAAGGCGTCAACGGAATGAGAGGGCCTGGGGAACGAACCTTCGGGGATGAGGTCACGGTTGTCATAAACCTGGCGTACGAGCCGGGCCATCGATTCCAACTTCATACCTGAGGCCAGAGCCCGGCGTAAGGGCCGGGCTTTCTTTTCCATCTCCTCCCTCAGCCAACCCTCCCAAGCTTCCTGGAAGAGCATATCCAGACCAATCTCATCGAGGGGTTCAAAGTTTGGGTCAACTCCTGCTTCCACGGGACGTTCCCTAAGAAGGCTGGCGCAAAAAGAGTGGATTGTGGAGATGGGCGCCCGCTCCAAATCTCGCAAGGCCTGGAGCAAAGCTGGCAATTCGTTTCCCTTGGCCTGAGGAATGGTTTTTTCGAGGACCTCCCGTAGGCGAACCTTGAGCTCACCTGCGGCCTTCTCCGTGAAGGTAATGGCCACGATCTGCTCCAGGGTACCCCGTCTGCTTTTGATCAATGAGATGATCCGCTCCACCAAAAGGGTAGTTTTGCCCGTTCCTGCCCCCGCTTCCACGGAAAGGGAGCGATCGAGGTCATGGCGGGCGGCATCCCGGTCGACTTGGTCAGGAAAGATCATATCTTTGATCATAAAGGGACAAGCTCTTTCGGGGTCTTTAGGGAATTCTTCTCATCTCCAAGAATGTGGCCGCCCGGGGGTCGTTTTTCTTTCGTTCGAAGAGTACATCCGCACCCTGCTCGCAAAGGCGGCTGAAATCACAATACCCACAGTTTCTTCCGTCGCCAGAGTAGGCGAAAAAAGTCCCTTCGGCAATTCCGCGAGTAATAGTGTGGACGATCTTTTTCAGGGCTTTTTCTTTCTCCGCCCATTTTTCTCCGCGGAAAAGTAAGCGCTTGAACTTTTTCTCCCGGCTTATGGTGTAATATTCTGCCCAGCTTTTCTCTCTGTTGGCCTGACTCCATATCTGCCAGGCGGCCATCAGGTAAATGGGCAATTGCAGCGTTGTCCCACCGCAGAACCCATCTTCCTCCCCCTGAACCTTTCCGGTTTTGTAATCGATGACCCGCAGGTATTTTTCTTCTGGAGACAGATCGACCCGGTCGATCCGACCTCGGAAGGAAACGACCGTTCCATCATCCAAGGTTAAAGAGGGGGGTTTATCGAGAGGATCTTGTTGGGAGGTCGTCTTCTCGTACCCGAAGCGAATTTCGAAATCCGCGGGCATCATTTTCTCTTCTAAGGTTTCGTTCTTCAGGAAAGCCCGTAGGTCTTCGAGGATGGTCTGACGGTCAAGCTCCCAGAGCAGGGGCAGTCCTGTAAGTCCCTGTCCCTCAGCTTCGGCAAAAACTCGGCTGGAAACTTCGAGCATGATCTGCCAGTAGACCTCCATGTTATCAGGCCGCAAGGGGCCAGGATTTTTTTTCAGTACCTGCCTATAGAATTGATGCAGGACCGCATGGATTACGCTTCCTCGATCCAGAGGCTGAATCTGCCTGATCTCCTCGGGAGAAGGCAGAGGCCTGAGTTCCAGCACTTCGGAAAGAAAGTACCGGAAAGGGCAGGAAGCGTAGGTTTCCAGCTTCGTAGGGGAGAGGGTTTTTCCGGAAAGCGTGAAGCCTTCCCGCAACTGCTTAAGGGCGCGGTCTGATTTCAGGCATCCGTCATACTCGGTGAAAACACGGAAGCCCCACCGCAGACGGGCCAACCTCTCAGCCCGGGAAAAGGTGGGGAAAAGGAACTTTAGATAAGAGATCTCCCCTTTATCGTTCTTCCTTAGGGCTTTTCTTACCTGACCCAGATCGTACTCTTCCTCATCGATGGCCGAAGTGAGATCTTCCGGGGCTAATCGGGACAGCGGCACTCTCTGATAAGCCGGAAGGGTTTCCAGTTGGCTGTAATCCACACTCTCTCCCTGCAGGGCTTCTCCAACGCGCAGGAGAAAAAAGGAGGGGAGTCGTTCGCGGCCAGAGGAGGAATCCAAACGGGGATAAGAAAGGATCAGCTTTTCCCGGGCCGATCCCGCAGCCAGGCTGAAGAGAAGCTGTTCTTCCGGCAGACGAAATCGCTTCAAGGGAAGCTTTCCCTTTTCTCCGAGAGCTCCATTGACCTCTTGGCGCTCGTGGTCTAAAAGCAAAGGGTCCTGGCGCATGGGTCCGGGAAAGGCACGTTCCACCAGGCCGGGAATGAAGACGGCCCGAAATGACGATCCCCGGGCAGGCATCAAATCAGAGACTAAGATACCACCCTTTTGGAAAGCTCCTCGGGGGATAGTCTTTTCCTTAAGGGCTTCCCCAAATATCTCTTTAAATTGCCAGACATCGATCTCCCTGCCGAGAGCATCGAGGGCTTCCAGCTCCCGCAGGGTCTGGGAAATTGCTTCCCTCGTTTCTCCTTCTGCTAAATAGCCTTGCAGAAAAAGGATGGAGGCACCGGACATCTTTTTCCAAGTTCCCTTGGCAGGGAATCGATCGAGGTCAGCGAAGAATTTCTTGAGGAACATCCGGAAATCTTCGGCGGCCTGGCCAAGAGAGTCTTTTCTTTGCGGATTTTCCAGAGACTCTTTCTCCTGCCATTGGGTCACCCAGGAAGAGAGTTTATCTTCCCATTGTTTCCTCCCCTCCACAATACCCGCCTCCCGGGAGATGAGGTCCCATTGCGCAGGGGAGGGTTCTTCCGGGAAGAATCGAGACCAGGCGATGGGTGCGAAAGTAAGGAATTCCATGACCTCTGACCTTTTGAGATTACTGCCAATAAGGTCCAGCATCAGGAGGGAGCTTTTCCCAACCTGGGTTTGCCAGAGGGGGACACCACCCTGGAAGTAAACTGGAATCTTAAAAGCCTGGAAGGTTTCGAGGATCAGGGGACCATAGAGGTCCGGGTTTCGGAGCAAGATGGCCATTTCATGAAAGTCAATATTCTCCTCCTTAGCCAATCTAAAAATTTCCCGCACGATCTCCCGCACCTCTTGCATTTCGTTCGGAGCGGATATTAACTTCACCGCCCCATCATGGGGGGCCTTAAACCCTCTTAGTTTCTCCAGGAAAAGATCCTGCTGGAGAAGGGGCAAAGAATTCTTTTTTTCCTTATTCGGTCTCTCTAAGAGGATTCCTCTGAACCCTAACTCTTTATACCACCGAAGGGTCCAAGAAGCATAAGCAAACCCAGCAGATGGCCGCCAGGGCATGAAAGCTGTGACGCTGAGTTGATCCATGCAGGCTTTGACCAGCCGCCCTTGCGCTTCGGTAAAATCATAAAATCCATAGATGATTAGCTCCTGGCAACCAAAGATCCTGCTGAAATTATGTATTTCTTTGGCCGCGCGAAAAAGGCGTTCAGAGTCGTTGTAAAATTCTTTACCCGTCATTGACCGGTAGGCCTTATACAGGTCGCCAAGCTCGATCAGTTTCTTTTCTCCTCTTACGGGTAGCTCTTCAATCCCCCCCTCCCAGAGATCTTGGAAAGTAGCTGCCAGTCCTCTCTGAAAACCTCTCCGGTCGGCGATGGGCTGGAAGTAACTATTTTCTCCGAGCTTCTCTATCAGCGAGATAATGGCCACCAGGTCACCGAACCGCGGCAAGGGCCTGAGCATTTGCTTGCTTAAGGATTCCTCAGACAAAGCTCTGGCTAAGTCGAGGAAAGTGAGGAAGCGGAGGTTGATATGATTGAGCCCCTTTTGCACGAAAAGCCTTCGCAGGTAAAGACGCAGCAGGTTCGACCCCACAAGCACAACGAGAGGAATAAGCGGGTCTCGTTCCTTTTTCTCCTTTATGAAATCGAGGAAGGCTTCTTCCAGCTCGGGTTGAAAGGGAGCGAGGAAAAGCTGATTTTGACCGGCCATGACCATCCTTTCCCTGAGGGAATGATAGCCTCAATCCTATGTTTTGGAAAGGTTCAATTTCACAGGGACACACTTTAACCCGGGATTTGTATTTTGATTTATTATATCGTATATAGAAAAGGAAGAGGAGGAAGTAGATTTTTGACGGACCCTGGAAGGAAATCAACGAACCCCTTTTTCTACGGCTGGGTGATCGTAGGGATCAGCGTAGGGGCCATGATCTTGATCTATGGCATTCGGCATTCCTTCTCAGTTTTCTTTTCCCCCATTTTGGATGAGTTCGGATGGAGCCGGGCTAACATCTCCGTGATGTTTTCCCTGAACATTTTCATCTACGGGCTCTTGGCACCTGTCGCCGGTATCTTGGCCGGTCGCTTAAGGGCGCGGAGAGTGGTGCCCTGGGGCGTAATGATTCTGGCCTTAGCTACTGCCGGCTGTGCTTTTGCCCGGGAGCTCTGGCATTTCTATTTTCTTTTCGGAATCCTCATGCCGCTGGGGAGTGCCTTTAGCGGCTGGCCCATTTTAGCCCCCACGCTGATGAATTGGTTCGAAAAGAGGCGAGGATTGGTGTTAGGCCTCGGTCAAATGGGGGGTGGGTTGAGCTTCGTCTACAGCCTGTTCGTCGAATTACTCATCCTAAGATGGGGTTGGCGTAGCACATATCTGGTTTTGGCCGGATCTCTGGTTTTTCTTCTGTTTCCCCTCTACCTCCTTTTTTTCCAATATCACCCAAAAGATAAGGGACTTAGACCTTATGGAGCCAGCGAAAAGGCGGTTTTCCATGGTTCCCAGGAAGCTTCTACCCATCATCCTGAGGTCAGCGAATGGACTCTCCGCCAAGTCATGCGCACCTATCAACTCTGGGTTTTAGTGCTCTCCTACGCCCTTTACTGGGGGATCGGAGGTTATTTGGTACTGGCTCATCAGGTAAAATTTGCCGAAGACGCTGGGTATAGTAGCATGTTCAGTGTCTCTGTCTTCGCTCTCTTTGGCATCATGGTTTTTGTTGGTCAGCTCTGTGGATTCCTATCTGACCTAATCGGGAGAGAAAAAACAGCAACCCTCGCCACCAGCCTGTCTGTCGGTGCCCTGTGCGCCCTTCTTTCAGTCCGGGATACTTCCCAACCCTGGCTTTTGTATTTTTTTTCCATCTGTTTCGGTTGTGGGGGTGGGTTATTTACCCCCACCATTTTCGCGAGTTTGGCAGATCTCTTTCATGGCCGGCATTTCGGTGCCGTAGCCGGGCTTCTGCTAACGGGAATGGGAGCAGGGGGGGCCATCGGCCCCTGGCTGGGCGGCTATCTTTTTGATATCTATGGCAGCTACATCAATGCCTTTATTCTATGCATCATATGCATCGCTTTGGCCGGTATATGCTTCTGGATTGCCGCGCCCGGAAAGACAAAGCAGGGTTGTGCCCGGCAAGAGTAATATCCCTTGACATGATTTGTTGGGCGTGTTAGATGATGAGCCGCTGCTCCGGAAACTCTTCAGCTTGTTCGTTCGTCCGCTCCATAGCGGCAGTGAACCCATAATAGATCGGTTCGGGAAAAGGGTTATATTATTTCTTCCTGGTCAGATGTGATCGCCAGAAAGTCAAGCCATTTTTTTTCCTGCTGAAAGAGAGGGCCTCATGGGACAACCAGATTATATAGAAGAGTATTTGGACAAAACGCCTGTTTCCAGGAAACTCTTTGCCAGGGCGCAGAAAGTCATGCCGGGAGGTGTGAGCCATCGGCAACGTTATTTTTCTCCTTATCCAATTTTTATTGAGAGAACCGCTGGGTCTAAAATTTGGGATGTCGATGGCCATGAATATATTGACTTATGGATGGGCCATTACGCCCTTATCTTAGGCCACAGGCCTACGGTCGTAAAAGCGCCTTTGGAGGAGGTCGCTGGCCTGGGCACGCATTGGGGGATCTTGCACGAATACGAAATTCAATTCGCCGAACTCATTCAGCAGACGGTACCATGTGCCGAGAGACTTGTCTTTGGGGTTTCAGGCACGGAAGCTACCATGCACGCAGTACGGCTGGCCAGAGGATTCACCAAGAAACGGGTGATCTTGAAGGTAGCCGGGGGATGGCATGGGGCCAACAATGACCTTCTCTGGGCTATTCGGAGCCCGTTTGATAAACCGGAAAGTGCTGGGGTTTTGTCGGAAGTCGCCAATTACACGAAATCGGTAGTTTTTAATGACCTGGAATCAACTCGGCAGACAATTTACAAAGTGCAGGAGGATTTGGCGGGAATCCTCGTGGAGCCAGTTGTTGGGGCGGGGGGGTTTATCCCAGCAGATAAAGAGTACCTGGAAATGCTAAGGCAAGAAACCAGAAAATTGGGAGCCTTGCTGATATTCGATGAGATTATCACAGGGTATCGACTCGCTTTAGGAGGGGCTCAGGAGGTTTATGGGATCAGGCCAGATATTGTAACCTTAGGAAAGGTTTGCGGGGGTGGGACAAACTTGGGGATTATTGCTGGCCGGGGAGATATATTCGCTCTCTGTGACCCCTCCATAAAACGGCCGAAAGGGGAAAGTGTGGTTGTGGGCGGGGGAACTTTTTCCTGTTCGCCTTTTTCCATGATTGTGGGGTACAAAGTCGTCGAGTACTTGAAAAACCATGAAAGGGATCTCTATCCGAGAATCAATCAACTTGGTCAGAAACTCAGGGAAGGTATGGCGGAAGCCTTCAAGAGAAACGGAATCATAGGAAAGAGCATTGGCATGGGATCGCTCTGTGGCGCGTATTTCCCCTATGAATCTGAAACTATTGTTAAAAGCCCGACCCAGTTACAACATCACACAAATGTAGAAAAACTCGAGCAGGAATTCAGAATTCGAATGCTAAACCATGGGGTTTTTATGGTGCGCGGGGGAGGTGCTATATCGCTCGCCCATACCGAAGAAGACATCGAGCGTGTTATTGCGGCTACGGAAAAGGTAGCCCGTGACATGAAAGCAACCCCCTAAACCCTTATGAGCTGATGAAAGAATTTTTGCGAGGTCTCTTGACAATAAGAGTTCTTCTTTGATAACTGATGCGTATGATTTTTCTATTTTTCCCAACGACCGAACGAAAAGAGAAAAAACCTTGAGCAAGAAAAAGACTGTGCAGGATTTCTGGCAGATGAAACAATCGGGTGAGAAGATTGCCTACCTGACAAGTTATGATTACCCTTCAGCCTATTTTGCCGAGAAGGCTGGGATGGACATGCTTCTCGTAGGAGATTCTCTGGGCATGGTGGTTCTGGGATATCCAACGACCGTACCGGTCACAATGGAAGAGATGATCATCCACGCCAAAGCAGTTCGGCGTGGTGCTCCCAATACCTTTGTCATCGGCGATATGCCCTTCATGTCCTACCAGGAATCCGTGGAGCAAGCCGTCCATAACGCTGGAAGATTTTACAAGGAGACGGAGGTTGACGCTGTAAAACTTGAAGGAGGCCGGCGGGCGGCTGACCGCATCAAGGCCATTGTAGATTCGGGCATGTCGGTCATGGGGCACATTGGATTGACCCCACAGAGCTCTGGCCAGTTGGGCGGATTTAAAGCTCAGGGAAGAACGGCAGAGAGCGCCTGGGAGTTGCTGCTGGATGCCAAAGCCGTAGAAGAGGCTGGAGCTTTTTCCCTCCTTCTGGAAGCGATCCCCCCTGAAGTGGGAAAAGGAATTACAGAATCCATTAAAATTCCAACATTGGGTATTGGAGCCGGGCCCTACTGTGATGGGCAAGTTTTGATTATCTCAGATATGCTCGGATCCTTTGAGGCTTTCACTCCCAAGTTTGTGAAAAGATATGCCAATCTGGGTGAGATCATGGTGCAGGCCTTTAGCGAATACATCGCCGATGTAAGAGCCAAGAGGTTCCCTGAGGAGAAGCATACTTATAAGATGCCTCCGGAAGAAGCCGAGCGATTTAAGCATATGCTTCATAAAAGCCGTCTTAAGAGAGCTGGTGCCTGAGTCCTGGTTTCCCAGGTCTGTTCCTTTGAAACCCCTTCTTCATGCACAGATTCTCAATGCCCCCTTCGGCGACCCAGCGCTCTTTGTAGAGATTCTCTGGGAACGCCAAGCCTTGCTCTTCGACATGGGAGAGCTTAAAAGCATTCGCCCGGCCAAGCTGCTCAAAATTTCCCACGCCTTTATCTCCCATACCCACATCGATCATTTCATTGGCTTCGATACCCTCTTGCGGCTGATGTTGAACCGAGAAAAGACTTTAAAAATCTTCGGACCTCCGGGGTTCCTTTCGAATGTGCAGGGCAAACTGTCGGGTTATACCTGGAACCTGGCTGCGGAATATCCTTTCTCTATCCAAGTGGTTGAAGTCCATCCTGAGAGGATTTTCACCAGGGTCTTTCGTTGTCAGGATCGTTTCTTCCCGGGAGAAGAGAAGGAGGAGCCATTCAGGGGTGTTTTGGTGGAAGATCCACACCTGCAAATCCGCACCACCCATCTCGATCATCTCATTCCCTGCCTGGCTTTTGCTCTCCAAGAACGTTTTCATATCAATGTTCACAAAGAACGCCTCGCTCAGATGGGTCTTCCAGTTGGCCCATGGATTAACGAGCTGAAAAGTGCCTTATGGAGGGAGGAGAAGGGGGACTTCCGCCTGGAAATTCCCCTGAAGACAAAGGGGAGCATTCAGAAAAGAGATCTCTCACTGGAGGCCTTGAAAGAATGTCTCACTGTCACACCCGGCCAGAAAATCGTCTATGTCTCAGACTGCCGTTTCACCAATGAGAATGAAGAAAAGATCCGAAAATTAGCAGAAGGGGCAGATTTGTTCTTTTGCGAGGCGGCATTTTTGGAGAAAGACCGCGAGCGGGCGGAGGAAAGAGCCCATCTCACAGCCCGCCAAGCCGGAGAAATGGCCCGGGCTGCTAAGGTGAGGAAGCTGCATATATTCCATTTTTCTCCCAAGTACGAAAAGGAGGCGCATTTGCTTTATCGGGAAGCCGAAGAGGCTTTTCAGGGGCGAGAAGTTTAAGGGCAATTAATCCTGAAAGTTACTTCACCCGGGTCCAATAAAGCCCCTGACCTTCAAGTGATCGGGTGTTTCGAAGGTCAGCTCGCATTTGTAGGTTTCCCCCCGCCATGCCTTTAGGATCATTGGCCAGATAGTTGGGTTCTTTAAAAGAGTTATTGACCTCTTAAGACCCCTTTCGTTATACTTTTATCTGAGGCGAACTTCTGCTGCTTTCTAAAAGGAAGAACAAAGCGGACAGCTCGGGTTTGCAAAATACTGATGATCTCTTAGATTTCCGAAAATGAAAGATGCGGATAAAACAAAAGACCAACTCCTGGATGAATTGATAGAGTTGCGCCAACGAGTTCAGGAATTGGAGGGGGGCGAAAATGAGCGGACGCAGGCAATAAGGGCGCTACAGGAAAGCGAAGAAAGATTCCGACAGGTGTATGATGAGGCCCCTGTTGGCTATCACGAACTTGATAGAGAAGGGCGGATTACCCGAGTCAATCGTACCGAGCTCGAGATGTTGGGCTACACTGTGGAGGATTTACTGGGGCATCCGGTGTGGGAATTTATCGTGGAGGAGGAAAAAACTCGCCGGGTTATTACGAGCAAGATTGCCGGGGATGTATCCTACCAAGAACCCCTCCAGTGCACTTACCGGAGGAAAGATGGAACGACCTTGCCCGTGCTAATCGAAGATCGGGTGAACCGGGATGAGCAAGGGCAGATCACGGTCATTCGTTCGATGATCCAGGATATTACTGAGCGGAAGCAGGCAGAAGAAGAACTCCAGAAAAGAGAGGAGCAGTTACGCCTGCGCCAGCGGGTGGAGGCCATCGGAAGATTGGCGGGCGGAGTCGCCCACGATTTCAACAACCTGTTGATGACGATCAAAGGGTGCAGCGAAATTCTCTTAAGCAAACTCGATCAGCAGGATTCGCGACGGGAAGAAGTCGAGGAAATCTGCAAAGCTGCCGAGCGGGCTACGTCTTTGACCCGGCAGCTCTTGGCTTTTGGCCGCCGGCAGGTACTTCAGCCCCAGGTGCTGGATCTGAATGAGATCGTGGCCAACATAAATAGGATGCTGCAGCGTCTGATCGGCGAAGATATCCAACTGCATACTGTGCTGGACCAGGAGCTTTGGCCTGTAAAGGTTGACCCCGGTCAGATTGAACAGGTGATTATGAATCTTGTCGTCAATGCCCGGGATGCCATGCCCGGAGGGGGCAAACTGACGATTGAGACGGCCAATGTTTTTCTCGATGAAGATTATGCCCGCCGGCATGTCTCTGTTAAACCTGGCCTTTGGGTAATGTTGGCGGTGACTGATAGCGGTAGCGGAATGGACGAGGAGACCCTGTCCCACCTATTCGAGCCCTTCTTCACCACTAAAGAGAAGGGGGAGGGAACGGGCTTAGGATTGTCCACCGTATACGGGATCGTCAAACAGAGCGGAGGAAACATCTGGGCTTACAGTGAATTGGGACGAGGCACAACGTTCAAGGTATACCTACCCTGGGCCGAGGAGGCTGTGGAAACATACAAACCGAAACCCGTCCCTGCCGCTCCCCCGGGGGGGTCGGAGACCATTTTGCTGGTGGAAGACGAAGAAGCTGTCCGGACCATGGTTAGTAAGATCCTTCAGAATAAAGGTTATACTGTGCTGGAAGCCCATCATGGAAATGAGGCCTTGCGGGTCTCCCAGCGGCACAGGGGTCCGATTCACCTTGTGGTGACCGATGTGGTGATGCCCCAGATGAGCGGTCGCGAGTTAGCGGAGCGCCTGAAGCGGGTATACCCGAAGATAAGGGTGCTCTTCATGTCTGGATACCCGGACAGGGCCATTGTCCACCATGGAGTATTGGGGGCGGGCACAGCGTTTCTGCAGAAACCCTTCGCGCTGAATGCTTTGGAGTGGAAGGTGCGGGAGTTGTTGGATTCTCCCCCCCATGGTGCGCGGTGAGGCTGGCCGAGTTTAATCCCCCTTTTCTTCATTCCCTCCATCTGATTTCTCTGAAGGATTAACCACTTTAACCAATTTTATCGATAATTTTGCTATTTGCCCCATATATTCCCTTTATCCCTAAATTAGATTTCTTTGGGCAGAAAAGTTAAAGCAGATACGTCGAAGGCCATGACGACGCCCAATGCTTTCTCTATGAATTCCTGCACAGACTGGATATATTTCAATTTAAGTTTTTGGGAAATCGTGACGATCAAAACAACGTAAATCATCTGCCGATATTCGATAAAAAGAGGGAAAATGCTTCAGAGTGAAATCCTGAATATTAAAGAAGTTTCGAAATATCTAAAGATACCTGTGTCCACGATTTATAAATTGGTACAGGACGGAAAGGTTCCGGCAACCAAAATAGGAAAACATTGGAGGATTATGAAAAAAGACCTCGACCACCTTTTTGACCAGAACCTTCCAATCCAACCCAGATAATCTTCTCCAAAAGAGAAATCACAATCCGAAGACGGAGCTTATCCCTCCTTCCACAGAAGCTTCCATTCCGCTCTAAGATGAGGGGATTCCATGAAACTTAGATTCATCATCCCTTAGTGTATTCGATTCCGCCTAAGAACCTTCTCCCTGTCATAATCATTTTGGATCCGCATATTGCCCTGCGCGCAATCGAAAGGGTTGGGTATATGGAGGAGATGAGGGAAGATCGCCTTCTGGATCCAATATCTTGAAATATAAAGCCTTTTTACAAGACCCCGCAGATTTAACCCCTTTTAATTGAACAAAAAAGAATTGACATAAGAAAAATATATATTACAATTACTTATAAATTCTTTTGGGGAAACAAGAAGTGGCTAATGAAAAAATCCTCTTGATTGACGATTCACCCGAGATTCTCGCCCATCTCTCAGAATATTTGAGAAACGAGGGTTTTGACTTAGAAACATCGGACAACGGAGAACAGGGCATCTCCATGATGGAGAGAAAATTTTATGATGTTATTTTAACTGACTTAAAGATGCCCCACATAGATGGGATGGAGGTTCTAAAATATGTGACCAAGCATTCCCAAGATTCCGTCTGTATTCTTCTCACTGGGTATGGGACGATCAAGAATGCGGTGGAGGCAGTCAAGCTTGGGGCTTTTGATTACCTAACCAAACCTGTAAAGATGGAAGAGATTTTGATCACTCTCAGGAGGGCTTTTGAGTTTCGCGATCTGAAACGAGAGAATCTGAATCTTAAGAACCAATTGAAAAAGAAATACAAATTTGAAAATATCATCGGTGACAGCGAAAGGATGCGGCGGATTTTCGAGACCGTTGAAAAGGTGGCGGATACAGACAGTACTATCTTAATTCTGGGAGAAAGCGGAACGGGAAAGGAGTTGATCGCCAAGGCCATCCACTACAACAGCTACCGAAGGGAAAAGCCGTTTATCCCGGTGAATTGCGCCGCCATTCCGAGTGAACTCTTGGAAAGCGAGTTATT